>Ga0207139_1092_pt1 | contig 19064 bp, 21 predicted proteins | sample Alteio_BWMinHeat_7_FD_153585 | JGI IMG/M metagenome (GOLD analysis project Ga0207139, IMG submission 153585) | Enriched cells from forest soil in Barre Woods Harvard Forest LTER site, Petersham, Massachusetts, United States -... | ecosystem: Environmental > Terrestrial > Soil > Temperate forest >... | reverse complement strand
GGTCGACGTAGCCGTCCAGGGACTGGTTCATTCCGAAGACGAGCTTCGCCATGTTCTCACACCTCCGCACGAGTTCCCTGCAGTATCTAACTAGCCCAGCGCGGCTTCCCACGCCTCGCGACCACCTTCACGATATCACCAACTTCCCAAAGGCGGGACTCGACGCCAGCAGCCATCGCAGGGGTAATACGATGCGCGCCGCTGATTTTCACGAAGTTGGGCGGCGCGGCATCGAGAACGAACTGGGAAGGCCCAGATAGATTGCGGTCCTTGTCAAAGGTCAGCACAGCGGAGCAAGAACGGAAGAAAGACTCCGTCAGAGGGGTCGCTCCACATGGTCGATGACCAGAACATCCACAGGGCCTGTTCGCGGCTCTAGTTTCAGTCCTAGTTGCTTTTCTAAGGCCATGAAGAGGGACGGCGGTGCCGCCGGTCCGGATACTGCTTCGAACCCCGGCCACAGCGGTGCAAATTCAAGCTTAAGATCGAACTTTTCCTTCAGTCCCGTCCGGTCCTGGATAGGACGGTCAAGGTTCCGATTCATACCCCAGCGGTCAAGTTTCTCATTCGAACCGAAACCGGCCAGGACTGCAACGAACTGCTGGATGGTCAAGCTGTGGCCTGTATATGTCAACGCACTGGCTGTTCGTCGTAAATAAACGTCGCCACAAGCAAGGGCGGGAGGTGTCCCCATAGCTGCTTGCGGGTCGCACTTAGTGTCGTTGCGATGAAGCTGTGGCCCCAGCCTTCCGGGCTTTGCCATTACAAGTTCATAGAAGGGAAGCTGGCGCGTCTCGTGGTGGATTGTTAGCTTGAACCGGTCGGCGAGAACCGATTGCCACATCAGGCTTGTCTGGTCCGATCCTGGATTTCCGCCCGCCGTGGCTCGGATGTCAAAACGATCCGAGTCGGCCCAATCTGGCAAACCGAAGAATTGGCTTTCTGGTAGTTCATAAGCACTCGCCACGAGCAGTCCCAGCGACGTATTGGCGGTTGAAGGGCCAACACCTGGGGGCTTGTCTCCACCCGCGTCAACTCGAATTGTGATGGAATCGAATTTCGGGCGATTTGTAGCTGAGGTAGGAGACCCGCTCGGTTGATACTGTGGGGATACCTTAGGAGCGCCAGCCAGTGCATGATCAAGATTGCTACCCGCAAATACCGCGCACGTAACCGCGCACGCAGCGACAACCAACGCCATCCGCCCACGCGAAATACTGTCCGTCGGGCTACCCTCGGCGATTCTCCGAATTCGCCGGGGCAAGGAACTCCCTGGCATGGCAATGCCGGCAAGGTTGAGCCGCCCTCCTAAATGGGAAACGGAGCAGGCCATCTCTAAGAGATAATTGGAATAGTCGCCAGGACCGTGACCCCGCGATAGTACGACATTGTCGCAGGCTTCCTCAGCAAGCGTGGAGAGATGGCATTCGAGCCACCATGCCACTGGGTGGAACCAGAAGAGAGCGCGATTGAAAACGGCGAGCCATTGGATGAGCGGGTCGCGACGCCGAGCATGTTCGCCCTCGTGCGTTAACACGGCGTCGAGTTTCGCTTCCGGCCATTCATGCCACTTTTCCGGCAAAATCACTCGTGGACGGAGCAAGCCTACGGTCATTGGCACCGCACAGGAAGAGCTGGTCAGCCTACTTTTGTACAAGACAGCCCTGAAAACCAGCCTGCGTGCGCGGATGGTACCAATTGCCAGGCGCAGCAGCAGGGAGAAAACACCCAGCAAATACACGCCCAAGAGGGCACTTCGCCAAGTCCAGACAGAAGACTGTGTCACTTGCGAGGAAGCTTCCGAATTGATTGTGCGTGGCAGAATGCCAGCCGAAAAATCATTTCCCAGAGTTTCCGCCGTAGTTCTTTGCGCCGGGACAGGCAGCAAACGCACCGATGCCTTAGGTCCCCACGCAGCCCAACCAGGAAGTATCAGCATCAAGAGTGTGACGCCCGCCCAAATTTTGTGCTTTGCCGCCGCATTCTGGACCCGCAAAACAAACAACACAGTTGCCGTTCCCGCTACAAGTAAGGCTGCTCGGATGGTAAATTCAAGAAATAGGCGTTCCATCACTTGCCTCCCTGTCGGCGGTTGCGGACAAATTTCTCCAACCGCTCGATTTCAACTTTGCTGAGGACTTTGGCATCTACCATGCCCGTGACCAGTTCTTCGACGGATCCGCGACAGAATCGGTCGATGATCTGCCGCACTGCACGAGCGGCTAGGCTACGCGCTGGTTCCACCGCCCGATAGACATAGGCTCTCCCATCCGACTCATGAAGGAGATAACCCTTCTGCTCAAGGCGGCGCAGTAAGGTGCGGGTGGTCGTTTCTTTGAGGTTGCGCTTGCGAGAGATGATCCGGTGGACTGCGTCGACAGTACACGCCTCCCCGACCCATACCGCCTGCATCACTTCGTTTTCGAGGTCGGTGAGGGGAGGTCGGACACGAGCGCGGGATTCTTTACGGTCTGTCATGGTACAACATGTACCAATAGACGATTTCGCTGTCAATGTCTTTTTGGAGTTTGTGGGCGACGCAGAAAAGGACCTCCGATGCCCGCACCGGCAGCGAAGCGCCTGAAGAAAGTTTTCAACGGTACGGAGAGCGGTACGGAAATTTCGCAGCACGGGCCACAGAAAACCGCTAAGCCCATCGAAATGACAGGAATAAAGTGGTAGGCCCGTGCGAGCTCGAACCGCAGACCTTCGCTCGTCAATCGAGAACGAAGCTGCGAAGACGACGATAGATTGCGGTCCTTGTCAAAGGACACCACAGCGGAGCAAGAACGGAAGAAAGTCGTCCACAAGCTTCAGAGATGGATCCGCCTTTCTACGAACGATCGCCCCACACCAGCACGTAGTCAAGAGTAACGCTAGTTTGGCGGAGTCTTGCGCGACTGAGGTTCCTTTCTCAATATGAGCGAGTGAGATCAGGTCGCTCAACTGCCTCTCCCAGACGTGCATGCCATCGGCAATTCTTTGCCCGATGTCGGGCGGGATTGCCGGAGCCTCGGCAGCGAAGATCACAAGCAATTGGAGTGGAGCTATTGCGATCATCGGCGGTTCCATGGCTAAGAACTCGAAATGCTGCTTCAGTTGATCGCATGCGCTCTCCCCCGGCGCCAGAGAAAGTGATTGATAGATAGCGGCAAATTGGCGATCGACGAGTACTGAGGCAAGTTCTTCTTTGCTCCTGAAATAGTTGTAAAAAGTACCCTTAGGCGCATGCACGGCAGCAGCGATGCCATGAATGCTCGCTCCCACATAGCCAACTTCCTGAAACAGCTTGCCGGCTGAGAGAAGGAGCATTTCACGGGTATTGGTCGCTCGACGCGCGACCCGATCCTGAGCACTAGACATTACCCCGATGTGGCGACGAACCATTCGTTCATGGCTTGTCGAAACGAACTGAATTTGTGATTTCTGATGACAATGATGTTTCTTCTTAAGCTCACCAAAAAAATGCAACAGTTAGATGGTATTCTTGCATCCATTCAAGATGACCGGTCGTCTCGGATTTGGAGGTCGCCGTGAGTACGATTCGCACTCCCGAACAGAACCGGGGTTCTGCGCCCTCGGCTGAAGCATGGTCCGAGGATCCGTTTACGACTCACATTAAATTGGACCGGAACTCCTCGGTCCCCTCGCCGTTTCGAACTCCAGGCACTTTTACGGTCACGCGCCTTGAGTCGTCAGCTGGACTGCCTGACCGCATCACGAAGCTATCAAGTGTGCCAGCTCTCCTCGTGTCGATCTCCCTCAAATCCTTACCGTTGCATAGCTATCAAGTGTGGGTAGCCGACAAAATTGTACCCACACCGATCATTCCCGCTTTTCGGAGCAATGTCATCGACTTCGATGCAGAACCAAGCTGCTGGGCCGGAAAGGCGTTCGATTATGTTCATTACACCGTGCCACGGGTCGAGCTTGAGGACATCGCGGCTGATTTTGGTTTAGGCCGCGTAACCAGTTACAAGTTATCGGTTGTTGAAGACGATTTGGTTTTAGCCCAAATCACAAGGAGCATTCTGCCCTTCATTGGACGACGCGACGGTCCCTCGCTGCTTGCGCTGGATCAGTTCAGCTTGATTCTGGGAGCGCATCTGCTGCAGCGGTATGGTGTGTTGCAAAAAACCGGCAAGGTTTCAAAAGGTGGCCTTGCTCCCTGGCAAAAACGCCGTGCGGCGGAACTGCTCCGCGAAAATTTGGACGGCCGAATACGGCTGATGGAGGTTGCGCGTGAGTGCGCCTTGTCCGTGAGTCATTTTGCCCGCTCATTCAAAGAGACCTTCGGCATCTCAACCCACCAGTGGCTGATTCGGCGTCGCATTGAGCATGCCCAGGAATTACTCAGGCAGACGACCGCACCGATGGTCGACATCGCAATGCAGTCTGGGTTTGGCGATCAGGCGGCCTTCTCGCGCACGTTCCGCCAAGTAGTCGGAGTAAGCCCCGGACGATGGCGACGGTATCATAGTACGAGAGCTATCGGGCCTGATAACCTCGCCTGATCCCACGCGACCGCGCAGAAGGTGTGCTCACCTTCCACGTCTTCTAGACCGCTCAACTCCTAACACTTTTAGCGGGTCCCACACCCCGGCAAGGCTATGTCCACATTCTTGGGGCAATAAACAACAAAATCGGCACAATCCTGCAAGAGCAGAGAGATTGAGTGCGCGTAGCTTGATGCGCGGGTCGATTTCAAACTGGAGAGGAGAATAAACCATGACGAATATCAAGAACGTGGTTTTGGTGCACGGCGCATTCGCCGATGGCTCCGGGTGGGAAGCGGTTGCCAACATCCTCAAGAATGATGGGTACAAGGTGTCGGTGGCACAGCCCCCCGAGACCTCCTACGCCGACGACCAAAAGTACACGAAGGCGGCCATCGACGCCATGGGCGGGCCAGTGGTTCTGGTGGGCCACAGTTATGGCGGGTCCATCATCACCGAGGCCGGCAATCATCCAAACGTTGCGGCGCTTGTTTATATTGCCGCATTTGCGCTCGATGAAGGTGAGAGCTGTGCGTCGATCGAACAGGCCCTACCGCAAGCCTCCAAAGCGTTCAAGCCGGACAGCAACAACAACTGGTGGATCGAACAGGAGCATTTCGCGGCCGACTTCGCTGCGGACATTCCGCCGGAGAAGGCGTGGTTCATGGCTGTGTCGCAGGTACCGATCTCCACCGACTCGTTCACCCACAAGGTGACGTCGCCCGCCTGGAAGACCAAGCCCACCTGGTACATGGTGGCCACCCAAGACCGGTCGATCAATCCGGACCAGGAGCGCATGATGGCAAAGCGCGCCAAGGCCAAGACGGTCGAAGTGAATACCAGCCATGTGGCCTACATCTCTCATCCGAAGGAAACGGTCAAACTTATCGAAGAGGCTGCCACCTCTGTGCCCGTCCATAGCGCTCAAGCTGCACAAGGGCTTCGTTAGCGCAGTGCGTGCCCGTCGCTGAACCCGCGTCGCTCGATAGCGGCCTCCGCCGATCCTGACGACATCGGCGGAGGCCCGGACGAATGTCGTCATCCGAGGAGAACACAGCACGATCCACAGCTGCGTAAAACGCGTCTCAACTCAGGAGGACCAGATGAACGCCGATGTTCTGACGACAAGAGCAGCCGATGGAATTGCGGTGATTGCGCTTGGTAGCGCAAAACGCATCTACTTCGACGCGGAGATGGGCGACGCGCTCACTGAGGCCCTGGACGGATTTGCGGGCGACCCTGGCGTTCGCGTTGTCGTCGTGACTGGCGGCGCACCCGGTTATTTTATTCGTCATTATTCCATCGCAGCGCTTATCCGCCTCGCAGAGTCCCTGCGTGCGTCCGGTCGCGAGTGGCCCGAGAACGCGACCTACAATGGGGGATTCCTGGACAAGGCGATTGCGCTGTGCGAGAGCATGCCAAAACCAGTAATCGCCGCCATTTCCGGCACAGCCCTGGCCGGTGGATTCGAGTTCGCGCTCTCCTGCGATCTTCGTATCGCTGAGGATGGAGACTACCTGATCGGATCCCTTGAGCCGCGCCTTGGACTCGTTCCCGGCGCCGGCGGCACGCAAAGGCTGCCACGCACCATCGGAACGCCAGCCGCGCTCATGCACATCCTCATGGGCGATCCCCTCACTCCACGTGAAGCCGAAAGGAAGGGGCTGGTGCACGAAACCGTCAGCGGCAAGGCTCTCGATCGCGCAATGCAGATTGCACAGCGCCTGTCGTCATATACACCGGAATCGGTTGCTTACATTAAGCGTCTCGTCCGCAACGCTACCGAGACGCCGCTGGCGCAAGGCCTTGCGCTTGAACGAAATCTCTTCTTGAAATTATGCGTCAGCGAGTCTGCACTCGCGCGCATGCGTTCGTATGAAGAAGCGAACATCACCTCGCCGTCGCGCTCTGTAGAGGTCGAGGCAAGGAGCGTCAATCATGAATGAAGCAGCAGTGCACGTGCGGGTCGTCGAGGAAACGTCTGCGTATTGGAGGGTTGTGTTCGATTACCCGCCTTTCAACATCGTAGACGCCAGCATATTCGAAGCCCTACAGGATCTGCTCGCACGAATGAACGCCAGCCCGAGCCTGCGGGTCGTCGTATTCGAAAGCGCGAACCCCGAGTTTTACCTTGCCCACTTTGATTTGACCGGCAAGATAGGGAACATCATGACTGCTGTCGGGGCTTCTGGCCTCCCGATCCTGATAGATACGTTCGTGCGTCTCACCAAATCCCCGGTGGTCAGCATCGCGAAGATCCGAGGCTGTGTCCGCGGCGTGAGCAGCGAGTTCGTCCTCGCCTGCGATATGCGTTTTGCGTCGCGCGAGAACACGCGACTCGGTCATCCCGAGGTCGGGGTCGGATTGCATCCTGGCGGCGGGGGTACGGAACGCCTCCCACATCTGGTGGGCCGTGGCCGCGCTCTCGAAATCGTTCTCAGCGCCAACGACTTCGATGGCGACACCGCGGAACGATACGGATACGTCAACCGGGCACTTCCGGACGCGGAGCTGGACGGCTTCGTCGAAGCTCTTGCGCGCCGGATCGCCTCCTTCGACCGGCGTGCCATCGCCGCCGCGAAGAATCTCGTAAACCAGGTCTCGTTGCCGTCTGCCGACCGGCTCCTCGACGCCCTCAACTCCTTTCAGAGCGCCCTGACATGGAGAGAAGCGCAACAGCGAATCCAAGCTCTGTTAGAGCGCGGACTCCAACGGGACACTGACTTCGAGAAAAGTTGGCCCGAGGTCCTCGGCAACCTCTTCGAGACGGAAAAGAAGGGTATGTCGCGATGATCGCCAAAATTGAGGTTGAGCGATATAGCTTTACCTCGTCGCGACCGTTCGACGAAGTGTTAGCCGCGATTAAGGGAGCTGTGGGCAATCCTGACATGGTTGATTTTGCGAAAACGACGTCGGCCGCACGGACGTTTGCGGAACTAGAGAGCGCGGTTCGGAAGGGTCTGGGCAGGATCGGCCTCATGCTGTTCATGGAACTGGATCAGGGCGCGGTAATCCGCAAAGAAACCGGCATGGATACTCCTAAAATTGTGCGCCTCATCATCGGCAATCCGCTCATCATGAAAGAAATGGCTAAGCACGTACCGGACGCCGGGTCATACGCTCCGGTAACAGTCCTAGTAAATGAGCGGACAGATGGCGTGCACTTGTCATATGACAGGATGGTAAGCCTCTTAGCTCCTTACAGAAATCCCGATGCGCTAGAGGTCGCTTGGAGCTTGGATACGAAAGTCGAAGATCTCCTGCGACAGGCTGCGACTTGATAGTTGATTGAACCCGCTCCGACAACAAGATCAATAGTTTCAACGGTACGGAGAGCGGTACGGAAGTTTCGCAACGCGGGCCACAGAAAACCGCTAAGCCCATCGAAATGACAGGAATAAAGTGGTAGGCCCGTGCGGGCTCGAACCGCAGACCTCTACCGTGTCAATTTTGTCGGCGGTTTGGGAACAGATGAGATCGAGTGAGTACAAGTTGCATGACTGCAATTGCTTAACTCAGATTTGCGCAGGTGGCTGTTGCAAGGGGTTGCAACGAGTTTGCGCCACTTACATGGGCTAGCATGGCAGGGTTATGTCACAAAGCACGGCACAGATTTCCCTCTCAAGCGGAGTGAGCCTAGTGCCGACAAGATCAGATATGAGAGGCTTGGGGGTATGCGTCTACGCCCGGAAAAATCCGACCACCCCTCCTGGCAACCCAACTTATGCCTACTCCAAGAGGGGGAACACGGGTCTTTCAGAACATGGCTTCGTGAGTCACATTCCGGGGAACGCCGACTTAACTCCCTCCTCGTGGAACCTCATCGCTCGCCTCGAAACGTAAAGAAGAAAGTCGCGCCTTTTCCGACCGTTGCCTCAGTCCAAATACGGCCACCATGGCGCGAGATGATCCTCTGGACCGTAGCAAGGCCAATCCCGGTTCCTTCAAAGTCAGAATCGCGGTGCAGTCGCTGGAACGGAGCAAAAAGCCTGCCGGCACATGCCATATCGAACCCTGCGCCATTGTCTCGGATAAAGAAGATGGTTTCGTTCCCCTCATACTGTTGCCCAAACGCGATCTGGGCCTCAGGCTGCTTCGACGTATACTTCCAAGCATTCCCGAGCAGGTTCACTAGAAGAATTGCAATTAGGTGCGCATCCCCGTGCGCGGCAAGGCCGCTCGCGATTTCGACTGCAACCTTGCGCCAAGGCTCCTTTTCCTGCAGCTCGTCGATAACGCCTCGTGCCAGTTTTGTCAGATTGATCAACTCTTTCCGCAGCGGAGCGCGGGTAATGCGCGACAGGTTCAGAAGGTCGTCAATCAATGCGGACATTTTCTGAGTTCCCGCGTGCATGCGGTTTAAGTAGTGACTGGCTTTCTCGTCCAGTTTCTCGCCGTACTCGTCGAGAAGCAACTTACTGAATCCGTCGACCGCGCGGAGGGGTGCACGAAGATCGTGGGAGACGGAGTAGCTGAAGGCTTCGAGCTCCTTATTGGCCTGTTCCAACTCACTGGCCCACTCGCGGCGGACGCGGGCTAACTCCAAATGTGTTCGCACACGCGCCAGAAGCTCTCGGGCCGAAAACGGCTTTGCGACGTAGTCGTCTGCACCTGCGTCCAGCCCTTCGACAGTCGATTCTTCACCGGCTTGGGCAGACATGAGGATCACCGGGATGGTCTTCGTACGGGCGCTCTTGCGGAGTTCGCGCAGAAGACCAAAACCATTCAGGCCTGGCATCATGACGTCCGACAGGACCAGGTCGACTTCCCCGTTTTCCAAAAGTTCGATAGCTTCTTCACCGTCGTTGGCATGCACGATTCGATACCGATCCTCACCTAGAATTTCTGTTAAAAGGACCCGATTGGACTTATCGTCGTCAACAATGAGGATCGTTGGAAAATGGTCTTTAGTGCCCGGCACAGTTCTTCCTCCCTGCGCCCCGAGTATTTTCTCAGAAATCGTTTGCGGCAGCGCGATCTCACGGGATTGTTTCGGGACTGTTTGGGCTATGAGCAGGTTAGCCAACGGCACAATCAGGTGTTTTCGCCAACGTAACATCCACCGCTGTTGTGGGTTCCTTGGGGCGCCACCCTCAACCCTGCGCTGATCCCTTAGGTTGACTGCAATCCGCTTCCCACAGCATCGGGGAGAGCGGCTCCCGAGGGTGGCTGCTCGTTCAACAGCAGCCAATAATGGCCAAGCATCCGCACCGCATCCGCATATTCGGTAAAGTGAATCGGTTTTCGAACAAAGCTGTTCGCCCCTAAAGAGTATCCGCGCAGCCGGTCTTGCTGTTCATCTGAAGAGGTCAGCAGGACGACGGGAATAAGTTTCGTTTCTGGGGCGGAGCGCAGTTGCCGTAGAACCTCAAGACCGTCTAGCTTCGGCAGTTTGAGATCGAGAAGAATAACTCGAGGCATAATATTGTGGCCAGCGTGTTTACCTCGACCGTAAATATAATCCAAGGCTTCGACTCCATCCCGAGCTATCACTACATTCTTTTCGAGATTGATTTTTGCCAATGCCCGGAGCATTAAGGCTTCGTCGTCGGGATTATCTTCGACTAAGAAGATCGATCGGTTTACCATTTTCTAGGTCCTCCCCCTGAGGCTGATTCCAACCTGACATATCTCGTTCAACTACCTTCCGTTGCCCGAGCAATGTGAAATAGAACGTCGCACCTTTGCCAACAGCCGCATCTGCCCAGATGCGGCCCCCGTGCCGCTGAATGATCCGTTGTGCTGAAGCAAGCCCAATTCCTGTTCCAGGAAATTCAGCCGCCGCATGTAACCGCTGAAATGCCTCGAATAAACGATTTGTGTATTTGGGGTCGAAACCTACACCGTTATCGCGCACGAAAAAGGCCTTAATACCATCAATTGACTCTGTGCCAACTTCGATTAGGGCATATTCTCGTTTGGACGTAAATTTCCAGCTATTGCCGATCAGGTTTTCCAAAACTGTACGAAGCAAACGCGAGTCTCCTTCAGCTTGCAAATTCGGAGCAATGACAAATTCGACTTTCCGCTTCGGCTCAGTGCGCTGAAGCTCCAAAGCAATGGATTGCCCCAATTCCGTGAAGTCGACCTCTTCACGTGCAATTTCTGCACGACTTACACGCGAGAGGGTTAAGAGATCATCTATCAGCGCTCCCATGCGACCGGCCGCCAGCATGACGCGATGCAAGTAGTCCTTGCCAATATCATCAAGTTGGCCGGAATATCCCTCGAACACTGCGTGGGCAAAACCATCAATGGCTCTTAGCGGAGCCCTTAAATCGTGAGAAACGGAATAGCAAAACGCTTCCAGTTCCTTATTTGCCCGTTCCAATTCAGCGCTGCGAAGTACAAGCTGATCTTGCGCCCTTTTGAGTTCGGTGATATTCACCACGACACCCATCATGCGCACAGGTCCGCCGTATTCATTGCGATGAACACGTCCTCTGAGGGCGATCCAATGGATTGATAGGTCAGGCCGGGCGATTCGACATTCAATCCTAAAGTTTCCCGTAAATGTTGCTTCGGTAAACTTTGCTTTAACCATGTCTCGGTCGTCTGGAATGATGTGGTTTAGTAGAGTATCAACGGTCCAGTTTTGCTGTAGCGCAGAATAGCCAAATATCTGATCATGGCGCAGGGAACGTACAATTCCGCCGCTCTTCAAATCTATGTCCCAGACACCCATGTGGGCCGAGTCCACCGCGAGAGTCAACCTTGATTCGCTCTCTTTGAGAGCTTCCTCGCTTTTCTTTCGTTCGGTGATATCGCGTGTTACCTTCGCAAAACCCCGCAATTGTCCGTGCTCATCGTGCAGAGCCGTGATCACGACGCTCGCCCAGAACTTCGTTCCGTCTTTGCGAACGCGCCAACTCTCGTCCTCAAAACGCCCTCGCTTCGCTGCGATCTCCAATTCGGATGGAGGTTTCCTCGCTGCAATATCCTCCGACGGAAAGAAGATTGAGAAGTGCGTGTTCAGGATTTCGTCTGGTTTATAACCCGTGATTCGCTCAGCGCCCGCGTTCCAACTGGTGATATATCCCTCTAGGTCAAGCATGATAATCGCGTAATCCCTGACCTCGGATACCATCAACCGAAAACGCTCTTCGCTCTCCCTTAGGCCCTGCTCGGTTCGCTTGCGCTTCTCCATTTCATGGTGGATCAAGATACCGGCACCGAAGAGAAACACGAACGCCAACATTTCGCCCGTTACGATTGCAGTCTGCATGTTGCGAGCGCTGGCACTTGCCCGTTCTGCTCGCTCACTCACAAGCTGTTGGTCGACAACCTTCATCTTTGTCAACAAGCCTGTGATTTCATCTCTTTTTTGTGTGCCCGGAGGCATGACACTCGCGACCGTCAAGCCTTTGCCGCTACGAATATCAATGGCTTTTTGCAGCTCGCTCAGGTGAAGGCTAATCTGGACATTAAGTTGGGACCATAACTGCTGCTGTAGGCGATTATCTCCGATAAGATCGTGCAGTGAGAGTTCTTCTCTACTTACGCGAGTAGTAGCCTCTCGGTAAGCGGTCAGGAACGTCCCTTCACCACCAATAATATAGTCGCGCTGATCGGTTTCTGTCTCCGAGAGTTCTTCCTGTAATGTATCGATGCTTTCCAAAACAGAGTGCGTATGTATCACCCATTTTTGGTCCTCATTTTGTGCAACGATTCCCTGGTAGGAAAGAAACCCGACAGCAAGCAGAATCAGCAACGAAGCGCCAAACGCCGCAGCGACCTTTGCCTTGAAGCTCAAGTCTTAACCTCCGGTTGTTGCATCGGAGCCATTTTTCGAAATCGCGAATGATATCTTTGGAGCGTCACTTTTCACAAAAGCACTCGGCTGATGCGGTGATTCCCTTCGACAAAAGGCTGCTAAGAAACTTGTAGTCCTCGATCTCGGCGACGACTACTGTCTGATTTCCTTGAATTCGGCGTGACCTTACGCGAGCGTCGCAGCGCACCTGAACTCTCTCGTTGCCTGTGACCTTGCGAGGAAGGGTAAGGATCAGACTGATTAAGTCATCGTCATCAAATTTCCCCGGCGAATCACTACGGGATTGCACACCACTGACAGTCTCTGGTTCTCGCATTTTTGTCCTTGGTTGTGAGATGAGTTGCTGCGTATGAGTACGCGGCATCGAAGTGGGCGTATGCCCGTTCTCCTACATCACCCTAGTTTGGAATGGAATGGTTGCGATCTCTGAATGCAGCAGGCGCTGTCTGGCCGCGTCCAGAAGTTCATGGACGTTCTTACCGTCAAAAGGGAACATCGCTATGGCAATGCTGCACGATAATACCGGACCCTTTGTGTCAAGCTCGACTTTGGCGGCGATGCGCAACCCTAGGGTATGGGCACCCTCAGGAGATGTGTCAGGGAGCACTACCGCAAACTCTCCGGCCTTAAGGTGGGCTGGCGTATCTGAGGCGCGACACTGCAAGAGAATCCGCGCCACTCGGCACAATGCTTGGTCACCAACTTGATGACCATGCGTCTCATTCAACTTGCGAAGATCGATGAGCTTTAGGAGGAGGAGAGCACAGGAACGACCGGTGCGCTCCGACCGTTTGCTTTCGGCATGAAAAACGTCAGCTAACCGAGTGTAGTCTGGTAATCCGGTGAGGGGGTCCGCACCTAAATGCTGGTTCTGCCCCTCTTCTGCGTGCTTTCTGTCACTGATGTCAAATGCTGTAATTAGAGCAGCCAGTGCGTCATCGTACTTGAACATGCTGACCGTAACATCGAGCCATCGAACTTCACTATTCTTTGTAAGAATCTTCAGTTCATATCTAGAAAAGTCCTTGGACGCATGGTCTACTGCTCCCTTCCTAGAATCAGGATGGACCAGTTGCCAGAACGTCATGTCTTCCAGTTCTTCCTTCGTGTAGCCGGTGATTTGCTCGGCCGCGTGGTTCACATAACAGCAGCGAGTTCCTTGCTGGATAAAAGTCGCGGCTGGAAGGGACTCTGCTAGAGTCCGAAACTTTGCCTCATTTTCTTGAAGTGCTTCCACTGCATGCTCGCGTTCAGCGCGCAAACGCTTCTCTTCAAGTGCCTTGGCTATGGCAACGGGGAGACGTTCCAAACGTCCCTTAAGGACGTAATCCGACACGCCGTTTTTGATGCATTCAACGGCCTTCACCTCACCCAAAGCGCCGGTTACGAGGATGAATGGAACGTCGTGCCCTCCTGTCTTTAAATGGTTAAATGCTTCGAGCCCTGTCCAGCCTTCGAGGGAATAATCTGACAAGATAACGTCGTACTCGTTGGCCCGTAGTTCGCTCGTAAATTCATCTTCGGTCCGCACAACGTTGATGGAAATGTCTTTGAGAGCTTTCTTCAATCCGAGAGAACAGAGTTCCGCGTCGTCTGAATTGTCCTCTACGAGCAGAATTCTCAATGGAGAGGCTTCTTTAGGCTCGGGCTCGATCTTCATACTACCTCCGGAATCAGACAGGGGTATGGTATACTAGTGGGCTATAGAAGCTTTTACTAAAAAGTTATCTCACCTCAAAGTATCACTATCCGCATATAGAACAGCCGTACTAGTATTTTCCTTTATTACCTATCGATAACTACCACTACCTGATAGTACGCCTGAAGGATGCCGTGGCATCGGATAGCCCCGGATCATGCCTAGACGAGAAGGTTCGGGGAGATGATTAGGTTTTCCGAGACTGTTCATAAACCATCTGTTTTCGGAACCCCTGAATTGCGCATTTGCGACTGCATAGATTCAGCGAGTTACGGAACGTACGGCTGTGGGGTTTTTGGAACGGTACGTCAGGAACGGCGCTGCGCCATCAAGATTTTTGCCGTCGTGATCGCTTGTCCTACGTGGCGTTGCGTGTGTTCAGCTATGTGAACGAGTAGCCCGCCGACTGTCGTTGGCAACTTCTTTCTGCCTACTGTTCTCTCTGCCTCCAAATCTGTGGCTTCTAGGCAGCGAACGCGGTATGCAGAGTTATCGAGCGCCGAATATAGCTCGGCGAATAACTCCTCCTTTGTAGCGGCAGGCGAGAGTTCATTTTGTAGAGCCTCCGTTTGTTTGTCGTTAAGTGGGTTTCCCTCCGCATACGTCAAAAGCCGATCAATGCTCCGCGAGATGTGCCGCAGGTGGAAAGCTACCGGAGCAATCCCGACAGGCCGTGCATTTAATTCTTCGTCGCTGAGGCCGCTGCACCAACGGAAGAGGTCTTCTTGAGCCAACTCAAGAGCGTGCAGTACCCCCCTCGCAACCGCTGGAGTGTCGGTCAGTGTGCCGCGCAGCCACGGCTCTGGTTGTTTATCGCCGCTCATTGTTCGCGCCTCTGTCATCCAGCGTAGCTCATGCGGATTCGACAGGCTTACGACTTTTGACTATACGCATTACAGTCCCGACTCCTAGGTTTAGCTCGTTCGCAATCTTCTTCCAGCCAAAGCCCTGTTTGCGGAGCCGATCTAGCTCCAAAACATCAACGAGCTTTCGCGGGCGACCAATGCGTTTGCCCTTTGCCCGCGCATTCCGAATACCCGCCTTCACACGCTCCTGAATCAGCGCCCGCTCAAACTCCGCCATCGCGCCAATGATGTTGAACATGAGGCGTCCGCTGGCCGTGCTCAGGTCCAGATTGTCGCTCAGGGATACGAACGCAATACCCAGCGACTCAAACTCGGCCAGAGCATTCACTAGATGCCGCAGAGACCGGCCAAAGCGGTCCAGCTTCCAGACGAGAACCACATCGAATCGTCTGCGCTTTGCATCGCCCATAAGCCGGTTGAGTTCAGGTCGGGAATCTGTCGATCCGCTCACACCGTGGTCAACGTATTCGTCTGCAAGCTTCCAGCCGCGTGCGTCGGCAAATTGGCGCATTTCGGTGGTCTGTAGGCTCGCGTCCTGACCGTGGTTGATTGTGCTGACTCGGGCGTAGATAGCCACACGGGCACTCATCGCTTGACCTTTGGTTTGGGACCGGGCTGTTGTGCGACCTTCACCTTGCGGCCCTTGGCTATATCGCGGTCAGTCCAGAGCCAGAGCATCCGGCCAGTGGGCATCTTGATTGCCGTGGAGGGTTTGATCTTGCCATCTGCAAGCCAGCGATTGAGCGTTCTAAAAGAGACGCGCATCTTGGCGGCGGCCTGTCTGGTGCTGTAGGTTTTATTGGCTTTCTTCATGCGTACCCTCGCTAGGTTCAAGATCAACAATGCGGCCATTGCGCCGCCTCACAGCGCCAATAGCTCTACTTCCAGGCGTCCAAGGCAATCACGGACGTTGTTTCTGCATTCCTTGGCCAGACGGGCGAAGTCTGGCCCATTGCCGTTTCCGCCTTCTGCGTGCCATACCTTTTCCAAATACGCGGCAATGTCCCCGGCCATTCCGTAACTTGAAAACTCAATCGGCAGACAGCGCGAGAGGAATCTCGCCTCTAGCCTATCGGTGCTGTTACAGGTGAAAACGAACACGCAGCCGTCAATCCGGCCCGTGCTGTCTAGTTTCGACAGCAAGGCAAGCTGCGCCTTGTCGGTCATCTGATCGGCCTCATCTACGAGTACGAACCAGAATCTCTTGCCAGCCATCGGAACGTACTGCGTCATTCGGAGCGATTCCTCTAGTTCCGCTACGGTGCAATGCTGAGATGGTATGTGGATTAGCTCCCCGGCAATGGCATCACGGAGGGCTAAGGCCATCGTGGTTTTGCCAGTACCGCTCGGGCCGGTGAACAGGAATGCCGCGCTCCGCGGATTACGAGCAAAATTAGAGATGATTCGCTTCTGTCTTCCTAGGCCGATAAATTCCACGATGGCTCTAGGCCGATACTTCTCGGCAAGCGGTGTTGGAAAAGCAAAAGAGGGTGCGCTCACTGGCGCACCCCCTGAATGTAATCGGCGGCTTTTTGCGCCTGAGATGCGGCAGAGACGATTAACTGTGAATCTCCACGTAGACGGTCAATCCAGCTATTGAGATATGCGGCAGAATTAGAGAGCGTAGCGGGAACGATGCCTGTAACTCCGCAGAGCATGGCCGCTCCCATCTCAGCAACTAATTCCTCTTTGGAGTAGGAGTCACTGCCAAATGTATTTAACTGGTCGATTCCTTCTCGGCCAATTCTGGAAGTGTGTCCCGTACTGTGCGTTAGCTCATGGAACAGAGTGGAGTAATACTCTTCGGCGGAATTGAATGCACTCCGAGAAGGTATGCCTACGGTGTCAGTAGATGGTCTGTACCATGCGCGGCCAGACTGCTCACGCTTTGGCGGATTTGGCATGCTGGAAACAATCGTTTCGCATTTATCGAGGGAAGGAATTCTCGGAGATGCTTTCCCGAGCCCTAGTTTTTCCGCAATGCCTTCAGTCTGTTCGATATTGAAAACGCGGTAGAAACGGAGCAAGAAAGGACGGGTCTTGCGCTCTGTGCCTTCAGCGGATTTAACTACCCTCTCATCGCCAATTTTCCAGAACGTGACAATCGAAGACTTCTCGCCTCTGCGGATGTGTCCACCAAGCTTGTTAGCCTGATTGAAAGTTAGCCAATACCGTGAGCCGTAGCCTTGCGGAGCCAGGAGAAACGGATTGATGCCACGATATTCTTTTCCGCTGACTAGGTTGCAAGGCGGCTCGGTGCGCCAGGGCCGATGCCAGGGCGCTACGCCTGACTCCAATTGCTTGATGATTTGTTCGGTCACGATCTGATAGACGGATTGATGCGGTATGCTGGATGCAGCTTGCAAAGGAGCTAGTCCTCCAATGTGAGTTAGGGCTTGTCGGCTGCTAGTAACAGACGGCAGGCCCGTTTTACTTCTGGCACAGCATATGCCACAATAGCAAAATACTGTCAAGACAATTCTGCATTGCAATCAGAAAAGAATCTGATTTTCAGCGGAATTACTCAGGATTTTACGAGCACTTGAGCAATGGACTACTCGCAAACAGTTAAAACAATAAATCAAATCGGCTTCCGTCTTTGGGGTGGGGTGTCATGGATAAGAGATTCCTTCAGCCCCGGTAGACTTACGAGATTTTAATTTCTGGCATTGGACTGTATGATTTGCACTCGCTATGAAACTCCTCGTTGTAGACGACGAACGGTCCGTCGTCAACTACATGCACAGGCTGCTAACAGGCTGGGGCCACCAAGTTGTCTCGTTTTGCTTAGACGGCGAGCTAATGACAGCCGCCGTTCTCAAACAGGTTAAGTTGCAGAAATTCGACGTAGCGCTTGTGGACAACTTCAAGATCCCCCCGTTGCGGGGCACCGACCTCCCGGCTCAAATCAAGCGACTCTCACCTGCGACCAAAATCATCATCATGGATGTGGTGCCTGTTCTGCCAGCGGTAGCCGATGCGTTGCGGCGTGAGGGAGTAGATTTCAAGCAACTGCTCCTCCCATTCGAGCGAATAGACCTGATTTTCATGGGAGTTTTTTGCGTTCCGCAAAATTAGAAGGCCGACTTTTGGCACCTATGGGAGGAATCTCACTCCTGTCTCAGCTAATTGTCTCTTTGTCATTGAGCCTCTGTCGGAGGCTCATGTCCTAGCCCCTCCATGCAGTTTGCAAATTCTTGCCCTGGCTGGTAGTTCTGTCCGCACCAAGTTTGGTCGCTGTTGTACTTGTGAATCTGCCAAGCAATTAAGCCAGCACACAGGAGACCACCTAGCAACATGAGCACGCCAGCACGTGCCAACTCCGGCTGCTGCTCTTTCACATCATCGGGGACAATAAGGCAGCCAATGCCCACTATAATCAGCACAAGGGCTGTCCCAGGATTGCCCAGGATTCCGAGCACTAGCGCAAACACCAACGCCAGAATCCATTTAAGTGCCTCAATGATCATGCTCATTATTGCAGCGTGTTAGAGAGTTCTGCGTATCATAACGCCAAGCTAATCTGCTCGTGGTGTTTTTGGTGGTAGGAACCTACAACCTCATGCGTGAGGGATCAAGAGAAATTCTTCCGCGCACTGGGGCTGCGGATCAAAGAGTTCCGCAGGAACCACGGATATAGTCAGGAGGATATGATTTCTTTTGGATTTTCTGCTCGTCACTGGCAGCAAATAGAGGCTGGCCGTCCCATTTCAGTCAGGACGCTGTTTCGCATAGCAAGGGTGTTTGAGGTTTCTATCGAGCGGCTGGTTCGTGGGTTGGGGCCTTAGGCGGCAGGCCAGACATCCACCGCAACTATGTGGGCGGGGTTGAACATGGCGAACGGAACGTGAGCGTGATCAATATCGTGAAGCTTGCCAACGCTCTTCACATCAGACCTGCCAGTTTAATTGATGCAATATCCTGAATATTTGTCCAACAGAGAACGCGAACCACTGGCCAACTACTCAATGGGCTACGCGCGTGGCTTCGTCGCTACTTCCTGTAGACAGACCCCACGATTGCATCCAAGCGTGAGTTCGACTGAAGCGCTCCGGCTCGTAGAACTGTGTGTGACGATAACGGACAAAGTTTCGGCTGAGTTCTTCAGGGGCCAGGCGGCCTTTCGTGGCTTCCACGATCTGATGGGCGTACCGTCCAAAATCGGAATTGATGTGGTCCACTGCTCTATTGATCGCCTCTAGATACCGCTCACATTGCTGAACTGTAAG
>Ga0207139_1088_pt2 | contig 19289 bp, 14 predicted proteins | sample Alteio_BWMinHeat_7_FD_153585 | JGI IMG/M metagenome (GOLD analysis project Ga0207139, IMG submission 153585) | Enriched cells from forest soil in Barre Woods Harvard Forest LTER site, Petersham, Massachusetts, United States -... | ecosystem: Environmental > Terrestrial > Soil > Temperate forest >... | reverse complement strand
ATGACCCAGCAGTTGGCCGTCGTTCGTGTAATGAATCGCACGTTCATAGCAAAGCTCATCTAGCTTACCGATATCGTGCAGAACCGCGCCTGTAAGCAAAAGATCGAGCTCCAGTTCAACATAGTGCTGAGCAGCCAAGCGGCACAGATCGCACAGGCTGACAATATGCTCGAGCAGGCCCCCAACAAAAGCATGGTGCATCATTTTTGCCGCCGGGGCGCGCTTCAACCGCGGCGATATCGCGGGATCCTCAATTACTCCGGACACCAAACGGTTTAGCCAAGAACTCTTGATCGTTGCGACATGTTCACGCAGCCGGCCGTAAAGCTGCTCGATATCTTCCGCGGTGTGCGGAAAATAATCGGACAAATCCACTTCACCGGGCTCGGCGCGGCGAAGCCGCTCGATCCCAAGCTGGATTCGATTCTTGTAATTCTCAACGCGCGCCTGAACTTTAACAATGTCATCGCGATCGAAGAGCGCCGCGAACGCGTCCACGTTATCCCAAAGGCGCGCCTCAATCGTTCCGCTTCGATCGCTGAGCTCCAGCCGCAAAAAAGGCTTTCCTTCACGGGTCGATCGCAGCTCTTTTTCGGAAACGAGAAAAAAAGACGTGATGGTGGTATCCGGCGTCAGGTCAGAAACGTAGGCGGCTTTCATTCAGTCGGGTTTACTGCCTGGCACGGGCGTGTTCGGCGTCGGCGTCGACTTCTTCTTTTTCTTATCGTCGTCAGGCGTAGGAGAAACCTCTTCGATTGTACTGGAAGGCACGGCCGCGGTATCTGCATATCCGGGCTTGACTAAAACATAGCTTTCCTCGCGCAACGTTTCCAGATACGTACGCAGCGCCGGACGCAATTGCTCATTATAGAGACGGTCCATTATTTCGTTTTCGACTTTGTCCTCCGGCTGCTCGCCGGCGGCGTAATGTTCCCCTACTTGCAGTAGCAAAAAGCCCGTCTTCGTTGGAATTACGTCCGTCGTTTGAAGCCGTTGCAGCACAAACACTGCTTGCTCGATGTTGGGCGCAAGCTGGCCATGCTCAAATCTGCCCAAATCTCCACCCTGTTTAGCCGTGCTGCCGTCGGAGAAATGCTTGGCCAGTTCTCCAAAATCCTCGCCGTTCTTAACACGCTGCAGCAGGTCCTCGGCTTTCTTTCGCAAGGCTGGTACATCTGATTCCGGTTTGCCCTCGGTACTTACGAAGATCTCTCGGAGCGTAACCTGTTCGGGACGCGTAAACTCGCTTTTGTGTTCGTCGTAATATTTTTGCACCCGCGCATGATCCAGCATGATCTTCGAACCCACTTCGTGCCGAATCACTTCCTGCTGGATCAGCTGATTCCTGATGTTGTTTTTGAAGTCCTCAAAGGAAACGCCGCTCTTGTCAATCTGCGTCTCAAGTTCTTCCATGGTCGGAATCTTGTTCTGAATGCGAATGTCATCCAGACGCTTGATCACATCCGTCTCGATATTAACCCCGGAGTCTTTGCCGCGTTGAACGAGCAGAGAATTGTCAATCAGGTCGCGCAGTACGTTCTTATCTTCCGCGGCCACTTTTTGATTGATCTCTTCGGGCGTACATTTAGGGCAATCTTGCTGGGCCTCCTGTTGCATCTCGCTTCGGGCATGCTCCAGATCACTGCGAGTGATTACATCGTTATTGACCCGCGCAACTACCTCTTCAACCACGACGCTCTTGTTTTGCGCCAAACCTGAAAGCGCCGGGGCAATAAGGATCAACCCCGCCCAGATATATCCGTTCCTTAACATCCTTTTTTTTTGCTCCCTCGGCATTCTAGCTCCCTGTTTCCAGCGGAAGCAATACGTTTCGGATGGCCTCTGCGATGCTCTTATTATTGCGTTCTAGTGTGATCGTCAGGACGCCGCTGGGATCAAGTTTCGTCCCTTTTTGCTTTCGCACCAGGCGCACGAGCCTTTCGGGGCTGACCGAGGTTGTCGGGTGAAATTTGAGTGCGGCCTCATTCCCCCGGCGATCCACAGACGAGATTTGCAGCCGCTCACAGAGAGATTTTAGGACCGCGTAGTCCAGTAGATTGTCAATCGCAGGCGGAGGAGGGCCAAAGCGATCTGCGAGTTCCCGCCGAAGCGTTTCTCTCTCCGTCTCGTTGCGTGTTTCTGCGATCCTCTTGTAGGTACGCAATCGTAAGCTTTCGCTGGGCAGATACTCAGGCGGAATGCGAATATCCATGCCAAGGTTCAACGTGGCGCGAAGCTCCGGCTCCTCCGCTTCTCCCTTCTTGGCGGATACCGCGCGCTCCAGCATTTGGGTGTAGAGATCGAATCCGATCGCAGCAATGTGGCCGTGCTGCTCGCGGCCCAGAAGATTTCCTGCGCCGCGCAACTCCAGATCAAGGGCGGCGATGCGAAAACCGGCGCCAAGCTCGCTAAATTCACGCAGCGCAGCAAGTCTACGCCTCGCTAACGGCGTCAGGGAGGCCTCTGGAGGCACAAGCAAGTACGCGTAGGCGCGCTGGTTGGAGCGCCCGACGCGGCCGCGGAGCTGATAAAGCTCGGATAGACCAAAGCGGTCGGCGCGATTCACGATAATCGTATTGGCTCGCGGGATGTCGAGGCCATTTTCGACAATCGTGGTGGATACGAGTACATCGGCCTCGTCACGGACAAAGGTGAACATCACCTTCTCGAGCTCACGTTCACCCATCTGACCGTGTCCGACCACGACCCTCGCCTTCGGGACGAGCTTTTGAATCAAGGCTGCCATCGAATAAATCGACTCCACGCGGTTATGCACAAAAAACACCTGGCCCCCGCGTTCCACTTCTTCCGTAATGGCTCGCCGGATGATTGATTCCGAGAAAGGCGCCACCACCGTTTGAATCGCAAGCCGGTCTTTCGGTGGCGTTTCGATTACGGACATGTCCCGCAGGCCCACGAGCGACATATTCAGCGTGCGCGGAATAGGAGTGGCCGTCATCGTTAGCACATCCACGTTCCGGCTCATTTCCTTTAGCCTCTCCTTGTGCGTCACGCCGAAGCGCTGCTCCTCGTCCACGATCAACAGTCCCAAGTCATGGAAATGCACGTCGCGGGAAAGCAGGCGGTGTGTGCCAATCAGAATATCGACCTTGCCCTCCTCTACCGCGGCCAGGGTGTCCTTTTGCTCCCGGGCGCTGCGGAAGCGGCTCAGCATTTCGATCCGCATCGGAAATGGGGCCATGCGGCGCCGAAATGTCTCGTAGTGTTGGAAGACCAAAACCGTGGTGGGCGCGAGCACTGCAACCTGCTTGGAATTGGCCACCGCCTTGAACGCCGCCCGCATGGCCACCTCAGTTTTTCCGTATCCCACGTCGCCGCAAAGCAGGCGATCCATAGGCGTGGCGGCTTCCATGTCCCGCTTGATATCAGCAATGGCTGTCGCTTGATCGGGCGTCTCGGAAAATTCAAACGCATCCTCGAATTCATGCTGCCAGGGAACGTCGGGCGCGAATCCAAAACCCGAGGCCGTTTTTCGCTCCGCGTACAATTCCAGCAGTTTGTCGGCGAGATCGGTGACCGATTTGCGCACGCGAGTCTTGCGCGCTACCCATGCCGTTCCACCCAGCCGATCGAGTTGCGGCTTCGCGCCTTCAAGAGAGCGATAGTTCTGAACCAGGTCCAAGCGTTCCAGGGGAACGTAAAGCCGTGCATCGTCGGCATATTGCAAGCGCATGAACTCACCGCGGCGGCCGTCGTTCTCGATCGCCTGCAGGCCCTCGAATTGGCCGATTCCGTGATCCACGTGCACTACGTAATCGCCAGCTTTGAGTTCGCTGAAGTCGCTGAAGAAACCCGCCGTTTTTGGACGCACCCGCGGCCGTTCGTGCACCGGGGCGGTCTCGAAGAGATCTCCGGTGCCGTAAAACGCCAGATCCGCTTCTGGGATTACAAAACCCTCCGCCAGCGGAGCCCGCAGCAAAACTGCTGCTGGAGCGCTTCCGGAGGTGACTTCTTCCACGAGCCGCGCCCCGGTTGCACTCTGTTCGAGTTCTCCAAGGCGATAAGGCACGTCGTATTCACGGCAAAGGTCGGCCAGCCGCTCGAGTTCGCCGGAACTCGCCGCGGCGACTAAGACTTCCTCTCCCGAGCTCAGTCGTCCGCGAATCTCGTCCAAAAAGGCCTGGATTTGTCCGTGATAACGTGCCGTGGGCTGAACCACGAGCGTGCGCGGCTCTCGCCCGTCCCGCTGAAGCGCCAACTCCTCCAGGCTAAGCCGCTGCCGGTGCTCCAGGGCTTCCTTCCACCGGTCTTCCGGCAACACCAAAGGACCCGCTGCATCTCGGCCAAGCGAAGCAGTATCGGCCAGCAGCCGATCCCGAGACTTCCCCATTTTTTGGGTGATTTGCTCCGGTTCATCCAGCACCACCAAAGTGCCTTCACGAAGGTCAAAGAGCGTCGTAGGTTTCTCTCCAGCACCTTGTGCGGACCGGAATCGGGAAAATTCCGAATCCTCGCCTTCACGCTGATTTGTTGTTAACGGAAACTCGGTCAGCGGCGGCAAAATCACGCGGCTCACCGGTCCCGTGGAACGCTGCGTCTCGGGATCAAATTCGCGCAACGCCTCGACCGTATCTCCGAGAAGCTCGATGCGCACAGGCTTCGCCGCTTCCGCAGGAAAAACATCCAGTATTCCGCCGCGCACGCTGAACTGCCCTTCCATCTCCACCAGTTCGGTGCGGATGTATCCGGTCTCTGAAAGATGCGTAATCACTTCCCTGAGAGAAATTTCTGCATCTCTCGCAAGCGAAAGCGACAATGATTCGTAAAATTGGGCGGCAGCGAAACCGAAGAGAGAGGCCTCGATCGGCGTCACGACCATCGAGCATTGGCCACTGACGAAACGCGATAGTGTCGAGGCGCGTTCTTCAAGGATTTCAGGGTGTGGACCTGGGCCCAATCCCGGCAGCTTGTCGAGCGCAGGAAGCAATAAGACGGGGCCGGCGGAATTGCCGCTGAGCGTGCGATGAAAGAACTGCAGCGGCTCTAAAAGAGATGCGGCTCGGCGTTCGTCCTCGACCAGCACTAGAATCGGCCTTCGCAACTCTGTCGCTGCCAGCGCCACAACAAGGGCTTTGGCGGGGTTGGTTAATCCAGCTAGCCCCTCGGCGGTGGAACCACGCCGAAGCGCTTCAAAGGCTTCGTCCAAAGCGGGAAGCCGTGCCAAATGGCCGAAAAGCTCGGTGACGGCGGGGAAAAGCATTAGCGGATTGCCGGGTGAGAATAATCTTGTGGGAGCTTGCGAATCCTCTGCAGGATGCTGGTCGTGGAATATCCCACTTCCAAAGGTATCGAAACGACGCGCCCCCCGGCCCTTTCTACTTCCTCACTGCCCACGATCTCCGTTGAGCCCCAATCGGCGCCCTTGACGAGCACATCGGGCACTAACTTAGCGATCAGATCGAGCGGGGTGGGCTCGTGGAAGAGAACTACGAAATCGACTGCTTCCAGCGCCGCTAATAACTCGGCCCGTTCGTTCTCGACGATCACGGGCCGCGAATCGCCCTTAGATTTGCGCACGCTAGCGTCCTCATTCAATGCCACAACAAGAACATCACCGAGCGAACGAGCCTCTTCCAGCGTGCGGATATGCCCAGGATGCAGCAGGTCGAAGCAGCCATTCGTAAATACAACTCGACGCGAGCCGCGGTTGGTACGGCTGAGCAGTGCGATCAGTTCTTCTTGCGAAACGATACGGCCCATTGATTTCTAGAGCGGCGAGGCTCTCAGATACCAAATATTAACATGCGTGCCTTTTGCGCGCCGGAGGGCGGCATCGCCGATCACATTCGTATTCCGGTGATATACTCGGCCAGGCGCTGATAAAACTGCTCGTTATAATCCATCGTCCATAAAATGCTCGCGATAGGCTGATGTCAACCAATCCCGCCCGCGCCCATCCTGGCCCCAACCCGCGGTGGAAGAGAATTGGAACTATGCCCGTTCGGCGAATTGCCATTGTGGGTGGAGGGCCATCCGGCGCCCTGTGCGGCGAACGGCTTGCGTCCGCCGGTTTTGAGGTCACACTTTTCGATGAGCACCTCGCCTGGGAGAAACCGTGCGGCGGCGGCCTCACACACAAAGCTCTGCTTAACTATCCTTTTCTGCTCAATGGTCCTGAATCCAAGAGGTTGATTCAACAAATCGAACTCATCTCCCCCAATGGCCGTCGCGCACACCTATGCCTCGACCATCCCATCGTCATCTATTCTCGCGCGGTGCTGAATGGGCTACTGCTCGAGCGCGCAGAACGCGCCGGATGCCGCATCATCCATTCCAGAGTCGGCTCGGTAGACGTCAGCGGCGAATCACCCTCGTTCACCTCCGAAAATGCAATTCAGTACGCCGATTTCTTGATCTTGGCCTCTGGTGCGCGCAACTCATTTTTTCCTGCCACTCGCGCTTTAGAACCCGCGGATCTGGAGATGACCCTCGGCTATTTCGTTCCCTCCAGTGCGGATGCCATCCAGGTGAAATTCGTACGAGGCTTGCAGGGTTATATTTGGTCTTTCCCCCGCTGCGACCATCTCTCGGTGGGAATCTGCGGTAGCCTGAACCGGCATACGAGCCGCGAATTGCATCAGCATCTCGCTCAATTCATGCGCGAGGAACGTATCCCTACGGATCGAGCGCGGTTCTACAGTCACGTTCTGCCCTCTCCGCGCGCTCATACCCTGGCGTCACGTCGTGTGGCTGGGCACAATTGGGCCCTGATTGGAGACGCTGCCGGCTGGGTCGACCCAATTACAGGCGAAGGCCTATATTACGCATTGCGTTCTGGAGAACTCCTGGCAGAATCACTCATCTCCGGCCAGCCCGAAACTTATCCCCACCGGGTGCGCAACGATTTTTTCCGCCGATCTCGAAGTGGCCGCGCACATCGCCCGCACCGTCTATCACGGACGCTTCTTGGGCGGCTCCGTGACCACCCGCATGATCCAGTTTATTGACCGCAGCACCACGTTCAGCAAGCTCATCGGTGATCTTTTCTGCGGAGCGCAGAATTACACATCCCTCAAAAGGCGCCTTTGGTCGCAATTCGCCACTTCGCTGGCAGAAGTGCTCGACAGCATCTTCCGTCCGGTCAAATCCAGTCCGCGCCCCAGCCCCGAAGATGCCTGATTCCCGGCCAGCGGCGCCCGAAAATCGGACGTTAGGGCGCACTTAAGCGCAGCCACTTAATCGCGAACCAGAGTTGAAAGACAGAGTTTAGGTTTAGAACGCGGTGCGGCGTACGGCGGGCTTGCGCGTCGGCGGAGGAATCAAGCTGGCCATTTTCCGTATCATGGCGAGGACGAGGCGCTTATCGCCATCCGATAAGCTGGTGCTGTATCGTTTGATCTCCGACAGGAATCGAATCTCGTCCTCGGAGAGCTCGCCCAGCATTTTCTGCGTGTCACGATCATGCGCTGTTTCTGTCCCTGGGAAAAAATCGGCCAAACTGATCTCCATGGCTTCCGCTATTTTTGCCAGCGTTTCAAGGGACGGCACGGTGTGCCCGTTTTCAACCCGGGAGAGGTAACAACGGAGGAGCCCTGTGCGGCGTTCAATATCGCCTTGCGATAATCCTCGCTGGCCCCGATAACTTCGGATAACCTCACCGATATTGACTTTGGGCTTCTCCTTGGGCATCCAATCTCTTCCTTAAATGTCAGGCGTCTTAGAAACGTGCGGTATCTTAAGCACGCCAACACCGGACGCGCAAGAGGATTTTAGACAGCGGTGCGCATGAGTACACGGGATTCCGGCGTCTGGAGCAGAATGGGACACAGCCTAGTTTGGACAGGAAACTCAGAGCCTCACTATGGGACGCACGAATCCGCCTTCTAATCAGAAAGAATGGAGGAGCTTGTGGGCAAAACGCGGGTAGATTGCGCCGAAACTCTAGAACCTCGCGTCTTCGGCTCCGAATTCGGCGCCAAATCAGCGCAGCTCGATCGCGGAAATCCAGTCTGCCCGCCTGCCTGTTGACACCTCGCGCTCTGATTTTGTGCGGCCAAGGTCCGCTGGGAGAGAGGCTTGCGCACGTTTACGTGGTTTACGAGGGCTGTGCGCAATCCGCCGTTATCCCTGTCGACGGATTTCGATCCAGTGTTTGTGCGGGGCTTTTGATCGTCATCGTTCGAGGGTATGCCTCCGTCGGCAGATGCAGCGGCGAAGTTAATAGAAAGGATTTCGTTGATATCGTAAAGGCGAATCTTTCCGTTCACCTCAAATTGCACCGCGCGCTCCGTGCCGCCCAAGTATTTGCCCTGCACGAAATTGCCGTTCTTTAATTGCAAGCTGTCAGCTCGTAGCCCCGGGACGAGAACTAAAGAAATTCCCATCACCACGATCAAAATTCCTCCGATATGCCGCATAGCGTCCTCCTGGCTTCTCTGAGGTAAGCCCTTCGTGGCCGCGACGGGCCCTTACGAAGTCCCCCTGGCTGGAGTTTTCAGGATACACCACCACCGGCCTGAGAGGCCCTATTTTGTTGGGGATACAGCGAAGCTAGTACGCGAGGTTTTGGCATACCTGAGGCCGTTTGGCTCCCGCTCAATTGCTTTGTGAGCGGGAGCCAAACTCAAATTTCAACACGAAGCTACTGTGGCCCCACTTCCAAAAGCACAAACGTGTTTGGAATGACTTGCGGACGAGGGCGGGGGTTGTCCGCGGTCGGTGCCCCCGCAGGTTTATAGTCTGCTGTTTCGGTGAAGACGTGATGCGTCTTGGGATCGAGGGTCATCGTACGAGCGCCAAATTGCGTGTTGACATTGCCTATGATGGTGTATTTATCCGGTGAATCTTGATGAATCACCGTCAGCAATCCCTCACGGCAGGTGGCAAAAATCAGCCCTGTGCCCGGATCGAAGCCATTGCCGTCCGGATCTCCGCCGATTGCCGGCGTCGCCACTATCTTGTTCGTGTCCGCGTTGAACACTGCGATCATTTTGCTGCAAGCTGCAAAGAAGCGATGGTTTTTGGTGTCCGCGGCAAGAGCCGAGGGCCCGTCGCACGGCGCAAGAGACCAGGTCCCCTTCACTGCCAGAGTTTTCGTATCAAACGCCATGATCGAGCTTTTATCTTCCAGGTTAACGTACATGTTGCCACGCCCGTCCAGCGCCGGCTCCTCGGGCTTCCCGCCCAGAGCCACTGTGCCCACTACTTTGTCGGTAGTAGCGTCGATCACGGTGGAGTTATTGCCCCGGCCGTTCATCGTGAAGACGCGCTTGGTTGCGGGATCGTAGATAATTGAGTCCGGATCGTCGCCGGTCGTTTTGATCTCAGTCATCGGCTTAAGCGTTTTCAGGTCATACACGGTCACCGTGGCCGCTCCGCCGTTGCTGGTGTAACCCTTGCCCAGATCGGTTGCAAGAGCCGTTCCGTGAATGCCTTTTGTATTCGGCAGATCGCCAATGAGTTTTCCGTCGGTCTCATCGACGATCATCATGTGAGTACCGCGCGCAACGTAGATGCGCTTTGCGTCGGGATCCACGCGCAGATAATCCCATCCGCCTTCGCCTCCCACTGGGATTCGGCGGATTACTTTGTAATTGTTCTGGGCAGATGCTGTGCCCGTGAACACAAACACCAGCGAAGAAGAAAGAATGCAGGCCCAGCACAACAGTCCTAAGAAACCTCGACGCAACATATACTCCTCCTCACTTGAATTGCTGGAATGAGCCCCGATACACCATTTTCGGAACCCTCTTTCCAATCATTTCCCGCACTTCGTAATTGAGACTTCGTCCCTCTCCTCTACGCCTGGGCAATGGGCTGGCTCTTCCGAGTCATGAAGAACTGCATCGCCGGAGTGATAATGAGCGACAACACCATCGAAATCAGGATCCCTCCGATGACTGCGATCGCCAGCGGTTGCAACATCTGCGACCCTGAACCGATTGCCAGCGACAATGGCAACATGCCTGCTACAGCCGCCATTGCCGTCATAACAATCGGACGAAGCCTGCGCCTTCCGGCTTGTACCAATGCTTCTTCGGCTGAGAAGCCTACGGACCGGAATTTCTGATTTGCGTCCAGCAATAAAATACCGTTCTTCGCCACGATGCCGATTACCATGATCAGCCCCATGAAGGAAGAGACGTTAAATGTGGTGCGCGTGATCAGCAACGCAAAGAAGACGCCCGAGGTGGAGAGCACCGCGGATGAGAGAATCGCGATCGGCGCGGTATAAGATCCAAATTCGAAGAGCAGTACAAGGAAGATGAGTATCAAAGCAAGCAGCAATACCACCACCAGATCATGAAACGATTTCTGCTGCTCCTTATAAGTGCCGCCGTAGTCCACTCGTATCGACGGCGGCAGTTTCAGATCGCTTACCGCCTTCTGTACGGCTTTGACCCCAGTCCCTAGATCCAGTCCTTCCAATCGTGCCGTCACTTCCACGTCTCGCTGCAGATTGTCCCTTATGATTTCGATCTGCCCCGGCAGTTCGCTGATATCGGAAACTGCGCCCAGCGTGGTCGTCCCGCCGTTTGAATTCACCAGCAGCGTATTTTTCATGGATTCCAGCGAGTCCCGGCTCGCTTTCGGGTACCGTACGCGCACGCCGTACGGCCGGTCGTTGACGACCACCGGGGTGGTCGACGGTTCCCCGTCGACGATCGCAGAAGTGACGATCGCGAGCTGGTCGGTTGTGAATCCTGCCTTCGCTGCTCGTACCGGATCCACTGTGAACACCACGGCGGGACCACTCGTGGTAGCCTCAATGCCGTCAGCCACATCGACCACAGGTTTCTTCTGGTTGATATAGATGCCACCGATCGTATCCGCCACGCGCGGCGCCCATTGCTTTAGCGCATCCACATCGTCGGAGTAAAGCTTGATCACGACCGGCTGGGGCGCACCGGTCAAATCGCCGATCATGTCCTCCAGCACCTGATGGAAATCAACGTCGACTGCGGGTTCAGCAGTCGTGACTTTTCCCCGCACGTCCGCGATGATCTCGTCGATCCCCCGGCTGCGCTTGTCCTTCAACTTCACTGCGATATCTCCCGTATTCGCTTCCGTTACGGCCGCGAGTCCCAACTGTAATCCGGTGCGGCGGGAGGTACTCTCCACTTCGGGCACCGAGTGCACGATTTGCTCAATATGCGAAATCATGCGGTTGGTCTCCTGAAGAGCACTGCCGGGCGGCGTCACGTAATCAAGAATGAAGCCACCCTCGTCCAGCGCCGGTAGCAAGTCACTACCCAGCGCATTGTAACTAAAGTAAGAGACGACGATCAGAATGGCGCATAGTCCCCCCAGCCACACCGGATGCTCCAACGCGCGGCGCAGCCATTTAGCATAAAAATTTAAGATATGTTCAAACCACCCACCTCGTAAGGACCTCTCCTCCGCGGCCATCATCCGCCGCATCTCCGCAATGTGCGCGGCCTCTTCAGCGGACTCCGCCATTTCAGCCGCGTGCTGCAATTCTGGAGAATCCTCCTCCTCTTCCTGCCCGCCGTTTACTTTAGCTTCCTGTCCACGCCGGATCAGAAACGTGCCCAGGTTACTTGTCCACACCAGAGCGAGGACTAACGAAGTTAATAGGGCAACGCTCATGGCGATGGCCAGAGCTCGGAAAAAGGTTCCCGTCACACCCGTAATGGTAATCAACGGCAGGAACACAACGATAGGTGTCAGCGTCGAACCGATCAGCGGAACTGTCAGTTCCTTCAAAGCGCTCGCGGTGGCTCGCAGCGGCCCTTCGCCACCATCGCGGTGAAGAACAATATTCTCCACAACAACGATCTTGTCGTCGATCACCAGCCCGACCGCGGCAGCGAGCCCTCCCAGCGTCATCATGTTGAAGCTCTGACCCAGGATCTTCATCGCAATGAAGGTCACAACGATCGTAACCGGAACCACCAAACCGGTCATGACCGCAGTGCCCCAGTCGCGCAGAAACAGCCAGATCACAACCCCTGCGAGAAGGAGCCCGATGATGATGGCATCCCGCACGCTGAAGATTGATGCTCTGACAATGTTAGATTGATCATAAAAAACGTCGAGGTTTACGCCGGCGGGAATCGTTGAGCGGAGGCCATTGAGCTCTTGATTGACTTCGTCTGCCACTGTAACGGTGTTACTGTCGGGCTGCCGGTTAAGACTGATCAACACAGCGGGTTTGCCGTTCGCCGTGACAACTGTGAATGCCGGCGCCGCTGCCGGCGCCACCGTTCCGATATCACGAATTCGGACCGGGACATCATTTGTACTCTTGACCACGATATCGCCGATCTGCTCGGGGCTCTGCGCTTGTGCCGTGATCAATCCCAAGTAAAGCTGGTGGTTTCTACTTAATAGGCCCGGCGAATCGACCAAGTTGGTCTTGTTCACAGCGTCCAGGATGTCCTGCACAGAGACATGAGTCCGAAGCATGCGCGCCGCATCGGGTACAACGTGGAACTCTGGGACTTGGCCGCCCTGCACCAAAACGCTGGCCACACCCGGTAACCGATTCAAACGCGGCTTCAGCTCATACGTGGCTAGCTCCCAAAGAGCTGACTGAGAAACCTTGTCGGACGTAAGGCTGAATCCGTAGATCGGAAAACTGGCGAAATCCAGCCGGTGAGCGTCAATTACCGCCGTCGAAGGCAGCGTGCTCTGAACTCGTCCGATTGCCGAATTCACTTGCTGGAGCGTTAGCACCATGTCCGAGCCCCAGTCAAAATTCAGATCAATTTCCGCAGAGCCCCGGCTGGTAATCGAGCGCACCTCTTGCAAGCCTGGAACGCTATTGACGGCCTCCTCGATCGGCCGCGTGATCGTCACTTCCATCTGATTGATGGGCATCACGCCATTGTCCACGCCGACGATGATTCGCGGAAAGTTCGTTTGGGGAAAAACAGAGATTGGAAGCGACAGGGCCTCATAGATTCCGACCACAGTGAGCGTGAGGATTAGGAAGATGATCGACTTCGAGTGCCGCGCAAACCAATATTGATTGGGGTCCTCAGTATGGTCGATGTGGTGCGGAGGGGGCAGCGCGGCCGAGGCCGTCTTGACTGAAGCTGTCACCGTTGTAGTTGTCTTGTTTTCCATGGAGTCTACCGTGAGCCTGAGATCAAATTCCTAAATACTGAAATCATGGTAGAGCGTCGCATCGCGATCTCATTGGTTCTCGTCATCCTCTTCTGGAATATTCGGAGGAGCCGCAACTTGTATGTTCGTCTTGGCCAGAACGGGGTCGTCTTCCTGAGAGAGCGCGAAGGCGCCCACGGTCACCACTCGCTCTCCGCCTTGCAATCCCTCCGTGACTTGTACCGCGCCGCCGTCTCGGATTCCAACCTTCACCTTCTTCTTGTGTGGCTTGTTATCCGTATCCAGAACAATTACAGAGGCGTCTCCTTCCGGACTGGTTAGAAGCGCCTCCGCAGGAATGACAATCGCATGCGGAATCGCCTGTGCCACCATCTCTACACGCACGCTTGTTCCCGGCTTCAAACGATCCCCTGGATTAGAAGCTTGCGCCCAAACTTCCACCGTCGTGCTGTTAGGATCGAGAGCGGGACTTACCAGGCTCACCTTGCCTTTGAGTGCGCCGGGCTGTCCAGGCACGGAGATCGTAGCGGCATCGCCCACCTTCAACTGCGAGGCCTGCTGCTGATCAACATGCGCGCGCGCCACAATTTGCGACAAATTCATTATGGTAATAATGGGCCCCGAATTCGACGCCATCTCTCCCGGATAAACAGGCCGGTCGGTGACCACGCCGTCAATCGGGCTGAGGATTTTAGAATAATTCACACTTGCTTCGATGCCTGCGCTATGGCCTTTCGCCGCTGCCAATTGACCTTCAGCCATTTTGAGGTCGAGCTGCTTCTGCGACGCTTCATATGCATTCCGTGCCTGAATCAATGCCACGTTGGCGTCATCGACGTCTTTAGCGGAGACCGCTCCCTGTTTATAAAGTTCCTGCCGCCCGTTATAAAGCTTCTGAGCAGCGTCCAACGTTTCCTTTGCCAGCCTGCGGTCTTGTTCCGCCTTCTGAACTGCTTGCTCATAGCTTGCTTCGGCCTGGGCATACGTGCCTTCGCTTTCCTTTTGGCTCGCAAGTAAATCCGAATTCTCGAGTTCGGCCAACAGTTGGCCCGCATGCACCTTGCTGCCCTTTTCCACATAGAACTTCCTAACCGGAGCACTGATCTTTGGCACGATCGCGGACTGTTCCAACGGGTAAATGGTACCCTCGCCTGTCACTTTGCGTTCAATCGTCTCGTTCTCCGCGGCACCTACCTGTACCGTAACCGTCGGCGCCGCTTCCACTTCTCCGCCTTTGGAGCAGCCGGATGCCACAAACCCCAACGCCACCACCGCGGCCAGCGGGATGCCAATCACCCAGGCATAACCACCACGTCGCTTCACGTGAAGAACCGATTCATATATTGCTTTCTTATCCGGGTTCATATTCCTGTCTCTTTACCTTCTCTAGAAATTTCCCGTGAACGTTTGCAAATTCGCCAGCGCGTTCCGATACCGCACCTGCGCATCGTCGTAAGCATTGCGCGTAATGATCAGCGTTGTTTGCGCGTCCACTACTTCCAACGTTGTTGCCGACCCGCCTTGATACCGCAGCGTGACCAGTCGCAAGCTTTCTCCCGCGAGATCGGCAGTCTGCCGGAGTTTATCAACTTCCTCGCGCGCTACAAGAGCCTCATTATATGCTGCATACAGCTGAGCGAGTATACGCCGCTGGGTCTGGCTCAGCGACACTTGCGCCTGCTGCTGTCTGAAGTCGGCCTGACGTAACCTGCTCCGCAATGTTCCCCAATCCCAAAGCGGAACGTTCAAAGTGGCTGTAATAAAATAGCCCAGGGTCGGCGTAGCTCCAGCCTCGGGAATGGCCGTGTATACGCAATGCGTCGCCACGCAATTCGCTTCCAGACCCCAAACAGGATCAAGGGATATCGCGGGCAGAAACGCGCTCTTCGCGCCTCTGACCTCCAGATTCGATTGCCGGAGAGTTTCCGTCGCTACGCGGATGTCCGGATTCATCTTCCTTGCCATCTCCTGCGTCTCCCCTAGCGTCGGCAAGGGCCGCGGCGTATCCAAATCGTCCACGGCGGTGAAATTTTCATCTAGCGTCGGAAAGATTAGAACAGACAGATCCAGCCGCGCATTTTCGATTCCCAGATTCGCTTCCGTGAATGCCGCCTCTTGCTGCTGATATTGAATCTGCGCTTTGATCACGTCACTATGCGCCGCCTGTCCCGCCCGTTCCGTGTCTTGCGCTATCTGGAGAAAGCGTCTGGCCACTCCCAACGCCTCTTGCGCTGTCGCGTACTTCCGCTGCGCGACCACGAGCGCATAAAAGGTCCTCGTAACCGTGACGGTCAGCCCCCTGCGCGCTATTTCCGCCCTGGCATTTGCGATGGCTTCTGCGGCCTGAGACCGCTTGTAATCGGTCCCCATCAGTACGTTCGCGGTGAGATCCTGATGCACGGCAGCCCACTCCCGGTAGACATGAACGCCATCCTGGGTGACAAATCTTCCATTGGGAGTCTTTCCGTTTCCCTGCACACCCAGATATTCGCTTCTAAAACCGAATTGCGGTAAGCGTGCATTCCTTGCTTGCAAGCGGTCTTCCTGTGCCACCTTTTGATCGGAGAGAGCCAACGAGAAGTCGGCATTGTACTTCTGCGCCCTTTGCAGCGCATCGGTCAGAGTAATGGTCGCTGGCGGGCCCGTTTCCTCCGCCGGCTTCGGCGGATATACAAGCTGCACCGGCGCCTCAGCAGGTGCCTGAGGTGGTGCGGTCTGCGCATTGCCCACCGATGCTCCCACGCAAAGCAAAAGCAATGGCAAACAACCGTAAAGAGCGGCACCAACATGAGCGCTGCGGCGCGCTCCTCCAGAACTCCCTTCGACAAGCAAACACTTCTGACGCGCAGCAGTCACGTTGCCCTTCCTCCTATCACCGGAATTCTTTCCCACGACAGTTCCCACTGCTCTCGCAGATTCTGACTCGTTCTACATGAACGCTACATGAACGGTCAACCGAATCCGAGCTTCTGCGGGCCCCATAGCCCAAACCATTCTAGATTAAGCCAACCTTAAGACGTATAATCCGCCCCCTCGTACAAGACGCCCCGTCCGGCACAGGGACCGAACGGGGCGTCATTTACCGGGGTCTCAATGCACTGGACTTTGGCAGCAGCGACGTTAAGCGGAGCTTAACCCAGAGTGAAATCGATCTTAATCTCAACGGGAGCGGAATTTAGCTAGACGTATCAGCAGTTCCGATCGACAACTCAACTCTCATCTCGGTCCCACTACCATTGCGATTTATGGCCTGAATTTGTCCGCCATAGGCCGTCACCATCGCCTTGCAGATGGCTAATCCCAATCCGAATCCTCCAGTGGAACGAGACCGCGAAGGGTCACCGCGATAGAATCGCTCAAAAACGTGTGGCAGCTGTTCCTCAGGAATGCCCGGTCCCGAATCCTGTACGGAAACGCATGCCGTGCTGCCGCCGTTGCGCTCCACGTGAATCGCTACTTTCGATCCCACAGGGCTGTACTGCAGCGCGTTCTCCAGCAGGTTCACCCAGATCACTTCCAGGTCCTCGGGATCGGCCTGTAAATGAACCTCTTGCGGAGCAATGAGTTCAATTTGGATATTGCGCGCCTCGGCTAGGGCCTGGATTCGCGAAATTGCCGCCTCACAAGTGGAAGTGACTTCGGTAACACCCAACTTGCGATTCATCCCGTTCTCAGCCCATTGCTCGATCCGCGCCAATCGCAACAGGCGACCGAGAAGATCCTCCAGCCTCCCGCAATCTTCCAGCATGCTTTCCAGGCCCGCCCGATATTCGTGCTCCGGACGCGGCCGTTGCAGCAGTGTTTGCAAGGTCGATTTGACGATCGCCACGGAGGTCTTCAGCTCATGAGCAGCATCGCTGGTGAAATCGCGTTGCTGCCGGAAGGACTCCCGCAGCCGTTCAAGCACAGTTTCAATCGCGCTCGTCAGGGGAGTCAGTTCTTTCGCCATCGACGCCTCGGCGGGCGGCCGGAACTCCCAGTTGAGCACGGATATCGCTCCCGCTTGGCCGGCCAGCTCCCGAAGTGGTTCGAGCCCTCGACGCACACCCCAGGCGGCCACTACGCTGACGATCAAAAGCAAAAGCACACTGACGCCCGCGACAGAGACACCGAGTTCCATCAACTGCTCGTGAAAACCCACCCGCGACGCCGCGTAAATCACGGTAACTCGTTGCGGCACGCTGATATTTTCTTCGCGATCGAGCACCGGCACTTGCCGCAGAACAACAGCCCGATAAGGAATGCCGTTCAGGACAAAATCGAAGAAGCTGCCGCCTTGTTCCAGTTCCACAGGAAGCGGTCCGGCGGATCGCGCCAAAAGATTGCCATCGCTCTTCCGAATCTCGAACAGATCGGGGTGTCTCCGGCTGGATGACGGGGGAATCAGCGCGGAATCGAAGAGGAGATCGGGAACCTGCGTGTCCGCGTAGCGCACCGCAGCAAGCGTGTTAGCCGCCCAGCCATTCAGCGTGGCGTCGAAACCGCGGCTCAACTCCCGTCTCGCGTATAACACGGCAACCGTCGTGAGCGCGGCGGTCAGGACAAGCTGGCAAATAATCACCCTGGCGATGATCCGGCCTGCCAGCGAGAAAGGTCTGGCCGTAAGTTTCGCTTCGCGCCGCAGCGTGGCGAACCATCCCCGCGCCATTCTTTCCTTGGCTTCCGCACCACTTACCGCCGATTCACTTTGGGACCAGCTTCCCGATGCCACTGAATTCTTCCTCCTGAGTTGCCCCCATCTTCCTGAATGGCAGGCTTTTAACGATCAGGCCGCAGCACATAACCATGCCCGCGCACCGTATGAATCAGTTTTACGGGATGATTGCTATCGATCTTGCGCCGTAGTCCCGAAATGTAAACTTCAATTACGTTGCTGAATTTCTCCCAATTGTAATCGTAGAGATGCTCCAGCAGTTCGCTCTTGGAAATAACCGCGCGCGGCCGGTGCGCAAGATACTCGAGAACACGATATTCCATCGGGACGAGCGCAATCTCTTTCTGCCCGCGTCGCACGGTCCGCTCAATCGTGTTCAGTTGAAGGTCCGCGACGGAAAGCACGGGTGACCTTTGCCCTTTCCCGCGTCGTACCAATGCTTTGGCTCGCGCCAGAAATTCGCCCAAATCAAAAGGCTTGGAAACATAGTCGTCGGCGCCCGCGTTGAGCAGACGCACCACGTTGTCTTTCTCGTCCCGGGCGGTCAAAACCAAAACAGGCGTGGCATGGCCTTTTTTCCGGTATTGCGTGAGCAAACTCTGGCCGTCGAGTTTGGGTAGCATAAGATCTAGAACCATAAGGTCGTAGGCGCTGGATTCAGCGAGATACAAACCCTCTTCGCCGTCGCTGGCTATATCCACGGCGTAGCCGGCACTCTCTCGCAGAGCGCGCGCTACGTTCTCCGCCAGTCGTTTTTCGTCCTCGACCACCAGTACTCGCAAATTGGCTCCTAAAAACTCGCGTCTAATTCCGCACTACTCATCAAAACCACGACCCTGGATACTTAACCGAACAGCCGTATGGCCGGCTTGTCGGGATGCTTACCGCCTTGCCCGCCATACCTTCCTCGAGCGCTTGGGAAAGATAATTCTTTGCACGCCCGATATCCGCCCGATCGGTGGTGGGCTTATCGTCGATCGCACCATCATAAACGAGGGTTCCTTGCGGATTGATTATGAACATTTGCGGCGTTGTTTTCGCGTCATAGAGGTGCCCCAAAGTTCCCATAGGGTCGAGAAGCGCTGCCGTGGGCGCGGCATTGATCTGCTTGAGCCAGGAATTTTCATCCGCTGCCGTTACGTATCCCTGCTTTCCAGGCGCCGAGGAGATGACTGTCAACCAAATGACTCCCCTTTGTGTCCACTCCCGCTGCAACCGCTGCATATTCCCGCTGTAATGTTTCTGCGTGTACGGGCAGCCGCGGTTGCTCCATTCCAGAACCACAAACTTCCCTGCGTAATCGGAAAGCTTCTCAACTTTGCCATTTGTGTCGGCAACAGAAAAATCTGGGGCGCGTTCGCCGACGCGAGCAGCGCGCGCCATAGGCAACGCGCAGAACACAGCCGCGGCCACAATCATCCACGAAGTCGCCGCTCGTTTCATCCTCGCACCTCCCCAAACAGTTTCGAGGCTCAATTTTGAACCTCTGCAGATAAATCCTCGATTACTTCTTTCCCGTTACCGGCGCTGTTACTTCATACGCGCGGCCGGGACCGAGAACTACTACCCCTTTTAGCACGGC
>Ga0207139_1089_pt1 | contig 19323 bp, 9 predicted proteins | sample Alteio_BWMinHeat_7_FD_153585 | JGI IMG/M metagenome (GOLD analysis project Ga0207139, IMG submission 153585) | Enriched cells from forest soil in Barre Woods Harvard Forest LTER site, Petersham, Massachusetts, United States -... | ecosystem: Environmental > Terrestrial > Soil > Temperate forest >... | reverse complement strand
TATTCCTATCCTGCTGCTTACATCAAAGAGCATGGACGATGATAAGATAGCGGGCTTTAAGAGTGGCGCCGATGATTATATCACCAAGCCATTCAATATGCAGGAGTTGCTGCTGCGTGTAGGCGTATTTTTGAAACGCACACTTAAGAAAGAAGAAGGGCCGGTAACATTTAAAATAGGTAATCTTGATTTTGATTATAAAAACCTGGTGCTGAAAGATACGAAGATAGAACACCAGCTGACCCAGCGCGAGGCCGACCTGATAAAATACCTGTGCCTGAATAATAACCGCGTGCTGAAACGCGATGAGATACTGATGAGTGTATGGGGCAAGGATGATTATTTCTTAGGCCGCAGTATGGATGTATTTATAACCAAAGTGCGTAAATACCTGAAAGACCAGCCGGGCGTAGAACTGCAAACCATACACGGCATCGGTTTTAAATTTGCTTACAATCCCTGATTTATAATTTCTGAATATTTTTTTGAGACAGGCTATGCGAGTGCGTAGCCTGTTTTATTTAACATAAGAAATATCATTTAGCCGCTATGACTCCAAACAAATTGTTTTAAAATCTCAATAATTATTAACCCTGTACCTGCGAAACCAGCTGACCATGTTGCCCATATTAATGATTTTGTTCTCCTAATCTCTTTCCCATCTTTCTTTTCTCTTTCTATTATTTCTCCTTCGTAACCACCTTTTTTGCTAAATAAGATACCATTATATTTTATAGATACCCTATTATCCACCTCATCAGTTCCGTTTCTATTAGTTTTTGTTTTCCATCTTGTTATATACTTATCTTCGAATAGCTTTTCTAATATTAAGTCTAATCTACTCATAGAATTATCCCCGCCAACAAAAAACTTATCAGAAAAATCTAACCCTTTACTTTTCAATTCTTTTTCTAATTTATATTCAGAGATGTTTGCAAAACCCATAACATGAAGAAATTTTAACACTTCATCGAGATTTTTTATTTCATTCATAACATTTGCATCTTGTTACTTCAAATATAAGTAAACCCTGAAGTAATTACGAGGTTTTTAGAGGTTGTATATTATATGGAACCTTACTTCACAATAGACACATCCCCTTTAAAATGCAATAACTCGCCCGATGCGCAGGTGGCATTTATGATATACACATATACATCCGGCTTTGCTTCTTTGCCTTTGTAAGTGCCATCCCAGCCGTATTGTATTTCGTTCACGGGAATATTATTGATATTATAGATCAGCTCTCCCCAACGGTCAAACACGCTGAACCTTGTTATCAGCGTTATGCCTTTACCGCTCACATAAAATTTATCATTCTTGCCATCGCCATTGGGTGTAAAGGTATTGGGTATAAATACCTGGCTGCCTTCGCACTTCACAGCTATCTTCACATCTGCCGTTACATTACAACCTGCCAGGCCGGTTACATATACCGAATAGGTAGTTGTTTTTATAGGTGTGGCAATAGGTGTGGGGCAGGTTACACAGCTCAGGCCTGTGGCAGGTGACCATAAATAAGAGAGCGCATTTTTTATGGTAGCGTTCAGTTGCACACTTTCGCCTACCAATATGGTTGTATCGCCACCCAGGTATACTGTTGGCAATGGCACTACATATACGGGTATATAGCCACTGTCTGTAAAACAATCGCCCTGTTTTATCACTACCTTATATTGTGTAGTGGTATCGGGTGTAGCCATAGGGTTGGCAATTAGATTATTGTTCAGCGATGCGGCAGGTGTCCAAAAATAATCTGTACCACCCGATGCAAATAATTGCGTGGACTGTCCCTGGCATATGGTATCGCCCTTACCTATCACCACCGGTTGTTTTTTAATTACGGTCAGTGCAATTGTATTCGAGTCTTTGCAACCATAAATATCTGTACCTACAACAGTATATGTGATGTCATTGTCAGGATCAGCAACAGGGTTGGCACAATTGGCACAAGACAAACTATAAGCCGGCGACCAGCTATAAGACTTAGCACCTGATGCCAATAACTGCACAGAACTGCTGTCGCAGATCGTGGTCTTGCCATCTATATTAATTACAGGCAGGTTATGCACAGTTACCATCATAGCTGCCGTGTTCCTGCATCCGCTACTATCAGTACCTGTTACGGTATATTTTGTAGTACCGGTTGGTTTGAGCATCACCGTATCGCAACTACCGCAAGATACAGATGCCGCTGGTGTCCATTTATATGTCACGGCGCCCGTGGCCGTAAGCATGGCCCATGCACCCTGGCATATAGCCGTATCAGGGCCGGCTTTTACTATTGGTAATGATTGTACATTGATGACGATGGTATCTGTATTCACACAGCCATTAATATCGGTACCTTTTACCACATAGCTTGTTTTTCCTGTGGGCGATGCCAATGTAGTGGCGCAGCTAAGGCATGACAAACCGGATGAAGGCGACCATAAATAACTGTAGGCGCCTGTGGCGGTAATAGTGGTAATGCTGCTATAACAGATAGCCTGGTCGGGCCCGGCATTTACATTTGGCAGCGGGTTCACCTGCAGTACAATGGTATCTGCTTTGGCACAATTATTGGAATCAGTACCTATGACAGTATAATTGGTAGTAGTAGTGGCAAAGGCACGCGTGCTCGCGCAGGTACTGCAAGACAGTGCGGTAGTCGGGCTCCATACATAAGTAGATGCACCACTAACAGACAGCGTTGTAGTGTCACCAACGCAGATCTCTTTATTAGTGCCCGTCATATTGGGTAAAGGATTGACATGCACCTGCACAGTGTCTGATTTAGTACAGCTGTTAGAATCTGTGCCTGTTACTACATAATTGGTGGTGCTTGTGGGCGAGGCTATTGGTGATGCGCAACTGCTGCAAGACAGTCCTGTAGTCGGGCTCCATACATAAGTAGATGCGCCCGTGGCCATGAGGGTAGCACTATTACCATTACAGATTATTTTGTCAGCGCCTGCATTCACATTGGGTAGCGGGTTTACATGCACGATCACCGTATCTGTTTTCACACAGCCGTTCGTATCAGTACCTGTTACTACATAAGTAGTAGTGCTGCCGGGTGAGGCAACGGGCGATGCACAACTGCTGCAAGACAATCCTGTTGCAGGGCTCCATATATAAGTAGATGCGCCCGTGGCTGTGAGTGTAACCGTATTGTTGTAACAAATAGTTTTGTCAGGACCGGCATTTACATTCGGTATTGGATTGACATTCACAATCACCGTATCGTTCTTGATACAGTTATTAGTGTCGGTACCTGTTAGTATATAAGTAGTGGTAGTGCCCGGTGATGCGATAGGTGACGTGCAACTGCTACAAGACAGTCCGGTGGCCGGGCTCCAGGTATAAGTAGCCGCGCCGGTGGCTGTCAGTGATGTACTACCGCCAAAGCATATGGTCTTATCTATGCCCGCATTCACATTGGGTAGCGGATTCACATACACCAATACCGTATCGGTTTTAATGCAGCCGTTTGTATCTGTTCCGGTAAGCACATAGGTAGTGGTGCTTGTGGCAGATACAATGGGCGATACGCAGGTGGTACAAGACAGTCCGGTGGCCGGGCTCCATACATAAGTAAATGCGCCTGTGGCCGTCAGTGTTGTTGTACTACCATTACAGATCACTTTATCAGGCCCGGCATTCACATTGGGTAATGGATTTACATGTACCAATACCGTATCTGTTTTCACACAACTATTCGAATCAGTACCGGTTACTATATAAGTAGTAGTGCTTGTTGGTGATGCTGTAGGCGATGCGCAACTACTGCACGACAAACCTGTTACGGGTGTCCAGCTATAGGTAGCCGCACCGGTGGCTGTTAATGTAGTATTGCTGCCATTGCATATGGTTTTGTCTGCACCTGCGTTCACATTGGGTAGCGGGTTTACATGCACGATCACCGTATCTGTTTTCACACAGCTATTCGAATCAGTGCCCGTCACAATATAAGTTGTAGTATTATTGGGCGATGCCGTAGGCGATGCACAACTGCTGCACGACAAGCCGGTAGTAGGGCTCCAGGTATAAGTAGACGCGCCGGTGGCTGTTAATAATGTATTGTTGCCGTTGCATGTGGTTTTATCTGCACCCGCATTCACCAATGGAAGTGGATTTACATGTACGATCACCGTATCTGTTTTCACACAACTATTCGAATCAGTACCGGTTACTATATAAGTTGTAGTATTATTGGGCGATGCCGTAGGCGATGCACAACTACTGCACGACAAGCCGGTAGTAGGGCTCCAGGTATAAGTAGACGCGCCTGTGGCCGTCAGCGTGGTGCTGTTGTTATAACAGATCACTTTGTCTGCACCGGCATTTACATTTGGTAATGGGTTTACATGCACCAGCATGGTATCTCTATTCACGCATCCATTCGTGTCGGTACCTGTTACTACATAGGTAGTAGTAGTGCCGGGTGTTGCGGTGGGGCTTGCGCAGAGGCTGCAAGACAAACCGGTAGCGGGGCTCCACACATAGGTATACCCGCCTGTAGCTGTTACAGACGCTGCATTGCCATTACAAATGACCTTATCTGCACCGGCATTTATAGATGGCAGCGGATTTACTTTCACTCTTATACTGTCCGACCGGGAGCATCCGTTACTATCAGCAACGGTAATAAAATATTTTTTAGTTGTTGTGGGTGTTATCGACGGAGACAAGCAATTAGTACAACTCAGCCCTGTGATAGGTGTCCAGTTATAAGACAATGGCGGATTGCCACCTGTCACACCGGCATTCAACGAGATAGTACTACCAATACATATGGCAGTATCATGCGGGTGCAAAGCCAGGTTTGAAATGATAACTCTTGTTGTTAAAGTATCTGTACATCCATAACCCGAATAGGGCGTTAATACCACGTGGTAGGTTTTAGAGGTAGACGGCGTAGTGATCGTTGCGGTTTGTCCGGAATCTACAATAGTTGAATAGGTAGAATCCCACCACATATAGGTTTGAAAACCCGGTGGGCCTGACAATGTGGTAGTGGTGCCGTAATGGCAAGGACTGATAGTGATAGCAAATAAACCGCAGGTCATATCTACATAACCATAACCAAAATGCGCACCCAGGTCGCAATCACCCCTGGTAAAATCAACGATAACGGTATGCCCGTTATAACCCGTAAGATTGATAGTAGCTGTGGACCACGCTTTATAATAGACACTGGTACCCACAGTTGACAAGTTAAATCCCGGCAGCGAACCGGCCACATATAAAAAATTACCGCAGGGCACACTGATGCCTGTGGCTGAGTCTTGTGTATTTACCTGGAATCTCGGTTGCTTACTGGCCACATGGCCGGGGTCTTCCATTACTATAGCATAGCGATAGATCAATGCATAATTAGTAGTACCGGATGGCACGTGTACAAAATAGCGTGCCCTGTCAGCCTTGCGGCTACTATCATCCATTCCCAGTTTCAGCGAATAGCTGCCGCCCGGTGCTACAACAGGGAAACCACCATAAGGGTCTGTCCCGGTACCACTTGTTATTGTTTCTCTGCCTGATGTTGCAACAGATGGTGGTAAAACAACAGTAGTAACCGTAAACGGAATACAGCAGCTGCCCTGGAAGAAGCTCCAACGGCTAAAGTTGCCATATTCAAAATCCATATTTGGCTCGCACGATGTTGACTGCCCGTATGCACCGGCAGAAACACAAAACGCAAGTATTAAAAACAAGTACTTCATCACTACATAACTAAAGTCAATTCAATTATTGTTCATTCAATAGGCTCCATATCCTTTTACCGATGACTGCATCAATGTACCATCAGCAGCATAAATATTTTTTAGCTTATATTTTCCTTTATAGTCAGCGCCATAAAAATTTATTACCTGCATACCCTGTTCATCTATACTCTCTAATATACCGTCTTTATAAGATCCCAGCTTCTTTGTACCCATATCATACGACCATGTCACATAATTATGAGCGTCTTTATTACTCACAGTAGAGAAAAACAATTTGTTAGTTGCTTTGCTAAAGATCATATTCACGATCTTGTCTTTAAAAGTATAGTCTTCGTTAGCAGCGTTCTTTAATAAGTCATGGCTGCTTGCATCGTTTAGATTGTATACGATAATAGCACTTCGGTTATTTGCTACATAATATACCTCGTTATTAATGCTAATTGGCAAAGTATCATTAATGACTGTTGATATTTGCACTTCTCCCTTGGGGCCGGCAGCAAATAGGTATCCGTTTTTCTGATATAGCATAAATCCCGTTGCGCTTACATTTTGCGCTGCAGCAAAATAGCTGCACATACAAAACGAGATCAATAAGCAAATGAAATTTATTTTGGTCCTCCTCATATCATTTCACTTTTAACAGATAATAATTTCAACAACAATTTATGTTGCCGGTATTCATAACGCTTTTAGATAGGGGGGTATGCTGATAGGGTCTTTGCCTTAGGTAATAAAAAGTGATCTGTTTGATCAATATTTATTTTCAAAGCCCTTGTTCAGGTCTTCAAATCCCGGGCAGCGGGTAGCATCTGTGGCCTTCGCTGTGCGTTTATAATTGCCTCGTATATACACAGACACCTCATAAGCACCATAGCCATTTGTTGCCGGCTTTAATTGCGAGGTATTTTCGTCATAAGAGAATGTAAAAGAATAAGATTCATAATCTATTTTTATGGTAGGTATTACCGCATCTCCCACTCTATAGAATGCGCCCGCGTACAATGTAAAATTCGGCATATCCGCGTTAATAGACTTCCAGCTTAGCAGCCCGCCACCTATTATTTCCTGGTAAGGTGATTGCTCCATATAGTTAAAATGGAAGGTGAATGCGAATTGATTGTTGATCAGGTATTTGATACCCAGGTTGCCCGACCATCTTGTAGTGAGTTTTATTATTGCGCCATTGTCTTGCATAGACTGATTAGGCTGTGTCACATGATAAGCGGCGGCTCCTAAATAATAATTGACCTGGTTATTATTACCGGCAGAGCTACTCAAACTTACACCTGCGCCGAGATCATAATTCTGTACATTTTTGAAGGTCATATTTTCACCGCTTGGGTTCGATGGGCTATAGCCGTTATTATACTGGCTGCTAAATGTCATCTTGCTCATATCTACCGAGCGTGATAAATAACCTGCCGCAAAGCCAACCGACAAATAAGTATTGTGCTTATCCTCCAATGATTTATTATAGTTGATAGCAGGGTATACCTGTGTGCTCGTAAAATCAATACTGCCTGCTTTATCATAAGTAGCAGTTACACCAAAGCTCAGGTAGTCGCCCGCTTCTTTATTGGTAGCCACCCTTGTTTCGGCCGATACCAATGCCGTATTAAATGGCACAGATATATTGGTCCATTGCGTGCGATAGTTCACACCAAATTTATAGTCTCCGCTAAAAATGCCTGTGAGCGCGGGATTGCGCAAGATGGCATTTTCATAAAATTGCGAAAAATGAATATCCTGCGCGTTCGTTCCTGCAGCACAGCTCATCATCAACACAGCAAGTAAAATTTTTCTCATGAACAATTGTTTTTATTTTATTAAACCAATATTATTATCGCACTAACGAAACATCTCCTTTTATTTTCAATGGCTGGCCGTTCTCACATTCGGCTTCTATAATGTACACAAATACATCCGGCTTTGCCTCTATACCTTTATAGGTGCCGTCCCAGCCCATACTCGGTTGATTCAGGGGCATGTTCTCTCTCTCAAATACTAATTCGCCCCACCGGTTGTATATAGAAAACCTACGCATCGTACCTACACCCTTACCACTCGGATAAAACCGGTCATTGAGTCCATCACCATTTGGAGTAAAGGTATTGGGTACGAACAATTGGCTATTATCGCAGCTCACCGTTATCGTTACTTCTGCCTGCGATTTACATCCGCCTGCACCTGTTACGTTTACAGTATAAGTAGTTGTCTTTTTAGGTGTTGCCACCGGGTCTGCACAGGTAAAGCAATTCAGGTCATCAGCAGGTGTCCATTCATAGGTCAGTATATTGCTGCCATGTGCAAATAGCTGTGCGCTGCTACCGGTAAGTATGCTCTGTGTTCCATCCGCTATTACTGTTGGTATCGGGTACACAAATACCGTTACATATCCTGTATCTGTAAAACAACTGCCTTGCTTTACAATAACCATATAGGTAGTGGTCACATTGGGTGTTGCTGTAGTATTAGCCGCCTTCACATCACTTATGCCCGTAGCCGGCAACCAGGTATAATCCGTACCGCCTGTGGCATAGATAGCAGCAGCATTGCCTTGACATAAAGTATCACCCGGGCCTATAGTTACCGGGCCTTTGTTGACCACAGTTATTTTTATAGATGCCGTGTTTACGCAGCCGAATGCATCTGTTCCTGTGACCGTATAAGTAGTGGTAAGAATGCTGCTGGCTATCGGGTTGGCACAGGTGGTGCAGGATAAACCTAAAGCAGGCGACCATATATACGTTGATGCGCCCGACGCATTTAGTTGCAAACTGGAACCATTGCAAAGCGTAGTATCAGGATAATTCAATTTAACAGTTGGCAAAGGATGTACGGTTACTGTAACATGGGTAGAATCAATACATCCATTTGCAGCAGTACCCATTATTGTATAAGTAGTAGTTGCAACCGGGCTGGCTATGGCAGAATCGCAGGTAGTACAAGACAAGCCTGCACTTGGGCTCCATACATAACTTGCTGCGCCACTGGCTTTAATTACAGTAGTTGCACCCACACAAATAGCTGTGTTCGGACCAACTGCTACAACAGGTAATGGCTTTATTGTGATCACTACGGTATCTGTATTTACACAGCCTTTACTATCAGTACCTGTTACTACATAAGTGGTAGTAGCAGATGGATTTGCATTAGGATTGGCACAACCGGTACAGGATAAACCGGTAGCTGGCGACCATACATAACTGCTGGCCCCGGTAGCAGCCAATGCAGTGGTACTGCCCTTACAAATAGATTGATCAGGGCCTGCATTCACTGAAGGCAATGGATTTACAGTTACAACTACCGTGTCTGTATTTACACAACCATTCGTATCAGTACCTGTAACAGCATAACTGGTTGTAACAATAGGCGTAGCTGTAGGGCTGGCACAGTTAGTGCAAGACAATCCGGTGGCAGGGGTCCATGAATAAATAGATGCGCCCGATGCACTAAGGCTTACAGATCCGCCAATACATATAGATTTATCAGCACCGGCATTCACATTCGGTAGCGGATTTACTTTTACAATTATCGTATCCCTGCCTATACAGCCATTAGTATCAGTTCCGGTTACAACATAAGTTGTCGTACTTGTAGGTGAGGCCGTTGTACTTGCACAAGTAGCACAAGACAATCCGGTGGTTGGGCTCCATACATAGCTCGATGCACCCGTAGCGCTAAGCGTTGCAGAGCTTCCCCTGCAAATTACTTTATCAGGTCCGGCGCCTACAACAGGCAGCGGGTTCACATGCAATATCATGGTATCCCTGTTCACACAGCCATTTGCATCTGTGCCCGTTACCACATAGGTAGTGGTGGTAGTAGGGTTAGCTATTGGGCTTGCACAACCCGTACATGACAACCCTGTTGACGGACTCCATGAATAAGTAGAGGCTCCCGTTGCAGTTATTGTAACAGAGCTTCCCAAACACAATGTTCTATCAGGTCCGGCACTTACTGCAGGTAGCGCATTTACATTTACTATTACCGTATCAGTATTCACACATCCATTAGCATCTGTGCCTGTTACTACATAGGTGGTAGTAGTAGTGGGGTTAGCCGTCGGGTTGGCACATGCGGTACAAGACAATCCTGTGCCCGGGCTCCAGGAATAAGTAGTCGCTCCGGAGGCACTGAGTGTAGTAGAGCCGCCATTACAAATTGTTTTATCGGGTCCTGCACTTACAGTAGGCAATGGGTTCACATTTACTATCACGGTGTCTGTTTTCACACATCCATTGGTATCTGTACCTGTTAGCACATAAGTAGTGGTAGCAGTTGGATTTGCAGTCGGACTGGCGCATCCTGTGCAGGATAACCCTGTTGATGGACTCCATGAATAAGTAGAGGCTCCCGAACCACTCAGTGTGGTCGAGCTGCCTCTGCATATAGTTCTGTCAGGTCCTGCAGATACATTCGGTAGTGGGTTTACATGCACTATTACGGTATCGTTTTTCACGCAGCCGTTTCCGTCAGTTCCTGTTACTATATAGGTCGTCGTTACAGTTGGGCTCGCGGTAGTGCTGGCACATGCAGTGCATGACAGTCCTGTTGATGGACTCCACAAATAAGTTGTGGCACCTGTGGCAGTCAGCGTGGTAGAGCTGCCCAGGCAAATATTTTTATCAGCGCCTGCATTTACATTCGGCAGGGCATTTATAGTTACTATTACGGTATCTGTGTTCACGCATCCGTGTATATCTGTTCCCCTTACTGCATAACTCGTAGTGGTAGACGGGTTGGCATTGGTAACAGCGCATGCAGTACAAGACAATCCTGTAGCGGGGCTCCATACATAAGTGTTGGCTCCTGTCGCGGTAAGTATCACCGGTCCGGTACCGGCGCATATAGCCCTGTCGGCGCCTGCGTTTACATTTGGCAGGTTAAATATCGTTACGGTTTTGATCACAGTATCGTTACAACCTGTACTGTTGGTCATGATCAGTCGCACCTGGTAAGTACCACCTGTAGTATAGGTATGTGTAGGGTTATGTGTACTTGCGGTACCGCCGTCACCAAATGCCCAGTTCCAGGTACTTACCGGCGATAAAGAATACAATACGGTATCATAAAAAGAAATAGTGCCCGAGCCGCAAATGCTATCGGGACTAAACCTGAAATTATCCACCATATGGTCCACCTTCACGGTGTCTATACCTCTTATATAAATAGAGCAGGCAGATGCGTTTGTTATAACTATTACCGGAACAAATCTGCCCGGCGTTGTAAATGTATAAGAATAGGTGTTTGTTGATATACTCGATGATGAAGTAGTATTGGTTACGGTCGACCCGTTATTCATATCCCACGTTATCGTACTCACATTCGTATCTACCGATGTAAAAGAAACCGTAAGCGGCGAGCAACCGCTGGTTGGTCCGTAAGATAAAGATGCGCGAGGGCCATTGATCGTTATCGTCTTGCTGATAGAATCTGTACAGCCTGCCGCATTTGTCCCTCTCAACCTTACTGTATACAAACCGGGATAGGTATATATACTGATCGGATTTGTGGTTACTGAAGAGCCGCCATTACCAAAACTCCATGCATAGCTGCTTACACCTGTGGATGTATTGGTAAAGTTTACAGTCAGCGGCGGGCAATTGGCTATTGAATCGCTCATATTAAAGCCAAGATTCAACCTGATCACGTGTATATAATTCGTGCGCGTAAGTGTATCCTTACACCCGCCCGAGCTTGTTGCTATTAACCGCACCGTGTAATATCCTCCCGTCAGGTAAGAATGGGTGGGGCTGGTACTGGTAGAGGTACTCCCGTCACCAAAATCCCATTGCCAGGTACTGCCATTTACAGATGTGTTATTAAATGTAGTTCCAAACCCCGGACAGATCAGCGTATCTGAAGCGGTAAATGAGGCTGTTGGTTTCCCTATATTTATATACGCCGACTTCATCAGCGAATCCTTACATCCCAAACTATCGGTAACTACAAGCTTTACAGAATAAAAACCAAGGCTGCCATAACTATGTGTCGGTGTAGGATTATTACCTGTTAAGGTTGTAAAATCGCCAAAATCCCATTTGCGGTTTGTTATACTAACACCATCTGTGGTAGCATCAGAAAAATTAATGACTGTACCCAAACATGCATTGGGCGGCGACGCTGAGAAACTTACATTCGGGCCACCTACATGTATGTAATTTGTTTTGGTCGTGGTGTCATTGCAGCCAATATCATCTGTAACGATCAGCTTTACTGTAAATATACCCGCTGAATTATAGGTATGTGAATAAATATTCGAAGCTGTATTAATAGTGTTCCCATCTCCCCATACCCAGTCATAATTAGTATAGTGTATGTTTGAAGGCCCGGTAAATGCAAGCAGGCTACCCTTACAAATAAAACTATCTGTTGCTGCAAATGCTGATGTTAACGGATAAGTAGTTACTGGTCTTGTCAATGTATCAGTACAACCCGTCACCGAATCATACACACTTAACTTCACATAATAAGTGCCATAGGTACTATAGGTATGATTAGGGCTGTATGCCGTTGATGTACCTCCATCACCAAAAGTCCAGGAATAAGAGGTTTCTGTTGTTGTTGAATAATCTGTAAAAAATACCTGTTCCCTGTTCGAACAAAATATCTGGGGATTAAAATGCGTATATGGTCCTTTTACTACTATATATTTCACACGTGTTTGTGTATCTGAGCAAGAGCCATTATACGCTATCAATGTAACAGTAAAACTATCAGAGCTGTTATAAGCATACGTAGGGGAACTTACAGACGTTGTACTGCCATCGCCAAATAACCATAAATAACCTGTAGCGCCTGTAGACGAATTAGTAAAGCTCACATTCACCCCCGTACATACAGAAGTAGGGCTGGCAGTAAAACTCGCTGTTGGTTTTGTAGATACAGTCACAAATGTGGTTAATGAATCTACACAACCTGTGTTCGTTTGAAAAACAAAGTGCACAGCATAAGTTCCGGCGCTGCTATAAGTATGCGACGGTGTTAAAGAAGTAGTATTCGTACCGCCATCACCAAAGCGCCAGGTGTAAGAAGTGAACGTAGCACTGATACTTTCAGAAAAATTAATAGTAGCCGGCGCACAACCACCATTCGGTGATACGGTTATATAACCTGTTAATAGCTGAATAGCGACATAGCCACTCTTGGTTAAAGAATCAGTACAGCCCAGGCTGGTAGTGGTCCTCAGCGTTACCGTATTAAAGCCCATACTGTTATAAGTATGAGATGGATTAGTGCTTGTCGATGTTCCTCCATCACCAAAGCTCCACGAATAGGTACTGGCTCCTGTAGTAGTATTGGTAAAGTTTACCGTAGTCGGTGTTTTACAACTGCTCAGTGTATCTCCGGTAAAACTGATAACAGGTTTAGGATTAATGGTAACACTGCTGGTAGTAGAATCTGCACAACTGCCATTCGTTACTACCAGTTTCACAGTATAGGTTCCTGCGGTAGCATAACTATGTGTGGCATTATTACTGGCAGCGGTACTGCCATCACCAAAATACCAGTTACTGCTAGTATATCCCGCAGTAGATGTGTTAGTAAATATAATAGACGCACCTGCGCATGCAGTACTCGTACTCTTGGTAAAACCTGCCGTAAAGCTGGTAATATTTATATAAGCATTCCTTGTCAATGTATCGGAGCAACCCGCACTATTAGTGGCTATCAGCCTTACAGTATAAGAACCTAATGATGAATAACTATGGGTTGGGGTCGAAACAGTTGAGGTGCCTCCATCGCCAAATGTCCATGCATAAGATGCTGCGCCCGAACTCGAATTGGTAAAGCTTACCGAAAATGGCGCGGAGCAACTGCTGGTAGTAGCCGCCGTAAAGGTTGCGGTTGGCCTCGCATTCATTTGTATATAAGAGGTCTTTACTAATGTTTTGGTACAGCCACTGCTGTTGGTTACTACCAGTGTTACATTATAAGTACCTGCGGTAGCATACACATGTGTAGGATTGGTTGCGGTAGAACTATATCCGTCGCCAAAATCCCATGCATAGGTAGCAGTGCCGGTTCCGGCTGTTGATGAATTGGTAAATGTTTCTAAGAACGGGGGGCATTTAGGGGTGCTGTCACTGGCAGTAAAATATACAGTAGGGCTGGCTGTTACAGTTATATAATTAGTAACCGTTTTTGTATTAGAGCCGCCTGCATTTGTTGCTGTTAACCTTACCGTATATGTACCGGGCGTGGTATAAGTTGTAGACGGGTTTTGTATGGTAGAGGTAGTACCATTGCCCAGGTCCCAGCTCCAGCTTGTTGGGCTACCGGTACTCAGGTCAGTGAAACTAACTACAATGGGTGAACATCCTGAAGTACTGCTGGCTGAAAAATTAGCAGTTGGCTGTGCATAGCAAAGCCCCGGAAAAATACCAATAGCAACAAACAACAATAACGAGTATACAAATCCTCTCATGCATCAATTTTTTTTAAAACGTAACGATACATAGCTCGACTACTGCTATACTAAAATAGCATTACGTTTCTCTCATCTATTTGGAATACTTAAATTATTGCGTACACGAAAATAAGAATATAATGTGTATTATTTGTGATTTGAATGTCAAAAAATTGTGCTTAACAATTATTTATTCCGCCTGTAGCTGGCGTTTATACATCTGTATAATGTTTTCTAGCCCATAATACAGCGCATCACTTATCAGCGCATGGCCTATAGATACCTCTAGCAGGGTAGGTATCTTGCTGGCAAAATAGCGCAGGTTTTTCAAGTCCAAATCATGTCCTGCATTTATCCCAAGTCCTTTATTATTAGCTACATACGCAGCCCTTTGATATGCAATAATTGCCTGTTCCCTGTTCTTATTATAGGTCCGGGCATAGCCTTCGGTATAGAGCTCCACCCGGTCTGTACCCGTATCTGCGGCAGCCGCAGCCATGGTCTCTTCGGGGTCTATAAATATAGACACTCTTATACCCTCCTTCTTAAATACGGCTATGATCTCCCTCAGGTAGTTACCCTCTTTTAGGGTATCCCATCCGTGGTTCGATGTTAGTTGACCTATCGCATCAGGCACCAGTGTCACTTGTGTGGGTTTGGTTTCCAGCACCAGTTGCACAAACTTATCTTCCAACGGATTTCCCTCTATATTAAATTCAGTAGTGATTATTTTTTTTATCTCCCGCACATCACTATATCTTATATGCCGCTCATCCGGTCTTGGATGCACCGTGATACCATCTGCTCCAAATTGTTGACAATCAATAGCCACCTTCACTACATCAGGATTGTTACCACCCCTGCTATTACGCAGCGTTGCTATTTTATTTATGTTCACCGAAAGCTTTGTAGCCATGCTGCAAAAATAACTCTAATAAACAGATAATACTTTTCTGCAAAAATGATAATATTATCCAAATCCCCTTATATTTGCTATCAATGAAACACAATATATCTATACAGGTAGCTTATTATTATTCTGACCCGCACGGTTCGGAATAACGGTTATTTGTATTTACAATACGCAACCTGGTTCCGAAATGGAGCCGGGTTTTTTTATGCCATTTTTTATAACCTCCCGATACTTCGGGATAAAAACTAAACCAATGCAACGCAACAGGCCACTAACCCAAAACTACGAAGAGTACACACAAGAGGACTTTTTAGTATGGCGCAAATTATTCGAAAAGCAAATTTCGGCTTTAGAAAAATATGCCAGCCGCTACTATCTCGAAGCACTTAATAAAGTAAATTTTCGTCCCGATGCCATCCCTGATTTTGCAGCACTGAATAAATTATTATTCAACTATACCGGCTGGAAATTACAGGTAGTACCCGGCCTGGTACCACCCGAAGAATTTTTCAGGCTCTTGTCTCAAAAAATATTTCCAGCTACCTGCTGGTTGCGTACCATGGCAGAAATAGAATACATCGAAGAGCCTGATATGTTCCACGATGTATTTGGCCATGTGCCACTACTGGCTAATGAACAATATGCACGGTTCATGCAAGCCTTCGGAGCTTTGGCCTTACAATATATAGACCAGCCGGCAATAATAGATATCCTCAGCAGGCTGTATTGGTACACCATAGAGTTTGGGCTCATCAATGATGGAGCGCATACTAAAATATATGGGGCAGGTATCTTGTCTTCTCCGGGAGAGACCGCGAATAGCATGGATCAAAACATCCCAAAACTAAACTTTGATATTGCCACCGTATTAAACACCACCTACCGGGGCGACCTGATGCAAAACCAATATTTTGTTATAGACTCCTTAGAGCAACTATACCATATATTACCCGCTACAGAGAATTGGGTGAAAGCCAAAAGCAGCAGTTTTGTAACAGTACTAAATATGCACTAAATCATGGTTAACTTTACCGCACATGCACCTTAATAGAATACTTATATTATTCTTTCCTATTGCAGTAGTATTCAGCTCCTGCACAGATAATACCAAGCATTCCAACAAAAAAGTCTTCCACCTCAACATGTCAATCGGTCTCGAGTCCCTCGATCCGGCTTTTGCACAGATACTATACAGCATGTGGGCCACCCATATGGTCTATAATACCCTGGTAGAAACAGATGAGAACCTGCACCTGCAACCTTCACTAGCCACGCATTGGCAGGTAAGTACAGATGGCCTTACTTATACCTTCTACCTCCGCCACGATGTCCTTTTCCAGGACGACGCACTATTCGCCAATGGCAAAGGCAGAAAAATGGTTGCCTCCGATGTGGTCTATAGCTTCAACAGGTTGATAGACCCTGCCGTAGCCTCTACCGGCGCATGGATATTTAACGACAGGGTTACAGAAAAAGATCCTTTTGTAGCAGTGAACGACACCACCATTCTGATCCACCTACGCAAACCCTTTCGTCCATTTGTGTCTATGCTCAGTATGCCCTATTGCAGTATTGTGCCTAAAGAAGTAGCAGCGCATTATGGCAAAGATTTTCGCAGCCACGCTTGTGGTACCGGCCCTTTCCAGCTTAAGTATTGGGACGAGGGCAACGTACTGGTACTGCATAAAAATCCGCACTACTGGCAGCACGATTCTACAGGTACACCACTTCCTTATCTCGATGCCGTTCAAATATTCTTCTACGATACCAAAGCAGTAGAGTTCCTAAATTTTCTGCAAGGCAAGGTAGACTTTGTAAATAATATCGACGGCTCATTCAAAGACCTCATACTGAACAAAGACGGTACACTCAAAAAAGAATTTCAAAATAAAATAGACCTTACCACCCGTCGTTATCTCAATACAGAATATATCGGCTTTCTGACAGATACTACCAACCCTATAATGCAAGGTGTCGCCACAAGAAATGTATTAGTGCGCCAGGCTATCAACTATGCTATAGACAGGCAAAAGATAGTTACCTATTTCCGCAATGGTGCCGGCATACCCGCTACCGGCGGCTTCACCCGACCCGGTTTCGAAGGTTTTGAGACCACCCCTACATACGGTTATCACTACGACCCGCAAAAAGCATTGGCATTATTGGCACAGGCAGGTCACCCATATGGCCGGGGCTTAGCTCCAATCACTGTACAAACGCCAGACAACTATTCAGACATTGCAAATTTCATTGCATCAGAATTGCAAAGCATTGGCATAAAAATGAATGTAGAGATCATGCAGCCCGCTATTCTCAAACAGCAAATGAATCAGTCGGCAACGCTCCTGTTTCGCGGCAACTGGATAGCAGACTATCCTGATGCAGAAACATTCCTTGCTTTCTTTTATAGCCATTACCCGGCGCCACCCAACTACAGCCGTTTCAGCAATGCAACATTTGATAAGTGGTACGAAGAAAGCCTGAATGCACCGGACTCATTGCGCAAGCGCCTATACAGGCAAATGGATAGCCTCGCTATCAGCCAGGCACCGGTCATCCCGTTATATTACGAACAACTATTCCAGTTCACCCACAAGAACATCTCCGGCTTCACTACCAACCCTATGAATATTATAGACCTGAAAAGAGTAAAAATAAATTAACACACCATCTAGTCACTGTACGTTGTACACTGTTATCCGTTAACTATTTCTTCTTATGCTTGCTTATCAGCTCTGTTACCGCAGCCCTGCGCATATACTCTGTATTAAGAGAAGTAAATGTTTTCAGCCTGGCTATAGACATGGTCATTGCTTTATCTAATTGCAGTAAGGCTTCTTTGCTCTTACCCAACTCAAACAGCAATGCTGACTGAAAATACCGGAAGTCTGCTTTATCACCGCAATGCTCTTTCGCTACTTCTACCTGTGTCAGCCCTTCTTCATAATGCCCTGTCATATACAAACCGCGTATCAATGCTATCCAGGTTGTTTTGCTGCCCGGTTTCAGGCGCACGGCATTCAGGTAGCAAACCAGCGCTTCACTTTTCACATCCATTTCCATCAGGCAGTTACCTATGGCCATGCAGTAAGCAGCATTATCTTTATCAAGGTGCAATGCTACAGAATAAGCCTTCACAGCCTTGTCCCATTGCAACTCACGCGAATAAGTTTCACCTATCTTATAAAATATACCATGATCCTGCGGGCTGAGTTGCGATGCCTGGCGGTAATAATGTCTTGCCTTAGGAAAATCTTTCTGCTTCTCCCAGCAAAAACCCATAGCCTCATATATTACATCTTCCGGCTTGCTTATTTCCAAATGTTTTTCCAAAGCATCGAGTGCTTTTTCGTACCATTTGAGGCGCATGTAGGCATCTGCCATGTTGCGGTAAGCAAATTCGAACTTCTCATCTATTGCCACACAATATTCATAGGCATCTATAGATTTTTCAAACAGTTTTAAACCCTGGAGAGCCGCACCCAGGTTAAACCAGGCCAGCGCATTATACGGATCATCGTCTGTGAGCTGTGTATGCAGCACCACACTCTCTTCCAGCCTGTTTGTGAATTCTCCCCAGAAGCATATTTTCTGCAGCGCTTCTTCGTTGCGCCTGTCTATTGCTATTACACGTTTCAGTGTATCGAATACCGCATCAAACTCTTCACATTCATCATACACATCGCTCAGTTCCAGCAATATCTCTATCAGCTCCTTACCTTCAAATTCTTTTGATTTTTGTTCCAGCAACAAAGCGGCCTGGTCGTACTTAAATTGTCCCAGCATAATATCTGAACGCAGTAATACCGCATCCAGGTTATGATTATCATACTGCTCCATATCATCGAGGCTCCTGAGTGCCTGCCCATATTTCTGGGCCTGCGTGAGTATCTCTGCTTTTATCAATAATACAGCTGCTGAAAAAGGATAGTAAGTACGGGCGATCTCGCATGCGAGCAAGGCTTGCTCTTCGTTATTATTCTGGAAATAATACTCAATAACACGTTCAAAATCCTCCTCATCCATTATACTCACAGAGTTCCCTTGTTTCACTTCTTCATATCGCTGCAGCAACTCTTCCAATGATCTCGATTCGTCCTCGAGGTAATCGTCATCAAACATATTTTCACCTCCTTATACCAAAGGTAATTAAAAAATTATGGCTCTATTTTACCACATTGTTAAAATGCACATGTTATTAACATGCGCAAAAAAGCCGCTCTGTGCTAAACAAAAGCGGCCTCTATAAATAAACAAAAACTGACTTGTGTACTATTTTGAGTAATGTT
>Ga0207139_1078_pt2 | contig 19395 bp, 21 predicted proteins | sample Alteio_BWMinHeat_7_FD_153585 | JGI IMG/M metagenome (GOLD analysis project Ga0207139, IMG submission 153585) | Enriched cells from forest soil in Barre Woods Harvard Forest LTER site, Petersham, Massachusetts, United States -... | ecosystem: Environmental > Terrestrial > Soil > Temperate forest >... | reverse complement strand
ATCGGAGTCTCACTCCGTACATCCAGTTCGTTGGAAGGATTCTCCGACTTGCCGCACCCGAGGCCCAAGGCTCGCCCGCGAATTACGTTTATCTCGTCTCCCATGTCGGTCTCAACGACGAACGATGGTGGGACGACTTCCGCAACTTCGATGCGGAGGACAAGGAATTCTTCTCCGAATACTTCGCGTGCACCGAAGAGACGGTTGAAGATGCTGGCGGCAAACCCAGGCACACACTTCGTCCATTCATGCGTGTTCTCGATGAAACTGTTCACGCCTATGTGCAGAAAGGATTCCTGAAGGAGATCGACGAAACCCTTATCCACGAAGTGATGGCAGCCCTCGAATCACGCGGCTTTCATCCGGCTGAATTCGGATTGACTGAAGAAATGATGCGGATGCGGCTGGAAATGGCAGCCCAGGCAGAAAAGGAACTCCCGGCGACCAAGCGCATCGTTCAGCCTCAGAAAAAACGAGAAGCACTGCAAGTTCGCGTTTCCAAAGAGGCCCGATCGATCGCGGATACTGTTGTTAATCGCCTCGATCTTTCCCATGCCGGTCACGACCTTATCAATCATTTTCCAGGTAAGGGGCCAAGTAATTCCATCATTCTGATCGCGCTCGCGGGTGCCGCTCAAAACAAAGTAATGGGAATCGAGAAGAATACCCGCAATGATGCCACCATTGAACAGCTTGAGGTAGCAATTGATGCGTCGCCGGACATTGTGGACAGTCTCACCGCCGCTGTTCGCAATAAACTTAACCGGGGAATCTAAATTATGGGCCGCTTGAAATCTCTTCTGAAATCGCATGAGTTGGAGACCGCCAAGGGGAAAAGAACCTGCAAGAACAGCGGAGTGAAGATTCTCCGCGGCGAGCTTTGTCTTGTCGTGCAGGATGGCATTCATGCCAAGTTTCCGTACTGCCGAAATACTGCTCTCAAAATGATCGAGGCGGCTCGCGAAAGACTTCAGGAACTCGAAGCGGCTTTCTCCGACTCGTAGGACGTGATCTACGCGGATAGCGTGGAAACGCTCGACCAATGCGGCCTCCGGCGCTCGGTAAACGAGCATTCCCGCACAATTCATCAGAAAAGTACGTTCTCTTTCCAATGCGCGCGTCATCAACAAGAGGGAGTGATCGATGGCGAATATCTATGAGCAAAAGAACCAGGACCTGCACAAGCTCCTCGACGACGCTAAATGCGGCGAGGGTGCAACGGTGCTGATTCCCGATTTACAGCGTCCCTACGTGTGGACACCGAATCAGGTTGTGCTGTTGGTCGATTCGCTCATTCGCGGGTGGCCATTTGGCACGTTGCTCATGTGGAAGGCTGGCTCCGGAGAACTCGAACGAATTCCGCATCGTCAATTCTGGCAGGTAGTCGACCGCACGGATGACGAAGCCGGGACGGTAGTTGCTCGAAAGAATCCACCTGCTTCGTTTCACATGGTGCTTGATGGGCAGCAACGAGTGCAAAGCCTTTTGCTAGCGCTTGGCGGGGACGGCTGGGGTTTCAAACTGGAAGACCGCGCATGGAAGCAGGAGTTACAAGAGATCAAGCCGCGCGGACGTGCGCCCAAATACTCGCACTGGTCGAAAGCCAGTCTATGTTTCGATGTTGACGCGTTTCTCAATGAGTACCAAGCCGTTGAGAACGTTCAGGCTATTGACTATCGCGAAGTGCTTAAATGGGTAGTTACCGATCCCGCGGAGGGACAATCCAAGTGGAAGAAGCAAGGCAACTATGTGGAACCGCTTTTGCGAGCATCCGATGCCGCGTGCAAAGGTCGATTTGTCCGATTGAGCCGACTGTGGGCAGCGGTCAATCCCAACCCGGTATTGAAGGAAAAGCAGTTCCGTGAGGAAGCTGAGAAACTGTTCTCCGCCCATAGCGTCGATGGAGACAAGGTCGCCCGATTACTCACTCCTGTCGGTGAATTGATGAGCACTCTTCGGGAAGTAAAGCTCAGCAAAATCACTTTCTTAGAACTTCAAGAATTCAACGACGCTGTGTGGGACGAGGACACATACAACGATGCGATCGTGAATATATTCACACGCTTGAACACCGCCGGACGCGCACTGACCCGCCAAGAAATTACTCTCGCATGGCTGAAGGTTGGTTGGGAGCCCAAGCTCACTGGAAATCTGACCGCCGGAGAATGTTTTAATAAGCTAGAAGAAGAATTGGCAGATCGGGGCATCAAGCTCGATATCGACGAACTGGTTATGGCGGTCTCATTCATTTGGTCAGTGATTTGCAATGAGGGACAGCTCCTTGGAAACAAAGACCTGCTCAAGGGTCCAGCCATCCAACCAATGGCACACGAACTGTCGAAGAGGTGGACGTTGATTTGTGAGTCGGTGCTTCAGGGCCTAGATCGTCTAAAGGAACGTGGTCTTCACTACGGTCCCGGAGGTCAATTCGATTCTCTGTATGCCGTCGCTGTTCTTTGGTCGTGGCTCTACATGGCCAAGAAATGGATTGCAGATCATCCCGACACGCTGCTCAAACGTGATTCATTCGAGAAATCCGTATGGAGGGCGTTCGACGAAGTCGCAGACCGTTGGCTATTCGGCTCAAGCTGGGCATATTTGTGGTCGAGCAAGCCGGCTGAATCGGCGCAGCGTATTGCGAAACAGCTTGCCACAACGTCCAAAGGGATTCTTGGTGCGGCCTCTTCAGCGAGGGTTCACGAGTTGTTGAGCCAGCAAGCAGGCACGTTGATGAAGGACATCGAATCGGCCGCTACGAACACCATTAACAACATCGCAGTTTTTCACCGCTCCGCTGTATCGACGTATCGCGATTACCTCTGGATTTGGCATCGCATTGATAAGGAGCGTTGGGCGAAATCGAGTATCCCGCTCCGCACCACGGGCCGCACTGCGACCGATATTGAAGTTGATCATCTCGTCCCCGTTGGAATCTTTGAAGAGCTTGCCAAGACGGCAGCAGCCGGTGATGAGCAGAAACTCTATGAGTTGCAGCGTCCGATGAATCTGCTAGGCAATTGCTCTTTGCTTGAGAAGACGTTTAATATCTCGAAGAGCAATCGTGAGCTTGCAGATTTTCTAAAAAACGTTCACGAGTTCAAGGAGGGAAGCATGACGGTCGCAGAATGGGCCTCAGCAATGTCTATAAGCGCGCCACTGCTATCGCCAAAGCACGAGACACTGGAATCGATCGTAGATGCAATCAATAATCGCGAGAACCTCATCAAGCGGCAACTCGTCGAATTCATTCAGGGCAAGCGAGTTCGCGAAGATGTTAGCTAGCTTGTCCGACACGCCGACGCGCGCTAATCATTGCAGCACGCCGCCGATTCAATGGCCCTGGAGACCGTTCGGTTTTCCGATGGGTAGCAAGCCTTCCCGCTCGAATCGGAGCAGTTCGGCATGGCCGATGACCCAGGCTTGGTATCGGCCGCGCCCGCTCCCTTTTTTGGCAGCCCGAATCCGCCCCCGCCGACACCATTCGCGGACGGTAAACGGATCACGTTCGACCCGTTCGGCGAATTGCTCGACACTGTAATTCTCGCGCTCTTGCCGCTCTTTCAGCAGGCCCGCCAGCAGACTTTCGATGCTGGCCAGCCGCTCGACGACACTCTGTTCAACTGAAATCGACATGACTTGCTTGCCTCCGCTCGAAAACAGACTCCGCGCCGGCTTCCATCCGCCGCGGAGTTCAAGTGACAGAACAAACCCGTTTTTGACACGCATCATGCGGCAAAGCCCGGCTTCTACATCTCCATTTCAATTTCATGATCGCGACCGTGTTTTTGCTCTACGACCTCTTGTGGCGTGAGATTGAACGGCAGGCCCGGCTCTTCCACCGGCCTGACGCTCTCAGGGAATGCCGGCAGGATTTGCGCGAGTTCCTTGAACCCAACACGAAATGCCGCTTGCAAAGCGCCCTGACCAAAAGGGGTGTTTTGTGGCTCAGCCATGATTGTCTCCTTGTAGAAATATTCTGAAAAAACTGATTCAACAACTCGGGACAACTTCCGGGTTCGCCGCTTCGGCCTTCGCCTTATCGCGAAGGACCCGCACCCAGGTTAATACGTCGAGGTGCTGATTCCGCGCGCGACGCGCATCGCGCACTAGCCCCTCTAAAACCGCAACGACTCCATCCAAATCAGTTTGTTGCCGGCCGGTGATCGTGACCGTGTGCTCGCCAAAGACGCACGTGACTCGCTTCACCGTTACTCCGCTGGGATCTTTCCTTCGCATCCTCCCTTGAAGAGCGTCCCGGCTCAGACCGCCGGACACGGCTTGATCCGCAAGCGCCCGTTGCATCGTCGTGTCGGCCGCCCGTGCAATGGCGCACGCGCTGCTCAGGGGAAGTTGACCGGAATCGATTCGCGATTGAATCTCCTCCGGCAGCTTCAACACGGCAAGGTAATTACTGACCGTCGCGTCGCTGACATTCAGCAACTGCGCCACTTCCCGCTGATTGCAGCCCTCTTGCTCGATGAGTCTCTGATACGCCAAAGCGCGCTCCACGGGCTTGAGTCCTTCGCGAAGGCAGTTGACTTGAAGTTGGAGCTTGAGGAGTTCGCCGGTCGTCGGCGCGGTGTCGAGAACGACCGCCGACAATGTTGGCTTCTCGGCAATTTGGGCCGCCAGCCAGCGCCGCTGGCCGTCGACGATCAAGTGACGATTCTCCTTCAAATAAACGATCAGCGGCACCAGTTGTTCGTCCGCGACCAGACTCGCGGCGAGATGTTCGAGTTCCGGGCGGCCGAAGTCGCGCCGCGGCTGATTCGGATCGGGATGGAGTTGATCGATTGGAATGTCTTTGATTTTCATGAAGGCGCTTCTCCCTTGAAATAATGAAAAAAGGGAGGCGGGCCGACTCCGGCCCGCCTTCCCCTGAACCCTCAACACCCTTCACATTAGGGTCGGCGGCAGGCCGACACTTTTCACATTAAGGTCGGCGGCAGGCACGGGCCGCACGACAACACTTGGATAATCCAGATCGCTAGCTGGATGATCGATAGGGTCGTCAGCATTGCCGACTCCTTTCTTTGTTCGATGGTCGGTCTGGGAAACGGGACGCAAGTCGGACAAGGTCCGACCAGCGGCCCACGAAATGACGCTGCTCTCACAGGACTGATGGCAATCGCAAAGCCGATGCGACGCATTTGACCGCTGCCGTTGCACGTTCCCTCCCTTCCACCAGCACGTCGCCGCCGTTTGACTGCTCGACGCCACGTTCGATCCACAGTCATCGGCTCGCACCACACGGCCCAATCGCTGGCCGTCCCGCACACTTCTCGTCGCCAGCCGCGTCATGACTGCCATTTTTCCAAGTCCGCGTCCCGTTAACGGCGCGGCGCGCACAAGTATCCGCTGACTTCAAAATCGCCGTCGTCACACTTTCTCCGCCGCGCGCCCGTTGCTTTATTCGCGACCGGTTAGTCTCGGCTTTGTGCCTGACGCTGGATGCCGCCGCAGACCGTGGCCCATTCTCATCCGGCGCCACGACGTGATTGCCGCGGCGATCGCCATTGCTCCTTTTGCGCCGTGCGCAGATCGCGCGATTCAATTTCGTCTAGGCTCGATTCCGTGCCCGATGCCGAACTTGTGCCCGCTATCGCCGGCCAGGCTAGGGAATGACTCTGAAAGGAGACCGTATATGTCCAGGCTCACCAGAAAACAGTGGCTCTACGTCGGCGGAGCCGCAGCCAGCCTTTTGATCGCGATGAGGTTGTGCCTCCACTCCGGTGCACATGAGACCGTGGCGCGGGCTATCGCCACAAACCCGGTCACGAATTCTTCCCCGGCCATTGCAATCAAGAGTCCAAAGCAAACATGGGAGGCCGTCCAACCCCACTTGAAGCAAGCCGACCAGGAGACGGAGCAAACTGTTGATCGCGAGCTACAGCGATTGGCAGGCTACTTCAACGCGATCCAACGCGACGGCCGCCTAGAAAAATTCGCCGAGGACGCACTTGGCCTATCGACTAAGTTCAAGCTGTTAACCGAAGGACAAGACGGCTTCAACGCGTCTATCACTCGCCGATTCGAAGAAACCGTGTTATCGCAGCGCGACGTTGAGTCCGTCGTCGCCAACGTCGTTTCCTCCTTCAACGACGAACTTGACGCGGTCGACAATAAGCTTCTTCTCGCTATAAAAGCCGATGCCGACACTCCATCCACGGTTCTCGCCGGGCCGTTGCCGACCGCTCCGCAGATTAAATCGCAGTTCGCCAATGCGACTCATGCCGCTCGGGTTGCCGCCATCGAGGACATCGCGCCGACAATCGCTCGCGAACTGTCCGGATTTGTCGTGATGGAGATCGCCGGGCAGGCCGCGGCGCAGGGACTCGCCCACGCGGGAATGTCCCGCGACGGCAAGGCAAATGGCGTCGTCACATTCGGAGTCGGCCTTCTTGCCGGTTTGGTGTTCGACTACGCGGTGCAGAAAATCACCGATCCTCAGGGCAAGCTCGTGGCCACGTTGCGTCCCAAGCTGATCGACATTTCCAACGCCACCAGCAATTCGACCCGCGACCTCTTGCAAGAACTCGGCCGCCAGCGTTCGGCGGTTCGGCGTCAGCTAGTCGCCCAAGCCATAGGAGTCACCCCATGAACCGATTTTTTCGCAACCGATTTATTACGTTCCTAGTTGCCGTGTCTTTTCTTGCGACGGCCGCCAACGTCAAGGCCGGTGGCCTGACGACCCTTATCAAAGAGGGAGCCGAGATTGTTTCCAAACGGCTGGGGAATGCTGCGGCACGAGACACAGCCGAGGGCGTAGCGGAGCAAGTCGCCAAGGAAGGTGCGGAATCCGTCGCCCGTCGTTCAGCCGCCAAGCTCGTCGAGGAATCCGCCGAGCAATTGGCGCGTCGCAGCGGAATCATCGCTTCCCGCTGTACGAGCGACGCGGCTCGCGCAGCCCTACGATACGGCGAACCGGCCGCGGGCCTCGTCAACTCATTCGGCGATGATGCGGCCCAAGCACTGGTCAAAGTCTCCAGCCGCAACGGACGGCGGCTTATCTTGCTTGAAAAAGAGCTGGCCCAATCTGGCAAAGCCGGTCCGCTTCTAAAACTCGTCGAGAGCAAGGGGGACTCCGTGGTCGAGTGGCTTTGGAATAACAAAGCCACCGTCGCCGCCGGCGTCGGCGCCACTGTGCTCCTCACGCATCCCGATTCGGTCCTGAACTCCGGAGCCACTCTCGCATCCGCCACCATCACTGCCGTCGGAACCGGGATCGTCCGACCGATCACCGAAGGACTCGTGTGGATCGTCTCTCGCCTCTTGCTGTTGGCCGGAATTACCGCCGCCGCCACCTACGCCGTGTGGCTCAAAGTCCCTTCGCTGCGCCCTGCGATCAACGCCCTGTTTCAAAAGGGCGTTAGCGCAGTGCGTCGTAAACGCAAGTAGCCTTGCCGTTCGGCCGGTGCGCCGCGCAATTCGCGGCGTCTCCGGCCGAATTCAATCAACTCTTCACCCGACCCGCCAAGGATAAACGTCTATGCTTCGATTCTTGAACTTGCTCGCCTTGCGCTTCCTCTACGTGTTCATTTACAGCCTTGTCGGCGCAGTCTTGCTGTTCGCTATGATCGTCGCTCCAGCGCTTGCCGTTTTCGTCGTCGCCTTGCTTGCTTGGAAGCAGTTTAACCCGCCGCGTACCCTGTCCACCGCCCACGGCACCGCCCGATGGGGAGGATTCTTGGACTTGTACCACGCCGGAATGTTCACGCGCCACGGCCTGATTCTCGGCAAGCTGTCGGCGACGGAGCGTCCAACTCTGAAACAGGTTCTCGTCGCCTTGTTCCTTTGGCGACTTCGAGACACCAAAGCCGCCGTGGAACTCAATCGACTGCGGCTGGGATTCGCCCAGGAAACCGTCGTGAGGTTTCCCGATTTTGATATTCCTCACCTAGCGACCTTCGGTGCCTCGGGCAGCGGGAAATCGACAGCGTTCGTCGTACCCAATTTGTTTGAGGACCACCACAGCGCCGTCGTGCTCGACCCCAAGGGTGAGCTATTTCAACTCACCGCGGAGCATCGCGCGAAACGTTTTGGGCACAAGGTCGTCCGAATCGATCCCTATAAGATCGCCACCGGGACGCACTTCGCGGCAGACGGTTTCAATCCGCTATCGTTGACGGACCCCAAGTCGGTGTTGGCCGTCGATGACGCCCGCCGGCTCGCCAATGCCCTGATCGTCCGGAACCCTAATACCAGCGAACCCTTCTTTGACAACGGTGCGCAGACTTTCGCTCAATCTATTCTCCTCTTCCTCTTCGCCAAGGCCCGCGGTAAGGAATGCACGCTCAATAGCCTGCGCGACATCCTTTGCAGTCCCGTCGCCCTTAAGCAAGCGGTCCGCGTCATGCAGGACGCGCCGGAATACCAGGGAATGCTTGCTCGCATGGCCGGGCAGCTACGCAGCTTCCAGGGGCGGACGCGATCCAGCACTTTAGCCGTCGTCGGCACACAACTTGATTTTCTCGACTCTCTGCCCGTCGCCGAGACGCTGGCTCAAACGACTTTCGATCCCCGCGAATTACTGAATGGCACCATGACGATCTATCTTTGTCTGCCCGTCGATCGCATCCGCGAGTTGATGGGGCTTCAACGGATCTTCATCACATCGCTCATCAATATGGTTTTCCAGGCCGGAGAGTCCCGAAGCCGCCGCATCAGATTTTATTTAGACGAATCAGCCACGCTCGGTGAGATCGAAGCCCTCTACAGCGCCGTCGTGTACGGCCGCTCATTCGGCCTAAGGCTATTTTTTCTTTTCCAAAGCACCAGCCAGGTCGAACTCTGTTTTCCCAAATCCAAGGCCGACGATTTTCGGGCCACGGTCGCGAGCTTATTCTGCGGCACGAACGATTTGCGCACGGCTCAGGAAATCTCCCAATGGATCGGCCAGACATCAGCGGCCTCTTACAGTACGCAGACCAGCCGGAACTGGGGCACCTCCACGAACAGCGGCCGGGACGCTTCGCACGGCACCAGCCAGGGCTATAGCACGTCCGACACGGTGAACGAAACGGCCCGTGCGCTCATTCAGGCCGAGGAGGTTTTGCAGCTATCGACGGCCGAAGCCATCGTCCTCTTGCCGCATTTGCGGCCGTTTCGCGTTCTTAAGATGCCCTATTACGCCGTCCGCCGCTGCCTGCGCACGCGGTTGGCACGAATAGCCGAATTCGCCGTTTTGTCATTTTGCGCCCTTGGTCTCGCCATCTTCGCCGCAATCTGGATCGCCAATCCCCGCCTATTCACGCCGCAGCGAGTCCAACCGCCGGTTCTATCCCATGATCATCCGCTCTCGCCACCGTGGTCGATTGCGCCCCCAACCAGCGACACTCTCGACGCATCGCAGTCTACCTCACACTGAGATACGCTCGACGATGTTACGAGTCACTTGCCTTTGACGCCGATCATAGAGCCGCGTCGTGCGGGCATCGGCATGGCCTAGCAAGTATTGGACATCATCGAGCGGAATTCCTTGGAGCAACAAATCGGTCGCGGCGCAAGCCCGAAACGAGTGCGGCGAAATCCCGAGCGGCAAACCGGCCGCTTTCAACCGCCGCTTGACCATCCGGCAAACGTCCACGCCGCTCATCGGCCACTTCGAGGTCACTCCATTCCTGCCCGCCATCGTTCGGAACAACGGGCTGTCGAGCGAATCGCTTTCGACGCCCGACGACCGCAGGTAACTTCGCAAGAACTCCTCCAGATCATGCCTAACGGGAATCGACCGGGCCTTGCCCCCTTTTTCCATGAATCGCAGCACGAACTGGCTTCCATCTTGAGTGAAGTCTTTGAGCCGAAGTTTTGCCACCGCTCCCGCCCTAGCCGCCGTGTAGATGAGGACGGCAATGACCGCCCGATCACGAAACCCAAATACCGCCTCCAAATCGATCGACGCCAACAGTGCCCGAGATTGTTCCACCGTAATCTCCGGCGTTCGGCCTTCGGTGGCCGCATAACGCTCGGTCCTCACCGACAGAGCTGGATTCAGCACTAGGACGTGCCTCTGAACCAGCACGTCAAAGAAGGCGCGGATTGCAGCGAGATGCAGTTTTTTCGAGGGGATGCTTCCCGGCATTTCGTCAAAGTAGCGGCCGACCATGCCGGGTGTCAGCCGAGGCAATTCCAAACTGTTTCCCGCGATCCAAACGAAAAACCGCCGAACAGCCCGAAGATATGCGGTCCGCGTGTGCGGATTTGCCAGCTTGCCAATAAAGAATTCCTCCCAGGCGTATTGCGCCGCCCCACCGGCGGCCAATATCGAGGCCGGCGCTTCGTATCGAGACGGCACTGAACCGTTCTCAAGTACGACCACCGCTCCGGCTTGTGATTCCTGCATAGAAACGGTCAACCGCCACGTTTCGGCGGCAGGCGCCGCCGTGTCGCTGTGCGGGAATCTCCCCTTCGCCGCAGCCTGCGAAACGCTTCAAGAATCTCCGCGTCGGAAGCGAAATCGCCCGCGTTCGCTTCCGCAATCGCCTGAGCGACCTCTTCGCACTGCCATCGCTCGTCCAACCCTAGGCCCACCTCTTCTCGCTTCATTGCGGCCTCGCCTTTTGCTTTGTACGTTGCCGGATCAACTTCACCTCGACCGTTGCCCCTGAATCGGCGAGGCGCTGATCGGCCGTGTAGACGACGGCATTCATTTCAATGCCCAGGGCAAGACAGGCTCGGTCGGCAAATGAAAGCCCCTTGTCGCGCGTCGTCGAGAACAACGCCGCGGCGACCGTTGCTTGTGGCTCGTCAAAGGGGACCACCTCAATCTGCGCCCGCGAGATCAGGACCCGAGTCACGCCCGCCGAGCCGCCCCGCTCAATCGACTTTTTCAGCACTTCCGAGTAGTTGACCGCCGACATCAACGCGCCGTTCATCCGACTTTCGACCACGTCGCTGCCTTTTTCCTCCAGCACGAACGCCAGCACCGCGGAGGCGTCGAGAACGACGCTACTCACGCGCTTCCCGCGCCGCCTCTTCGCGACGCTCGGCGATCAACTCATCCGCCAAGCTGACGCCCGGCGGCACCAGCTTCCTAAAGTAATCCTGAAGCGAGCGCAAGGCGTGGGCCGGCGTTTCAAGATGCACGCCGGCATCATCCTTGACGACCAGCACTCGCGAGCCGGGAGACAATCCCAGTTCACCCCGCAACTCCGCCGGGATCGAAATCCGCCCCGACTTATCCACCCGCGACCGGTAAACCTTTTGATTCTCCCTTGACGTTCCTTCCATGACACGGCCTCCCTGTTCGCCCACGATGCGCCTACCTTGCCACAAAACGCGGCTTCGGTCAACGAATTTGTTTCGTCCCCGTCCGTCGCTGAAACGGCAAGGGGCGGAACAGCCCCAATCGTGCTAAATAATCCCCTTTATTTAGCGCGGTGAGAACAGTCCGCCGATTCAATCCCGAGCTAGGTACTTAACGATCGGCTCAATCGCCCGGTACGCAATCATCGCTGGCCAATGAAACATCTCCCGAGTCACTGCGATGAACCGCAGCCGCTCGCCGGCGTCGCGGGCCAATACTTCAAATCCCCGTCGCACATGCACGTTTCCCGCAAAATGCTGCGACCACCGATCTATCGCCTTGCACGAGCTTCGATCCAATTTTTCATTGTCATTCCGCACAATCGACTGAGCGAAATCATTCTGGATACGCCGGTCGTTGCACAGCGCAAACAACATCGCGGCCTGCTGAATCGTGAGCGAGTTCACCACGCGCCCCTCGACGGTGGGCATCCAGTCCATGCACAAGACCGGCCGGAGCCTTGCTCCATTTCCTTCGCCGTGCGCAGCCGCGGCGAACTCTTGCGAAGCTCCGATCGCCGAATACGCAAACCCGAAAAGCGGACGCAACTCACGCGGCGCGAGGTCGCGCTCTTTCCGCCGGAGACACTCCGACGCCGCCGTCCACTTACGGGCATCGTTATGTCCTTGCTTGCCGTAGATGAACCTGATCGTGTTAGCGGTATCCACGCCAAACGCATATTCCAAGGCCATGCGGAATTCTCTGTCTGTCGATGTTCGACGACGGATGCCCGTCAAGGTCTCTTGTCTGTCCAGATGCTCGACCCCTCGCCAATACTCGTCGATGCACAATCTCCGGATTGACTTCCGCCGGTCGATAAACGTCGGCCGCGCAAGTACACCATCGACAATCTCAAGCAAATCATCAAAGTCCGTTACGATTGCTCCACAAAGTTCATCCGGGTTCATCGTCGCGTCCTCCAAGAGTCCTCACGAATCCCGCACCGTTCCCGTATCAAGTCCACCTTGCGATTGAGCAGTCCCCTTTTTTTCAGTTTCCAGTAAGGGGCCGGAATTCGATTTTTTCCACGACCGGCTGCTCCGCCGCCACCTCGAAAACTCGGCTGCGCTCCGCTTCCGTTACTTCCAGCACACGATGCTGACAGATGAAGCGGAGCAGCGCTTCCAGATTACGGCCCTTGATCGTGACCCTTGTCTGCGAGAACTCGACCACGAATCCCGCCGCGGGGTCACTCGTCTCGACACTGTAGAGATGGGAGTAGGCAAACGCCTTCGCCGATTCGTCAGCCTTGCGGAAGATGATCGACAATTGCGGCCGCGTTCCGACTCGGCCGTTCGCGTATGCCGTGTATTCATTCTCGCCGTCTATTTCCCCGCTGGGCGCCGCCGCGCCGCTGCGGCCCTGCTTTTCGAGGATCGAAACGATCCCCTTCGAGTTACCTTCCATAGGTCAATTCTCCTTGCTTGGATACCTCGCGATTCGGTCTCCACTGTGCGATCATCCGCGCGTATCGCACCGCACGATTGACCAGAGAGAGTCGCTTCTCTTTCTTGCTGACCAGTTCGGTTGCCGCCATTCGTGAGTCTGAATTCTGAATCGCTTCTCGCACGGCAGATTTCTCGTCGAGGTAGACTGTCAGCTTTCGGCGGCTCCGTGACGCAGAGACATAGAATTGCTCCCGGCTTGTCGCCGGCAGCGACTCAGAGGATTGGGCAACGATTACGTGATGCTCGCAAGTCCGCCCCTGGCTGGAATGGCTTGTCCCCACATGGCCCAGCGTCAGAAATCCGTAGCCCGCACCGACAAGCCAGCCGTTGTCGAGTCGCACGCTCCCGGCCTTTGTGAACCCCGCGACCTTATAGACCGCACCGTTATTGAGCCGATGCCCATCCTGGCTTGTTCCGTTGACAGTGATCCGCACCACATCCCCGACCGCCAGCGGCACCTGATCGGCTCGATACACCTGAAAGCGAGCAGCCAATTTCGTCAGGTCTGTGGAAACTGACTCACCGACGGTGATCCGTTCACCTTTCTTGTGCCCAGGTGCATTTTGAGTGAACACAATAACGTTCCCCGGCACGAACATGGCCGGATCAGACCGCTCTGCTTCGGTCAAGTTCCGCGACGTTAGTCTGTTGAACTGGCGATCTTCCTTGCCCAACATTTTCCGGCTGCGCAGTTCGTCACGAATGGCTGCCGTGATCCGATCCCCCTCCGCGTGCGTCGGACAAATCACAATCGCGTCCTCCCCATTCGCCAGCGAATCGGCGTAGTCCCGCGCCACTTGTCTATTCCGCTGCTCAGCTTCCGGAACTTCTTTGATCCAGCCGAGCCGGTCGAACTGATCGAATCCCTCCATCATCCGGCCCGCGGCGATCAAGCCGACCGCTTCGCGATAGCTCCCCCGTTGCCGCTGGATTTCCGTGACGACGGCCGGTTTTATTCCCGCTTCCTGCTCCAGCAGACGCATCGCCGCGCCGCCCCTTTCGACGGCCGAGTGCTGTTTCCAATCCCCCGACAAAATGACTCGGGCGTCCAGTCGCTCAGCGAGGTCGAACACTTGCTTGAGCGTTCGCGAGCCGAGCAGCCCGGCTTCGTCGATCCACAGGACTTGGCCGCCGCGGGCTTGAGCTTGGAGTTTTTCATTGACGAGCAATTCCGCCACCGTCGTCGCGGTATCAAAGCCTTGTCCACGCAAAGTATTCCGGCTGGCTTCCGCTGACGGTGCAAACACGAACACTTCGTGACCGCCGTCGCGGATCGCGTCGGCGGCCTCTTGCATGAGGCTCGTCTTGCCCGTTCCGGCGTCTCCTTTAACCATCGCAACACGGTCGCGCGTTTCGAGCACGTGATGTACGGCGGCCCGCTGACCGGCATTTAGCCAGTCGCGCTTGATCCGCCAAGTCGGATTCAGAGGACTCACACTCCCGCGGCCGGCTCGCGCGAATGAGAGCATGGCCCGTTCCTCAGCCAGGACACTCTTAGTTGTGGCCATCTCGCGGCCGTCGAGCGAACGGACGATCACGTCTTCGGCGGCCAGCGAATTCTTCAGACCCTCGACATCCACTCGGCCCAAGCCGAACTTCAATGCTTCGGCCAATACTTCTTTTTTCGGAACGACCGAGTTCCGCTCAAAACAATGCCGCACCGCATGGTCCATCGCCTCTGCCTCGGCCTGTTGCATCGAACCATTGTGGACAGTCGCCTCTTTCCGTTCCCCCAACTCTGAGAGTGCTTTCCGTTGCGTGTTCGTTAAGCGCTCTCGCCAAATCTCGCGGAGCGCCGACATAGACAGGTTTTTCTGTTTTTTCTCCCGTGACTTTGCGCCCAGTTCTGCCTTTCTATCCGGATCGCGGATGCCCTTTTCTTTGGCCAACTTTTCAATCTGGGCGGTACGGCGCGAAAACTTTGCCGCCAAGCTGCGCGGAATTCCCGCCAAGTCCCAATTGTTCCCCCGCCGCTCAATCGGATAATGAAGCGCTTCTAATCGCCTCCCCAGCCGAGCGTCGAACACCGCCTGATAGTACGGAGCGTCGCGTTTCAGGTCCCGGAATTGCCCCGCCTGCCAACGCTCTCCCGTGTGCGTTACGTTAAACGTGAACGCATGTACATGACAATTGGGATCAGGAATTCCGTCAACGGGCCGACCCGTCAAATGCACGAACTCCGCATAGACGAGGTTTCCCGTCACGCGATCTTCGTTCCGTCCTTGCCCTCGCAGTCGTGTTTTCATCTCAGTCTCAATTTCTCGCATCGTCTCACACTCGCTTTCGCTGATCGCTTCGATGATTCGCTTGTCGGCGTTCAATGTCGCGACGATTGAAACTCCCTTCGGCACGTTGAAATTAAAGTCGTAGCCCACCGTCCGATCCGCCTTCGTCCGCGGCGTGAGCCGTTTGCCTGTCGTCGGGTGCTTGTTCTCGCACAGGGCATCAAACGCCTCTTTCGTTACTTCCCCTTCCAAGCCGAGCAACTCCGCTCCCTTCCCTCCCCACCGACCGGCCAACTCCTGCTCCTGCCCTTCGATGTAATAATCCGATTGCGAGAAATATCGCTTGGCTCCGTCGGGCGAACTATTTTGAACAATACGCAGCATGGTTCGAGTATAGCGCGGGACTGGTTTAGACCCGGTTAACGTCCATTAACACTTTGACTTACCGTGCAGAACTGATTGCGGCCCAACGCGATCACATCGCCAACTCATTGTCGCCTTGTGTCGTCGCCGCACTTCTCTCCGACGAACCCGCCGAATGCCCATCAGAATTTGTGAAATGCGACGAGCCGCCGTCAGTCAGCCAGTCATCGAATTGCTTTCCCTCGAACGCGGCTTCGTTACGGATGTCGTCCTTGTCGCGAGCCATGTTGTTTTCTCCTTACGATTCATTTCGCATTGAAGGCATCCTATTCGCGAACAGGCGGCTCGAAACGCCTGCCCGGTCTATCTGCCGTCGTCTTGACGGACGAACTCGCATCCGCAATCGAGACACCGCGCTCGAAACGTTGCAATCGCAACCCGCACGTTCACCGGCGGCCGGCAGCCGCACGACCACTTTTTCAGTTTCGAGTTTCCCCGATTCGGATTCCGTTTTGGTTTCATCTGGACTTCAGGTGCATCAATGCCGTTGCAGCGCAACAGCGTCTTAAACGGGCTGTTCGCCCGATATCCCGTAACGCCCCGCCGATCAATAATCAGGCCAAGCTGCCATGCCTTCTCGCAGAACTCGGCGTTGTGATGGTTCCGCTTGCCCGGCGAGCCGTGGGCTTGCTGCCAGCCATGAAGCAGTTCATGCAGCACCGTCCCGAGTATCTCCCAAAGCTCGCGCTCTCCGTTCAAATAGCGGGTATTTAGGGCGATCTCTCCCCTCAGTCCAAACCCGTTGTGTCCCTCGCGGAAGTGTGCGTACCGAGTCGTGGGCAGTGGCTCCAAACAGAGGACGACCTCGGGGATTTCTAGTTTAAACTCGACGATGAACCGCTCTGCCCATTGCTGAAGCTGTCCCATTAACTCTCGCCCGTACCAACTCTCGTCTCGCTGGTGCTGCGCGAGTGTGGGATAAACCACAGGCACTTCTGCCGGACTCTGCGCCGCTACCCCCGAACACCTTTCCGTCCGTCGTCGCCGCATGATTCTTCTCCTTCGTCTCTGGGATCGCTTGTCGCAGGCTTCGTTGTGCTGTTCGTTTCCGAACGTCACTCGAATCCTAGAAAGCCCCGTGGACGTGGCAAGATCAGGGGAAAAGAGGGGTAGCGCTTGTGCAGGGGAAAATAGGGGAAACGCGCATCCCTGGCGTGCGATCAAGTCGCACATTACGTTGACCGATATGAATGTTCGTCAACTGCGGTCGTCCTCGCAGCGTGACGCCCGAATCGTCAACCGTCGCTTTCAGTCTCCCACTTTGCGACAGGAGATTTCCAATGGCCAACAAAACGCCCCGAATCCTGCGGGCGGACTTTGTCCAGTTCATGCAACGGCGAGAAGCATTGCCGACAGCCCAAAGGATAGAAGAGTGGCTGAAGCAACACGCCGAGTGCAAGACTGGTCAAATCTCAAAGCTGTTCAAGTGCGAACCGCTCGATCGACGCTACGCCGTTCGCTTTGTCTTCTACGTGACCTCGCACGCGCGCAAGGGAACGGAGCAAAGGTGCTTTAAGGCGTTCTGCGAATACCTCCAACAGTTCGGAATCGACAACCCGCTTGCGCATTCCGATGACAACATCGCAGATATCTTGCTGGAACCGGACCCGAACAATTACTTCATCAGTCCAACCGAGAAGTTTCTGTCCTCCCTCAAGCTGTGGCGAATTGCGGAGAAGTACATCATCGAGTGCCGCAAAGACTCGCAAGTCAAACATGCCGTCGACTGGCTGTTCATCGACGCTGGCCGGCAGATCGCGGCCAACGAATCGCTCTCGAGAAACGACGCAATACACATAGCCGAAAAGGCAGTTGGCCTGTCCATCCAAGAGTATCGTGAGCGCGCCCTTGCTTGGTCGCGATTCGACTCATTGACGGTGATCCAGGCCCGCGGCAAAGGTCATCCAACTGGAATGTGTATTGTCTTGCCGTTGCAGGAAGCCGTGTACGAAGAAATCAAAGCTGGCAAGCGCGTCACCCATGACGTCTTGCCCACGGAACTCAAGCGGCCGTCTCGATTCATTCTGACCGAGGCGTGCTTTGTTCGTCCCGTCGATCAAGGTGGACTTGACGGCAGTCCGACGAAGTATGTTCTCAAAGCCGTCGCCAGCCAAATCGCCATTCTCAGCCATTCCTATCGCCCCGAGTTGAAACTTCCCATCCACATGCTTTCATTTGGCGGCACGCCGGACACCGAACGACTTTTGCGATCCGACCGGTACAAACCGACCCGAACGCGAATGCCTAAAACAAACTGGCCTCTCTTTGAAGGAATACTTCCGTGGTCTTCATTACACCCTACGGATTACTTATTTCGTATGGCTTTGTTATGGATCGGCGCCGATTACGACAAACGGCTTGAGTTGCCGCCCGATGCCGACGACCAAGCCACAAGCTAACCTTCTGGCGTGCTTCACGTATCGCCATTCTTCGGACGCAGGTTGCGTCCTTCCACGCCGTAATCTGCTCGTAAGTTACGCGCCGTTTACCTTTCTTTAACCCAAGTGTGTTGTGATTGCCCTCGTAACCCACGAAGGGATTGACCTGTGAATAATTGCGAGTCTGCGATCTTAGATAAGGTCAACGAGCTTGCCGAGCGCTGGGGCATCAAGCCCTACGACTTTATCGCCACGGTTGGTAAAGACGCGGATGGCCACAATATGGTCCTGACATTTGAATCCCAGGCCGATGCCACCCATCACATGCTCGATAGCTTTTGCAAGATGCTCGTTGACTTGCACGTCCCCGACGATGACAACCGGCTCGTCGGCAGCGGAGAGGGAATCTACAAGGCCATCGAACACGCGTTGGAGTGCGCGCCCAAACACCGCCTACGGCCCAGATCTCGTTAAGCAGTCTCTACCAAATCTCTCGCAATCCTTTTTCTGACCGTCTTGTCCCGCGATCAGCTCACGACTTGCAGGTATCGCCGCCGCTCTCTCTTATTTCTCGGATTCTCTATCATCACACGGGCGCCTCGCCTTCGGCGACCGGGTGCTCCCAGGCTCCGCTTCACTGCGGTCCTAATGGACGCTTGCGCCCTTCCCGCCCCCTGGCGCGTCGGCTCGTTGGCCTCTAGCGGACGCCTCCGGCGCTGAAGCCGGTTCTTGATTCTTGGGGGAAACATCCCCCGTTGCCGTAAAGGCCAAGCCTCCGGCGGCGGCGCGGCCTCCTCCCCAATCTTCCGCACTTCGTTTGTGCAGACCGGGTGCCCCTCCGCGCCGCCGGCCTTGACTGCAACTCCCCCTGCTTTTCGGACTTTCGTCCCCCCTGCCGGTGAAAAGCGTGTGCCGCCGCTTTTACGGCAAGGGGACGTTTTCCAGTTTGTCAAACGGAGGAAGCAGACATGAGTACCACGACCAATCAGACCGCCCGCGTTGACGTGTACAGCCGGGTTACTTCGCACATCGTCGCCAAACTCGAAACGGGAACGCGACCTTGGATGCAGCCTTGGAACGCAGGCCATGCCGCCGGTTCGATTTCGAGACCCTTACGCCATAACGGCAAGCCTTATTCCGGGGTGAACATTATTTGCCTGTGGATGACGGCCGAGATTTCCGGTTTTTCCTGCCCGTATTGGATGACGTTCCAGCAGGCCAAAGAGCTGGGCGGATTCGTCAAGAAGGGAGAGCACGGCTCGCCCGTCGTCTACGCCAGCAAGTTTACGAAGAAGGAGGCGAACGACAACGGCGATGAAATCGAGAAAGAGATTTCATTTCTTCGTCAATACACCGTGTTCAATGCCTCGCAGTGCGAAGGATTGCCGCAGCACTTCTATCAACTGGCCGAGCCGAACCAGAACACGCTACAGCGAATCGAGCGAGCCGAGGAGTTTTTCAAGAACACTCAGGCCGACATCCGCACCGGCGGCGATCGGGCTTTCTACTCGCCGGCGGAAGACTATATCCGCCTGCCCCCGTTCGAGACGCTCCGGGCTGCAAGCCATGCAGAAAATCAACCGCCTTGCTGGCGTGGGATGCGGCGGTGAAGATGG
>Ga0207139_1087_pt1 | contig 19533 bp, 16 predicted proteins | sample Alteio_BWMinHeat_7_FD_153585 | JGI IMG/M metagenome (GOLD analysis project Ga0207139, IMG submission 153585) | Enriched cells from forest soil in Barre Woods Harvard Forest LTER site, Petersham, Massachusetts, United States -... | ecosystem: Environmental > Terrestrial > Soil > Temperate forest >... | reverse complement strand
GCCCGGAACTCCGATCATCTACTACGGCGATGAAATCGGGATGGGCGATAACGTAAAACTGGGCGACCGCAATGGGGTAAGGACGCCTATGCAATGGAACGGAGGCTGGAACGGCGGATTTTCCGTAGCCGACCCGGAGAGTCTTTACTCGCCGTTGCTGCTGAATCCGGTGTACGGATTCCAGGCGGTGAATGTACAGTCGCAAAAGCGATTTGAGCATTCGCTCTTTTCGTGGACGAAGCACCTCATCAACGTTCGCAAATCGATGCCGGTTTTTGGCCGCGGATCGATTGAGTTCCTTTATCCTGCGAATCACAGGGTGCTAGCCTATGTGCGGCAATCGGGGAAGGACAGCATTCTGGTGGTGAATAATCTTTCGAGTTCCGCCCAAGCAGTGGAACTCGATCTTCGGCGCTACAAAGGCAATATTCTGATCGAGATGTTTGGCCGGAACATTTTTCCGCGGGTTGGGGATCTGCCGTATCTGTTGACCATGGGACCTTATCAGTTTTACTGGTTTCGGTTGCGAAAGATTTGACAGAAACGAGAACACCACGAGTTCTAATGGAGGATTGGTTTGGCGGAAGAAAGCATTCTGACGGATGATTTCCTTCGCGAGCTGATCAACGTTGGAGAAGTGGACATTCTTATTGGAGTGCCCACCTACAACGACGCCGAGACAGTCGGCCAGGTATTGCAAGCTCTTCGCGCCGGACTGCTGCAATACTTCCCCCGTCTGCGAGCCGTCATTATCAATGCGGACGGGGGGTCGAAAGATGCCACCCAGGACCTGGTCCGCGCCGCCTCCATCAGTGACTTGCAACATGGTTCGGATCTCCGCGCCTTGCGTACGCTGCACTGTATCAGCACGCAGTATCCCGGCGGAGCATCGAAGGGAACCGCCTTGCACACCATTCTTGCGGCCGCAGATTTGTTGCGCGCGACTGGCTGCGCGATCATTTCCGCGGACTCGGCAAATTTCCAGCCGGAGTGGGTTGAGTCGCTGCTTCGACCGGTTTGCCATGACAACTTCGATCTGGTTACGCCGGTCTACCGGCGCCACAAGTTTGATGGGCTTCTGGTGCGGAATTTGCTATATCCCATGACTCGCGCTATCTACTCCCGCCGCATAAGAGAACCGTATCCCGCGGAATTTGCTTTCTCCGGACGTCTTGCTGGGTACTTTCTAGGACAGGATATCTGGTCACAAGATGTAGGTCGCGCGGGTGCGGAATTTTATCTCACCATATCGACGATTGCCGGAGGCTTTCGTCTGGCGCAGAGCTTCCTGGGGACCAGGCCACACTCGGAGCGTGCGGCACCGGATCTGGTTCCGGCTATGCGAATGACAGCGGGCGTGCTGTTCTGGTCTATGGAACAGAACTTTTCCGCCTGGAGCGCAAGCATGGATTCACAGCCTGTACCTACTATTGGACCGGAGCACGAAATAAGCCTGGAGCCGCTGCGGGTGAGTCGCAAGCGGCTGCATCAAATGTTTGTGCGGGGCGTGGCCGAGCTAGCGCCAGTTCTCAAGAGCATCCTGTCGGCTCAGACTCTTTCCGAACTGGAACAAGCCGCGGCGGTTCGGGAAGAGGAGTTTTGCTATTCGAACGAGTCATGGGTCCGAACGGTATATGAGTTTGCTGCCGCATATCACAAGACCGTAATTAGTCGCGACCACATCGTCCAGGCGCTGGTGCCTTTGTACCGTGGAAGAGCGCATACCTTTCTGGTCGAAAACCGTGACGCCTCAGCAGACGAGGTTGAGTCGAATATTGAAACTCTCTGCCTGACGTTTGAGCGGATGAAACCAAACCTGCTAGGAATGTGGGACGGAGGAAAGTGAGGTTCAAAATGTGGGACACGATTGTCGGCGAGTTGATCCAGGCTACCCGTGACACCTGGCATAGCGTTTTGCATTTCTTGCCTCGATTGATGGGCATGCTGGTGGTTGTGCTCCTAGGCTGGTTGCTGGCCTATATTCTGAAATCGATCCTGCGCAGCATCCTGCGGCTGGCCCGGTTTGACCGGCTGTCTGAACACTGGGGCGCTACGGAATTGCTCAACAAAGCGGCTTTACCCTCCTCCAGCGAATTGTTGAGTCGCTTCGTGTTCTGGATCGCCTGGCTAGGCTTCATCCTGGTGGGGGTCCGCGCGCTGGAAATCGTTGGTCTGCAGGAACCGATCGCCAAGTTTTTTGGCTTCCTGCCCAGACTGTTCGCAGCACTGTTTGTCTTTTTCTTCGGACTGCTAGCGGCGAGTTTTTTCTCGCGAGCGGCACTGCTGGCAGCGGTTAACGCAGACCTGCCCTCGCCGCGTCTGGTGAGTTCCGTCATCCGAACACTGATTATTATTTTCGCTTTGTCAGTGGGCTTCGAGGAACTTGGGCTGGGCGAGCACACTGTGCTCGTGGCCTTTGCCATCGTGTTCGGCGCTCTGATGCTGGGTCTGGCCTTGGCGTTCGGATTGGGTGGGCGCGACCTGGCCCGTCAATACCTGGAAAGAAGATTTGTGCGCGGGCACAAGGAAGAGAAGGAGGATGAGCTCTCACCGTTGTGATTTCTCCGTGCTGGGTCGCAGGAAATACGGCTAAGTAGGGAAGCGGGAGAATTTGTAAACCCTTTCTCCTTAATATGATTGAGGCTAATTGGCTTCCGCGACGATTCAATTGGACAGTTACGAAGGGCATTATTTTGCCGAAGCTGCGGGCGTGAAATCGGCATCGAAAGAGATATACTGGAGAGACTTCAGCAGGAAGTGACCTCCCTTCGGAGAAGACCAAAACCCGATGTCAATGAAGACAAAAGCTGCAATTCTTATTTCCTCTGCCGTTGTATTGCTTTTCATGCTAGTAGGTGGCCTGGATGGCGTTCGGGCCTCCAGCAACGACGGGGCGTACCGCCAACTGCAGGTATACAGCGAAGTGCTGGCGCGAGTGCGCAGCGAATACGTTGAAGAGCCGAATATCCCCGCTGTGACCGATGGGGCCCTCCACGGACTACTGGAATCGCTGGATGCCAACTCCAGCTATCTGAGCCCGGCCGAGTACAAGGAATACAAGTCACACCGGACTGAGGCGAAGGGCGAAATCGGCGCAACTGTCTCCAAGCGCTTCGGGTACGCTGCCGTAGTTTCTGTTATTCCCGGAGGGCCGGCCGACAAAGCTGGGATCGAGGCGACGGACATTATTGAAGCCATCGAGGGCAAGAGCACGCGCGAGATGTCGTTGGCTGAGGTCCACAATCTGCTCGAAGGCCAGCCCGGTTCGAATGTGAGTGTATCGGTGGTGCGGGCTCGTCGAGCGGAGCCGCAGAAGATCGTCATCACTCGCGATCTGGTGACCATTCCTCCCGTAGCCGATAAGATGGTTGAAGATGGCATTGGCTATATCCGGGTGGATGGCTTTCCCAAGGGAAAGACGCAGGAAATTGCGAACAAGATTAAAACCCTGCAAAAGTCAGGGGCAAAGAAGCTGATCCTCGATCTGCGGAATTGTGCTGAAGGTGACGAATCGGAAGGCATCGCCACCGCCAATCTATTCCTCAGTCACGGCACAATTACCTACCTGCAGGGTCAGAAGTATCCTCGGCAAGCCTTTAATGCTGATCCGTCGAAAGCCATCACGACCCTGCCACTGGTAGTGATGGTGAACAAGAGCACGGCGGGACCGGCCGAAGTAGTGGCGGCTGCGGTTCTGGAAAATGCCCGCGGCGACGTGGTGGGAGATAAGACTTTCGGCGATGGTTCGGTGCAGAAAGTGATCGAATTACCGGATGGCTCCGCGCTTATCCTCTCCGTCGCCAAGTATTACTCGCCGGGCGGGAAGGCGATTCAGGACACAGCGGTGACTCCAAATATTCTGGCGGCCGACGCCGATGATGGGGCGGCACTTCCTGATGACGATCAAGAGGCAGCTCCGCCGGATGATACGAAGAAGCAGCCTCCGCAGCAGGATGACCAGCTGCGCAAAGCTATTCAAGTGCTGAAAAGCCGGCCCAGTTAGTCGGTTATCTTAATTCTTATCGGTCTTGATCGCGCGTCTTCGGACGCGCGATTCTTGTTTTTGGACCCGCCAGGTTTCGCCCCTTGCGGAGGAAACCGTCCGCGGGGGCAATACGGCGGCGCGACTCGAAACCTCTACTGCTATGCTAAAGACAATTTCCTATGGGATATCTTTTTCAGGAACATGCGCCGGTGGAAACCACCAACCGGAAGCTGGTCGGCCGTGTGCTCATCGGGTTGCTGGTGCTGGCTTCCGCCCTGGTGGGTGCGCTTGCAGGACTTCTGCTGGTTTACTCCACCGACCTGCCTCAGGTGCAGGAACTGGAACACTATCGCCCCAGCGCCATCACGGAACTTTATGATGACCACGGACGCATCATCGGCTCCTTCGCGCTACAGCGCCGGGTTGTTGCTGCCTACGAAGACTATCCTCAGGTCCTGCGAGAAGCTCTGATTTCGATCGAAGACAAGGACTTCTATCGTCACTCGGGCATTAATCTCTGGCGCATCGCAGGCGCGGCTTACCGCGACATCGAATCGGCGGGAAGGGTGCAGGGTGGGTCCACGCTCACCATGCAACTTGCGCGCAATCTGTTTTTGTCGCCCGACCGCTCATTTCATCGCAAAATCCAGGAGGCGCTGCTCGCCGTGCAGATCGAGCGCCGCTTCACCAAGCCTCAGATATTCACCCTCTACGCCAATCAGATCTATCTGGGTCACGGAGTGTACGGATTCGAAGCGGCATCGGAGTTTTACTTCAGCAGGCCCGCCAAGCAGCTGGCTCTCGCCGAAGCCGCGCTGCTAGCCGGTTTGCCCAAATCGCCCACCTATTACTCTCCAATCATTCATCCGGACCGCGCGCTGAAGCGCCGCAATCTGGTCATCAATTCGATGCTTGAAGATGGAAAGCTTACCGCAGAACAAGCCAGCGCTGCCCGCAATCGGCCAGTCGAGCTAAAGCTGCAGCGTGATCCCAATCCGCCGGCGCCCTATTTTGTCGAGGAAATCCGGCGTTACCTGGAAACCAAATATGGAAGCGATCAAGTCCATCAGGGTGGTTTGCGGGTCTACACCTCGCTCGACATGGACCTGCAACGCGCCGCGAACCAGTCCGTGCTCGATGGCCTGGCCAGCTATGAGCGCCGCCATGGCTGGAAAGGCAGGCTCGAGAATGTATTGACCAAAGAGGTGACGCTCGCCAACTACCATCACCCCGATTGGGATGACGAACCCGAGGTGAACGGCTACGAGCATGCTTTAGTGACAGCGGTTTCATCGGGTTCCGCGACGATCAAGTTTGGCAGCCACACCTCGTCCCTCGCGCCGGCTGATGCGGCGTGGACACACCGTAAGCTCCACGAAATTCTCAGAACCGGCGACAACGTCTATGTGAAGATCCTCGCGCTCGCGCCGGATGGCAAGGCGCGGGTCAGCCTGGAGCGGGACTCTGGCGCGCAAGGGGCGTTGGTCGCGATTGACAACCCTAGTGGTGGCATCAAGGCGATGGTGGGCGGACGAGACTTCAATGAGTCCAAATTCAATCGGGCCACACAAGCGTTGCGCCAGGTAGGATCGTCTTTCAAGCCATACGTCTACACCGCCGCCATCGATCAAGGCGCCAAGCCGGATGACACCATCCTGGATGCGCCGGTAACGTTCCAGACTGCCTCTGGCCCTTACAGTCCGCACAATTATGACGAGAAATTTGAAGGCACGATCACCCTGCGGCGTGCGCTGGCGCAGTCACGCAACATCCCCGCACTGAAGCTGGCGGACAGTCTCGGGATCAAGACCGTCATCGACTATGCCCATCGTTTTGGAATTACGTCGAACTTGCGACCTTACTTGCCAGTGGCCCTGGGCGCGGCGGAGGTCACACCGCTGGAGCAAACCTCCGCTTTCAGCGTCTTTCCCAATGACGGAGTACGCATTACGCCTCGATACATCACCAAGGTCACCGACTATCAAGGACGCGTGCTGGAAGAGGATTTCCCCGATGTGAAAGATGCGATTAGCGCTCGAACGGCCCGTATCATGACTTCGATGCTGCAGGAAGTGGTGCTCCATGGAACGGCGATCGCGGCCGCCGCCATGAAATATCCACTGGGAGGAAAAACCGGCACGACCAACGACTTCACCGATGCCTGGTTTGTGGGCTTCTCGCCTACGCTGACTTGTGGAGTCTGGATGGGATACGACGAGAAAAAATCACTGGGTGCCAAGGAAACCGGCGGCCACGCGGCCTTGCCCATCTGGATGGACTTTATGAAGGTCGCCTTGGCGGGAAAGGATCCGGGCGCATTCCAGCCACTCCCAGAGTTGCCGCCGAATGCCGTAGCGCAAAAGATCGATACGCCGGATACGGCGCCAGCGGAGGATGAGGCGCACTAAAGGGTATTTTGCTGGAAGTCCGGAGACACTCTGACATAGGCTAAAGCCCGCGTCATTTGCGGATCTGACGGCACGGCTGAAGCCATGCCCTTCCTTAGAACTCGATTATAATCTCCTCGTCATGAAGGCCTTCTTTCGCCTGGTTCTGCTGGCGCTGATTCTGCTGGTGGTGGCGCTGGTTTCGGCGCTCACAACGATGCGTCTGGCTATCCACGGACGCGAAGTCGCTGTGCCCGATCTAGTGGGCAAGACTCCCACCGAGGCCCAGAGGATTGCTGAGCAGAGCGAACTGCAAGTCGAAGTGGAACAGCAGTATTACAGCCCCAACGTGCCGGAAGGAAGAATCTTGTCGCAGCTACCGCCGGCGGGCACGCAGGTGCGGCGAGGCTGGCAGATTCGTCTGGCGCAAAGTCTGGGACCGCAACGGGTGGAGATTCCGAACGTGTTGGGCCAGAGCGAGCGCGCAGCCGACATAAACATTCGAAGGCACGGGCTGGACGTGGGTGCTATCGCGGAGCTGCAGTTACCCGGCGCTCCGGGCGATCAAGTAGTGTCCCAGGCCCCGCCACCGAACGCCAGCGGTGTTTCGGCGCCCAAGATCAGCCTACTGGTAACTGGTCCTCCGCAACCTCAAGCTTTCATTATGCCCAATTTTGTAGGCCAGCCCCTGGGCGGCGCGACCTTGGCTCTGCAGGATGCCGGAATGCGCGTAGGAGCTGTTACGGTTGCGGCGGTCGCCCCTGAGACCGCCATGCCCCAGGTATCACCGGCCAGCGTGATCGTAGCGCAAACCCCGATGCCAGGAGAAAAAGTGGCAACGGGAACAGCGGTGAACTTTCAAGTGCAGTAAGAAAACAATCGTCCCATCCGCGTGAATCCCGCGGTTAACTTTTTTGCAGAATTGCCGCGAAGAAACCATCAGATGGGTGCAGACCGGGAATCGTTCTCAAATAAGGCCCATCCGTGAGTGAATCGAGATCATTCCAGACGAATTCGCCTGAAGAGCGGAGGTGCTCCAGTTCCTGGCGACAGTCGCGCACGTGGAACGACGAGTCTGCAGCGATTGCTTTCTCCACGACTTGTGCATTCTCCTCTGGCTCCAAAGAACAGGTCGAATAGACAAGCCTTCCTCCGACCGCGACATGTTGCATCGCCGCTCGCAGGATGGCCAATTGGCGGGTTTGTAAGTCGGCTAGATCTTCTAGTTTCAGCCGCCACTTGATCTCGGGATTGCGGGCGAGCGTACCGGTGCCGGAACAGGGCACGTCGGCTAGAACGCGATCGAAGCGAGTGCTGACCGGAAGCTCACGCATATCGGCGGTGATCACTTGAACATTTTTGGCGGTGACCAGCTTTCGCAAAAGCCGAGATCGATGCGGATGCAGCTCGATCGCCACGATGTCCGCATCAGGATTGCGCTCGGCAATTATCCGCGTTTTCCCGCCGGGCGCAGCGCAGCAGTCGAGGATGTTTTCTCCCTTGCCGACCAGCAGGCCAACCAGTTGCGAGGCTTCATCCTGAATGGTGATGTGTCCGTCCAGAAATGCCCTCGTATGCGTCACATCACCAGACTGAACTCGGCGCGCGGACACCAGCAGTTGGCCCTTCTCAAGGTGAACCCCGGTCTTCTTTAGCTCGTCGTCGAGTTTAGGATCGATTCCAGAATGGCCGAGATGAATTGCAGTCTCGGGCGCACGTTGATCATGCGCACAGATTTGCTGGGCGGCGTGATAACCGAGCTCCTCGACCCACCGTTTGACTAGCCATTCTGGATGTGCAGAACGCTCGGACAATTCCGCAACTGATGTCGCGTCTGCGATCGCCGGAACCCCGCCACTTCCTCTGGCTGGGCTAGCTAGCTTGCGCAAAATCGCATTGGCAAAGGGCACCGCGGAACGCTTCCGAGCCCGCTTCACCAGCTCAACGCTCTCATGGACGGCGGCACGTTTCGGAATTCGGTCCAGAAAAATGATCTGGTATGCGGCGAGACGTAGCGCAACCAGGACTTCGAGATCGAGCCTTTCCAGCTTCTGCGAGGAAGCCCGGCTGATGTCGCGGTCCAGCAGAGATCGCCAGCGAAGCACACCCATCACCAGTTCGGTTGTGAGGCCGTGGTCCGCTGACGAGAGTTTCGCGTACTGTATGGAGTGCAAGAGTTCTGAGGCGTAAGCATCGCGCTGCTCAACTCGAAGCAGGATGTCGAAAGCTGCAGCGCGAGCAGGGGAGACAGGCATCAGTGTTTAGTTCTAATCCTGAGGCTGGCGGATTCGCTCAGCTTGAAGGATGGTTGAAGCAAGCTCATGTTCCCAGCCGCTCGCCGGTGCGCGGACGATAGCCGTGAACGAAGTCCCGGGCAGGCATGCGTTTCTTGCCTTCGGGTTGCACTTCTAGCAACTCCAACCCAGTTCCTGCTCCGCAGCCCACGAACAATCGGTCGGCTTCAACGAGAAGTTGACCCATCGGGAGCGCTCTCTGCAAACTCGCCGCATTCCAAACATGCAGGTTCTTGCCGCGAAAAGTGGTGAAGGCGCCGGGCCACGGCTGGAATCCACGCAAGCGATTGAGAATTTCTCCCGCGGGCCGGTGAAAATCAATTTGGCCATCTTCCTTTTTGAGAATGGGCGCCATCGTCGCCTTTGCGTGGTCCTGCGGCCGCGGATGAATCGTTCTGGCTTGCAGTCCGCGCAACGTCTCCACCATCAGATCAGCGCCCACGGCAGCAAGACGAGGGACCAGCGTCTCGGCCGTGTCTGAAGGCACGATGGATATTTCTTTCTGCAATAGAATGTCGCCAGTGTCCAGCCCAGCGTCGATTCGCATTGTCGTCACGCCGGTTTGAGTCTCTCCGTTGGCGATGGCCCATTGAACGGGTGCGGCCCCGCGGTATTTCGGCAGCAGCGACGCGTGCAGGTTGAGATTGCCGAGCGGCGGAAGATCGATCATCCACTGCGGAATCAGCCGGCCGTAGCCCACCACGATAATTGCTAGTGGCTTGAGGGCAGAGAGCCGCGTTCGAAATTCGTCGTTGTTCCTGATCTTCTCCGGTTGCGTGACCGGCACCGCCAATTCGAGCGCGCGGTGCTTCACCGGAGACAGAGCGACTTCCATGCCGCGACCGCGCGGCTTGTCTGGCTGGGTGACGACTAAGCTCACCAGGAAGCCGGCGTCGACCAGCTTTTCAAGTGTTGGCACAGCGAATGCTGGTGTGCCACAAAAAACGAGATTGGGAGGGGCAGGCATCAAACTTCGGGCGTCAGACCTCGGACGTCGGACTTCAGACCTCAGCTCGAGTCCCTCGGCTTCCGGAGACAAAGTCTGACTTCAGACGCCTGAGGTCCGAGGTCTGAGGTCCGAGGTCTGAACTCTGGCGTCCGCGCTTCTCACCACTCGCCCGCCTTCACCAGCTTGCGAATCTTACGTTTGATGAGATCGCGCTTCAGCGCGCTGATGTGGCTGATGTAGAGCTTGCCGTTCAGGTGATCGGTCTCGTGCAGGAACGCGCGGGCCAGCAGTTCTTCCCCAGTCTTCTCGAACCATTTTCCATGTACATCCTGGGCGCGAATTGTAACCTTGCGCGCGCGAGTCACCGGCTCACGAAACTCCGGAATACTGAGGCAGCCTTCGTTCTGCCGCAGCCGCCCCTCGGTGTGAATAATCTCGGGATTGGCCAGAACCACGCGGGCGGTGGGATCTTCCTTAGACGTAATGTCGATGACTGCAAGCCGCTTAGAGATCCCTATCTGGGGTGCTGCCAGGCCCACACCGCGAGCAGCGTACATCGATTCGAACATATCCTCGACCAGCTTTTTCAATTCAGCGTCAAAAACGGTGACTGGCTCTGCGGGCTTTTCCAGAACCGGGTTTCCAAATTTCACGATGGGATAGATCATTCAGTAGTTCTTCAGTTGCTGACGATAGCCTTCAAAATTGCGCAGAGTCTCAAGCATGGAATCGCCGCCAAATTTCTCCAGCGCGCAACAGGCCAAAGTTAATGCGACCATGGCTTCCCCGGCCACACCCGCCGCCGGCACTACGCATACATCGGAACGCTCATAAGCGGCCTTCACGACCTCGCGGGTCGCGAAATCCACCGACTGCAAAGGCCGCCGCAGAGTGGAAATAGGTTTCAGATAGCCGCGCACCCGGATATCTTCGCCGTTCGAAACTCCACCTTCAATACCACCGGCGTTGTTCCGGTTGCGTGTAAAACCGCCGAAACCTGCCGCTTTTTCGTATCCTATCTCATCATGCACTGCGGAACCGGGTGAAGAGGCGGCGGTGACGCCCGCGCCAACCTCGACCGCTTTGACCGCCTGCAAGGACATGACCGCGCCCGCCAGCAGAGCGTCAAGACGCTCGTCCCATTGAGCGTAAGTGCCCAGGCCAGGGCAGACGTTGTGGGCCACGACTTCGAAAATACCGCCGACGGAATCCCCCGTCTTCAGTACTTTGTCGACTTCTTCTTTCATGCGTTGCTCGGCCTCGGCATCGGCGCAGTTCAGCAGCACTTCGCCTCGACCATGCAGGGCGCAGATCTGCTCCCAGGAAATTTCTTTCTCGAGGATCGCGCCGCCCACGGCAACCACATGGCTGAGGACTTCGATCCCCAAGGCACGAAGAAATAGTTTGGCCAGACCACCGATGGAGACCCGAGCCGCTGATTCGCGGGCCGAGGCGCGTTCCAGCACGTACCGAGCTTCCGAAAAGTTGTATTTAAGTGCTCCCGCGAGATCGGCATGCCCAGGACGGGGGGAAGCCACACGTTTATGCTTGGCGGAATCACCCGCCGCGACTGGAAGAGACTCCTGCCAATTCTTCCAATCCCTGTTTTCCAGCAGAATGGAAATTGGCGAACCGATCGTCATACCGTGTCGAACGCCCGAGAGAATGCGCGCAGTGTCACGCTCGATCTTCATGCGTCCGCCGCGTCCGTAACCCTGCTGGCGCCGCCACAGTTCGCGATCGAGAAACGCCTGGTCAACTTTCAATCCAGCAGGCATGCCGGAGAGGAAAGCCACCAAAGCTTCCCCGTGAGATTCTCCGGCGGTGAGATAACGCAGCATCGACTTTGGATTGTATCCGATGGGGATTGTTCAAAACCGTCAACGCCGTGGTTGGTGTTCTAAAGCTCCGCCGTTGCCGGGGTAGTTCCCGCCCTCCCAAACCAGCCCGTGTTTGTCGGTCGTGGCAGCCGAGATGGCCCCGAGATCTTGCGATGCGTTTTCAGTAGTAATAGGGTCTGCGGCTTGGGTCTGCTGATCGGTGCTGCCCACTTGCCCAAGTCCGCGGGCTGGGAATAGGCCGACCGAAAGAACAATCAACAATAAGTATGATCTGTGCATTTTCTTCTCCTTGTGCCGGCATGATCGAGCAGCCGGTTTGTCCTCAGTGGCCAATTGAGAGTCGGACAATCCGGGAAGGTTGAGGAGTCGAGTCTTGAAGGGCTCTTGCTGTAAATCGCGAAACAGGTCGGGCGGGGTATGACATGTCCCAGAGGAATGTCAATCGGGCGCAGCGAGAAGTGCGGGGCAAATTCGAAGTGCAGATGTATCGGAGGGGGCTAGACAATATCAGGTTTTGGATGAAGCTCGTCAAGGCGTGCCATACTCCATGCTTACGAGATCGCTGAAGATGACAATCAGAGCGCCCCGTCGTTCCTCAGTCAGAGAGCACGATCATCATGTCGGAACGACTAACACCATCGGACTCTCCGGAAATCCAGCCATATTCCCCACCCTCCTAGGAGTGGCAATTGGATTTGCAGCCCTTATACGAATTGCACATCTGGGCACGAAGAGTATTTGGTCAGATGAGGCGTTCAGCATTGTCGTGGCGAAGCTGCCGTGGGCCGACTTCGGGCACGTTATAACGACCGGCGAAGCTAACATGTCGTTCTACTACCTCCTCCTTCGCCCCTGGGTTCGCTTCGGAGATGATGCGTCCTACATAAGGCTTCTCTCCGTCCTGGCAGGCGTCGCGGTAATTCCTGTTGTTTACTTGATTGGAAGAGATGTTCTCTCACGTCGAGCTGGAATCTTCGCTGCGTTATTGCTTTCGGTGAATGTATTTCACATCAGGTATTCCCAGGAGGCTCGCAGCTACAGTTTGGTTGTTCTGTTAGTTGCAGTTTCGTTCCTGTCGTTCTTCCGTTGCATCAAGGAACAAAACCATTTCTGGAGCACGTGCCATGTGCTGTCCTCCGTACTCGCTCTATATGCGCACTTTTTTGCGGCATTGGCTCTGTTCGCCCAAGTGGTTTCGTTAGTGTTTCTGCCGAGACAAGGGCAGCTTGCCCGCAAGCAGGCTCAGCGCTTCTGCATCATCGCTGTTCTGGGGGCACCTCTGTTGTGGTTCGTTCTGCTTAGAAGCAATGGACAACTCGACTGGGTGCACCGTCCCACTGCAAAGGACCTATACCATCTCTTCCTCTATATGACCGGCAGTGGCCTGAAATTCGGCATTGCCCTGGTGGCCTTCGTCGCTGCTTTGAAGGTGTGGGTCTCAAAGCGGCGGAAACAATGGACGCTGCAGACACAGTCATTTCTCGTTTTGGTGCTCTGGTTGTTCCTGCCAATATGTATTACGTTCCTCCTGTCTTTTTGGAAGCCTGTCTTTTTGGCTCGCTTTCTAATCGTGTGCTTGCCGGCTGCCGTCCTCTTGGTAGCCTGTGGTCTAGCGGAAATAAACCAACACTGGATTGGATATGCGCTCGTCGTTGTGATGCTTGTAAGCGCAGCCCCCTCCATCAGGTCCTATTATGCAGACCTGGGACCGCAAGATTGGAAGAGTGCTGTCGGCTATATCGCGCAAAATGCTGGTGCTGGTGACATTGCATTCTTGCCGAATGGATACTGCGAAATGCCTCTCCGCTACTACATCGACCATGCTGGTAAGACTCCGAGCTTTCCCGCAATATCGTCTCCGGTGAAAGGGATGGAAGGGAAATCGCTACACGGGCCGGGACATGTCTGGATGATTTCCTGTACCGCGGCCGGAGAACCGGCTGGATCACAGGTGATCCCCGGTTACCGGACTGAAGAAATTAAGCAATTCAAAGGTATCCAGGTAGTCGAATTCATTGATTTCCCAGCCAGAAAACTGGCTCGGTAATTCTGTCACGCCGGCCCGATGTTAAGATTTCCTGCCGTAAGTAATCGCTCATCAGATAGGAGAAAATTAGACTTGCTTTTGCCCGGCCAGCCCTTACCGGTCTTATGGTTTCCATTCTCATCACGACCTGCAACTCGGCTCGGTTCATCGAGAGATGTCTGGATTCAGCGCAGCGTCAATCCTATCGGCCGCTCGAAATAATTGTCGTCGATAACGCTTCGACGGACGGCACTCGTGAACTACTCGCAAAGCGCGGGACTGGAATCAAGGTCGTCTACAACGACAGCAACATCGGCTTCGCGGTAGCCCAAAACCAGGCCAGAAGAGCGGCCAAGGGCAGTTGGCTGCTCTCGCTCAATCCTGACGTCGTGCTCAGGCCGAATTTCATTGCCGAAGCGGTTTCGATAGGAGAACTGAATCCTAAGATTGCGACTGTCTGCGGCAAACTCCTGCGCTGGAATCCGGGTTCCGATCCCGAGTTCACCAAGGTGATCGACTCCACTGGAATCTATTTCCAGCCCCATCTTCGGCACCTTGATCGTGGAGCGGGCGAGCCGGACCGAGGGCAATTTGAACAAGCGGAACACGTCTTGCAGCAAACATTGGATTATTTAAAGGAGAGCCGACAAAACCTGTATTCCGGTTCGAACTGAGGGACTAGGACAGTGCGAGGTGGAACTCGTACCTGAGCTCCTAACCTGTTTTCACGACCGAGGAGTCCCATCGCTGGAGCTCCCAGTCAGCACTCATTATGGCCGAGTGTTTACGATTATACTGGGCACGGACCGAGATTACAGAGCCATGTGTAGCCGAGAGCTGCGGACATCTCTTGTAGACCAGCCGAACATGAATCGAGTTCGGGGATGCGGATCAAGCACATGTGTTAAGCCTAGGTGCACCAAGGATGTCTCTCTTTGTTTGCAGAAAGCTGGGTTTCGCATTCACCCGGCCGTGCAAAACTGTGCGAGTCGGAGCAGGCCCAGACCATGAATCTTGCCGCCAGCGTGCTCGAGCATACTTTTTTGTATCGTATGTGGCAGGCGCCATTCGCTGAACAGAAGTTTGCTCCTGTTATGGCGCGCAACGATTTCCGTTATGTCCGGCGCGTGCTCGACGTGGCGTGCGGACCCGGCACAAACACGGGATACTTTGCCCACACGGGATATCTTGGCATTGACAGCAACGAATTTTATGTGCGAGACGCACAGCGCCGCCATCGCCGGGATTTCGTGGTCGCTGACGTGAGGAACTATGCTGCTTCTCCAGAAGATCGATTCGATATGATTCTGGTGAACAGTTTCCTGCATCATCTGGATACCGATGAGGTTTGTAGCGTTCTCTCGCGCTTGCGGTTGCTGTTAACTGAAGAGGGGCATATTCACATTCTGGAACTGGTGCTCCCCGACAACCGTTCAGTAGCGCGGCTACTTGCTCGCTGGGACCGCGGCAAGTATGCCCGACCGTTGGACGAGTGGCGGAGAATTTTCGGGGTGTTGTTCGAGCCAGTTCTGTTCGAACCTTATCGTCTTACCGGTATGGGTATGACCTTGTGGAATATGGTGTATTTCAAAGGAAAGGCTGCGAGATGAGGCAGCATCCGCGCGTTTCCTTGGCAATTCCAGTCTATGACGAAGAAGCGATCGTTCTCGAGTTGCTCCGCCGAACTACTGCCGTCCTAGACGGCATTTCGGGAGGACCGCATGAGATTGTGCTGGTGGACGACGGCAGTTCGGACCACACCGTGGAACTCCTGGAAAAGGCGGCTGAGGTGGATCCCCGGTTAGTTGTGGTGGCACTATCGCGCAACTTTGGTCATCAGACCGCGTTGGTCGCCGCATTGGATTACGTTTCGGGCGACGTTGTTATCCTGATGGACGGCGACCTCCAGGATCCTCCTGAGGCGATACCTGCCTTGCTCGAGTCACACCTGCAGGGATTCGACGTAGTTTATGTCCGACGCACCAATCGTAAGGAATCCTGGTGGCTCCGTCTCTGTTACTACGTATTCTACCGTCTCGCCAATTCGCTTTCTTCAATTCAGTTGCCCTTGGATGCTGGGGATTTTGGGTTGATGTCGCGACGTGTGATTGAAGAAATCCGCAAGATGCCAGAGCACCATCGATATATGCGAGGGCTCCGCGCGTGGGTTGGATTCCGCCAGACCGGAATAGCCGTTGAGCGCTCAGCCCGTCATGCGGGCCACACTAAGTACAGTTCTCTGAAGTTACTGAAGCTCGCCTCGGACGGCATCTTTGCCTTCTCCATAGTCCCGCTTCGTGCAGCTGTGGTAACCGGAGTCGCCGCAATCGGCTTATCAGGTCTGTATTCGCTTTACGCTTTGTACGCGAAATTCTGGTTAAATGCACCTCAAGGTTTCACAGCCTTGATTCTGGCGATCACTTTTCTCTCTGGGGTCAACCTTGTTTTTCTGGGCATCATTGGAGAATATGTCGGGCGCGTGTATGAGGAGATCAAGGCACGTCCCCAGTACGTGGTCAGGAAGGTCGTGGATAGACGGGGCTCTAATAGCGCTAAAATTATTGACCAGAGCGGTGTTTGCGAAAGTCTGTAGCTATGCCGGCTTGATCGGCCACGCAAGCCCCCCATTTCAATCCACTGGACAAGGTACCCTTGGACCCAAGGTACGGTGAACGATATCGTGAGGTTTATGAAAAACACTGGTGGTGGCGTGCTCGAACGGAACTCATCGTCGGTACGGTCAGACGGCTACAACCCGCGCAAGGCTGGAGCAATATCCTGGATATCGGCTGCGGGGACGCTCTATTCTTCGACCGTTTGTCCGAGTTCGGAGACGTCGAAGGTGTTGAGCCGTTCGCGGATTTAGTGAACTCCAATAACCCTCATCGAAGCCGAATTCATGTCCGCCCTTTTGATCGGAATTTTCAACCGGGCAAGCACTTTTCGCTGATCTTGATGTTGGATGTTTTGGAGCACCTCGAGCACCCGATAGCGGCCCTGCGTCACGTGGCGGATCTTCTTTCACCGAATGGCACTTTTATAGCGACCCTACCAGCTTTTATGGAGCTATGGACAAATCACGACGTCCTAAACCATCACTTTACTCGATATACTAAGAGCAGCTTCCGCGACTTAGCGCGGCAGACTGGTCTGACGATTCAGGAAGAACGATACCTGTACCACTGGGCTTGTCTGCCAAAGCTGATATTGGGTGTTCTGGAGCGAACTCTTCATCTCGAACCGAAGCCACCGAACATACCTGCCCGTTGGGTCAATGAGGCATTGTACTGGTTGTCTCGCACCGAACAAATGACCCTGAGCACTTTGCCGATGCCGTTTGGCAGTTCACTCACAGTGGTGGCGACTAAAGGCGAGGATTCTTTGATTCCGACCGGATAACAGCCACAAGGTTTCCGCGACTGGATAGCTTGTCCACTGCAGGCTCGTTAGAAGTTGCGACCGAATTCGTGGCAACCCCGTTTGAGTCATCAATTGAAAATGCAGCACTTGTTGGCTTCGTTTCGTAATTCGCATGGTTCGGAATAGCGGGATTCTCCTCGTGTTTCAACTCACCCGCAGTTCTCTAAGCTTGTCGACAGCAGCGTTTACTGTGTAGTATTTGCTGAAATACGTGTCGCATCGCGACCAGTCTCACACAGCAGCGAAGAACCGAGTTCTTGTCACCCCGTTCAATCCATCCGCTGAAAATAAAGCACTTGTTGGGTTCGTTTCGTAATAATCTCTTGCGGCTAAACCTCCGGGCCAGATGAACTCGCACTTCTGGAGGCCATTCTCGCCTCTCCCCCGCATCTCAAGCCCCTGCAGCTCCGCCATGGCGTGGCACGAATGACACTCGAGGGTCTGTCCCGTAATGGAGTTCTGCCAGTCCCAGAATGTTAAGTAAACCCCACCTATCTGGATGGTTGGCGGGAGGAGGGATACTCCGCCTCCATAGAATACTCGGCCGCCATGCTTTTCGGGCAAGCCTGCGGACGCGTTAAACCATCTTCGTTATTGTATCTTTGAACGATATATTTCCTTGGCAGCAGGGATCGATCGTCCGGACCTCGCGGGTTGAAAGTCACTGGATGCATCAGACTCGCTACCGACGTTCGGCTTCGGCGGAATACTTGTTTGATCACCAGCTCTGATTTTCGTTCCGTAGAGGCCCTCTGGCTTACCCATTGGCGTTGCTAGACGACGCTCTTGCTGTTGGCGCTCGTATCTCTGCCTGATGCCATGATCCACCTCGGCTCTAAACTCGTAGTAGCTTTCGTTACCCTGCTCATCCCTGAGCGCCAATTCAATTGTTAAAAAACGCTCCTCGCAGTGGGTAGCGGGATCGGAGGTCCAGCCAGTCGCGAAGATCACTCCCTTCACTTGGCGATGCCGTAACGGGACAGTCTGTCCCGCCAAAAAATCATTGAGGATGGTGGGCTGCTTGTACAAGCCTTCTGTCAGATTCTGGAGGGATGGAGGTTCATGTTCCCTTGGGTCACTCAACTCGAATACGCACTCGCACTCACCCCAGGTTGTGGTCATCAATCGGTCGACAATCACGACACTAGGTTCGAGAATGGTTAGCTGGGCGGGCACGACTACCGCAAGCCAATCACTAGGCAAGTCGCAAACACGAGCTAATTCAGGATCGATCTGTTCCAATTTAAACCGATCGGGTTTGGTTGATGAATTCCCCGTGTTCCCGATCGCGACGCCCCTCTGCTCAAGCCGCAACAGGCGGTCGCGATCCTCTCTCGTTTCTGCAGTACTGATCCGTGATCTTGTTCTTGGCATTCTTCCCTCCCTAAATTACTAAAAAAATACCTCCATAACCTCCATAACCTGCACGTCACTCAGCTACAGGGCTTTCCGCTGCGGCACAGTCGGCGCAACTATCCCGGAGATGCTGCGATCGTGCCAAATCGTAGGTTTGAGCCAAGCGGTGCACGCGCCGACTCGTGTCGTGATCAAGCAAAACCTGCCTGCCCGAGGTATCTGCGTGCTTCGGGATATTCAGGTGTTTCAACTTCCAACCCACTTCCTCCGCGCTGTGCTCTCTGAATTCTCCCCTTGATCGAAGCAGTGCATTAGCGTCCTTTGTGAGGTTCGATACGCTCACTTGCTTATGCTCTCGGCTGTGAATCTCACCCCACAAAATCTCGACGAGGACGTAGTCTACGTCGAGGAAGCGCTGCGCACGAATCTCCTCATCTTGCGGCCGGAGCAGCAGAATGGTATCGCGGACTAGGCCCGGATTCCCGGGGAAGCATGCGGCCAAAGCGCAGGCGAGTCGGCGAGTTGCGACGGTAAATTGTGACGCATCAACGCGAGATTCCCGCACCTTCGCGCAATTCTTCAATTTGTACATCAAGAGGCGAGGTTGGAAATCGTTCGCAATTTCCTGCCGGCGCTGCTCATCCAATGCCGGCCATTGCGATGACGGTGGCAAAGAAATCTGGATTACTCCGTCGCCAAACTTATCGTTCGCAACGTCCGATTCACAGAGGATTGCTTTCGGCCCGTAAAGATCGACAACGCCTCCTCGGTTTCCGGGCAAGTGCAACCCTCGGTAACTCGATGCACGAAGCAGGCGCTGTAGGTTTGGCCGCAATCTGTGCTCATTGATAAGCAAGGTCAAGGACAAGTGCATGGGCAATGAACGCAAGCCACCCGGCGTGACTTCAGCAAGCATTAGGGGCCGACGACATACGCAGCTGAGCAACCGTAACACCTCAATGCCAAGGCCTTGATCGGGAGCGAAGATTACCAGACTGGGCGCAATAGACAAACGATCCGTCAGCCAAGTGCTAACGCAAAAACACGCCACCAGCCCAGATTCCCGATCAGAAAAATGGAAAGAGTGCTTGAAGAGATCAGCAATTCCTCTGAATAACTCGCGACTTGAGCCGTAATCTTTGCACTGCTTCGGCAAGCGCGTAGCACAATACAGACTCTGGTCGAGCTCAGATGCCTCATATGTGTAATCACCGTACTCAATCCGTGGTGCAACGCTACCTTTGACTCCGTTCCAATGCAAAAGGTCAGGTTTAT
>Ga0207139_1074_pt1 | contig 19723 bp, 17 predicted proteins | sample Alteio_BWMinHeat_7_FD_153585 | JGI IMG/M metagenome (GOLD analysis project Ga0207139, IMG submission 153585) | Enriched cells from forest soil in Barre Woods Harvard Forest LTER site, Petersham, Massachusetts, United States -... | ecosystem: Environmental > Terrestrial > Soil > Temperate forest >... | reverse complement strand
AGGTGACGCCGCGTAATTTTATTTTCCGCACGCGCGAGTTCGAGCAGATGGAAATGGAATTCTTCTGCCCGCCGGAAGATGGTCTCAAATGGTACGAATTCTGGGTCGCCGAACGCCTGCGCTGGTGGCAGGCACAGGGCGTGAAAAAGGAAAACCTGTTCCGGCACGAAATTCCCGAGGCCGAGCGCGCGTTTTATTCGGCGGCGACGTCGGACATCGAGTACAAATATCCGTTCACCGACCCCGGCTTCGGCGAGTTGGAAGGCGTTGCCTACCGCACCGATTACGATCTAAAACAACATGCGGAACACAGCAAAACTAATCTCGAATATATCGATCAGGAAAATAACAACCGCCGCTACATCCCGCATGTGGTCGAGCCCGCGAGCGGCCTGACGCGCGGCGTGTTGGTGTTGTTGTGCGAGGCGTATCAATATGACGAAAGCCGCCCGTCGCCGGAATGGCTGAAACTGAAACCGAGCCTTGCGCCCACCAAGCTCGGCATCTTTCCGCTGGTCAATAAGGACGGCATGCCGGAGGTGGCGGAGAAGCTCTATCTCGACCTGCGCAAGGATTATGTGTGCCAGTATGACGCCAAGCAATCGATCGGCAAGCGCTATGCGCGCATGGATGAAGCCGGCACGCCCTATTGCCTCACGATCGACGGCGACACGCTGAAGGACAACGCCGTCACCGTGCGCGACCGCGATACCGCCAAGCAGGAACGCGTGGCAATCGACAAAGTGCGCGATTATGTGAAGAGGCAGCTAGCAAGCTAAGGGAAAATAACGCTAATTTGCAATAAAAGGGAAAATGAAAGCTTTGACCCGTTAATCGTCGCCCCGATATAATCGCCGGCACATTTTGGAAAAATTAGCACGATTGATTTAGGCGAAAGGCAGAAAATGTACCGTAAAAAACTCGAAATTGTTGAGCAGCCAACGCAAGTGGAAGTCCATACGGCAACGGCGCTCCTGAGCGTTTTTCAGACACAGTCGAATATGATGTATGCCAGACAGCTTGTCGCGGTTATGGCGGAGGCCATTTTTCCCTATCTGGCCTTTGGATTAGGCCATCATCATGCACTGGTAAAAGATGCACCGCAAGCAATGCTAGAGTTGATTGCCAGGGAAGCCGATTTTTATTCCGTATATCTCGTCACGCAATATCCGAATTTAAAATTGCTGGAAGGTGATTTCAATCTGTTGGCCAATCTCTTTTCTTCGTGCGCGGAAAGTTTACTTGCTTACAAAAAAGACCTTGCGGCCAAAATTATTCACGCTATCGCCGAAGAACATCGGGAAGCTTTGATCATTACCGTTGAAAACGATTGTGTAAGGGTAGCTTCCAGCCCTTGGCGTGGCCCGGGGTATCTTAGGAAAAAATCGGCGGCTGAAGCAGCGATTGACGGTTAACGCTGCGGTTAATCCGCGACTTCACCCGCGCCCGCATACCGCCACGCCGAGGGATCGGCGAACAGCGCGCGCAGCAGCTGGTTGTTCAGCGCGTGGCCGGAGCAATAGCCTTCGAAGTGCCCCCACACCACCGCGCCGGCCAGCGCGAGGTCGCCGACGGCATCGAGCAGCTTGTGCCGTACGAATTCATTCGCGTAACGCAGGCCGTCTTTATTCATCACATGGTCGTCCTTGATGACAATAGCGTTGTCGAGCGAACCGCCCCGGGCGAAGCCAAGCTTGCGCAATTGGTCGACTTCCTCGAAAAAGCCGAAGGTGCGCGCGCGGCCGATCTCGCTCTTGAAGCCATCGGGCGACAGCACGAAATCATAACGCTGGCGATTGATCGGCGCCTGGCCGAAATCGATTTCAAAGCTGAAGCGGCTTTCGAGCGCGGGCCGCAAGCTCACGCGTTTGCCTTCTTCCGCGACTTCGACCGGGCTCAGAACCTCGATCACCCGGCGCGGCGCGTGTTGCGGCGCGACGCCGGCCATTTCAATCAGAAACACGAACGGATCAGAGCTGCCGTCCATCACCGGCACTTCGGCGCCATTTATTTCGATAAACGCGTTATCGATGCCGCCCGCATGCAAGGCGGCCATCAGATGCTCGATAGTCGCAACCCGCGCGCCGGAGGCATTGCCGACCACGGTGCAGAGACGCGTATCGACCACATGGTCCCAGCGCGCGGGAATAAGCCGCGCGCCGTTTTTCAAATCGGTGCGGATGAAAACGATGCCGGTATTTTCCGGCGCGGGCAAAAGACGCATCGTCACCGGCGTGCCCGAATGCACACCGACACCCGAACATTCCGCCGTGCCGCGCAGCGTGGATTGTGTGGTTCCTAATGCCGGGTGAGGCGCGAGCCGGGTGGATGAATTTAGAACAGGTTGCGGCGCGTCATAAGGCATTTAAATCACATTACCGGGCGATTGAGTTCTTTCATGAACCGAAGCGCAGGCCAGAAAGACCCGTAGAACTTGCGGTTGTGGAGGTTTTAACCGCATCGGCCGCAAAACAGAAAACAAGCTTTCTTACGCTTTGTTACACTCCGTAAACCCATGATATAACAAAATAATACTGGCACCTAGAGTCGATACGAATCCGGATCAATTTTGGGTGCGGAGTCGAACAGCTTTCGCGGCCACGATGGTGCCTCGCGCCGCAACGCAATTTCCTCTAAACTCTTATAATAACTGGCTGACGGAAAGTGAACTTGCTTTGCGCGCCAAGCTCGTTTAACTCTCGCCGGCGCCGTGACCGGCGGCACGAATTGTGCCGCGCACAAGCGCATACCCTCCGAAGCCTTTGGCGTAGGAGGACCGCCGTCCCCTTCGTCTAGAGGCCTAGGACATTACCCTTTCACGGTAGTAACACGGGTTCGAATCCCGTAGGGGACGCCACTTTGCAAAATCAGGGCAATCGAGCATCATGTCGAACGGCTTTTTCAAAGAATAACAAAGAGTTGTGCCGTTCAGGGACAGGTTCGAAAACACACATCTCAGGATACCGCGTTTTGTAAGGATGTTCGAACCCGTGAACAATTCCTTTGCTCTTGCGGCAAGCGTGATGATTGAAACTAGAGTTTCGCTGAAATTGTCATCGCCAGCCTGTTGGGCCTTAATGCGGTCGGCGACCTTGGCCAGCTTGGTGCGCAGCGTGTTCCTCTTTTCTTCGTAATCGCTGCGCTCGATTGCGCCATCAAGCAGCAAGTCCATTAATGTGGCCATGCGGGATTGCAACTGAGTTTGCTCTTTTTGCAACTCGATGATGCTGCGCCGCAGGAAGTCATGCTCGGTATGGGCGGTCTGCCGGATATAGGCTTTAACCTTTTCGAGCAGTTCAGGCTCCATCTGCAAGCGGCCGAGAATAGCAATAACCTGATCAAGCACCTTTTCTTCCCTGACCCAAATCTTTTTGCTCGGCTCCTTGGGATCATAACCAATAAGATACGTCCATTCGCCGGTCTCGCCATTGCTGTAGGTTTTCTTCTGTGTCGAGGCGGTGACCATTTTTCCGGTCGTGGCGCAGGTAATCAGGCCACGGAATACGAAGTCCTTGCCGCCCCATTTGAACGGCTTTTTCTTCCAGCCATGCAAAACAGCCTGGCAATCTTCCCAAAGATCGCGGCTGATTAAAGGTTCATAGCGGTGCGAATAAATTTGATCCTTGATCCGCATCTCGCCGTAATAGAAAGGATTGTTGATGATTTTATGGATATGCGACGGCACCAGATGCTTTTTCAAACGGGTGCGGTTGATAAGGCCCCATTCCTTCGTCTTCTTTAGCATCTGGCCAAGCGTATAAAGACCGGTCGCATAATCCTCGAATAATCTGCGAACCAAAACGGCACGGCTTTCATCGATGATAATGTTGGCGCGGCCTCTTTCATCACGGACATTGACATAGCCAAGCGGTGCCATGCCGGTGAACTCTCCATTGCGGATTTTCTGATCAATGGCGCGTTTGACGTTATCACGGAGGCTATCGACGTAGGACTGAGCCATAATCACGCCCATTGACCACATCATGCGCTCCTGGCTCGCGCTTTCACGATGGATGGTGTAATTTTCGGTATTGAAATGCAATTCGATCTTGCCTTGGCAAATCAGGTTATCGAGTAAAGGAAACTCCCGGAACGAACGTTGCACACGGTCAACTTTGTCTGCAACTATGGCGACTGGCTGTTTAAGCTGCTCGACGTAACGGATCATCTCCATGAACTTCTTGCGTTCGCCGACGGTCGAGCTTTCGACGATTTCAAAGACGCGCAGCACTTCGAGTTCGCGCCGCTCACAATAAAGGTTAAGCCGGTGGCGCTGCGCGTCGAGGGAATAGCCTTCTTCCTGTTCCTTCGTGCTGACGCGCACGAGGATGATCGCCGCCTTGGCATTGGCGGAAGGCCTGCGGAAATCGACGATGTTATTTATGGATTTCGTCATGGGCTTGCTTCTGTTTATCTTTCAAACGTATTTCCCGGTCGGCATCCATAAGATGTCTAAAAAACGTCACTAGATTATGCGCGGCGGCTTCCGCTTCCGTGGGCGGCAGTGGTTCCGGATATAGCGCCTGAACCCCGTCCACAAGGTCACGCCAAGCCGCGTCCCGTTGACGATTGCTCCTGTTTTCAGGGAAGTCAACCATTGGGCACCTCTGGCGCTTTTCGGGAAAATGGCCGTGTTATGGCCGGTGTGGGCCAAGAGCCACACATCGGCTAATGCTTGAAAAATAAGGCTGAATGTAACCAATGTATTTCGTGTTTTCTTTTTGGATTGATGAGCCGATTATCTTTTGCCTGCCGAGCAACTCACTTGCCCGCATGCGCCTGCAGCAGATCGCTTGGCGCGAGGCACCCGGCTTCGTTTGGCTTCGGCCCCCACTCAGGCATCCACAATCCACTGGCTGCAAAACCCGCGAGACGCTGCGCCCATGGCACTTCGCCGGTCTGATTTTCGATGGGGGATTTAGGGGGTATTTTTTGTTGGTGATGAGGATGGTGCTGCGGCTGGAGTCCGGGCCTATCGTTAAGACGGGGGTTATCCTTGGACAAATTTTTTTGGTCTTTCTGAAGGTTAGGATTGCCGCCTTTCTTGCCGTTCTTCTGCGCCACCCGTTTTTTCTTTTCATGCTGTACGAGGCAGGGAACGTACAGCCTTCCTTTCGCATCGCGTCCGATTGCCCGTATGTGCTGCAGCTCTTGCACCGCGGACAGCAATTGCCCTTCGTCTGACAAGCATGTCATCGCTGAGATGCTGGCCAGATTGTAGGGGCTGTCTCCGTCAGCAAGATAGCCATAGGGTTTGCACTCGGAAGCGAGGCAAAGAAGCCTGTAATAAATGCCAAGACGCAAGGTATCACCCGTCCAGAGCCGGGAATTAAGTTTGAGGTCTTTCACGAAAGTCGGGAAAGACGGGTTGCTCTGGTTCATGGGACAGTCTCGTTTTCATCGAAGAAATGACAGCGCCAGCCCTGATACTGCAGCTGCACGATGCCGGTTTCGCCCTGCCGGTGCTTGGCAATGATCAATTCGCCGCGCCCGCGCGATCTTTCGACTTGTGCGCTCCAGCGCCGGTAACGTTCGTCGAATTTATCGTCAGCCTCATTGACCAGGCGATGCGGCTCAGAGCGGAGCAGATAATATTCATGCCGGTAGATGAACATCACGACATCGGAATCCTGCTCGACCGCGCCACTGTCGCGCAGATCGGCCAGCGTCGGGCGCTTGTCGTCGCGCAATTCGACCTGCCGGTTCAGCTGCGCCAGCAGCAAAATGGGGATTTTCAGTTCCTTGGCGAGAGCTTTGAGGCTGGTGGTAATTTCTTCGATCTGATAGTTGCGGTTCATGTTCGTGTCAGCCGGAGCCATCAGCCCCAGATAATCGATCACCAGCATGTCGAGGCCAAAGCGGCGTTTCTGCCGGATGGCGCGGCTGCGAATCTGGCTCAGTTTGAGGCGCGAACCATCATCGATGTAAAGCGGCCATTGGCTGATCTCACTTTGCACCTGATAGATTTTATTGAATTCCTCCATCGAAACTTGCGCGCGCTGGCGGTTGGCCGGAATGCCGGTCAAGCGGGCGATCATGCGCGCGACGATATCGGTGCGCTCCATCTCCAGCGAATGAAACACCACGCGCGCGCCGGATATGGCGGCGTTGACGGCCAGCGTCAGGCCGATGGCGGTTTTCCCCATGCTCGGCCTTCCGGCAATCGTATAAAGGCATCCCGGCTGGAATCCGCCCAGCATTTCGTCGAGACGCCTGATGCCGGTGGTGACGCCGTTGATCGAGCCGTCGCGGCGCATGGCCTCGTCGATGCGCATAATAGTTTCCTGCCAGGCAGTAGGCATATTAACGGCGCCTTCGCGGCCCCGGCGTTCGGCCAGACCATAGAGCTTGGTTTCGGCCTGGTTGATCAAATGCTCGCCCGATACCGGCGGCGCATCCTGATCATAGGCAATTGCCCTGACTTCACCGCAGAAGGTCAACAGGCGGCGGCGTGTGGCTAGTTCGTGGACGTGCTGCGCATAATCTCTGTCGTTGATCGCTGTGATGACAGAGGCGGCAAGATCGACCAGATATCCTGCGCCGCCGAGCGTTTTCAGCGCCGGATCGTCTTCGAACATACCGCGCAACGTATGAACATCGGCGACGCGACCGGTATTGATGGTGCTGGCGATGGCGTCATATATCCGGGCATGCAGCGGATCGTAAAAATCCTCAGCATCGACCAGCTCAAAAACCTTGAAATAGGCACCATTATTGATCAGCAGAATGCCGAGCAGACTTTGCTCGATTTCCAGGTTATGAGGCGGCACAGCGCCATCCGCGATCGATCTTATGGCCGCGAGATGGGGGCGCGAAGTCATTTGCGCCTTTTTCTGGTCAATGAATATAAAGTTTTCTGATTGGGCGGATCAAAGTGCCCTTTTCCATGACAAGCATACATCAGCCATGCCCCAGCTCCCATAATATTGAACGATGGGCCATTGTGGGATCGATAGGTTCTGGGAAAATATCGTTGAAGCCATGTGGTCTTGCCGCCAAAAAGAGCAATCAGCCCTATATGGTGAAATAAAATTGATGGTTTGAGACGGCGCAATTCGTCATGCCGGTTGACGAAATAATAAATGCCTCGTGAGCAGCCCACGATTTTCAGGGGACATGTATTCTTCATCTCGATATCGAGAGCGCTTCCGGGTACGGGAGCGCAAAGCAAATCCGTTTCACGCTCTTGCGGCGCATGTATGTCCTGTTTCTTAATCGAAGCTTGTGATGTTTTCGTGGTCATGTGGCCTCCTGTTTGTTGGTGTGGAAAGTTAGTTACGCACGGCGTCTGGAAAAGGATTGAGGCGTCCGATCTTCTGTCCGTTCGCGTTTTTGCAGCCAGTTCCGCAAGGACTCGACGTTGTAATAAATCTGCCGCCCGATAATGACGTATGGCGGCGCCTGTCTCAGCGCACGGTCACGCTGACAGGTGCGCAGGGTCACCCCGCGCTGGCGCGCATATTCTTCTTCCGGGATATAACCGGCGAGCAATTGCGGATAATCCGGTCTGATAGAGGCAGCGGAATTTAACTCAGGTATCGTCTTTTCATTTTGTGTTTCACTTAGCGTGTTCATGGAGAACTCCTTGGTTTGTTGATGTTTGAATGAAACAGAAGGCCACAGCGCGACGATGGCAGATCATGCGAAGACGGCAAAAGAATGCCGTTCGCAGTTCATGCGCCGAGACTTGCCGGTGATTGTCAGTGATTATCGCTGCGGGACACCGCAGCCTATGGCATCAGATCATGGAGACGTTTGATGCCAACCAACGCAAAAAGTAGACGCTGAAAACAAAAAAAGCCGCACAGAGATTATCTGGCGACCCTTTTCTCACAGCTTTTACAAGCTTATATTTTTTTGTACGATCTCGGGCCGGTAGTCAAGGTCGAGAAACAAAATTCGCAATATTATTTCCGGCGTCAAGAATTCGTGTTCATGGAAATCGGCAACAAAAAAGCCGCGCGGTTATCTCCGGCGGCGTTTCCTCGCAAGTCATGCAGGCTTACTCTTCTCTGGATGAAAAACACGGCATGGTCAAGGAAGAAAATCAAATTTCGCAATAATATTCCAGCCGACTGGAAATGGATTGGAATATGGAGAAATACAAAGAAACTAAAAGCCAAACGGAGTTCACCGATGACGATTGCTTGCAACTTATGCAAACTTACTCTTTTCTGGACAAAAAACGTGGGGTCGTCAATGGAGAAAATCGAACTTCGCAATATTATTGCTCACCCAATATTCGCGCCCATCAGAGAAATTGGGCACCGCTTAATGGCTCTTGAATCGCTATTAACGAAAAGTCCCAAACATTCAGGGAAAATACCCCGGCATCTGATCACCGCCTTACGAGCTCATTATCTGGTACAACCCCATCAAATATTACGTTGGCAATAACCATATTTTCCATTGAGTTGCTAATTTTACATTATACCAACCATTTGAATAACAAGACTTATTTTGTTTTCTTGCAAATTCGTATATTACATGCGAATTTGCATAAATGATTCCTCGGTTTTTTCAGTACACACTCGAAGAGCGGCTCCGGCAGTTTCCGGCGGTCGCCCTGCTTGGCCCGCGTCAGTCGGGCAAGACAACGGTTGCGCTGGCGCTGGCCGCCAAGCGGAAAAACAAAGCGGTTTATCTCGATCTCGAAAATCCCGCCGACCGGCGGCGGCTTGACGATCCAACGGCCTATTTGCAATCCCAACGCGGAAAACTTGTAATCCTTGACGAGATTCACCGCGCGCCGGAATTGTTTTCGGTGCTGCGCGGCGAAATCGACGCACGGCGGCGCAGCGGTGAAACAGCTGGTCAGTTTCTTATTCTCGGCTCGGCGGCGCTTGATTTGTTGCGGCAGTCGTCGGAAAGCCTTGCCGGGCGCATTACTTTTCTCGAACTGACACCCCTGCAGCCGCAGGAGGTCGCGCCCGCGCAAGGGCACGGGGCGATCAGTACCCTATGGCTGCGCGGCGGTTTTCCGGCGAGCTTTCTTGCCACAACCGACGATCAAAGCCTAATCTGGCGGCAAGCGTTTATACGCTCATATCTTGAACGCGATATTCCCCAATTCGGGATTCGCATACCGGCGGAAACACTCGAGCGTTTCTGGACAATGCTTGCCCATACGCAAGGCGGCCTGTTGAACGCGCAACGTCTCGCGCAAAGCCTTGGCGTCAGCTGGCATACCGTCAGTCATTATCTCGATCTCATGACCGATCTACTGCTGGTGCGGCGATTACAGCCATGGACGGCCAACATCGGCAAGCGTCTCGTTAAATCGCCGAAAATCTATGTACGCGACACAGGATTGCTGCATGCCTTGCTCAATTTGAAAACAGCTGATGATGTGCTGGGACATCCCGTTGCCGGGGCAAGCTGGGAAGGTTTCGCCCTTGAGGCTCTTCTTGCGGCGATCCCGACCGGCGCCAAAGCCTTTTTCTACCGGTCATCGGCGGGGCATGAGATCGATCTTGTCCTGGAATTTTCTGCGTCACAACGTTGGGCGTTTGAATTCAAAAAATCATCAGCGCCGACGATTGAAAAAGGATTTTATGCCGGATGCGAGGACATCAAAGCCAAACGGCGTATTCTGGTTTATCCGGGCGAAAAATCCTATCCGACGACCAACGCGGTTGAAGTTCTCCCGCTGCTTGATGCTGTCAAAGCCGTGGCGTCGGGTGAATGACCCGATAACCCGGATCGTCGATTCCGCCCAACGGCTGGCCGTGGAGGCGATTGGCAAGGACAGGCCGATGCTCAGGCTGATTTCGGGCGGTTGCTAGTCGTGCTTCCGCCTTCGTAGGCGACCATCTTACCTGTAAAACTCAGAACTCCTTGTTCAATGTCCATAAACTGTCTCTGGATTAGGGTCAACGGCAAGCCTGAACAGATTCGTCGCCTTACAAACTCACAGGTGGCGCCGTAAGTAAACAAGTCATGACATTCTCGCAGGGCCACATCCTGTGAGAATGTCCTATTTTCCGCGTTACATCAGACTTGGGAAGATGTTGCTAATACAATCAGAAAGTGAAAGGGTGGTAGCTTCTGCAAGCAAAGCGTTACCTTGTGGCCGTTCACCATGTCAAATACACTTAACGACTGGGAAAAACACTTAGACGATGAGATCCGTCGGGCAAAGCATTTGCGAACTGGCCCACGCGCTACATTGCTTCCCGCCGTTCCTGATCGTGTCGGATGGGAGTTATTTACCCAATCAGTAAACATTGAATGGAAAGATTGGAAAAGCAACCTTCCACAAAGACCATCTTGCCTTATGGTGCTTTATTGTGGTTTGGCCTTCTACGAATACGACGAAAATAGGTTTTGGCCACAGTTTTCTAAAGTTGTTGGCAATGACTTGCTGCCTGCAAATCGACAAACTGAAATTAATAACGCTTTTGCAGGAGCGATAAATCATCTCCAGCTCAAACTCAAATCCCGCACCAGAGGAATAGATTTTGTTGGTTCTGCAGTTGACTGTATAGGAGTACCTCTTTCGCTATGGGATGGCTTTTTAGAAATTTGTGAATGGGCGTTGTGGCGGAAAGATTGGAAGAGTTTATCCGATAAAGAGTGGACAGAAGTCATTGAGAAACGAGCAGGCAGTAGAGGGCGATTAAAAAGTTTTCTGGCAGACTATCGAGAGTCGGCCAGTGCACTCATTCAAGAAATGCTGGATGCTCGTGATATACTTACAACCGATACAAAACTTACAATATCAGATATTGCACAAGCGAGCATATTGCGTGCGGAATATTTTGAAGAAGTACCAGAAACGGCTGATTTTTTACGTCCGGCGAATCCAGATTCACTCTTTCAGAATCGCGCACGAATTACGTGGAATGAAAATAAACAGAAAATTTCATTACAATTACCAGCAGTAGAACGAGAAAAAATGCCTGCAATATGGCGTGTTGGAGAGCATCAACAAAAAGCATCATCAACCCCCGATGAAATGATCATAAATTTAGGGGCGTTTTCAAATTCCCTTCTTCTCAACCTCGAAGATAAAACCGGGGTTCTTATATCCACTCAGCGAGTACGTGGCATCGGCTCCTGGGGTCTTTTTGATTTAGAAAGCGGGGGGAGGCTCGTCAATACAGGAAGAGAACAACTCCCAATTAAAAGCTATATTTTAGTATCTCAAAAACAAATTGAGATCACATCTCGTGAAGGGTTCGATGAAGACGGCGGGCAGATAAATGAGCCTTTCGAATTTACAGACGGGGTCTCTTGTTTTGTAACTCGACTATGGCCGACAGGGAAATATGCTGAGGTCTGCTTAAAAACGGAGGAAGTAACTAAAAAAATCATTCGTTTTAGAACACGAGCTAAAATCGAAGCACATTTTATCATCGGACGGCAGTCCAAGGCTGGGTATTTTGGTCGTACTCCCCAAAATAAAATAAAAATGGATCATCTGCCCATGCCCTGCGTTAGTATTCCGCACGGTTATTTCAAGGATAACCTATACGAACTAAAAAATGCCTTTAAAGTTTATATTGACGCGAAGATGGCTTTCGGTTGTTGGGAAAAACTTGATTTGCAATCCACTAGTTGTGACCACTATCAATGGCGATGGGATAAGAAGGTTTATCTGGAACAGAGACAAGGGATCAATAAGGTAGAAAGCTTAAAGCAGTTGAGCGAAGCCTATAAAGCACCTGATTTAAGAGGTGATAGAGTTATTTCCATTGAAGCTTCCCCTTATATTCGCAACAGCTTTAACGTTTATATCGTTGATCGCACGGAGGTTGAAATCAATAAATGTTGGAACAATCTTCCCGGTGCTTATCTGCCAATGTTTCTTCTAAGCCAGCCCGCACAGTCTGCAGAAGGGCTGAAATGGGAAGATTTGATGCTTGCAAGGGAAATCATAGAACCGCGCCAATATTTTTCGCCTCGTGCGCTCCATCGGTATCAATATTTTGGGTTGGCAATACAACGAGGGCAAAGGTGGTCAATAGGCAAGAACTTGGCAGAATTAGCAATCTTGAATGAAACGCTATGCCAGCTAAATTACTGTGGCGATCCATCCATTCTATGGAATCTCTATCGCCGCATGTATCACGAAATTGGCGAAGACAAACTACCAACTATTGAGGTAATTAATGAAAGGGGCCAAGCTGCTTATCTGAAGATGGACTGGCCGGTACGCCTCAAAAATCATATTGAGGGATATCTGAAACGCTCTGGAGTAGTGATAGGTAAACTTCTATGGACTCACTGACATCTCGATTTCAACAAAATGTGTTCAGCCCATACTTGGATTTATTGAAGGCTAAGTATCGCTTCCATCCTACTTTTGACTACGCAAAAAATATCTGGGGCCAGAAACTTACTGAAAAAGAACTTGTCAAAGGGCCATACTTAGAAAAGTCCCAAATATATAAGGCGGGAAAAAAGTTAGATGGACTCAATCTCCATGAGCGTACCAAACAAACAATTGCTAAGCGCCTTAAGGGAGGGAATTTATGGAAGCATCAAACTGATGCTCTAGAACTTATATTAAAAGACGCTAATGCCGTGGTTGCGACTGGCACGAGCAGTGGCAAAACTTTATGTTACCAGATTCCCATTCTAGATGACTTAATTCGAAATCCTGGCCCTGGCTTAAGAGCCATTATTATTTATCCGTTGAACGCGCTCGTAAACGATCAACTAGAAGAGTGGGAGAGAATGTTAGGGGAGCACCCTCAAATAACTTTTGCCCGCTTTACCGGCCAGACCCCTAACACAGAACTCGATTACAGAAGGATTTTAAAGGAGACTTACCAAGAAGAATTAACCGGAAAAGGCTTGTCTCAACAGGAAATCCAACAGCAAGTCGAGCAACGTTGGTTAGAACGCGAAGCTGCCGATAAAAGAATTCCTAATCGCCTCAATGATCGCGGGCAGATACGTTCCGCACCACCAAATGTGTTGATTACGAATTTCTCCATGTTGGAGTATTTGTTAGAACGTCCTGTGGATGCTCCAATTTTTGAGAAGGCACGATTAAAATTTCTTGTCCTTGACGAAGCTCATGCGTACCGCGGCATTCAAGCAACTGAAATAGCTTTTCTAATAAGAAGACTCAAAGAGCGTTTGGGACTTGTGAAGCTTACCTGCATTGCTACATCCGCAACTCTAGGTAAGCAGGGCGACGCGGAAAGCGAACAAAAAGTCCGCAGCTATGCGTCCAATCTATTCGGCGAGCCATTTGAAGTGCCTAATCCGGTCTATGGCACTCCTGCGGAACTAATACGCAGGGACTCAACTTTTTCGCCGGAGCCGAACCAATACTTAAAGGCCGTTGAAGAAATCCGTAAAGATCCAACCGCAGATATTCGCAATCATCTGGATGCCCAAGCCTTCTCCAAAGATTTGCCAATGCTATTGGCCCATGATGATAATTTATACAGGTTGCGCACACAAATTCTATCAACAAAGCCGACTTCTTTAAAACATGCGGCAGACGAATTGTGGGAGAACCACTTAAACGCTGAACAAGCCTTAGAAGCTCTGCTGGAAATAGTGGCCGTCGCAAAATCCGACCAAACCCATGAAGACATATTGCCAACCCGCTTGCACTACTTTGTACGTGCTCAAGATGGCTTTCATGTCTGCCTACACAAAAAATGTCCAGGACGAAAAGATAACAAGCCCACCTTCTTTGTATCTCGTAAAACCGAAGAGGAAATCCCAGAAGGTTTTTGTCCAGAGTGCGCTCGCATAGGGCACCAATCTAGGCTCGTAGAAGTTGTTACTTGCCGGAAATGCGGATATCTATATGGAGCATTACAAGATTTAGGGCCACGACGAGCACAAACTCCGGATAGTGAAAATTCATCACCTAAACCTTCTTTTGACTCTTTTAGTACGGAGCTTGGATGGATGGGGGATTCTTACTGGTCGTATTTTAGCGTTGAAACAGATTTGCCATATCCCATTTCATCAGCGCTAGATGCAGACGAAGATGATATGGAAGATTCTGAGAAATGTCCGAGTGAATTAGATTGGTGTGTCGTCTGCGGCAAAAAGAAAGATGAAGGCGCCGGAGATAACTGCACTTGCGAACATCCACACCTCCGACGAATTAGTATATTTCACAGACAATGTCCCCATCAGGGGAAGGCTGGGGACTATCAGAACTTATATAAACAGGAAAAAACCCTCCTTCCTTCTTGCCCAAACTGTGGTGCAAGGAATGGTTCAGGCATAGAACCAGTACAAAGATTTCAGGAATCGGATGATGAAATGGGGCTTGCCATGGCAATACCTCTTGCCCATTTCCAAGTAAGCTCTACGCCATCAAATGGCCCCCTGCCACGAAAACTGTTGTGCTTTACAGATCACCGTCAAAGAGCTGCCGCATTTCCTTCTCTTTTAGAAGAGGAAACTTTCTCCCATGATATGGGACGTAAAATTCTAGCAATCCTCGATAAAGAAAATAAACCAATTAGCTTCATTGATCTGGGGGAACTTTTAGCTGACGAGGAGGAAAATGACTCTGACTTCTTCCTCCCCACATCTAGATTCCCTGATGAAGAAATTGATGCAAAAGGCAAAAGGAACCTATGGATAGCAGAAACTTTCGGATATTTTGGTGTGCCGGACTCTGCTCGTGAGTCTGTAGAAGATTTTGGTCTCGCTGGAGTCGAATATAAATTTACGGATACAGAAAGGAAAAGCTTGCACGATCTTTTCGAAGGTCTAAATTTTAGTCCCCAAGAATGTGAAAATGTAGCGCAGGTGCTTTTGGGTTATATGCGTCAGAGAAAAGCCTTCACTCTTCCCAAAACACGAGTGCAAAATAACGCCTTAGCATTTGGGCGTATTACAGCCGACATCTCGTATGTATTAAGACGTAAGAATATAAAAAACACGAACGGATGGTTGCCAAAGGAAAACACCAAATTAGACACTATTGTAACAGATTATTTGAAGCGCCTTTTAAAGGATCACAAGATTGATGTGTTAAGCTTTGCAGAAAAAATATGGAACTTCCTAATCAAGAACGCTCTATTAATTGAGCACAAAGAACAATGGAAACTAGGATATGAACGTTTATACGTTAAGCGTGTTCTACCCAACGCACGTTATGTATGCAACCGCTGCAGGCGTGTAACGATGTACTCCACCAAGGGATGCTGCCCTAGCAAGAGATGCCAGGGCACATTAGAGCTTCAACCGCTTGACTTAGGACGAGCATCCATCATCGAGCGCTGGGTTGCTGGAGATAAGACACTCCAATTTTCAACGTTAAAATCGGAAGAGCACACTGCTCAGATTAATAAGAATATTGCTAAACAAATTGAAGATAAATTCCGTAACGATGGCGTTAATCTTCTGAGCAGCACGACCACTTTCGAGATGGGGATTAATATAGGTGATCTGCAAAAAATTTTATTGCGGAATGCGCCACCTTCAAGCGCAAACTATGTTCAGCGCGTGGGTCGCGCGGGACGTGGAAAAGAGAAGAATTCCGTATGCGTGACGCTGTGCCGCAGAACTAAATACGATGCTGATATTTGGAAAAATCCTCTCAGAATTATGTCTGGAGAGGTTCGTGCACCTACTGTCTTCATTCAAAATAGAGTGATCGCACAACGCCATTTTAATGCGTTAGTGTTTGCAAAATTCTTGCGCATGAAGCTTGTGAATGAGCAAGGTTTGGGTGAACTAAAACAACAAATTAGGTTGGAAGGTTTTCTTTCTAATGAGTCAAGAAAAGGCATCCCTGATGGTTGGCTTCAATTGCGCCCAACAAATCTATTCTTAGATTTCTGTGGTTGGTTAATCAGCCAGAAAGAAAAGGAGATTGCAACAACAGCTTCTGGCCAACAATTGTTATCAGCCGTCTTAGGATTTGAGGATGGCCTTAAACGAGCAGAATCGGATTACAAACAGGTAATTGACGACACTTCCTTAGAGTTGGTGGCCTTGAGTGCAGAGCGCAAAAAGATATTTGATAAGGGCGGTCAGGTAAGTGACATTGAGCAAGCGATTAAGAACATGCTGAAAAGCGATGTCATAGCAGTATTGGCTAAACGTGGATTTTTACCAAGATATGCCTTCCCTCTTGACGTTGTACCGTTGGAAACAGGCAGAACACGTTGGTCCGGTGATATGGATGTAGAACTCAACCGTGACCGAGGAATTGCTATCGCAGAGTTCGCACCTGGTGCGCAGGTTATCGCTCATAAAAAGGTCTTTACAAGTAAGGGACTGTACATTGTCAGCAAGATGGAACGTCCGGAGCAGGAATGGTACTCAGAGTGCCCAAGCTGTAAGCAAATTCGTACTAATAGAATAAAAAGTGAATTGTCTAAACCATGTGAGGTTTGCAAAAAGCAACTGACCTCTCAACACATTCGTCCCTTCGTTGAGCCATCTGCTTTTAGTGTACGGGTGGACGATAAAGAGGCATCCACCTACTATCGCAGAAGCACTTTAATTCGTCAGCGCCAATCTCTTACGCATTTCATCGACCAAGTTGAAGATTCAACACTGAGATCTAATGGCTTATTCCAATTGGCGATTAAGGAGCCGGGCTCACTGTTCCGATATAACTTAGGGCCAGAAAATAAAGGCTTTATGCTCTGCCCAGATTGTGGGTGCAGCGAGCCACTCAGGGGACATAAGGCTGGTAAGAAACATCAGAGGCTTAGGCCATTCGCATCTGAGACTATCTGCAGTAACGATCACCCGTGGACCGCTTTGGCATACGGTCATAAATTCCAAAGCTGCTGTTTAATTATTAGACCATCTGCTTCATTTGGTTCTATCGAGTCATTAGCCTATGCCCTGCAGCGCGCTCTCTGCCTTACATTGGATATTGAGCCCTATGATGTTGGAGTATCTTGGAGGCGCCTAGGCGGCAAAGGCTCAGAAATTATTTTATATGACCACACACCAGGAGGTGCAGGATTTGTAAAAGACGGATATAATTCTTGGGCTGCGGTAGCTCAGAAAGCTTATGATATTTGCGCAACCTGTACATGTGAGGCGGCTTGTTATGATTGCCTTAAAAATTACAGCAACCAGTCCTATCATGAAAAACTTGATCGACAAAGCGTGGCTAGCTTCTTTTCCACAAATGCATCTTCGCCTGAAAAAATCCGAGCCTAATTAAACCAGCTATGTTCAATTCAACATCCAGCCAAGTAGAATTAGCCCACTCCTATTCGGCAATCAGTTTCGCCCGGTTGCGTTCCAGGAGCCGAATGATCTTATCTTCGATATCTGGCGCTTCAGCCATCATGCAGGCATGAGGCAGCACCAGAACGCTGGGCCGATTTTATTAACCTATCGAGGGCTTTTCGGCATGTTGGGGACAACCCGGCATAAATCTGTTCCTGCAGTTTATAGGCGATGCTGCGGATCAACAGTACCCGGCTGATATGTTTTGGCGGCTTGCGTTTCCACAAGACCTCCCACTCCTCCAGTAATTTCTCGCGCCGTAATGTTTGAAGTTCGGCAATCCGTTCATCAAGGTCTTGCGAAACCATCACCAAGCCCTCCACGTTCACCGCTGCACCAATCGCAGCAATGTCCGCAGGAACGCTTTGTTTTAAGGTCATAGCCAGTCAATTCAGGATCGTTCCATTGCTTTGTTTAAGCTGAACTGGGCAGCTTTCGCATAAACACATTGTTGTGCGACTGCATACGTCCTCTCAAAATGTATGTTTGGGCTATAATTGAATCGCCTTTCCCGATGTTCATGTATTGTTCGACTCAGTCGTCGAAATGATATAAGATCGGCTAACGAAACGATTCGGTAAAATATTGGGATTTGTCAGTGTATTTAAGCGCTTTAGCCTCTTTGCCGCCACCTATTCCAACAGCGACACCGCTTATGTGGGTCTTCCTGCGGCGGCGCTTTTCCCGATTCCTGCAAAGCCTTCCCTTGTCGGAGGAGCAATACGAAGGCGGGATCACAAAAATCAAGGGCGTTACATCATGCCTGAATAATGTGTTTTGGAATGTCAGTTCTGATACGAGCAACGTTCTGGTTGTCGGCTCATGGGGAAAAAATACGCAGATCGCGCCAGCCGGTGACATTGATGTTATGTTTTTCCTTCCGGCGGAAGTTTATCACCGTTACGAGCAACGGACGGGCAATAAGCAATCCCAACTGCTCCAGGAAGTTCGAGAAATCGTTGCCAATAAATACAGTTCAACGGCGCGCATTCGCGCTGATGGCCAAGTCGTCGAAATTCCGTTCAACTCGATTTCGATAGAGATCGTTCCAGCCTTCAGGCTTCAAAATGGACAGGTCTGGATTTGCGATACGAATGATGGCGGCCGCTATAAGACCATCGCGCCCGAAGCGGAAATCAAAAGCCTCTCGGATTCCGACATAGTGTGGAATGGTAATACGCGCGCTCTAGCCCGCATGGTCAAGCGTTGGCAGGATGAATGCAATGTGCCGATAAAATCATTTCAACTGGAAATACTAGCGCAGGTTTTCTTGCGCTCTTGGCAATACAGCAAGCATGATATTTTTTGGTACGATTGGATGATAAGGGATTTCTTTGCTTTTCTTATCGCTCATTCAAACGGAAACGTCATTTTTCCGATTACCGGCGAGACCTCTTTTCTTGGGAATGAATGGCTCAGCAAGGCGCAAACTGCCCATAAAAATGCGCTTGATGCTTGTGAATACGAACGCGATAATCACGATCAGTTAGCGGGATATGCTTGGCAGAAGATATTCGGCTCCGCCGCTCCTGGCGCTGTCGCATGACCCAATCTCCTGCTGAAGCCTTAATCGCTGAGTGTCGGAAAGCCGAAGAAAGCTGTTTATATACTTCGCTAAGTCTTTTTATATGGCTACGCCTTCTTCGTACTATCCGCATCACGCTTAATGCAGGGGCGGTCATATGCGCTGCCTTGGCAGGCTGGAAAGCTATAGCTAATCAATATGAAATGGCTATGGCCGTCTTCGCTCTTCTGGCAGCCCTGCTGCCCCAAATCCAGCGTGTCACAGGCCTTGATACCACGATTAATCAAATAGCCGGATTGGCTGGTGAATTTAAAAATCTTCAGGATCACTTTCGCCGTGCCGCGAATGTGACCGCACTTTCGTCCTCCGATAAGTTAGAGGCAGAAACCAAAAGCTTGTTTGATCGTCTCGATAAAGCCCGTGCACCAAGTGTGACGCCACCAGAAATATGTTTCTGGCTTGCACAGCGTAAAATCAAAAAAGGCGATTATGAGTTTGATTGTACCAAAAAAGATTTGTGCCCTTAATTCACCAATTTATAGGTTCCTGATTAAAGAAATTGCCAACATAACGCTTTGTTAAACAATCCTAAACGATAACCGGCTAAGATGTGGTCTTGTTAAAAAGCGGTTATTCGGGTAACATGCGAGTCATGAAAACGCGCTTCGCAAAATTTCTGGCGATTATGCTTGTTGTAACCTTGGCCTTCGGTCAGGGTTTTCCTGTCATGGCTATGCCCATGAACATGGATCAGTTGCCAATGTCGAAAGATATGGCTGGTATGGATATGTCGGCCTCAAAACAGTCTTCAATGAGTTGTTGTCCATCTTCTGATAAAGACAAAACCATGAAGGGCACTGTATGCGATACCTGTTGCGCAGCGATGGCTCAAACAGCCATGCTTCCGTCGCAATACGCCGCTCCTTTCCAATATGCCGTCGCTTATTCGTATGACCTGACGGACACCACGGCAGTCAGCAAAGTGCTGCCGCCTGAACCACCGCCTCCTAA
>Ga0207139_1079_pt1 | contig 20055 bp, 19 predicted proteins | sample Alteio_BWMinHeat_7_FD_153585 | JGI IMG/M metagenome (GOLD analysis project Ga0207139, IMG submission 153585) | Enriched cells from forest soil in Barre Woods Harvard Forest LTER site, Petersham, Massachusetts, United States -... | ecosystem: Environmental > Terrestrial > Soil > Temperate forest >... | reverse complement strand
ATCGGAAAGTCCATGCGGGTTCCTGGAGATCGACAATTACCCGGATGGGCCACCCTCGGGCCTGCCCATCGCGATCACCATGATGCCCAAAGAGAAATGAAAAATAGGTTTCGAAATTATCCCGTCATCGGGATTCGTCCATTCGAATCCCGCGCAAATACATACGGGCTTATGCGAAGAAAAATTTCTTTGCCGACTGATGCCTAAAAATCAACGGCCGACATAAATCCACAACTCTTTATCGTTCTTCGCGGCGTTGGCAAAACTCATAATGTCCTCGAGCGCAAAGCGCGATCCTTTCACCACATGCCCCTTGGCGCCGAGGATTTTGGCGCGCTCGATTTCATCATCGGCAAAAGAGCTGGTCAACATAAGGACCGGAATAGGCCTCATTTCCGGCACTTGCCTTAAGGCTTCCAGCGCTTTAAGCCCGGTTACCCGCGGCAAATTGATATCCAGCATGATAATGTCGGGCCACGCTTTGTTCGCCTCGCTGTCGAACATGGCGCCGAACAGTTCGGATCCGTCATGGACGACGCGCATTTCATAAGCCCGGCGGCTGCGTTCGAAGCACTTGCGCAACAATAGGACATCCCCCTTGTTGTCCTCGACAAGAAGAATACGGAACGGGCTTTCGGGAGTCGCTTGCATGGGTGGTTACGTATGTATGAGCGAGATTATTTTATCATGCCGCTCATCATAGGCCGCAAGAGTAAAGAAAAAATTCCGATTTCGAAAAAAGAACGCCCTAGATCGGCTCGTTCTCGCCGACCACATGTTCCTGTGAAAGGACTTGCAGGGCGTCGGCCAGTTCGGGCCGTTTACGCATGACGGCTGCTTCGCCTTCATGGATAGCCTCGTCGGTACGGTCGAATTCGAGCAATCCCAGATGGCCGAGGCGCGGCGCGATATGCACGTCGGGCGGATCGCCCGCGAGACGCGAGCGCGTGATGCGATCCTGCATGATGTTCAAGGACGATGTCATCACGCCGAAAATGCTGGGGCCGTCATACTCGCGGCGGAACACGCGGCGTGTGATATTGCCCATCAGCGACAGTTTTTCCTGATTGTCGGTTTCTTCCAGCAGCCGGATGAGGTCAAAGCCGGCGGCCGTCGGGATGCTGGCGCCCGGTCGGCGCGACTTGCCGATGATATCGGCATTCAAATTGACGGCAATCACCATATCGGCACCAAGCGCGCGGCATGCGGCGACCGGCAGCGGACAAACCAGGGCACCGTCCGCCAGCCAGCGGCCGCCATATTGAACCGGGGGAAAAATACCGGGCAGCGAAAATGATGCGCGCATCGCCTCAACCAAATCGCCCTTCTGCAGCCAGATTTCATGGCCGGTCACAAGATCGGTCGTCATCGCCGCATAGGGAATTGGAAAATCCTCAATCTGGGCATGACCGATATATTTGCGCATTTCATCGACCAGCCGGTTACCGCCGATCAAGCCACCGCTTTTCATGCGCATATCGAGATAGCCGACGATTTTGCGTTTGTTCAGCGAGCGTGCCCACTCTTCGAGCGAATCCAGCTTGCCCGCCAGATAGCAGCCGCCCGCCAATGCGCCGACCGAACAACCGGCGATAACATCGAATTCGAAGCCGAGGCGTTTCAGCGCCTTAATCACGCCGATATGCGCCCAGCCGCGGGCCATGCCGCTGGACAGCGCGAGGCCTATTTTGCGCCTTTCGGTGCGCGGCGCCGCGCTACGTTCATCGGGCATTCAGTTTCCTGCCTTGCGGATTGTGGTAACCCCTGTGAGGCCCTATGATAGGGTAAGAGTGTTTAATCTTTCATTTAGCCGGTTTGCGAAAGAGCCTCAATCTTCTATGGAATCTAATGGAAATTTAGCTTTGTTGCAGCGCGGCAAGCCCCAAAGCTCGTGGGTGCTCATCCGGCGGCTTTTTCGCGGATATCTGCATCAACATATCCCCGGCTTTGTCGCCGCCATCTTTTTTATGACCCTCACCGCCGCGATGACAGGCGCCGCGGCGGCGATCATTAAGCCGATTACCGACGAACTCGGCAAACCCCACGCTTCATCTTACATGTTGGGCCTCAGCGCCGCCGTTGTGGTGATTTTCTTTTTGCGCGGACTCGGCACTTATTTTCATACCGTCATCATGAACAAGATCGGCCAGCGCATCGTCACCGACGTGCAGCAAGAAATGTACCGGCACCTGATGTCCAACGACCTGGCTTTTTTCCATGCCAACGCTTCGGGACAATTGATTTCGCGCCTGACGAACGATGTCGGCGTCATGCGCCAGGCAGTCGGCGAATGCATGACCAGCACGTTCAAAGGCGGCCTCACGCTCATTTTTCTTGTCGGCGTGATGTTTTATCAGAATTGGCACCTTGCGCTCGGCGCGTTTATTGTGTTCCCGCTTTCGGCATGGTTCGTAACGCGCATCGGCAAGCGCATGCGCAAAATCTCCGCCAACACGCAGGCGGAAACCGGCAATTACGCCTCCCTGCTCAGCCAGACGTTTCAGGGCATTCGCCACGTCAAGGCCTATGGCATGGAGCAGGCGGAAGATAACCGCGTCAAGCAGGTCACCGACGGCATATACAAGCTGACTGTTAAAGGTTTTCACGCCAGCGCGCTGACCAACCCGATGGCCGAGATGCTGAGCGGCCTCGCCATCGCGACAGTGTTTAATTATTGCGACTGGCAGGTCGCGCATGGGCTGATTACCACCGGCGCCGTCTATTCTTTCATCATGGCTTTTATTCTGGCCTATGACCCGATGAAGCGTACGTCAAAGGTCAATGCGCAATTCCAGGCCGGGCTTGCCGCGGCGGAACGGGTGTTTGCGTTACTCGACGTCGTGCCGTCGATTGTCGACAGGCCGCAGGCCAAGCTGCTTGAGGCCACGGATTATTCCGTTACCATTGAAGACGCCGTCTTCCGCTACGCTGACGGCACGTGCGCGCTTAATCATCTGACCATCAAGGTGCCGCACGGCAAGACGGTCGCCATTGTCGGTGCTTCGGGGGCGGGCAAGTCAACCCTTATTAATCTGATTCCACGTTTTTACGATTTGCAGTCCGGCCGCATCACGATCGGGGGGGCCGATGTGCGCGACGTGACGTTGGCCAGCCTGCGCAGTAAAATCGCACTGGTGAGCCAGGAGACGGCGTTATTCGATGAGTCCGTACGCGCCAATATCGCCTATGGCAAACCGAATGCCGCGCCGAGTGAGATTGAAGCCGCAGCTGTCGCGGCGTTTGCCGATAGTTTTATCCGTTCCCTGCCCCGCGGCTATGACACGATTGTCGGCGAACATGGCGTAAAACTGTCGGGCGGCCAGCGACAACGCATCGCCATCGCGCGCGCGATGTTGCGCAATGCGCCGGTTCTGCTGCTGGATGAAGCGACTTCTGCGCTCGATAATGAATCCGAACGCGCGGTGCAGGCAGCCCTTAAACGCCTGCAGCAAGGCCGCACAACCATCGTCGTCGCGCATCGCCTCTCAACCATCGTCGATGCCGACCAAATTATCGTGTTGGAGCACGGCGCCGTGGTCGAGCAAGGCACGCATAACGAGCTTTTGGCAAAAAACGGCGTTTATGCGAGATTGTATGGGCTTCAATCAGAATTAAGTTAAGATTATTGCAAAGTATATTTTTTGGATTTTTGTGCCCGCCGTTCGCGGCGTGATGGCATATAGCCATATATATCTGTGGCTTTACTAATACGTAAATTTGCGTCCAGATCCAACATTAGTATGTCTTGTCGGTAAATCGCAAGTTCGGGCAGATCTTCTAATGAGCTAAGAGTTGCTGGAATATTCGCCGTCGATTTTCCCTCGAGGGCAGAAGTGATTCTATCGATCGGCAACACACCATCATCAATCGAAAAGATAATGGCCATACATCGCGACAGTCTTTCGCTTGCGAGCAGTCCATAAAGCAAACCAAGCCGCTCTCCACGGATATTGTGTTTAAAGCAGATATCGCGAAATCGCGTACAGACCTCCGGCCTGGCACCGAAGAATCTCATCATGCATACGGCCACGCCAAAGGCGGTGGCGTTCAGGCTGCCGTTCGCATTTCTAGCAAGGCCGCGGGCATATTCCAGGACTTCGGCTGTCAATTCATCCGTTAATTCTGCAACCATAATGTCTTCCTTTAATCAATACGATTATATTGTAGCGTACTTCCATTAAACTGGAAAAAATAGTTTCATGATGGTTATATGGTTAAGGAAATGAATCGTAGGGAAAACAAATGGCTAAAGGACACCTTGCACGGCGCGCGACGGGATGGATTCTAACCCTCCTACTTGTTTATATCGTTTTCATTTGCGCGCTCGGGCTCATGCAGAAGCATTTCGTGTATTTCCCCGATCCGGCCCGCTTTGTACCGAGCGAATGGGCGCTGAAGGAACTGGAACCGCTGGACGCCAAGACCGAGGATGGCCTCACCATCACCAGCTGGTACAGTCCGGCGAAGAAGCGCGACAAGTTTACCATCTTGTTTTTTCAGGGTAACGCCGGGCATCTCGGCTACCGTAATTACAAAGTACGGCCGTGGCTCGATGCCGGTTACGGCGTTTTGATGGTGGGCTATCGCGGATTTGGTAATCCGGGATCGCCGTCCGAGGAAGGGTTGTACGACGACGGGCGCGCCGCGATCGAAGCGCTGAACAAGCTCGGCGTGCCGGATAAGGCGATGGTGTTCTATGGTGAATCCCTCGGCACCGGCGTCGCCGCGCAGATGGCAACTGAATATGCCGCCGCGGCGCTCATTCTGGAATCGCCTTACACTTCGGTGCCTGACGTGGGCGCCGATCGTTACCCGATGGTGCCCGTGCATTTCCTGCTGCGCGACCATTTCGATTCGCTGTCGAAAATCAAGGACGTGCATATGCCGCTTCTTCTTATGCATGGCGAGATCGATCAGGTGGTTCCCGTCAAATTCGGGCATCAACTGTTCGACGCGGCGAACGAACCGAAACAGGCGGTTTTCTTCCCCGATGCCGGCCATAATGACGTTTACAATTTGCAAGCCCAGCAGGTTATTTTAAACTTCCTGTCCGGCTTGCCGACCGATCCTTTGTTGCAGGATAACGCCGGAACCAAAGGCAATAATTCGGAAACGAAGTAAGCCTATTGATACTTACATTCGCCGCCGCCGTTCCCCGCATAGAGAATGATGAGCTGCTTGAGGACGTTCGTGTAAGGCGGCGGGGGACAGGTAACGCTGCCAAGCGGAACGGTGTATTTATCGCCAATCTGAATCACGATACCTTTATTGGGTGGCAGTGGCACTTTATTGCACAATGCCTGTATATGAATGGTCGCGTTGGTGATGGTCCCGTCATAACTCACGTTGGCGTGCGGCGAAAGCCCGGACTCGAACGCGTAAGGTTGCTTGCTGGTTAGCAGCATTCCCCCCAGCGACAAGCGGCATAGCGACGTGACCGATGCCCTGTCGATGCCAAGATGGTTGTTGACTTCAGCGATGTCGCCGGGGCCCCATACGGATGTCGTAGCGAATCCGACGGCTAAACTGTAGGGCGTTTTAAGATTACTCATGGCGGCGGCGTAAATTTTTGCCTCTTGCGGGCTTAAATTGGGGGGCGGCGCTGGCGGTTGCTGTGGTGCGGCCATCAGGCTGGTGTCGGGTTCGCTGATAACGGTCGTCGGCATTCCGCTAAAAGCGCCGTTCGCCAGCGCTGGCTGGGCCGGAACGGGGGTAAAAGGCAACGCAGCGGAATCGACGGACGGCAATATGCTTTTCGCACTTGTGCCGGTATCCTGTGTAGTGGCGTCTTTTGTATTACCGGCATCGCTTCCCGAAGAAGGGTTTGAATCTGTGGCTGCAGGCGCCCGTTCGCTCGGAACCAGACCGAGATTCGGCGCGCTGTCCTTGCTATCGGAGGGCAGCAGCACGTCGCCGGAAGCCTGAACGTCGCGCGCGCCGGATAAGACAAGCATGACGGAAAGAACGGCAATAAGGCGCAAGTGCATCGGGACTCGCAGGTTGAAAATGTTTTGCTGTTAAATCTTACGGAGAGACGTTAAAAAAGCAATAACCCGCCCCGCGAGACACCGTCCCGGCATGAAAAACTCCCCCGTTTCCTATGTTCTGCGCGTCGCGGCCTGGATAGTGCTGCTGCTGCTTGCCGTCATGATTCTTTTTTTCTGGCGCGAAGTGGCGGGCGAGCAAACCGCAACCGACGCGCCTTCCTTTCCGCGCGCTTCGGTGACCTTGCAACGCGCGGACGGCAAGACATTTCCCATGGACGTCGAGGTCGCGACCACGCCCGAGCAGGAAACCTATGGATTGATGTTCCGGCATTCGCTGCCGCGCGATGCCGGCATGCTGTTTCTGTGGCCGAACGACCAGATGATCATGATGTGGATGAAAAACACCTTCATCCCGCTCGATATGCTGTTTGTCCGGCATGACGGCACGATCGCGAAAATCGTCACCAACGCCGAGCCTTTGAGCCTGACGCCCCTGCCTTCGGATGGACCGGTGCGGGCAGTGGTTGAGATCAATGCGGGCGAAGCGGCTCGGCGCGGATTGAATCCAGGCGATAAGGTTTTGTATTCGGCGCTTACCGGAAAGCCGTGATTATTTTATCTGGCAAAAGCGAATGCGTGTATCGCAGTGTTTACGACTGCGTATGGGTTGATCGTTTTTTAATTCTTGTTCCTTCAATGCCGCAAATGTCGGCAGATCTTTTTCGCCCTCGTCGTAGACAGTGAATGCGTTAGCTGCGATAAAAATATTCGCATTCTCCCTCGGATTTTCCCGCCCTCCGCCTTCCATAGCAAATTGCAGCGCATCGGCGCCGGAGCGGCCCGGAGCGGCCTTTTCCAGAAATTGAGCGCGTGTCTGACAAACGATTTTTTTCTCACCGCCCAGTTCTCGGAATACGGCTACAGGCTCTGTTCCGTTAGGCGCCAAAGCCAAACCGACAAAGAACACTTTCGACAAATCAATTGTTTGCTCGCCGGCAAACCACGTTCCGGCAATAGCCGCACCGGTGGCGGCAGTGGCCAATGCGACAAAATGTCTACGCGTTAAGGACATTGTTTCTATAACTCGCTGTTCGGAATGCCAGTATTTATAGCATATTTTGGCTGCAACTAATTCGCGAAATATCCTCTTAACCAAAAACGCGTATCTTTCGGGCGAAGCAATTGTCTAATAAAAAACACTGTTTTACGGCGAGGTTGCCGGGGGGCGGGGTTTCGATTATCTCCTAAGGTGGCGGGACGTAGCACAGCCTGGTAGTGCGCTAGTTTTGGGTACTAGAGGTCCCGAGTTCGAATCTCGGCGTCCCGACCACTTTTGGCCTGCGGCAATCTCATTGATAATTAAGAATTACTGCCTAAAGTAAGCCGGTCAAACAAAGGTTAACCGCATGCGCGTACGCATTTACAGGCCCGCAAAATCCGCCGCCCAATCGGGCCGTGGCAAAAGCCGTGAATGGCTGCTGGAGCCCGAACTGCTCACGCCGCGCACGCCCGAGCCGCTGATGGGCTGGCTGAGTTCCGGCGACACATTCACCGAATTGCGCGACCGCCTGCGCTTTCAGACCCGCGAGGAAGCAATCGCCTTCGCCGCGCAGAACGGCTGGGATTATCTCGTCGAAGACCCGGCCGAGCGCCGCATTATTCCGCGCAACTATCTCGACAATTTCCGCGCCGTGCGCCCGCAGGACGAGGAACGGCAGACGACGGAAAACAGATGACGTCTGTCCCCGGATGTGCCCGTAGCTCAGCTGGATAGAGCAGCTGCCTTCTAAGCAGCAGGTCGGAGGTTCGAATCCTCTCGGGCACGCCACCCTACGCTAAAGCTTCGGGTGGCAGGCCACCCTACGCCAGACATCAGCAAACCCTATCCATAAGAAATTATGGCGTAGGGTGGACTGACACCCAAATAAAAAAGTCGTAGGGTGCCTCCCGAAGCCTTAGCGTAGGGCGGCCGGTTATCATGTGGTATGTCTACTTTCTTGAACTTGCCAATGGCGATATTTATGTCGGTTCAACAAACGATTTAAACCGCCGCCATACATCGCATAATGCCGGACAAGTCGAATCCACTAAATCGTTTTTGCCGGTGAAATTAAAAAGCTACATTGCGGTCGAAACTGAATTAAACGCACGGCAGTTGGAGCGGTATTTTAAATCGGGCTCCGGAAAGGCATTAGCCCATAAGCGCTTTTGTTTGCGTTAATGCCAAAATCCTAAGCGTGCCCGCGAATGCAAAAACATCAACTCCAAAGTTACCCTTATTATACAAGGGCTGCCCAAATATGGGCCATTCTTGACGCGCTTATATTAGTTCGACATAGTTCGCGTATTCTTGCCGATACGTATGATCTGTTGAGACTTTTAACGGAAAGGTTTTTCCTATGGACGAAGAATTAAAGAGAGCCTGGGATGTCTTCGAAGAGATAAAGAAACCTGGGGGTCTCCAAGATATAGCGCAACTCTTAGAACTAAAAAGATTAATAGAGGAAAATATCGAAAAAATTAAAACCGCTGCCCTGGCGGGTAAATTTTCAGAAGCTATAGCCTGGGTGCAACACGTAAAAGCGGAAGATCTCATTCGTCGATCCGGATTAACGCCGCAAGAGTTAATTGTATTTGAAAGAGCTGCCCTGGGTCACATAAATAAACAAATTGCCTATGGCCTTGGAGTTAGTGAAATAACGGTAAAAGTTCACATTGGTCATCTTATGACTAAATTGTCCGGGTCTATAGGCAGCCGAATAACGAACCGGACACAGTTAGCTTTATTATACTGGGGCATTACAAGGGATGAAATTACAGCAAGAGAAAATAATCTTGGGGTCTCCCGCCCGGATCATAAAGTCGAGAAACCGGCAGCGCGCCACGGTCGTGAACATGACTGACAACCAATCTTTTCCGTCTCTCGGGCACGCCAACCTTTTCATAATCAATTTCGTTACATGTATTTTAGAACAACTGAAACAAGGGTTTGGGTCTCACAAGCCAGGGTTCAAATATGGGTTTGTTTTTATTAGTTTCAAAATTTTATGCTAGAATTCAAACATATTTGAACTTTGGATCTAAAAATAATGTCAATTAAAGCAAGGAAAGAATACCAGTCCTTTGGGCCGGAAAGTCACGGAGGGCTATCAGTTTCCCAAATCGGTATCGTTGAAAATCCCGATAGGTTGCTTGCCTTGGCAGAAGAGCTCACGCATGGCAAAGAAGAAATACTGCTCAGCAGGACAATAGGCGCATCAGCATCGTCGTGGTACATGTTGAAGCGAAAGACTCATCCCTTTTTACACGAGCTTATTGACTCAATTCATACTGCAGAACGAGAAATTTTTGGCCGTTTTAAATCATTTTCCTTAACCAGCGACATTAACTTTGGGCTTTGTTATTATCCCAAAGCGACAACGGCAGTTTATGATGATGATTTTTGGCCTTGCGGCAATAGTTATTCCGTAGAAGGTTTTCTAGATTCATTAGTCGAGGAACGGCCTAAATTCGGCCACACCTATTTTATTGGATATCCAAGTAAGCCTGCCTACGTTCTTGGGCATGGCATGCATCCTGTACGGCACAAACTTGGCTTCCTACATGAGCCGTACACGCAAACTATTTTGCCTTATAATCAAAACCTGAATAGGTTAATCGAGCAAGACGAGCTTTTTGTCGTTCAACCGGCAAGTGTTGGGGCAATTATGCTCCACACGGCCGACACAATTTACAAGAAACTTTCTGATCCTGACACCATAGTGGGACATCCCTATTTTTGGATGACAATCAATGTGTCTGATGATGATTCTGATCGGCCTTTTTGGAAGGTTCCTTTGCGGCGCCTTACAAGATTTGATGGTAAGATCTATGGGAAATTGAATAAATTGTTATGCACCCCTAATGCCTTTTGAAATACTGCACGGCGCGTTCGTGTTTTTCGGCGGCGGCGCGGGTTTTAAAGGTTCCCAGATTGCGGCGCTTGCCAGTTTTCGGATTCGCCTTGCGCGAGTAAAGGCGCCATGTGCTCGATGATATTTTGCGGATCATGTTTTCTCTCCAACCCGTGGCGTTTCCATAGGCTAGATACATTGAAGACGGCATATGATTTCTATTAGAAATCTTTCCCGTTTCATTAAAAGATTGTATTTACTCTCCGGTTACGCTCGCCATTTGCAGCGCAAGCAAAGGATCATTTTGAACGCCACGGAAAAACTCGAAAAACCGCACAACGTGCGTTATGCCGAATGGGCCCTGTGGGCGTGGACGGCGTGGGCCTGCCTGTTCGGCATTTACCAGTCATGGATCAACATTCCCGAAATGGAAAAAATGCTGAACGAACAGCTGCAAGGCGCGTTCACGCTGGACCCGCAATTGATATTGGAAATGACGGTCGCGGGCTATGGGTTGCTGGCGGCGATATCGGCCTGGATCGTGCTGAAAATCGGCGCGGGGAAAAACTGGGCGCGCGGCAGCCTGTTGGGCGGTTTCGCGCTGGAAATTGCATGGGCGGCGGTGCCGCCCTATCACGGAATTCTGGAATATCTGACGGACGTTCCCGATATCGGCCTTCAGGGTTATGCGCTTTATTTGCTTTACGCGGAACCGGGGCGCGCCTGGTTCCGCCGCGCAAAGGCATCAAAAGCATATAACGGTGCCGCCGATAGGAATTGAACCTCCTGTCCTCCGAAGCTTCAGCGTAGGAGGAACGATTCCCGCCGCCCCCTGCGCAGCTTTAGCGTAGCGGATCCTTCGGTCCTTTCACATTACATTCCCGGCTGGTAGCCTTCCGATTCGTCGCTCTGTCCCGGCTTGTCACAATGGCCGCGCACGGTGTCTTTTCCCATAATGCATTCGCGCGCATAATCCGACGGGGTCGAGCAACCCTCGAGCAGCAGGACCGCGGCAACCAAAAAACATGCAACAGCAACGTGTTTCATAATCCCTCCATTAACTGATTTGCCGGAAGTATACATGCGGAACATAATTTTTCGCAGTGGAAATTGAAATGGCCCCAAGTTGGGCGAAATTATTATTAACCTGTGATAATTTTCGGCCTATCGGAAAACTAGGTTCTGAGAAGCTTGGCGGAGCAGGATGGCTTGCCGAGCCGTAGCGAGCGCGGATATTAGCCCGCCTTCGCCCGTTGGGCTACGGCGCACCAGCCCTCGTTCGCTGCGCTCGCGAAGGCTGGTGCTGCCGATAGGAATTGAACCTCCTGTCCTCCGAAGCTTCAGCGTAGGAGGAACGATTCCCGCCGCCCCCTGCGTAGCTTTAGCGTAGCAGGGTCCTTACCAAAGCTGCTATTTATAACATAAACAGCTAGTTAGAAGACACGGCGCACCGGAAATCTCGCAAAATATCCATTGTTACGGATGGATTTTATTACACTGTAATAATCCTAATAGCTGCGAAGAATGAGTCATGCAGTTCGCTTCGGCAGCCTTTGCTCTTGCTTCAAGATGACAATATTATCTAGGCCCACGATCTTTTTTAAGAAGAGAGTTGGTTTCGTCCAGCGTATCTAGAACTGTAGATCGATTGCGTGAAAATACTTCGAGTGGCAAATTGGCCGACGTCAGCACCGCCCCGCGCAACAGCAAATCGGCATCCCATCTAAAAGAACTTGTCTGTTGTACAGTAAGATGGTTGAGATCATCCATGATTTCGTGAATATTTTTACCATTTCTGACCATCGTGGCAACTTCTTCCGCCACATCAGAAAATTTGCGTTCGATATCTTTATTGCGGTCGCGTTTGATTGCCGGAGATTCTTCAGTCCATTTCTGCGCAGAATTGATGATAGTCGCATAATCACGTCCCGCAGGGCCAGACAATGCCGTGGTCAGCTCCTGCTCTGTAATTCCTAAAACCTTCAGGATGCTCGAAGGCACAGTAAAGGGTTTTTGTTCCGCCTCTCCGTCGAGTGGCGGGATGGTCTTTCCAGCAGCTTGAGATGAGCGGCCCTCCGAAGGGTTGCGGTTTTCGCGCCGAAGCCTAACGAGTTGCCTGGCAGTTTCTGTAAGCTTTCCTTTCGGCGCGCCAGGTAGTGTAATAGCGCCGAATTGCGCATTGAACCATGTCGCCAGGTCATAACCATGTTGCAGCAACTGGGCGTCCTCTGAATCAACTTGGGCACTGCTGGTCGGGGCAATAAGGGTGCGGACTTGCGCCACGAGGCGAGAAGGGAACCGCTCGGGCGCTGCAACGGATACAATCGCCATGAATTTATTGAAGGCCCCCATAAGATCGGAAAGCTCGCGCCTGGTAACGGTGCCTATGTTTGGTTTTGTCAACTCACTCATGGCGCGATTTTGACGGTAGCTTTTTACAATGACGTCTACTGTTCGTTTTTGAGCAATTGAAATCGGCAGCTGATCCGCATTGACGGCCATGAGCGTGCGGTGAACAAAAAGCTCGGCAAATTTGCTGAAATCAGCTCTCATCTCTTCTGAATTACCGGCAAAGAACGCCGCCTGAGCCAGCCTTAGCGACGACAACATGCTATGACCGCGCGCATCAGCCTGTGCAAAGGCCGGCGCGCTAAAAGCAGAGAAGTCTATGCCTGATGAAGCTGTTTCGGGCTTATCTCCAATTGAGGTGCGACCTCTAGTTTCAACCAACGCAGTTGGAAGGGCAGTCTCCGGCGAAGGTTTAGTAATTCCTCGCTGTTCGGCCGATGCAGGAATATGCTGCATCCCCAATTTCGCGATGACCGCGTCGGCCAAACGATCAATAAGTTGGTCAGAAGTGGTGCGATCAACAAGACCGCCGGAGAGTTCCGAAAATAAATTGGCAACATTTTCACGAGTTATAGGTGTATTGGAAGAATTCCAACGAGCTTCACCTTGTACGATTTCTACTGCATTTCGTGTATTTATATCAATTATATATTTATCTCTGAAATCAGCAAGTGACTTTGCTAATACGGAACCATCATCGTTCATTAACCCACGGCCCTTGTTCATGATAGCTTTATCAATTGCGCGCCCAGTCATGCCCTTAACAACTTCAAACTTGCCATCTGGTTTACTGCGCCACACAGTTGATGTTTTAGCAATAAGAGGTTGGCCCGTTTTTTCTTGAGTGGCTATGCACCAATTTATAACTTCATCCTTAGTAAGATGTTTTTTATATTTATAGCCATATTTTCTAAGAAAATCAGAAACAGATTTGGCTACATGAGAGCCATCCTCGTTTCTCAATCCACGCAATTTGTTTTTAAATACTATATCCAAATTTTCGCCCGTTAGTTGGCCTCCGCGTAAGTTTTTGACTATCTCAAACTTGCCTCCCAATCCGCGCCTCCAAATAACCTTGCTGTTCCGCGAAATTAATTTGCCGGTTTTTTCTTTTGTAGCTTCTATCCAGTCGATAATTTCTTCAGCAGTTAAATTTCTTTCTGGCTTAAAGCCATATTTGACTTCAAAATCAAAAAGCGATTCCGCAAATGCCGATCCATCTGATCTAATAGTACCTCTATGCCTATTAATTATATTAGCATCAATATTGAGCCACTTTTCGTTCGGCAGTAGCTTGGGTTTTCCTTCGGTATCATAACCCCAGACTTCTGGGCTATTCCTAGCTGGAACTTCACCAGTTACCTCTAGCGTGGCCTTAATACAATCAAGAACAAATGCTTCCGTAAGATCAGGCTGTTCATCAATGTAGCCATGAAGGATTAGCAACTTTCTCAACGATCCAGCCAGAGGTGATCCATCGGGTCTACGTAAACCCCTTCCTCCTTTTGCTATGGCCGTATCAATTGCAGATCCTGTTTCATCTTCGATTAGTGTAAAACTGCCGTCGGAATTTCGGTCCCACACGTGCTCGTCATCATGTGATAGGAAATGCCCTGTCTTATCCCGGGTTGCTAACGCCCAACGAAGAATTTGTTGTTCAGTCAGAGGTTTATAAAAAGGTTCCTGTGCCGCGTCGATTAATTTGCTGATTGTTAGCGTTTCCTCTTCCGTGACGTAACTCACAACCTCGCAACGCGGCGGCAATCTAACGATTGGCTGACCTCCGGGCCCTTTTGGCTTTTTGTTCTGAACGGGCTCTCGTCCCGGTGCTAATGTCAAAGCTTTTTTAAAAATTTTTAAAGCCGTAGCTGTATTAGCTAAGGCTCTACCTTTAGCCAGTTCGTCTTTTCTGGGATCAGGATCACCGATATAGGGTATACCTTGGAGGATGAGTAAACCTTGCTTCTGTCCTGTTCGAGGATTAGTCCAAGGCCGCTGGCCACGTGCTATTTTCTGAATCGTTTCGACGACAGATGTTCCGGGGTCTACAGCGACAAACTTTACGGGGGCGAAATCCCATCCAGCCATGAATATTTTATCGCCTTCGGCGATCATATTGTCGCCGTTTTCAAATGCTTGCAAAAGGGTATCATCTTCATTGTAAGAATGGATGGAGGCAGCGACGCTTTTATACCCGCCCAGAAGTGCCTTTCTTTGGAGAATGGGCTCCTTATTAAGCATCGCAGCCATGTCATCAGCAGCGCGCGTATCAGCAGCGAAAGCAACGCCGATCTTATCGGAAATTGCTTCGCCCGTAACCATGTCAACACCAGTGGCATAAAATTGTGTTACCAATCTCGCCCATTCCTGTCGTTTCAGCATAGTGAAGTCGGCATTGCTCAAATCAATTTCTTCGCCATTCAGCATCTCTGGCATTAGTCGCATAGTCTGATGATGAATATGGACGTAATCAGTAAGAAATCCGCGCTCAACAGCTGAAGTTACATCGAGGTGATAAATGCGATGAGGATGAGTCAGTTCGACCCTTTTTTCTTCATCATATGCCGCGGAGGCTGTAACGCCGAATTGAAGAACGCCTGCCAATCGCTCATTCAAATTTCTTATGCGACGCGGCGATAACTTTGTATGGGCTTCATCGTTAATACCTAAATTCATATTGTCGGGGCTTAAAAGCCCATTCTCAACGGCGTCTAGCCAAAAATCGTCCGTGCCAATAATGATCGGACGGCTTAAATCTTTGCGTCCACTTCCGTTGAGACTTATGGCGGATTCTAATTCTGGCGCGATTGCAATCAATTGCCGACGGGTTTGCTTTGCAACGGCATTCGACGGTGCGTTAATAACTGTCCGAAAGGTGCTGCCGAGACCGTTTTCACGAGCGACTTGATAGATATTCTTGACGAGAATTCCAAACAAACCGGTTTTGCCAGTTCCACCCGGCGAGTCTGCATAGGCGTTGTAGTTGCTAACGCTGGGGTCGGCCAATAATTGAGCGTATCCTTCCAGCCCTTCTATTTGTGGTGCATTCAGTGGAAGTGTAGGCGTCAACATGCCCCTGCGCAAAGCGCGGCGGACAGCTTCTTTCATTATGCTGACGGAGTTAATCATCTTCAAAATCCCAATAAGAGTAGCTTTGAATATTTGGCAGGGTAACAAATTACCCATCATTTATGCAACTATTTTAGGTTTGTGAACTGGTGGAATTGCGGTCACATAACCTATTCTTCCAGATGCTTAAAACATGCCCGAACGACGTTTTGTATTACGCAGGGTTAGATGTTCTAAAGCATTAGACTAAGTACACGTGAAAGCATTCCCTTCGGGAATGCGGTCGCCTGTTAGACGGGCAGCATGCGCCATCCGGCGCAAACAAAATGTACAGCTGTAATATATTTCTGAAGGTATCAATTTTCTAACTCTTTGAAAAAACTGGTGCTGCCGATAGGAATTGAACCTCTTGTCCTCCGAAGCTTTAGCGTAGGAGGAACGACCCCGCTGCGCCCTGCGTAGCTTTAGCGTAGCAGGGTCCTTACCAAAGGTGCCCTCAATACATGAAATACTGGCGGCTTTTGCCAACTGATAAACTCCAAAGAAGAAATTATATTTATGTTTTGGGTGAAGAGCGCGCGGCAGTACCCTCGCACTGAGGATCTGTAGGCAATCCCTTATCAGTACGCGCAGGATTTGCATAAAATTGCAGTAATAATTGATTCAGTGTACCCAAAAGCTGTCCGTCCATTAAACGACCTGCATAGGATTTGGCGTGATCAATACTGTATTGCGCCTCACTTCTTGCGTGCGGGAAACGTTTAGAAAAAACTTCATTTGGAATACCGGCAACTATGGCTTCTACGAATAATACCACATTTAGATAACTACAAATTTTATTAGGGTTTTTATCGAACCAACGAGCTATTGTATCGTAACCAATCGCCGGCCCCCCTTGTAATAACGCAGCGACGTACTCAAAACCACCATACGTCGAACCTTCGACTATTCCTTTAAGTTGACCGGCTAGAATTTTTCTATTTGCCATCCTGAATTCATTTAAAATGGAACCGCCTTCAACCGCTGCTCTAGGACTCTGGAAAGACAATTCTGCTTTTATGGCCCTTTCCAATATAACTATATCAAAACCAGACGCTTCTGAAGCCCGCTGAATGGCGTTATAAAGCACTCTCACTGCATAATCCCGTGCCGTCATTCCCTGCGGCCATTTAAGACCTTCATACCCAACGATGGCCATTATGCTGCTAGCTAGTATTTCTGTGAACTTTGCGAAGCGCTGCGGATTGGCACGGATGTCATCCACACTGATATCGTCTATTTCAACGAGGAATGCCCTCGCATCTTCTAAAATGTCATTTGACAGAGATAATGTAGAACCGCCAACGCCAAAAATTGACAAGTCTCCAGTCAGTTTTAATCCCATCATTTCAACAGAATCTATCGCCTTAATTTTAGCAAGAGCAACTATCGCCTTGGCGGGCTCTAATAATCCGCGCGGCAAATGAGGTAGTTGGCTTAAAACGATCGAATCGTTCAAGTTACTGAAGAGCGCTCTACAAAAAGCGGGAACTTTATCGAGTTCAGGGTCCATAAAAAAATCCTTTAGAAATGAACACAAATCTAACAAAAAGCATACGAATAATCAACAGGAGCAATACTTTCTATGCAATCTTAATCTTAAGAAAACCCTTATTTTTCACCGCCTGTCTGTCCCTTCCAGATAAAAAATCGCTTCGATTCAGTTCCGATTAATCCAACATTCGAAGTTAATCTGCCACGGTCGCAAATGACCTCGCAAGCGCTCCTCGCCCACCTTATGCCTAAAACATTTTTCCGTATGCTTTCAAGCATTCAAAATCGATGCTCTAAAGCAACAGGCCAAGTACACGTGAAAGCATTCCCTTTGGGAATGCGCTCGCTTGTTAGACGGCGCGCTGCGCCATCCGGCGCAAACGAAATGTACAGCTGTAATATATTTCTACAGCAATCAATTTTCTAACCCTTTGAAAACTGGTGCTGCCGATAGGAATTGGCTTCTCGGCGCTGCGCGCCGTTCGCCCTGCCTGCGGCATAACTTTATATGGGCGCTCGGCGTACTCTCGTCCGCCTCGCGTAAGGAATGCCTTGTCATGAACCTACTTCCTCGCAGGTTCAATCCCGCCGACAATATTCATGAGCAAACCGCCTTTAGGCGGTTTGCTCATGAATGGTGCTGCCGATAGGAATTGAACCTACGACCCCGTCCTTACCAAGGACGTGCTCTACCCCTGAGCTACGGCAGCATGCTTGTCAGGCCGTGGTTTTTGCCATAGGCGAACCCCTCGGCGCAAGCAAAAGCGATTGGTTGCAGGTAGTGCTACGCGCCGGTAAAGTGGCACAAACCGGTGATATACAAGGTTAATGCGTGCTTCCTCATCCCCTGCGCAAAGTTCATTTCATTGGAATCGCCGGCGCCGGCATGAGCGCGGTGGCCAAACTGCTGCGCGACAGCGGCGTGGGCGTAACCGGGTCGGATGAAGGCGTCTACCCGCCGGTATCGGATTTCCTGCAGCGCGAGCGCATCCCCTATGCAACGCCTTATGCCGCCCGCAATGTTCCAGCCGATGTCGATCTGATTGTAATCGGCAAAAATGCGCGGCTGGTGCCCGCCACCAACGCCGAAGTCGCCGCCGCCGTCGCGAGTAAAAAACCTATCGCGTCGTTTCCGGAAATTCTCGCGCATCTGTCGCAAGGCAAGGAAACGATCGTCGTGGCCGGCAGTTACGGCAAATCGACCTGCGCCGCCCTGCTCGCGCATTGTCTGGAGTTTGTGAAAACCGATCCGTCGTTTTTCATCGGCGCCATACCGGTTACGCCCACGACCAGCGCCCAGCTTGGCAAAGGCCCGCATTTCGTGCTGGAAGGCGACGAATATCCGTCATCCAACACCGATGCGCGTGCGAAATTCCTGCATTACCGCCCGCGCCATTTGCTGCTCACGCCACTCGCACATGATCATGTGAATATCTATCCGACGGTTGAAAGTTATTTGAAGCCGTTCGAGGAATTGATCCAGCTGCCGCAGACAATCACCTTCTGCCTTGACGGGCCATCGAGCAAAAAACTGCACCCGCGCGGCGCCATTACCTATGGGTTGCAGGAGGGCGATTACCACGCCGCCAATATCGCGTGGGGTGAGAAAACGCGTTTCGATTTGATGCATGACGGCAATGCCATCGCCAAAATGGAAACCACGCAGCTCGGCGAGCATAATATTCAGAATATCGTGGGTGTTTGCGCATTCCTGTTGGCGCAAAAATTGACGACACCGCAACGGGCCGTCGCGGCGGTGGCGGCATTCAAGGGCGTGCAGCGCCGCCTTGACCGCAAATCGGACAAAACCTCGATTCCCATCTTCGAAGGTTTTGGCTCGTCACGCGAAAAGGCGCAGAGCGCCATTGCCGCCGTCAAGCGGCATTTCCCCGACCGGCGTTTGATCGTGGTGTTCGAACCGCACGCGTTCAGCTGGCGCAATCGCGAATTCTTGGCATGGTATGACGATGCGTTTCGCGGCGCGGACAAGGTATTCGTGTTTGAGCCCGCCGCGCAGGGCGCCGATACGCACGACCAATTGTCGCAACAGGAAATCGTCGCGCGCATCGGCAAATCCGGCATCGCGGCCGAGCCGGTTCCCGATCAGGGCGCGCTCGGCAATAGTCTTAAGGCGAATGATGCCGTGCTGCTCTTGACCTCCGGCAATCTCGGCGGGTTGATCGAGGCGATTCCACGCCTTGCTGAGCAGAAATTTCCGGCCTGAACGCTAATATGGTTAATTTGATGTTGCTTGCACATGCCGGTATATAAGCCTAAAATAAATGCACCAATTTCAGAGGGAATTTTAAAATGCCGCAATACGGATTGTCTGTCGTAATTCAACGCCGCGACCATAATGATCATTCTCATCCGATAAAGTGGCTCGGCTATGGTACGCTGAGCGAAATGGACCTTCCTTCGGAAACGCTTGTGAAATTAATAAAAATAATTTCCGGGGCGGAGGATTTCTCCGAACAGTTACAATTAAAAGAAGCTGTGGCACTTGGCGACTATATTTCCATAGAAATGCAATGCGATGATGCCAGCCGTGTCTGTTATCTCGCGCCGGGAAAATTACCCGACTATCTTAAACCGTATTACTTCGAACCGCCGAGATACAGTCCGCCGGGTCAAGGCCATGTCCCTGCTAGGCAAACTTCCCCCGAGATACCAAGAATGTAGGGTAAGTTCAAAAACCGCTAAATCGCTCTTGTTCGGCAGGAATGAGTAGCTTAAACAAGACACATGGCCGAACAACAAGCCCAATCCGCCAGGCAAATAACCGAAGAACGCGTGGCAGCTGCCTTGCGCGAAAATTTGCGCAAGCGTAAAGCGCAAAAACAGGCGCAGGAACAGAATAAGGAAAAATAATTATGCCCGTGATGCCCGACCACTGGATCCGCGAAATGGCCAAAGGTGAAGGCATGATCGCGCCGTTCGAGGAAAAGATGCAGCGCCAGGGTGTTATTTCCTACGGCCTCTCGTCCTACGGCTATGACGCGCGCGTGGCCGACGATTTCAAGGTTTTCACCAATGTTGACAATGCCCTCATCGATCCGAAGAATTTTTCCGAAACCAGTTTCGTTACGCGCAAGGCCGATGTGTGCATTGTGCCGCCGAATTCCTTCGTGCTCGCGCACACGGTGGAATATTTCAAAATCCCGCGCGATATTCTCGTTATCTGCCTAGGTAAATCGACTTATGCGCGCTGCGGCCTGATCGTC
>Ga0207139_1084_pt1 | contig 20305 bp, 16 predicted proteins | sample Alteio_BWMinHeat_7_FD_153585 | JGI IMG/M metagenome (GOLD analysis project Ga0207139, IMG submission 153585) | Enriched cells from forest soil in Barre Woods Harvard Forest LTER site, Petersham, Massachusetts, United States -... | ecosystem: Environmental > Terrestrial > Soil > Temperate forest >... | reverse complement strand
GTAATCAGACGGGTGATCTTGCCCGGCGAGGGAAAAAAGTTATTCGCCGGGAAAGATCACCCGTCTGATTACTCCTTCAGGGCCCGGCATTCGCGAGGACAGCGGCATCTACGAGGGCTGGACTGTTCCCATCGATTACGATCCCATGCTCTCTAAGTTGATCGCATACGCTCCCACGCGGGAACAGGCGATTCGTCGTATGCGGCGCGCTCTGGACGAGTACTTCATCGGAGGAATCGCAAGCAATCTCGGACTCTTCCGCAAGATCCTCGACGACGAGGATTTCATCGCGGCCAGAATAGACACCGGATATCTGGATCGACTGCTCTCTTCCCGTGTGCCGGAGAAGTCTGTCGGCAACGGCGCGGCGAGTGAAAAAATCGCCGCGATTGCGGCGGCGCTGATGGAATTTAAATCCAACGGCAAATTGACAGACGCCAACGGCTTGAACCGTTCCACCGAGTCCGGAGAAGGGAAGTGGAAGAGGATCGCGCGGCAGGAGGCGCTGCGCGACCGATGATCTTCGACGTGACCGTCAATGGTCGTGACCACAAGGTCGAACTCCTGCCACAAGAGGGCGGAAGCTGGACGTGTCGCGTGAATGGCGAACAGATCGTGATCGATGCTGCCAGCGCAGCGTCCGGAGTGCTTTCGTTGCTGATCGGCGGCGAGTCCTACGAAGTAGTCGCGAATGTATCTCGCGAACAGATCGCGATCGGCGGGGTTCCATATTTGATCGAGGTCCGAGATCCCCGAGCTTGGCGAACCAGGAAGTCGCGCTCAGGCGCCGGAGCTGGTCCGAAGAAAATCGTCGCTCCAATGCCGGGCAAGGTAGTGCGCGTGGTTGCTCCGGTCGGAACCGAAGTGGAGCAGGGGGCCAGCGTCGTGGTCATCGAAGCGATGAAGATGCAAAACGAGCTGAAGTCGCCTAGGAAGGGTAGAGTCTCCAGAGTATTAGCGATGGAAGGCGCCGCCGTGAATGCTGGAGACGTTTTGGCGGTGATTGAATAATTTTGGTGGTAATGATCTCCTCAGCGCGCTCGGAATTTAGTAACTCCCGATTCCCACCTGGTTTCCGGTCCTAATACTGCGATATGCCGCATCGACAACTCGCTGGTTGTTTAGTCCTTCAATGCCGGGCGCGACGAAGGGAATGCCTCGCTCAATGCTGAGTGCGAACGCATCCACCTGCTCGGCATAGCAGGTGACGTTTGAAACTGTCTCGGAGGCTGGGTCGCCGCTCATCGGTTTGCAAGTCAATTCCAGGGGATGTTCGACGTTCAGCGCATCTTCGCCACCTGCGAAGCCGCCATCGCCAGTTATCCAGAGCGGACTCCGATACTCAGCGCGAGTCGTAACCGTGATTGTGGCAAGTGTCCCTTTGCGAAATTCGAGTAGCAACGCTGCGGCACTCTCTACGGGTCCGGAATGCTCGTCGTAGTGAGCTCGGGCGTACACGGAGGCGATTTCATCCTGAAGTATGTAGCGCAGAGAATCGATGCAATGCACCGCAACATCTCCGATGGGACCGCCACAGGCAAGGCTGGGATCATTGATCCAGGTGCGCGAACTGTTGCGGGTAAAGTAGTGAAATTCCGAACGCGCGAGCAGCGGCTTGCCAATCTTTCCTCCAGCGATAATCTCTCGCAAGCGATTGACGCTGCGGTTAAAGCGAAAATTTTGCGCCACTCCCAGGAGCACTCCCGCGCTATCGACAGCAGCGATCATGCGCTCGCATTCGCCGGCGTTCATAGCCAATGGCTTTTCGCAGAGTACGGGTTTGCGATGCTGCGCCGCGAGTAAGACGTGTTCCAGGTGCAGCGCATCGGGCGAGGCCACGAAAATGGCGTCCACTTCTGGAGAAGAGCAGAGCGCTTCCGGTGATTCGTAGGCGTGCAGCGGAAACCGGCTGAATTCCCCCGCAGCTGCTGCGGCCTTATGCAGATCGCGGCGCCACAGTCCGGTGACAGTGCAATGCTTTGCCTGATCGAAGCCAGGCATGAGACGCCTGACAGCATGAAGTCCAAAACCCAGAATTCCGTAACGGATCATCGATTAAATTTCGTGATTTTGTGATCGGGTGATTACCAAGTTACAGAACACCCGGCCGAGGGCGGCCGCGTCCATGTCCACGTCATTACTTCACATTCTTCAACAAATCCGAGGCGTAGTAGTTTTCGATCTTGGCTTCGTTGTGGACAACGTCGTAATACGCTGCCTTCAATAGTTGTTCGCGGCTGTCGCGAAGTTGCTCGCGAATGAACTGCTGTACTCGCGGATCGTTCAGCTCGCGTTGTCCGGCTGGCTCTTTCGAGATCACGCGGATGATGCTGTAGCCGAGAATACGCTTGCTAGTGGGATCGATCATCGGAAGGGGAGCGCTGGTCTCTCCTGGTTTCAGTTTCGAAACTGCCGCATAGATCTCCGGATTGGTACGCAATTGCGACTCCAGAATCATTCCCATGTCGCCGCCATTTCCGGCCGTGTCAGGTTGTTCGGAGTAGTTCATCGCGAGCTGTCCAAAATCGTCACCGCTGATCAGCCGGTTTTCGATCATCTGGATTTTCTTGCGCGCGTCATTCTCGTTCTGCGCTTTGTCGTTCTGCCGATTGCTGACTTGCTGTGCCGGCTGCGCGCTCACCACGATCTGGGCCAGGTGATATCGCGGCTCGATCAAGTTGAATTGAGCTTTATTGGCACTATAGAAATCCGTAATCTCCTTGTCAGTAACATTGATCTTCGAAGTGATCTCCTTGTTGAGAACCTTCTCGATCGTGAGATTGCGGCGCAGATCGCGCTTAAGGTCATCGAGCGACATGTGGCTGTCTTTGAGCTTTGCGTCGAATTGTTCCTTGGTATAGGGCGCTTTCAAGTCATTGAGCTTGTGTTCCACCTCGTCGTCGGTGGCCAGCAGTCCCAGTTTCTCGGCGCGCTGCATCATGATTTCCTGATCGATAAGCTGCTTGAGGATATTCAGGCGCAAGCTCTCGGCTTGCTCGCCGGTGGGCTTTTGCTGGGCCGATGCCGCTTGATTTTCGTAATACTTGTCCACTTCGGAGCGGCTGATTGGGCGTCCGTTGACTTTCGCAAACACGTCAGCGCCGTGTTCTGAGCTGCGGCAGCCCGCGAGCAGCGCGAAGCAAACCAGGGTAAGTACTGAGACAAAATAAGCGCGAAACAATTTCAAAACTGGAGCTCCACGGTACGCGGGCGCGCTGGGACGAATGACGGGAATTGTACAGTACGGACGACGAACGTCGTCTGCTGGCTTCCATGCGGATGTTTCAGGCGATAGAGAATCGAGAATCCTTCCAGCTCGTCCCTAGTGAGAAGCGCTCTTAGGCGGGCTCGCCTCTGCGGACGTAGCAGGTGCTGGAGCAGGGGCAGGAGGCGTTTGTCCCGCTTCTCGTAGCTCCCGATCAATCACCGCGCGAAGATCGGTCTCTGACAGAATTCCGGCAATCACCTCGCCATTCACGAACATCGTCGGCGTGGCGTCCACCCCCAGCTTGTCGCCTTCCGCAAGAGAAGCACGAACCGCGGTCTCATCCTGCTTCTTTATGCAAGCTTCCAGCTGGGCAGAATCCAGATTGCGCTTTTTGCCAAGATCCAGAGTGAACTGATCGAGTCGGGCGTATTGATCAGCCTGGGTGGACTTCTCGCCGGTAATCGCTTTCTGGTTGGCATGGGTATAATCGGCGAAGTCCCAAAATGCGTCGGAGTTCTGCGCGACAAGGCAATTGGCATTAACCGCTGCATGCATCGCCCAAGGATGAATTTCGACCAGTGGATAGTCCTTGTAAATGATCTTTACCTGGGTCCCGTAGGTTTTCAGCAGATTGGGAAACAGTGTTTGATGCATGCGCGAGCAAAACGGACATTCGAAATCGTCGTAGTTGACGATAGTGACTTTAGCGTCCTTGTTTCCTCGCTCCGGACGGCCGGTGGTATCGATGTCCTGGCTGATATCCAGCTTCTCCCACTCAATGATCGTCTTGTTGTCGCTAGAGACGAGAAAGTCGTGCTTGCTGCTGCGGTTGGCGCTGGCGAGAGTCACGGGTACCTTATCGTATCCGGCAATTTCGCTCGGCACTCGTTTGCCCACGGTGACATCGATGCTCGCGGGTAGTTGAAACGTCGTTCGAACCCGCCGCTCAATCCTGCGGTTAAGCGCATTTGCATCGGAAGCAGTGTTTCCGGATTGAGCAAAACAACAGAGTGCAATGGACAACGAACCCAGAAGAGCTGTTTGAAATCGCAAGAAAAAGAGTACCTCTAAGCGTAGGACGCTTCCTTGATTATCTCATGTAAAAAAAGCGCTAGAACACGCGCTCCTGGCGGCGCAGATTCCCAAACGTCCCAATGTTGGCCAGGCTGAAGGCAAAGCGGTATTGGCTCTCATTCCTGACGGTCGGCAAAACGAAGCGGCGGTATTCGAAATTCAAGCCGCAACAGTCCCAGTTATACGAGGTTTGGACGGCGGTGTATTGCAGGGTAGTCAGGTTCAAATCATACCCAACATTTCCCGCCAGGCTGAATCCGCGGCGGGATGGGCTGCCGAAGCCTCCGGTCACGCGGAACTGATCGAACTTTTCGACCGTCGGCAACGTGCTGGACAAGAAAACCTCGCCAGGCGCATGCAGCAATGCGTGGCTTCCGCCAATGAAGTACTGACCGAGGTGATAGTCAAAGAAAACGTCGCTGGCATTGATTTGACCTCTTCTCTGATCGTAATCGAGCATCCATTCCAGATCGGTGCGGTGGCTGGTGCGAATATGCAACCGCGAAGTGATCGGAGAAAAAGAGCGGGGACCGGTGAGGAAGGCGATCCCGGTGAACTCAACCGTGCTCTCCAGCACGTTGCGGACACCCGGAACCAGCGCTCCGCCGAACATCGGATCGATAAAGTATTTCTGCGCCACTTCCCAACTCAGCAGCTCGGTTGCCACCCGCGAGCAAGGATCTTCCGCGGTGTTGTTTTCGCACTTCTGGTTGCGCGGCTTGATATAAACGCGATTGGTTAGAGCGAACTCGGCTTCATTTGTGTCGCTTACAATGTCGGTGTTGTCAAAGCGAATGATTCCGAGAAAATTGTCAATTCCATTCACATAGCGATAGGTAACCCGAGGCTCGATTGTGTGCTTCAGAGCTTTTCCGAAAATGCCTTTCTCGTAGATTTTTTCCACGCGCGGCGGCCGTATCTCGAGTTCGCCTTCGAAATCCTTGCGGTTAAGGTCAGTGTTGAGGGTGTTGCCGATGCTGAGTGCCGTTTCAGGCGTCTTATGCTGCGTATAGAAGGTGTCCCGCGCCGCGACTGCCGGCCGAAACGTCCAGCCACGCAGAAACAGTGGCAGAGCGAGTCGCGGATGGGCATCAAGACGGCCGACGATGTTGGCGGAGCTGAAGGTCGGACTGCGGCGCGAGAGCCCGGTCGCGGCCGCGTCGAAGCCATAGACGAACGGTGTGCTGAACAATTGCCGATCCACAGACGAGGCGTCCACACTGGGCACGTGAAGAATGCTGAATGAATCGCCCTTGTTGGTGCTTTGAAAGTTTTGATACCGCTGGGCAAGAATACCGAGCGCGTATCCGTCAGTATTGCGGCTGGCGAAAAGCACAGACTTTACTTCCGAATTGATTGCCGTCGCAAAGGTCTCCGAAAATGCCTGACGAAAAAGATAGCTGCTGAGGTACTCGACGTTCGCTACCGCGCGCACATTCTCCGGGAAGTACTGTTCTGCCTGGATTCTTACATCTTCTCCGCCCTGATCCACGTGGGTCGGACCCAATCCACGATCGACCACCCCGAAATACGTGGCAGTCAGAAAAGAATTGGCGCTGGTGAGAGCGCGGAAGTTGGCGTGTTGTGAAAATCCACGCTTGGAAAAGTACTCTGCACCAAGCGTTGCATCCATGCTGCGGTTAATAGCCCAATAATACGAGTCGCCGACGATCGTTCCTTTCACGGACGATTGTCCGAAGCTGGGGATCAGGAAACCTGACTGGCGTCCCACCTTCTCTACCGGGTGTTCGGCAAAAGGCAGATACAAGATGGGAACACTCCGCACACGGAAAGTGGAATTATGAAGTTTTGCGAGATCGCCGACCTCGAAATCGATTCTCTCTGCACTGAAAGTCCACTTCGGACTTGGCAGCTCGCACGATGTAATGGTCCCATGATGGACTACGAAGCGATTGGCTGCGATCTTATCGACTTCCTTCCCGCTGAAGCTGAATGGACTGGAAGTGGTGAGGACTGCGCGACGCGAAGCCAGCTTGAGGCCAGTCGTGCCGTGAACGTCGTAGAACTTTCCGGTTGCGCTGGTCACATTGTATTCGGCGCGCGAAGCTTCCAAATGAATGTTGTAGTCTCCACCGTCAAGCCTTACATGTCCGGTGGCGGTCGCCTCCCCAGTCTCTGAGTTGTAGCTGACTTCGTCGGCGTAGAGAACATAGTTGCGGAAGTCGATCTGAGCGTCTCCATGAAGAAAATAACTATTGCCGCTCTTCTCAAGTTGATCGAACGCCATGTAGATCAGCTCACCCTTGAATTTCAGAGCTGCGGCGGCTCTGCCCTTCGCCTCCGGCTGCAGAGGCTCGGGATTTGGATGAGCGGATTGCTGCCGGCTTTGGTGGGTTTCCGAACCGACCGGTGCCTGCTGGCCGGCTGATGGTTCGCTGATGAGCGCCGGAACCAGCAGTAGTACCTGACAAACCGCTACTGCCGTGTTAACAAGAACATTGCGGCGGAAGTTCATCCGGATTGCTGAACTTAGCACGTCAAATGCAAGGCGCGCAAAAGCCGCTCAAATCTTCAACGATTCAGCACCTACGATATGGCTTGCCCACGCTGTAGCGGTGATTGCAATTGCGCCTGTTCCGGCGATCCTCTTCCATCGAGTGACTGGCGCCATGAAGTTGCCATGCAAGTGCGGGCACACAAGGTGCGCAAACGCCGCAGGCTCGATCCGGATTCGCCGCAGCTCGAGTTCGCCGACCCTGAATTGCCGGCAATGCCGGAAAATTCTATGGTCGCGATAAGAGCCGCGAGGTGGAAGTCTGATGGCGATCTCCTCAGCAGAATGGAAAACCCTTCGTTATCCGCAACTGTAGATTCCACTGTTCCAACCAACGATGTCCCGGTGATAGCCGAGCAAGCCTCCGCGGTGGTAACGCCAGAGGAAAACCATTCCTGGACGATGCCGGCAGTGGAACGTCAACCGTTGCCACCATTTCCCAGAATCACTGTTTCGGTACCGAAAGTCATCCAGTTCCCCCGCCTGCAGGCGCGAGCCTACGAACTGGCGGAACCGGTAGCCGATCAACTGCGAATTTTTGAGGCGATTGAGGAACTGCCTCCACCGCCTCCCAGCCACTTGAACGAAATCGAGATCGCTCCCGAGGAGCCGGCGCATACGGCCACAACCGACTTTGAAGTTCCGATCCAGACCGCACCTCTCAATTCACGTGCATACGCCGCCGCTGTGGATGCGACCATAATAATTGGCGCAACTGGAGTGTTCGCCATCTGCGCGGGATTGTGCGCTAGTTCGCTGCCCATGAATAAGCCTTTGCTGGCCAGCGGAGCGGCATGCGTTGTCTTGCTTGTAACCATTTACTATTTTTTCTCCCTTTGTTTTGGACGGGGTACCGTGGGTATGCAGGCTTCTGCGGTGCACGTTCTTACTTTCTCCGGTGCGATTCCCTCGCGAGCGACTTTGGCATGGCGCGCTCTGGCTACTGTGCTCTCCGGCGCTGCTCTCGGCATGGGCTTTGCCTGGGCGCTTATCGATGAAGACCAGCTCTGTTGGCACGATCGCATCACCCACACTTACCTCACATCGAAATAATCAATTCATAGGCGGAACCGCGCACTAGAGCTTGGTGTCTATGGCTTTCGTATGCTCGAAGTGCGGAATCTCACGAAGCGGTATTCGGCGATCGCGGTAGTCCAGAATGTCAGCTTCGTGATTCGTCCGGGAGAGATTCTTGGTTATCTCGGACCGAATGGCTCGGGCAAGAGCACGACCGTGAAGATGGTCACTGGTCTCGTCGAACCCTCTGAAGGTGAAATTTTCTTTCGGGGAGAAACCGTGCTCAAGAACCGTCTTTGGTTCAACAAACAATTCGGCTACGTGCCGGAAGAACCGCATCTCTACACTCACCTTACCGGTCACGAGTATCTTCAACTTGTTGGCAGGTTGCGGAGCATGGAGAAGACCGCTCTCGAGCGCAAAATCGATGCTCTGCTCGATCTGTTTGGACTCGCCGACTTTCGCCACACTGAAATGTCCTCGTACTCGAAAGGAATGCGGCAGAAGGTGTTGTTGTCAGCGGCGCTGCTGCACGACCCAGATGTCTTGATTCTCGACGAACCATTTTCCGGTCTCGATGTAACCGCTACCCTGGTCTTTCGCACGCTTCTCAAAGCGCTCGCAGATGAAGGCAAGATGATTCTCTATAGCTCGCACGTGCTCGAGGTTGTGGAAAAAGTTTGCTCCGAAGTTCTGATTTTGCATCGCGGACGTGTGGTCGCTCACGACTCGGTTGCGAGGCTGCGCGATTTGCGTTCTTCGTCTTCCCTCGAAGACGTTTTCTCGCAGCTCGTGATGCATGAAGACGCCAGCGCGATAGCTTCGCAGATGATCGCGGTGATGCGAGGCTAAGAATGGCGCTGCGCAATTCGTTTAAGACGTGGATTGAGGCCACTCACGGAACTCTCTTCGAATTACATCGTCACTATACGCGCCAACTTTTCGTCAGCGATCTTGTAACCTCTCCCGACGATCTGCGGCGCGTGGTTATTACAAGTCTTGCGGCCGTCGCGTCGATAGGCTTTCTGGTTCCGAAGCTGTATTACAAGAAGTATGAATTTCTTTCTCTTGGCCCAAATGAGGATTTGTGTCGTCGCGCTATCTATGCCGATCAATTGTTTTTCATCGTCATGACCATGCTCGGCATTGCCGCGCTGGTTACATTTCGCTGGGACTCACTGTTTCCCAACCGCCAGGATTATCTGATCCTGCGGCCTCTGCCGCTCAAGCTTTCGCAAATTTATTTTGCCAAGCTGACGACATTGTGTGCGCTGGTGCTGCTGGTGATAGGCCTGCTCAGCATTCCGTGCGCCTTTTCCTTCGCGTCGGTGATCTCTGGTAGGCACGACCTGGCTTCTTCGTGGCAAGAGTTCGTTGCGCAAGTTGTCGCGATGTTTTGTGCCGGCATTTTTGTGCTATTCGCGCTGACGGTGTTGCAGACGCTGCTCATGAATGCCCTCCCGTTACGCTGGTACGCTCGCGTGTCCGCTTCGGCGCAGTCATTGTTGTTGGTTGGGATTTTGTGCGTGATTCCATGGGCGATGAGCTTGCCCAACGCATTCCAGGTGATCGACCTGCGGCCCGCATGGAGCGCCGGCATGCCGCCGCTTTGGTATCTATGCCTCTACGAGTCGTTACTGGGGCGTGGCAGTTCGTACGATCGCGTTTTGGTCGATCGCGGCCTGTTCGCCGCCGGCGTCGTGCTGCTGGGCACGATCCTCACCAGCGCGCTGTTCCAACGTCGTTACGCAAAACGCATCTTCGAGTCGGATATACAGGCAGGACGTTCGCGGCTGCATCTGCTCGAGCGCGTAGCGGAAGAGTTGGCGCGCACCTCTCGCGAATCGGCAATACTGCTGTTCGCCCTGCGTTCGCTGGACCGCATGAAGCAGCATCGCATCATTCGTCTGGTATATGCCGGGGTGGGATGCGCATTAGTGCTGGAAAGCGGCATCGGCGTGATTCTGAGCGGAGCCCTGAACCATGGCCGAATACAGCGTGGCGTTCCCTTAGACGCTGTATTCGCACTTCCTCTAGCACTGTTTTTCTTCCTGTTCACTGGCTTACGTTATTGCTTTCGCCTGCCGGTGGATCTGCGCGCCAATTGGGTCTTCCGGCTCACAGCTCCGGATGCCATTACAGAACGCGCCCGAGCAGTTCGCCTGATGTATGTGGGTCTGGCTCTGCTTCCAGCACTCGCCAGCACAGCGCCATTTCTACTTGTAGTTATGAGTCCCTGGAAGGGTGCCTATGGCGTTGCCTTCGCGTGTCTGATCGCAATGCTCATCGTCGAGCATGAGATCGAGAACAGTGACAGTATTCCGCTCACCTGCTCTTACTTGCCTGGGAAACGCAACATCCTGCACACCGGAATTATTTATTGGCTGACGGTCTTTGCCTTGACATCAGTCCTAACGGCGTTCGAGGCATTCGGCGGAACGAACCCGGTCCGGGCAACTCTGGTGATTGCGATGCTAGGTGTGGTTTATTGGCGGATGCAACGCAAGGAGGTTGTTGAAGCTCCCCAAATTCGCTTCGACGATTTGCCCGAACCCGCCGTCGCGACACTGGGGCTCTCGCGCGAGTGACTCACCATTGAAGCAGCGCGTAAAAAGTGTTCTGAAAAACTGGGACAAATACGGTTTAGGGAAGGGCACTGGCTTCACAGCCTGCGGAAAAATGCTGTGGAAAACGATCGATGTCAAGGCCGCTGCGCGTAGTGACGAGGTGAGAAATTGTGAAACATCCTGTAGCTTCAAATTCCCTGCTGCAGCGAATTTTGCAGCGAATTTTTCGCGCATGAAGCCCGAAAACCTCAAATTCTGCCCAAAATCCGCGAAATTAGCTCCGCACTCAGGGAACCTATCAGGGATTCCAGGGAATTTCGCGCTAACTCTTCGGCAAGATTAGAGTTACAAGTACTTTCCCTCGAGTCTGAATACCCCCCCTGTCAGCGAAATACCAGGGAATCCCGGACCTTACCGTGCGGTGACCTCTTAAATAAGCAGGTTTCGCCTCCACTCAATTTCCACAAGAGTTTTTCCGCAGCCTCTTCAGCCGCGCTGTTAAGGCGTTCCAAATCAGGTTCGGCTTCTATCCTTCTTCCCGGGAATGCGCGTTGACCCCATAAACACTAGTGCGAACGCGTCCAGGTAAAGAAATCTAGCACTACTAACTAACTGGTAACGGGAACTTGCATCCTACTACTCTGCCGGGATGAAAGTGCCGGCGAGGGCCCATGAATTCAGGATGTTGCTTCGAGAAATACATTCTTAACGGTCTTAAATGGTACGTAGGTGCTCTTCTGATATTTGCAATTGGCTGCGGAGGCGGATCAGTTTCTCCGAACTCGGGTTCTCCGAATCCTACGACTAGCGCGGCCAATCCGGGTACGTCCTCGGGGGGCGAACCCCGGCTCCTCCGGAGCTTCGAATTCTGGCAGCGGTAGCTCGGGAAGTACCGCCGCCGGCTTCCTTTATGTAGGCCTCGATGACGGCTACAGCCTGTGGTCAAACATTGCGCACACCGGTCACGCGTCGATTGCGGGCTTTGCCGTGTCGTCCGATGGGACTCTGCAGGCTACTTCCGGTTCTCCCTACGCCGGGCCGGCTACGGCCCTAGCTGCAGATTCGGCCGCTTCGACCTTGTATGCTGCGTCCGGATCTACGCTCAATGTGAATCGCATCAATGGCGACGGGAGTCTGATGACGACATTGACCCTGAACTCTCAGCCGCTTACACCCAGCATAGGCATCTATCAGGACTTGAGCTTCAATGCTCAAACACAGTTTCTCTACGCATTGGCTCTTCATGGGGCTGGAGACAACTTCTTTGAGATCTACAAGGCCGGCGGCGATGGAGCGCTCAGCAACGCCGGATCGCAACAGGTGAGCGTTGCGGCAGCGCATCCGTCTTTCACGCCAGACGGCGGGCGAGCCTATCAGACCTTCTGCTATCACCTCGATGGCGAAATCTTTGGTTACACTTCGGGCGCGGACGGGAAGCTCACTGCCTTCAATACGAAAGCTCTGGTATCGAATCTGGGCACGCCGCATCCGGCTTGCCCATTTGCTCTTTCGATCACTGCGGATGGCTCGCGACTTGTAGCCCAACTGAATGCTGTAACCGGCGGCACAGCAGCGCTGGCTGTATATGCCATTAACCCCGACGGCACGCTCACCGAACAAGGATCGTCGCTTCCCACTACGGCGCAGGGAAGTGACATCGCCTGGGATCCATCCGGCCGATATGCGGCCGTTGCAGCGAAAGACGGATTGTGGCTTTACAACCTGACTGGGTCGAGTGCGGTTCCAGTTGGAGGAGCGCCTCTCGTCAGCGGGCCGATGGATCACTTGGCCTTCAACAAAGCCGGCACATTGTTGTTTGCCACGAGTGCCAGCGGTCAGACTGTTTACGTGTTCGCCTTCAATAGCAGCTCAGGTACTGCAGTGCCCGCGCCGGGTTCTCCGCACAAAGTGAGTCTGCCGCCATACGCACTGACGCTATCGGAACGGTAGTGTCTTAACTTCTGCCAACGCCTCCCGATGCTGTACGCTAAAGGGCGCACTTGCATTGTGAGGCGCATGTGGACGATCCGTTTGCAGCCGGCAGTTTCGTTATCGTCACTCTAAACATGCCGCGAGAAAAATTTTGGGGAGCGTTGCTTGCTTTGACTCCCGCCGGGGCCAGCTTGCGCGGAATCGATTTGAACTCGCTTGATGATTTCGCCCGCCAGGTGCGCGACGGCGACCGCGTGGACGCAAATATGGTCTTTTTTCCCATGCACCGCATCGAGCGAATCGAGAGCGACGCTCGCAATGGCGACATTCCATCCTTGCAGGAACGCTTTGAGAACAAAGCGGGACGAGCCTTCCGATCATTGGCAAATGCAGATTAGTGGGACCGCAGCGAAGCCGCAGCCTCCGCGTGCTGAATCCTTCGGCGCAGACGATCGCGGCAGACATCGGTGATGCAGAAGTCATAAGCTTTCTTCCACAGCGCTAAATGCTCCGCAGAGTCATTCACATTCATTAGCGGAAATACCAGCGCCAATTCCAGTTGGCTATATCCGGAATTCCAGTGCTGCATGTATTCGGCATCGTTTTTCTTTGTATCAAAGTCTTGCCATTGATTGTGTAGATCCTCGAGGCGTGCAAGAAAATCCTCGTAGGGAATTGACTTTGCGCCGGGCATGTTCAGAATCCGCACAGCCTCTCCCGCCGTTTTCGGGTTTTGGTCATTCAGGGCGGCCATCCCAAATGACATGAGTTCCGGACCCTTATATAGCGTCGAAACCTGCTGCAGCAACGAACCCTGGCTGCACGGAAGATCTGATTTCGGGAAATTCGCGAGAGCCGCGCTGAGTTGCCTGGTTCCATAAGCGGAATCGACGCGCAGGAAATACGCCAGCAGTCCCGATTCGATCGAGCATGGCCAGGATCCGGCATGAACCTCATAAACCTTCTTGACCCGATCCAAAATGCCGGCTGTTCCATACAGTCCGATGAGCGGGGCCGCGTGCTCCATTTCCTCCGTACGCCTGGCTTCGAGAATCCCAATCAAATCGGCATCGAAGTCCGGGCCCGGTCGCAGATTAAGCTGGGCAAGACCGGCTGGATCCAAACTGCCGAGATTCGCGATGTCCGCAAGCGCCAGCCTCCGCGCTTCAGCAGAATCGATTTCGACGATGTGACCAAGAGCGTAACGCCGAATCTGACCACTCCAGCTTGATGCCTTTCGATTCGCGGATTCATAAACTGCACGAAGCACGGGAAGCAGTTGTTCTTTGGGAATGTTCTTCGCCCAGTCAAAGTTCATAAGTTCATCAAGCTGGTCGTACGCAGGAAGTTCGGGCAAAGTGGACAAATGCAAAGCGATAAGCTTGGTGTTGTCAGATTCGGGAAACTCAAGCGGCCCTGAGCATGCGTGTTGGTTCTGAAGTTGAATTAATGACTTCACGGTCAGGGCGCGAACTGCTCCCGAACGTTCTTCCAAGGTCTTCATTGCTTCCTCGAAGTCCTTGCGAAGAGATTTCAGAAGGATGTTTCGCAAAGCATTACCGTGGGATCGATCACCATTCCGGATGGCAGCTCCGGTGAGCAGGGGATCACGTTCCAATAACTGCAGCAACGCCAGACTTAGGAGGAAGTCGCCGTCTAATGGCAGCTTGGCATCGCGCAAGCGTTCCTGCATCATCGCCACCGCGCTTTCTGGATCGGAAGAACCGACGACTGCCGAGAGCGCGACGTCGTTAGGGTGATGGCCAGGACGAAAATAGAGCTGGAGTGCAGCGTGTTGTGCGTCCGTTGTGCCGATCTCGATCAGGCGCGTCGCATCAGCAGGCAAGATATCATTGGCTTCATTCTGCTCTGTGCGCGAGACGATACCTTGCACTTCGCGAGCTTTGGCCTTGGTGTCTTCTGGCAAGATTTCGAAGCTGACAACGTTCTCTGAAACAACACGTACTCCGCCACGCAGCCAAGCCGGCGTACTGAACAACGAAGCGTCTTTGTCGGGTCTCAGTCCACGCTTTGTGCTCAGGACGTTGGGAGAGGCGGTAGAGGGGGAAATCTGCTGCGTTATTGCATAAACTCGATACCTTCCTGGTTTATGGAATCGCAAGTACTCAGTAATGTCGATACTGTCTTGCCGTACCTGACCCCGATCGAGACTCCAGTTGGGACTCGCTCTTGAAATGAAATTCAAGCAGTAGATGGCGCTGTACGTATCCCAAAATCCGCGCAGTGGATCGCTCACATCGGCCGAACGATCGACTTCGAAGTTCTCCAACACCGAGCGCCCGCTCTTATCGAAAGCACGAGCGCCGATGCGATAGTCACCCGCATCGCTGGAAAACGTGTACTGCAGCCGGATGGGTTCACCGATTCGAAACCGGTTTCGTTCACCCGGCAGCGAGATGGTGAAGTGCAGTCGCGCGGGATTCGCAGCCACCATGCGTCCATGCCGATATTCAAAGGAATCCGATCCGTGTGCTCGCGCACAGATTGCGAGAAGAAGAGAAGCAGCAACGGTTCTGGAAATTCGTCGCATTACTTTGGAGTTTAGCCTCTACATTCCCTTAACGAGTGAGTTAGACCTTTGATTCATCGAACAAGAGTCTCTTTAAGTCCCGAAGAGGGAAGTACAATTGCCGCATTCCCAGGGAACCGCGACTCGCTTTCTTACAAAATAGGAACGGAAAGAACAATGAAATTGCAGAAAATCCGCCGATCGTGTCCTGAAATGTTGAGTTTGCCGGTTACCACCGGCATGTCTCGGAGTATTGCTGCAAGCTTTTCCGGAAGAGGCGTTCAGAGATCAAGGATTCATGACATTCAGACAGGACAGGCCAGGACCTCGCGTTTCCATGTCGAGTCCCCCTCCCGAGAGGCCGATGAAAGGAAAATATGCGTCGAACGGTCGCACTCTACCTTGCAGCATTCACTCTCTGTCTTCCACTCCGGGCCGCTGACCCGCAGCCGGAAGCTCCCTCGCTGACGATTTACAACCAGAAGTTCGCCATCGTGCGGCAGACGGTCCCGCTCGATCTGAATGCTGGGGAGAATCACGTAACTTTTAGCGACATTACGGCTCACGCTGAGCCGGATTCTGTGGTTCTGCGAGACTTACACGGTGGCGGCGGCCTGAAAATCCTGGAACAGAATTACCGCAATGATCCTGTTTCCGATGGGTTGCTGCTATCGCTCTTCGAAGGAAAGACGATTGATTTTCAGCGCATCGATGCACAAGGTCACCGTGAAATTGTCCAGGGCAAGATCATTCGCAGCGGATATGTGCCGCATTACAACGCGTATGAGGAATATGGCTATCAGTATCAGGCGGCACAGCAAGCTATGACGTCAGGTGGATCGGGGCAGCCTGTGATCGAAGTGGATGGAAAGCTGCAATTCTCGCTGCCGGGTCAACCGCGCTTTCCCAGTTTAGGAACCGACACAATCCTGAAGCCGACATTCGATTGGCAATTGCAGTCGGATCGCGCGGGACACAAAGTAGCCGAACTTTCTTATGTCTCCGGCGGCATGAATTGGAAGGCCGACTACAACATCGTTGCGCCGGAAACCAGCGACTTAATGGACATCGTCGGCTGGGTCACGCTCGACAATCAGAGCGGCAAGACCTTCGAAAATGCTCGCATAAAGTTGATGGCAGGTGACGTGTCGAAAATTCAGGACAACCGGAATGCGGGAGGGTACGTATTTGCGGCCCGTGCCGCACTTGACGTAAATGGCACACCTCCTGTAACCGAAAAAACTTTTGACGAATATCACCTATACACTCTGGAGCGATCCACCACACTGCGCGACCGCGAAACCAAGCAGGTTGAATTCTTAAGAGCGGCTAGCGTACATGCCAACCGTCTTTACGTTTACGACGGCTTTCAGCTCGATCCGCAGTACAGGGGATGGAACTACGAGAACATACGTGAGAACGCAAACTATGGCACCAAATCGAATCCCAAGGTCTGGGTAATGCTCGAGTTCAAGAATTCGAAGAGCAACAATCTAGGAATGCCTCTGCCGGCCGGGCGAGTCCGCTTCTATCGACACGATAGCGACGGGCAAATGGAGTTCACCGGGGAAGACAAGATCGATCACACGCCTGCCGACGAAACCGTCCGTTTCTACACCGGCAATGCCTTTGATGTTGTTGGCGAACGCCGCCGAACCTATTTCAGAACGAACTCTCAAGAGCGCTGGGTGGACGAAGCTTTCGAAATCAACCTGCGCAATCACAAGACAACGCCCGTGGAAGTGCGCGCCGTCGAACACCTGTACCGCTGGACCAACTGGGAAATTTCCCAGAAATCCGACGAATTCAAGAAGAACGACGCACAAACCGTCGAGTTTCGCGTTCCTGTGCCTGCGAACGGCGAGAAGACCGTCACCTACATGGTCCATTATTCTTGGTAAGGGGAGAATGACCGCGATCTTTACAGCGTCGCTCGATGATCCCGAAAACGGCGCTAGCGCCCTGGCGACCGGGTTTGGACGGCATACAACGAACTACGCGCTGCAATGAACAAAGTCTTGTTATCAGCTCCACCAAATGCCAATTGCAGCGGCCGCTCAGGAACGTTGATCGTGTCTATAAGTTGGCCGGATGGACTATAGACGAACACCTGGCCTGCGGCGATGTAAACATTGCCCTGCTTATCCACGGCCAAACCTTCGCCGCCGCGATCGGCGAAGAGTTTCAGATCGGAGAGGGTACCGTCTGCGCCAACGCTTGCAGAATAGGTTTCCTCTTCTTCCTCAGCAGAAACGTAAAAAGGCTGGCCTTGAACGGCGCGGGCCATGCCGAACGCTCGCAATACATCGTGCATCTTTGAGCCGTAGTAAAGCTGCCCACTCACAAAGTCCTCTCCCGCAGGAACGAAAACGCTGCCGTCGGGGGAGACGAACTGGTAGGGCTTCGGGACAGTCACTGCGTCAGGGAAGTCGTTTTCGTTTCTCCATTGATCGATGGGGAGAATCGGAGTCATTTGTGGTCGGGGCGCAGACGGTTGGGGCTTGAGCAGCGTGATCTCGTCATCGAGCGAGTCAGGCTTAAAACTATAGACGGTACCCTTTCCGCCGTACGAAATCACGATCAGGTCGCCGGCGTCATCGAAAAGCAGTTGAACGGGATCGAGAGGATTATCGCGGATCTTCGATAACTGGCGCGTTGCGGCGGACCAGCGGTAGATCGTTTGCCATTTGGCATCGACGAAATAGAAATTGCCGGAGCTGTCCACGGCTCCGCCAGAAATATTGAAAAAACCGCCTGCGAGCTTCTCCAGCTTCGCTCCATCGGCTAAAACCGGGGAAGAATGCTGAGGCAAGGCTCGGGGCGCGTTGCCGGAAATCGTCATCCAGGCGAATTCGCGTTGACGCACTTCGACGCCGTGGGTCTGATCGAAAACCGCGTTGTCGAAGGAAACTTTGCTGTTGCTGTAGCAATGGATGTTGCGAAGTCGTATGTTCTTCGAGTTTGTGACTTTGATCGCGTACGGAAACGGCTGATAACTGCTTACCACGCGATACATGTGCAGGTTTGCCAAGGTTATGTTGCTGGAGTTGTCGATTTCGAGAGGCAGCGCAAAACCGCCCTCGCCTCTCTCTTCTTCCGTCTGCAGCGCATAAATTTGCCAGTTGGACGCATTGCGGACTACGGCCTCGTTGCGAACGTGGTGCTCGCTTGAAAGCTCGTAAATGCGTCCTTCTGTCGTGGTGTTCGAGATGTACAGGCCTGCCTGCGCAAAGGTGCTGGGCGTCCAGATATCGAGGAACGTACCGCCACCGCCGTTGGTGATCCAGAGGCTCGGATATTGTCCGTCCCATCGTCGATTCAAGTCGGAATCGGCAGTGTGCGTATTGTTGTAAATCTTGTCCCATACTTTCAGAGCTTCTTCCACGGTGCTGCCCGGATCGACAGTGCCGTGTCCTCCAAGGAAGCGCACATCGTTCATGAGCGAATCGCGGCCTGCCATCCACTTCGCGGCTACGGCTCGAGGATTGATCCCGTTGGTGTATAGACCGATGCCGGTGACGATATTTGTCCCGCCTTGCGGTGTCTCAAGAAGCGGTTTAGAACTTCCTACCCCCTGAAATGCAGGCGTGGAGTCGGCGAGAAGAATCCGCGTGACGCTTGGGTGCAAACCGATCAGCACCGTATCAGGCCTCAGTGTGATCGTGTCACTCACCAGGTACTGACCGGACGGCAGGTAGATGCTGCGATGAGCGGCGATTGCATTCTTCAACACTTCCGTGTCGTCGGTCACACCGTCGCCTCGAGCGCCAAGAGTTCGAAGATTTACCCATGTGTTCATCGGCGGCAGATCCGGGATGTCCGACTTGGTTGGCTCCGGCAATCTATCCAGAGGCGTTACCTCATAGACATCTTGAATCGCTGGTACGCTGCCGATGTCGTCAAAATGGAGCCCGTGAGAGAAAGTTTTCACGTCATAGACTTGCCCGCGGCCGGCGATTTGTTTCCCACTCTCGCGGTAGAGGGCAAAAACGGGAACATTTCGGCAGGCCACGCCTTCCATATTGATTTCCGTGCGTGCGCCGTTCTCGTTGCTGATGATTACGGCAGGCCCCGAAATGTTTTCCATCCGTCCATCTTTCACCCAAAGTTCATCGGCATACTTGGGATCAATCGAAATCGCCGTAGGCACATTCTTGAATTGCGGCCGAATCAGCGTGAGACCGGCTTCGTGCTCTCTGATGGCGGCTTCACGCTGTGCTTCAAACGTGGCGTCGATGATCGTGAACTGCCAGCCGGGAGAAGGCTTGCGGGTCCAGATGCCGTATTGTCCTCCGTAAAAATGTACGTCCTGTGCCACGTTGCCGCCGTCATGAATTCCCGCAAGTCCCGATCCGATACGAAAATCCATGTGCGCCAGGAAGCAATGTTGCGCATAGTGAGCACGCACTCCGACTGCCCCGGGATTCCCGTTCTGAATCTCGATATCGACGTTGCTGATTGCCGAATAGAAGGTTCCCGGACTTGCATCGGGCGGTTTGGCGCCGGCAGGAGGAAATCTCCGATTTGCAGTTCCCGATGAGTTGGAGATTCGAACCGAGCCAGGACGAAAACCGGCAAAGAAGATCATGTAAGACGGTCCCTGCTGGAAACCAGGTGTATTCGGGCCCAACACGAACACTGGTCGCGTTTCACCTAAACCGATCAACCGAATTCCGGGCCAAATGTAAATCGTCTTACTCAGTCGATATCGGCCGGAGGGAATAAAGAGAATGCCTTGATTGGTGGTGTCCTGGACTTTGTCGATTGCCTGCTGCAAGCCGTCAGAGTCATCCGCTACCCCGTCTCCCTGAACGGGGAAAGTCTCTTTAGTCAAGTAAGTCGCTTTGGCGTCATCAATACGGGCGGGATAATAGGAGGATGCGAAAAGGAAGCTGGACGGCAGCAACGAAGCAATTACGGCCAGAAGCATTTTCACCGTTGTTCTCCAGGTACAAGCCTTGCTGAGTTTCCTAATTGGTCCCGGCACGATGATAACCCCCGATCCGACGCGGCGGGCGGCTCGGTGAGCAGGAATCGAACTGGCTCCCTGCATTATCCCTTAGCCGGCATAAGGAGCATCTAAGCAGTCTCCTGGAAGGAAACCAAAGTGATAAGGAAGGACTACGAAATGAAAAGGTGTGATTAGCGCAGGTAAATGTGTCATGATTCCCGCATGAAAAAGGGCAAAATCCTTAGTGCGGCGAAGCTGGAGAAACAGGCAAAAGAAATGCAGGTTGCTGCTGCCCACATTCGCGAGAAAGCCGCAGAGGAACGAAAGAAATTTACGACTCAGACGAACAAGCCCCGCCACAGCACCAACACAATCTGAACACCAGGTTTCGCGCCGATCGCCGAACGGTCGTTCTTCTCACAACCGGTGTACGTTCTCTGCAGTAGGTCCGAAGCACAGAGTAAAACCAGAGACAGGGACTCAGTGGATGCCGCTCGCAACCAGTCGAGTA
>Ga0207139_1085_pt1 | contig 20338 bp, 25 predicted proteins | sample Alteio_BWMinHeat_7_FD_153585 | JGI IMG/M metagenome (GOLD analysis project Ga0207139, IMG submission 153585) | Enriched cells from forest soil in Barre Woods Harvard Forest LTER site, Petersham, Massachusetts, United States -... | ecosystem: Environmental > Terrestrial > Soil > Temperate forest >... | reverse complement strand
AAGAAATTACCATAGTTATAACATGGTATTATTATCGAAACCAATGGCCCTTCTATAGAATTCATCAATTATGTTTTGGTTATTTCGGTATGCTCTTTTACATCCAGCAAAAAGAACAATTCAAAAAGAACAACTATAGATAAATATTCAAACAAATAATCAAAAAGTAAGAAACACCCCAATAAAAAGGCTATAGAGATAGTATAACTAAGCTGCTTATGCTTCTTCAATACAAACCAAATATAAAAAAACATAAAAAGTAAAAGACCTATTATACCATATTCACCTAAAAGCTGGTTAAAAAATGAAGTAGGTAAATGCCTGATAGAATGATAGGCTGGCGGTAAACTGTATACCGTTAAAAATATTTTATAATGATTTTCATAAAAATCAGGTGATACATATCTCGGGTACTTTTGAAAAATTCTGGAGTTTGATGGCGTATTCAGATCAGAAGTACGTAGCGCTAATAAAGAAGAAAAATTTCCGATACCGGTACCCACTAAAAAATGTTGTGGGTTACTCACCAAAAAATGAATGGTTTCTTTTGCTGACACAACCTTCCCATTCGGTGATAATATGCTATCAGATACATTGGCCATGTTGGGTGTCGTATTATAGCTTTTAAACTCTTTAATATCATTCTGGCTGCTTAATGATTTTACTGTGTATTTAAGATTACCGAAAGATGCCCGGTTTAGATATGTATTCCAGAAAAACATGGGCCTGTCGGCAGCACGTAATACCGGCCTGCAAAACAGCTATGGTAAGTATGTGCAGTTCCTGGATGCGGATGATCTGATCCATCCTGAAAAACTGAGGATACAGACAGACTATTTAGAAGTGCATACCGGAATAGATATAGTGCATGGTAATGCTATATACTTTAATGAGGAAGATGCACAGACTTTATTTCAACAAGACATTGCCCCTCAACAGGCCTTTCCGCAGGTGTCGGGTAAGGGAGAAGTAGTATTGAAGTATTTAGTTGACAATAATTTTATTGTGGTTTCAAGTCCTTTGGTAAGACGTACATTGATAAATAAGGTTGGGCTGTTTGATAGAAGCTATAAGTCTTATGAAGATTGGCAATACTGGTTTAGGAGTGCAATAGACGGAGCTTGTTTTCAATATGTGGGGCTACACGGTACTGAAACCTATATCAGGCAAGGGCATACAAGCATGATGTCGGATAAAAAGAAACTGACTGCGGCAGGCATAAAATTGAGGAACTATATGAGGCCCCATCTCTCCGGGGCATTGAAATTATATAACAGGTATCGCTTGTTGAAACTAAAGGCAAGAAAGATGACATTATAAGAATGAAAGATACACAGATCGTCATATTGAATTGGAATAATGCTGTTGATACTGTGGAGAGTATCAAATCGATACTTGCTGATGATGTGTATATAGCTATACTGGATAATAATTCTACTGATGATTCGGTTGCGATTATCAAAAGGATGCTTGAAGAAACATTAGTGAGTGTAGCTGTGATAAATACAGATGAAATTGAGAGGCTGTATGAGCTGGTAGCAAAGGTTATTATTATAAAGTCAGGCAAGAATCTGGGTTTTGCAAAAGGGGTGAATGTGGTATTGAGACAGGTATTGAATAATGATGCTATACAATATGCATGGCTGCTGAATAATGATGCAATAGCAAAAAGCGATGCATTGCAGAAGATGAAGAAAACAATAGGACGTGATGATAGCATTGCTTTTTCGGGCTCTTTGGTAATGGATTACTATGACAGGGATAAGGTGCAATGTTGTGGCGTAAAGTACTATAAGTATTTTGGGGTGTCTAAACTAATATTGAAGAATGTGAAATGGAGCGAGGTGGATAAAGCCAACCTGCCGCTGAGTGAAATAGATTATCTGAACGGTGCGAGCCTATTGGTGAAGATGGATGTAGTGCGGGAAATAGGATTGCTGGATGAACGTTACTTTTTGTATTCAGAAGAGCATGACTGGCAATATAGAGCAGAGAAGGCGGGGTATAAAAATGAACTGGCAGTAGATAGTGTAGTATATCATAAGGGTAGCATGAGTACGAATGCCGAAAAATTTCGTTTTTTTTATTATTATAATAAGTCGGCAATATTATTTTCGAGAGCACACTATAATATATTCATAGCTTTATTGGCCAGTTGTATGCTTACAGTTATTACGTTGCAGCGGACAAAACTGAATATGAAAAGCCTGGGGTGGGGGATGAGAGGTATTGGGGAAGCATGGACCAATAAATAATAATGAGCCTGAAGAAAATATCCATATTCGATCTTGATTTTATCTCTGCCGGTAGCATAGACGAGGTGGTGCATGATATCATCAATACAGAAAGACGAAAAGAAACAGGTTGTGATTTTTTGATAACGCCTAATGCCTACCAGGTAGTTCATTTTAATGATAAGAAAAATGCGTTCCTGAAAGAGCAATACAGGCAAGCGGCCTATATATTGCCTGATGGAATGCCTATAGTGTGGATCAGTAAAATATTTAAACATAGTTTAGAAAAACGATTGACAGGTAGTGATTTGTTTCCTGTTTTGTGGAAGGAGATAAAGGACGCTGCAATGCCCGTTACACTTGTTTTGCCTGGCGATAAGGTTGCTGCGTTATTTAAGAGGGACTATCCTGCTGCTAATAGGTTTGTACCTGAGATGTTTGAAGTTACAGATAAGGCGTATATCACTTCTTTCGCAGATGAGGTGGCAAGCGGTATTGTACGTAATCATTCACAATTTGTTTTTTTGGGTTTGGGTTTTCCTAAGCAGGAGCTATTAGCATTAGCAATTGCAGATAAGCTAAAAAATATAGGTTATCATTCGCCTGTATTGTTTTTATTATTAGGTGCTTCTTTTGAATTCTATTTTGGATTAAAAGACAGGGCGCCGGCTTTTTTTCAGAATACAGGATTGGAATGGCTGTATCGTTTTGCAAAAGAGCCTGCAAGGCTTTGGAAACGATATACCATTGATAACGTACGGTTCCTTTTTATAGCCATAAAGGAATTATTTCGCAGCCACTAAAATTTCGGTTTACTTAACAGGTTTGGTTTTGAATTTGTTGATAGCATTACGTGTAAAATCACTCAATACTAATCGTCCTGTGATGGCTGCCCTGTCTGCAAGCAAGGTGTCCCAATGCTCAGTACCCTTCCAGAATATTGTTTTTAGTTCTGCCATTGCTTCCGGATTGCTATGAGATAAGCGAGTGGCTAATGTCTGTATCGCATTATCCATTTCTTCTACTGTTTTGTGCACTTCAGCATACAGGCCATGTTTCTTTGCCCATTCCGCAGAGCGCCATTCAGTAGCATCTATTGCTAATTGAGAAAAGCCCGCAAGGCCTATTTTACGCTCTACAGCAGGACCAACTACGAAGGGGCCTATGCCTATTGCAAGCTCACTGAGTTTTACTGCTGATGTTTCGGTTGCAATTGCATAATCTGCGGCTGATACCAGACCAACGCCGCCACCGACAGCTTTGCCTTGCACGCGGCCAATAATGAGTTTGTGGCATTTGCGCATAGCATTGATCACATTTGCAAAACCACTGAAGAATTTTTTGCCTTCTGTCTCGTTGCTAATAGCTATTAATTCATCGAAAGATGCACCAGCACAAAATGCCTTATCGCCGGCACTTTTGAGTATGATCACTTTTACACGGCTGTCTATGCCTATGTCATTGATGGTTTTGGCAAGGTGGGCGAGAATGGCCCCGGGTAAAGAATTGCTGGCCGGGTGAAAAAACTCTATTGTAGCTATGCCATGTTCTATTTCGCTTTTTACATAGCCATCGGGGTGTTGTATATACATGGTGTATTAATTCAAAAGTAAAAATTAAAAATTCAAAAAATTGTTGATGCCCAAGGTATTTAATTTTGATCTATTTTCTTAACCATTGTGAGTATAGTTGCAATGGCTACCGTTTCTCCAGTTTGGTCATACACGTCTACCAGCCATTTTACAATACCTTTTGCTATATCTTCTTCGCTGCGTTTTTCCTGGTCCACTTTTTCTTTTACAGTCAGCTTTACACCAATGGTCATGCCGGGGTAAACCGGTTTTGTAAAACGACATTCGTCTATACCATAGTTGAGCAATACAGGGCCTTTTTTCGCATCTACAAATAAGCCGGCAGCTTTTGACAATATAAAATAACCATGTGCCACACGGCCTTCAAATATGGTACCTTCTAAGGACGTAGCATCCATGTGCGCATAGAAATTATCGCCGCTTACGTTGGCAAAGTTGGTGATGTCTGCTTCTGTGACCGTATGTTTTGCTGTGATGAGGGTATCGCCTACCTGCAATTCTTCAAAATATTTTTTGAAAGGATGTATGGTTGTTTCTGTTTGCTTGCCGCCCTGCTGGTATATATTGAAGATATGTGTGAGTGTGGTAGGAGAACCTTGTATAGCTGTGCGCTGCATGTAGTGAAGCACACCACGCTTGCCACCCATCTCTTCGCCGCCACCTGCACGCCCGGGGCCACCATGAACAAGCAAGGGCATAGGTGAACCATGACCTGTGCTTTCTTTAGCACAATCATTATTGAGCACTAATATGCGGCCATGCATGCTGGCTGCACCCAATACAAATTCTTTAGCAATGCTATCGTCCTGAGTAACTAAAGAGGCTACCAATGAGCCTTTGCCCATCTTAGCGAGTTCTATAGCTTCCTGTATGCCTGTATAAGGTATGATGGTAGATACAGGGCCGAATGCTTCTATATTGTGGCAATCGGTCTGTACAAAAGGATCGGTATTTAAGAAAATAAGCGGGGGTAAGAAGGCTCCTTTTTCTTTATCGGCGCCTATAACTTCAAAATGGTCTATATCACCTATTACTATATCCTGAGTTTTGGCGAGTTGCTGCACACGTTCTCTTACTTCGTTTCGCTGGGAGATGCCTGCCAGCGGGCCCATACGTACACCTTCTACTGAAGGGTCGCCAAGTGTTGTACTTTTTATCCGCTTACCCAGTGCGATCTGCACATCTTCTATTTTATCTGCCGGTACTATGATGCGGCGGATGGCGGTACATTTTTGCCCGGCTTTGGTTGTCACCTCGCGTACTACCTCTTTTATAAAGATGTCAAACTCGGGCATGCCCGGCGCTACATCGGGGCCGAGTACACAACAGTTCAATGAGTCTGCTTCGAGATTAAAGGGAACTCCTTCAGACACTATACGCGGATGTGATTTCAGTTTGCGACCTGTTTCTGCAGAACCTGTAAAGGTTACTACATCTTGTGTTTCTATAGTGTCTAATATGCCACGGGCTGAACCGCATATTAATTGCAGCGAACCTTCGGGCAAGATATTTGATTTAATTATTTCCGCAAAAACAGCTTCTGTAAGATAAGAAGTGAGTGTAGCAGGCTTTACTATTGCAGGTACGCCTGCCATCAGGTTAACCGCAATTTTTTCAAGCATACCCCATACCGGAAAATTGAATGCATTAATATGAATGGCAACACCCTCGCGCGGCACCATAATATGATGACCGATGAATGTACCGTTCTTAGACAGTTTGGCAGCTTCACCATCTACATAAAAAGTTTCGTTGGGGAATTGCCTGCACAGGCTGGCGTTGGCAAAGAGGTTACCAATACCACCTTCAATATCTACCCAGGAATCGATGCGTGTAGCACCGGTATAGGCACTTATCTTATAAAAATCTTCTTTTTTGTCCAGCAGGTGCATTGCTAATGCTTTTAGCATACGGCCACGCTCCTGGAAGGTGAGCTTGCGCAATGCCGGGCCACCTACCTTTCTTGCATACTGCATCATGGCTCCAAAATCCAGTCCTTCGCTGCTGGCCGTATATATGGCATTACCTGTGATGGCATTATACAATATATCACCTTCTTTCTTAGCTGTTACCCATTTACCCTCTGCGTAATTTTTCAGTTGTGTTACAGACATTATATTAGTAATTAGTATTTTAGGAATTAGGAATTAGTCCCGATAGCTATCGGGAGGATTGCAAAATTAAATAAATAAGGTGGGTTTTGGGTTTAATAGATGGAAAGCCTTGCTGCTATTGATTTATTAAGATTTTTCATAGTTCACAAGCTTCTTTTTATGTGCCTGAAGGGTCCGTTTTATGGTTATGAAGGTTACTATTCGTGTTCCTGAAGGTTCTGTTTTATGTTCCTAAAGATTCTTATTCGTTTCGGGGTGTGAAGAGAGGCCCCAAAAACTTCACTTGATCTAATCCGTCTGACGGCTAAAAAAGCTGTACTGACGGGACCAAATGTACGATCTATTGGCGGGGGTTTCCAAATGGTTTTTCTTATAGGGAATAAGTAAAGGTCTATAATTGTGTGAGGTGGATATTGTTAATTTTGGAAACCTGTTTTGGCAGCCTGATGAATATGTAAATGTGAGATCTTATTAATTTGGGAATGATACCTGTTTCCAGATACAAGTATAAGTGTGTTTATTATCTTGCTTGTATTAATTTCATCCCTGATGTTCCTATTATATAAAATACCAAAAGAGAAGCTTGAGAAAATATTTTTTTGGCTTGTTGTTTTGATATTAGCTACGGGTATTGTGGTAAGGGTTGCTGTATACCTGCAAAACCGGAATTTGTTTATAGACGAAGCGAATTTGGCTCGTAATATATACGAACGCAGTTATGGTGGCTTTTTCAAACCATTAACTTATGAGCAGTTTGCACCACCACTATGGCTGTGCATAGAGAAGCTATTAGGGGCTTTGTTTGGATATAGTGAATATGTACTGAGGATCTATCCATTATTGGCCGGAATTGGCACCTTATTCCTGCTTACAATGATCTTAAAGCGGTTGACCTCTTACAGTGCTCTCTGGTATCCGTTAGGTATGCTTGCGGTAGCATTTATTTTTATACGCTATTCTTCTGAATTAAAGCAATATTCCAGTGACGCTTTTATTGCGTTATTACTTATTTTTTTAGCATTAAAAATTGACCCGGAAAAGACAAAAACGAGGGACTTTTTACTAATATGGATATTCACAGGGTCGATCGCTATCCTGATGTCTATGCCGGCAGTGTTTGTTTTGCCGGCTGTATCACTGTATTATGGGGTAATGAGCCTGCAGCAAAAAAAATATGCTGTTTTATTACCAATAGGTATTAGTTCCTGTATTTGGATAGTTGTATTTGGATCTTATTATTTCACCAGCCTCAAACCTCAAATAGGCCTGAAGTATCTTCAAAGTTTTCACGAGGATTATTTTTTGTACCTGATCCCCAAAACAAAAATCGAACTGATACATAACTGGGAGGTGTTTCGTGAAAAGCTATGTGAAGTGGCGGGTTATGATTACTATACACTGAAATTTAATATTGTGTTGATGGTTATTGCGGTAGTAAGGTTTACAAGGAAGCACCCGGCTGCAGGCTTATTGGTGATTACTCCAATCATTTTTGTGCTTGTGGCTGCCGGTATGCATCTTTTTACGCTTATACCGAGGGTGTCATTGTTTATGATGCCGCTGCTGCTGATACTTATTGGCTATGGTTTTGAAGGATTGATGTGTATTCGTTTTTGGTGGGCACAAGCATTGCTGTTGATCTTTGGATTGCATTTTATTAAAAATCACAATGTGCTGAAGTTTATCTACACACCATTTGCTCCAAAAGAACAATTGACTGACGGGCTTGCTTACCTAAAGGGGCATCATATAACAGGGGATGAGTTGTATGTGAATATTGCAGCAGTACCTGCATTCAAATACTACACGCAAATGCATCCGCAGAAAAGACAATGGGAACAATTAAAGGATGCGCACTTTGTGCATTGGAGCCAGTATTATGGAGAACTGTCCAATAAAATAAATGATACTGCGACTCATGATACGGCGGCATTTATATATACATCTGTGATGTCCGATGACCTGAAGCTGAAAAAACAGGAGTTGGGTATGGGGCTAAAGCTTGTTGATAGCTTTGAGCGGTATGATATAAGCGCTTTCGCTTACCTCTACATCAAACGGCCCAAGCCTGCGCATTAATGAGTTGTGCTACTGACGTGCCTATATTTCAATTATTTATCTTGCAAAAAATCATATGTTTTGCAAAATAGGCTGCAATTTGTAATATTTGCTCTTAAAATACAATTAAATGCCTTTTGCAAAGTTCACCCTAACACTATCGTATCTATTTGTTTTATTGTTGTGTTGCGATAAGGCTTTTGCCAAGAAAGATTATGAGTTCAGTTTTGACACCGCCCGCCGCATATATAATGTAGGTAGTTATAATTCTGTAAGGGTAATAGATCTGAGGCCAAAACAAGACAATTTTGGTACGATAAGGAAAGGTGTGGTTAAGAGAAACCTTACCACCGCCGATTCATTTAGTAATGCCATTGCCGCATATGGTACCAGCCTGACAAGAGATTGGCGATATACTGATAAGAACGAATTGTTGGTATTGCTGTATCAATTTGAATTGCAACATCATATTAGTGGTGCGGTGAGTACTGTGTATATATATGCAGCGTATTTTATCGGCGATGAAACGGGTAAGTATCAACATCTTTTTACCGTAGATGAGTTTTTTGAATCTGCAGATATGGAACCTGAAGAGGAGATCAACAAATTATTCTTTGATTTTTTTCAAACTGCATCAATTGCACATCTTGCTATGCCGGGTAAGGTAGAAGCGTATACATTGCAGCAGGCAATTAACAGGCTATCTGACCTGAAGACAAAGTATGCGGTATATAATACCACAGCCTATAAAAAAGGTGTTTATTATACACTGGAGCAATTTTTAAATAATACACCCGGCGATACGGATTTTATAGAAAGTGATCATTATTTGCGAATAGGTAATTCACCTACATTTTTTCATACTACTGAGAGAGGTGGCAAGGGACCTGTGCTGAAAGAGAAAGATTTTTTTGCTGTTTATAATGGTGAAAGGTGGTTTAAGTCCACACCTCATGGGAATTTTGGAATGCGAAAAGATGGGGATGATTTTGTATTCAAATCTGAATTGAAAGGTATTGATGGTTATCGTGCTTTTTCGGTATCAGGTAGTATCATAGCCTTTGGTGTAGTAGGCGCAATAGTATCTTCCGCTGCGAATAAAGCTGCTGTACGCAAATATGATACAGCCCCGTCTACAGACAAACGATCATCTAAAGAAAAAATATTTTACGAACTAAAGGTTGATTGCTTTAAGAACCAATACTACGTTGTGAGGCGGTTACAATAAATTAATTAACACCAAACTGCCTTAGATGGTGTGTGGCATGTTTGTGCAGTAGCTGTATATTATGCTCATAATCCAATTCTCCAAAGAAAGGAGTGGGAACTTTTTTAGAAGGGTTATCACTGTAAACCTCAAAAAAATCATCCAATTCTTTTTGTACCCTTTCTATGGCTTCTTTAAGTTCCATTTTTGGCGGTAATGGTATGTCAGGTAAAAGCTGATTGGGTGTATTTTCACGAAACGGCTTTTCACTTTCAAGGAATGCCAACGCACGGGGCACATGTTCAGAGGGTATCACTAATTCTACTACATCTTTGCCGTTTGATATCCTGATATAGTCGCCCATGTGCTCTATCATTTGCTGCACATTCATTTTGCCCCAGATAGGTGGTGTATTGGGATCTAGTTGTGCTAACAACCTTGTGTATTCGGTTTTAAGAAATGCTTCTTTTGCTTGTATATTTTCCATAAACCCTCCTAGCCTCCCTAAAGGGAGGAATTTATTAAAGTAATTGTTTGATCAATGATTCCTGTGTTATGCCTTCTGCTTCTGCTTTGTAGTTGCGCAGCACACGGTGGCGCAATACAGGCATTGCCATTGCCTTTACATCTTCTATGTCGGGTGAGTATTTACCGTTTAATAAGGCATTGCATTTGGCAGCCAGTACCAGGTATTGCGATGCGCGCGGGCCGGCACCATAGGCTACGTATTGTTTTGCTATTTCATGAGCAGCAGGTGATAGCGGGCGTGTTTTATGCACCAGGCCTACGGCGTATTCAAATACATTATCGGGCACAGGCACACGGCGTACCAGCTCCTGGAATGAAAGTATGCTTCTGCCATCCAGTATCTTATCCAGTTGGGTGGTCATAGCGCCTGTAGTGTTGCGCACAATATTCACTTCTTCTGCAAAATTAGGGTAGTCGAGCATGATCATGAACATAAAACGATCTAACTGTGCTTCGGGCAGGGGATAGGTTCCTTCCTGTTCTATGGGGTTCTGTGTGGCTAAAACAAAGAAAGGCAGAGGCAATTCGTGTAGTGAACCGCCAATAGTGACATTGCGTTCCTGCATAGCTTCCAGCAATGCAGCCTGTGTTTTGGGTGGTGTACGGTTTATCTCATCTGCCAATATGATATTGGCAAATACCGGGCCCTTTATGAACTGGAATTGCCTTTGCTCATTGAGTATCTCTGCACCTGTGATATCGCTGGGCATGAGATCGGGGGTAAACTGTATACGCTTAAAGGAAAGATCCAGCACATCCGCGACGGTCTTGACCAATAAAGTTTTTGCAAGCCCCGGTACGCCTACCAGCAGGCTATGACCATTGCATAGTATAGAGATCAATAGCTTGTTGACTACGTCATCCTGCCCAACTATTACCTTGGCTATCGTTTTACGGATGAGCTCAAATTTTTCTTTCATGGCCTGTGCTGCTTCCGTATCCGTTGCGTATGACTGCATATATTCTGTTTCTTTGTTGATATAAAGAGGGAAGTTCTATTATTTTGTGGAGAGTAACAACCCCCTAACCCCCTAAAGGGGGGAATTTGATATTTATTAACAGAAAAATTTATGGATATAACGATACAAGAAGCACAGCAGCAGGTAGATAAATGGATAAGAACGGTAGGTGTGCGCTATTTTAATGAGCTGACCAACCTGGGTATACTGATGGAAGAAACAGGCGAGCTGGCCCGGATCATGGTGCGGCAATATGGGGAGCAATCTTTTAAGGAATCGGATAAACAAAAAGACCTGGCCGATGAGATGGCCGATGTGCTTTGGGTATTGCTATGCCTTGCCAACCAGACAGGTGTGAACCTGACAGAAGCGCTACAAAAAAACTTTGAGAAAAAATCTATCCGTGATGCTGAGCGGCATAGGGATAATGAGAAGCTAGCATAAAATAAAAAGCCCCTCATTGAGGGGCTTTATTAATAATGTTGTTTTTATTTTATTTAGTAACTGTCATTTGGCTTGCAAATGCATCTGCGCCTGCTTTTATCATATAGATATAAACACCTGATGCAAGGTTAGCAGTTGATACCGGTATTACATGATCGCCAGCGCCCATATTAGGTTGGTTAATAACGCTTATACCGCGGCCATTTATATCCATGATCTCAATGCTTACATCGCTGCTATTTACTAATGAGAATTTGATATTAGTAGTATTTACGGCAGGGTTAGGGTAGTTGCCGAAGAAGGTAAGATTATTTCTTGTAATACCCTGTACATTATCAGACCATTGGGTTACGATAGGTACAATTTCTAATGTCATCAAAACACCATCTTTCCAATTGTAATCCTGCCATCTGCCTGTACCATCGTAGTAGCAGTTTACAGACAAGAAGCAAGTGTCTTTTGGAGGACCAGCCACTATGTGCGCATAATAGTTTTGACGTGCATTGTTAAGTACAGTAAAGACGCCGCCGGTTGCTTGTGCCGTTGTAGCGAGGTGAAGTGTATCACCCAGCATAGAACTGCCCCATACATAACCTGAAGGCATTTCATATCCTAAAAAGAAAGGCCTGTTTACGGGGATACCTGTTGTGAAAGTGGTAACCGTATGTAACGGGTGGTAAATTGGAGTAGTAGGTGTTGGGTTAACAGTAGGTGAGAGTGTAGAAAATGATACAGATTTATTACCCAACTCTGCTCCCGGGAAACCCGTTACAGAGTCAATAGTATTTACGTCATTTTTTACTGCGTTGCTTGAATCAACTTTCCAAACTTTTATTGTAAGAGAACGTGAACTTGATACTTGCGTCCTGCCTACCCAGTTACTGATACAGCCGGTAATGGTCCAGCCATATGGCTTATTAAACATGGTATATAGTTGCGCAAATTTAGAACGACCCTGATCATTTACACCAGCAACGGAACCGTGTGAGCCCGCAGGAAATGATATAGCAATAAGGGATGCGGCTGTATCATACTGAGAATTCTTGAAACCTGAATATAGCGTATCAGTCTGAGAAAAGCCGCTATAGCTTGATAGTGCGGCAAAAATGAAGAGTAAGGCTCTTTTCATAAAAAATGTCTTTTAGTTTAAAGTAGTTATAATGCGAATCTAACGTTTTTTTCATGTAAATCAATAATAGTGCCATATATTTTCAAGCTTTTTAGATTGGGATATTAAATAGGTTTTCGGGTAGTAGCTGAATAATTGTAAATTTGTAGGCTACCCGCAGAAAATATATTAATACATTTTTAACCAAGGTTTTTCTTATAAATAAATATGATCTTTTCTTCCAAGCTGATAGAAGATGCTGTACAAGAGTTTTCCCGGCTACCGGGTATAGGCAAAAAAACGGCCTTGCGTATGGTGCTGCAACTGATGAGAATGGAGAAAGAACAGGTAGATGGGTTTACAGAGGCTATTTCGCGTATGCGGCATGAATTGAAATTTTGTAAAGAATGTCATAACGTAGCTGATACTGAGGTTTGTATCATTTGCGCCAACCGCAGCCGCAACAGAACACAGGTGTGCCTGGTAGAAACTATCAGGGATGTAATAGCTATAGAAAGCACGCAGCAATACAATGGCTTGTATCATGTGCTGGGGGGCATATTGTCGCCGCTGGATGGTATAGGCCCTGAGCATTTAAACATAGCCACCCTGCATAAACGAGCGGCTGAAAAAGGTATAGAAGAAGTGATCATGGCATTGAGCCCCACTATAGAGGGAGATACCACTGTGTATTATATAGCACGCCAGCTACAAGACCTGCCTGTAACCATCACAACCATAGCAAGAGGTATCGCATTTGGCGGAGAGCTGGAATATGCTGATGAAATGACATTAGCAAGATCGATAGCCAAGCGCCTGCCCATAGAAAGCTATGTGAATGTGCAGGGTAAGAATTAACGAGTGCTATTAGCGATCACTTCGCTGTAATATATTTCGTGCTCGAGAGCAATCTGTTTTATATCAAAATCTTTGATCCGCTCTTTTCCTTTTTGTGCAATAGCGCTACAAATATTTGGATCGTTGAGCAAGTATAAAATTTGATCAGCTATCTTTTCAACATCATCAGGATCTATTAAAAAACCATTTTCGCCATCTGTTATTAATTCTGCCCCGCTGCTACGTGTAGAGTATATAACCGCAGTGCCGCAGGCCATTGCCTCCATAGGCGCCAGTGCAAATGCCTCGGCATAAGAAGGAAATACAGCAATATTCGATTCGGCAAGATAGTTGAAGAGTTCGCTGTGTGATACATGCCCTTTGAATTTGACAGTATTTGCAGCAGCAGCTGTGAGGAGCTGTTTTATTTTATCGATAGGGCCTTTGCCAAATACCAGCAATTCTGCATTTGGCATTTGCTGATGTACGATATTCCAGGCTTTTATTAATTGGTAGATCCCTTTTTTTGGAACCAGAGAGCCTGAAAAGAATACAGTGGCTTCTTTTTTGGTTGGGATATGGGTTAGGAGGTTGGTGTCAATACCATTATATAAAACTTTTACAGGCCTGTTTATTTGTAAATAAGCTTTGGTCTTATCGGCAGTATATTGGCTGGCACTTGCCAGGCTATCTGCTTCTTCCAGGTGTGTTTTTTCCATTTGGCTAATAATACCGGGAACTTCTTTGCCTGCTTCTCTAAGAAAATAAGTAATAGTACCATTCATCTTGGCAACGGTAGGCTTACTTAATTGAGGGAGTGGCGTATATTTTGTACAGAATTGTACATATTCGCTAAAGTCGGGTTTCTCAATAATGTCTATGTTGTGTTCTTTTATGATGTCTTCAACGTGTGCATGGTATTGTTTTATACTGCGCGTAATGTCCCATTGAAATACACCGGATAATCTGAATGCTTTATAAACACCCCTGACGAGCAATGAATTTTTATTTGAAAAAAAAGCATTGTTAAATTTGCGCCTGAACCTATATACTTTCACACCTTTATCTACAAATTCATCAGCGCCACCATAGCCCCAGTCGTAATAACCAGTCACTACCACATGATGACCCAAAGCTGCCATTTCACGTGCCAGGAATTGTACAAGAGTGCCAATTCCGCCATGCCTGCCGGGAGGATATTCATCACACAGATATAAAATATTCATCTTCTTAAATAGTGTTTTAAGTTTTGTAAGAGTTCTTTATTTACCTGTTTTAATAAGACAGATAAAAACAAGTATACCAAAGTGGCTATCAATACTCTTACAATAACAATTTGAGTTGCGAAAATACTTATAAAATAGGCCGCAGTACCTATTACCGCAAAACTGAGAAAGTGTATAAAAGAAAATCGCATCAGCGAATGGTGGATAATATAATAGTAGACGATAGCCTGTATGAATGTTGCGGCAAGGTAAGCAATAGCCGCACCAAGTCCGCCTAAAAACGGAATGAGCAGGAGGTTTAAGATAATATTGATGATGGCAATACTGATGGTGATGGAAGATATTTGCTTGTATTTTTTACCGGCGTAGCAAAGCGTCCAAAGCATATTGATAAAAAAATGTAATGGCAGGCATAATGATAAGATGAAAAATATGAGTGCATTGGTGCTGCCATATTTCCCGTTTGTAATTACTGCTACCCAGGGCTGCCAGATAATATTAAGCGATAATACTATCATGAAAGCAAAAAATAATTCTATAGAGAGGAAATTTTGTATGTCTTTTTTGCGTTGATCCGAGAGTGTGAATTGGTTTGGAAAAAGACGTATGAATTTTGGCAATATAACCAGCCCTATTATTTGCAGGGGCAGCTTGGCTACTTCGTATCCTCTATAGGCAAAACTATATTCGGCTGTGATGATCTCCGTGCTTATCAAGCCCAGCAATATCCAATCCATTCTTGAAAGACTGCTATCGAAAATGGCGCTTATGTAAAGTGGTACGGATTCTTTCAATAATTTGAAATAGGCTATCTGTTTGAAAACGAATTGCCATTTCATTTTAGTTTTTAGATAAGCAAACAAGGCAATGAATTCGAATGCAGAGCAGCCGATAATTGTATATATCACTTTGTTGATGTCAAAGGACTTGGTAAGTATGAGAACAACAGCTATAACAACCTTGGTAATATTGCTGATCACTGCAATAACCCCATAAGGCGTGTAGCGCTCTTTTGCATTTAGAAATTGTTTGAAAGGACTACCAATGTATAATATGGCCTGGCCTAAAAATACATATGGCAGGATACTTAGCTTTTCATTATCTTTTAAAAAGTAATGTAGCAAGCATATAAGCGTAAGGGTAACAGCCGATACAAACAGGGTATGCAAAAAATAAGATGTAATTACCCAATCGGCATTTTTAGATATAGCAACCCTCCGGGTAACTGATTGTTCTAATCCAAGACCTATGATGATGATGAGAAAAGTAGCAACGGCATTAGACCAGTTGAACAGGCCCAATTCGGATTTTGGTAAAAAACGAGCAGTTATTAGAAAAAAAACAACTCCAATCACCTGAATTGCAATAGCTTGAAGACCCGAAGAAAACAGACTTGATATAAATTTATTTTTCATTTAATTGGTAGCGGCAACAAAACTACTACCTAAAATGTATTGATTTCAATAAAAAAATGAATAATATATTGAAAATATATAATTTAAAATGTGAAAATTTATACAAACAGCTGAAAATTTTAAAAAAAAACAGCATTTTTGCGCAAGAATTGAAAGTTTGACACGGTTTTTGCTGTAAGAAATAGCAAACAAATCGTTTATAGGTAACACCCCCATGGATCATCCTTTTGTAATAAAACTTCCTGCAGAAAGGCCCAGGTTAGAACCTGTACCGCAGTCTGATATTGCTGAAATACGTGAAATGTTTCATCAAATAAATCAGCGGTATATGGTTTATGAGCCTTCGGCTTACTACTATACTGTTAAGCGTGTGATTGACCTGGTCATGTCAATGACATTTATAATATTTGTAATGTCGTGGCTATTTCCAATAGTAGCATTATTAATAAAGCTCACATCTAAAGGGCCTGTATTTTTTATTCAAAAACGTACCGGGTATAAAGGATTGGATTTTGATTGTTTCAAGTTCCGTACGATGTATATGAATGATGAAGCTCATATCAAACAGGCTTCTACAGGAGACAAGCGAATTACTTTAATAGGTAAGTTCCTCAGGATGACACATATTGATGAGACACCACAGTTTTTCAATGTGTTATTAGGTGATATGAGTATTGTTGGACCACGCCCGCATATGCTATACCATACACAATACTATGCCAAGCAAACCCCTTATTACAATCTGCGCCATGAGGCCCAGCCCGGGATGACAGGTATGGCACAAATAAAAGGTTACATAGGTGAAATAAGTATGGAAAGGGAGTTGCGTAAGCGTGTGCAATGGGATATATATTATTTGCGCCACAGGGGTATCCTGTTGGATGTTAAGATCATCTTCATTACTATCGGGCATGTGTTCTTAAAGGTATTTAGCATATTCTCTAAAAGAGAAAAGTAGCATACTTTCCTGTTAATTATTTCTTTGTACTTGGTGGTATTGTTTTTTTCTCTTAATTTTTTGTGGAAAAATATGTGCTATGCCCGTTATTATTACCGCCACCGACTATTCTGATATTGCTGATAAAGCTGTGAATTATGCTTGTCAAATGGCCTTATCATATAGCGCGTCGGTTACTATTATTCATTCATTTATTATCCCTATAGCATTTGGTGATACACCGATACCCGCTATACCATTTGAGGAAGGACGCAGATTGGCTGAGGATAGAATGCATGAGTACGTACAGCAGCTGCGTGTATTATACCCTGACCTTGCAATAACATCTGATGTAATGTATGGTGATATTGTGGATTGCCTGCAAGAATATACAGAACAGCATACACCCTGGTTAGTAGTGCTTGGAAATAGTGAAAAAGAAGATAGTATATGGACTGGCAATATAATATTACACGCGCTACGCACTTTAAAATATCCTGTTATAGCAATACCGCCTGGCGCAGTATATAGACCTGTAAAAAAAATATGCCTTGCTACTGATATCCGGAATATTGATCAAACATTTCCGTACGAGCATTTACTGGCGCTTGTAAATACCACAAAAGCAGCACTACATGTATTGAATGCCGGACAGGGTAAAGAAATACATGAAAATACAGTTATGGAAACTGAGCATTTGCATATGTATCTGTCTGAGGTGCACCCCCAATACCATTTTATTGAGACCAATGATATAGATGCCGGTATTAATTCTTTTGTAGAAAAAAGTGAAATGGACTGGTTGGTAGTGATACCTCACAAACATTCATTTTTCGAAGGTCTCTTTCATAAGAGTCATACCAAAGCGATGGCTCGTATTAGCAACATACCTTTAATAGCGCTGCACGAGAAAGAATAAAAAAGAAGAGATTATAGTTTTGCTTCTTCCTGTTTTCGTTTCTGCATTCTTATTAATAATCCTATACCTCTTATTGCAAGTTCTATTGCTTCCCACTTAGCAAAGCCTTTAAGAATATTACCTGCAGCAGTAGCAGTACCTTTTTTTATTTTCTTTACAAAAGACAATTCGCCTATAGAAGGGAGCGCTTTTAACAACAAGTCCAATCCTAATTCAGAACCTAAAATAGAGATCACCAATTTTAATATTCCCCCTAAACCTTTTTCGGGGATAGCGGATCGAATATCTTCAAATTCAATTGAAAAAATATTATGCAGGCTCATTTCTTCACGAGCTGATTTTAGCAACTGTTTTTCACGTTGCAGATCTTTCAGTCCGTTCAGTTTTTTTTGGGTAAAGAGGCATAAGCAGTGGGAATGATCTTTATTTTTCTATTTCTTCTTCCTCATCGTTATTATATGTTAATGCTCTTATGAACGAGTCCATGAATTTTTGTATAATAAATCTTCGTGAAAAGATTACTATAATAAAAAGTAAAACGTAGGTTGCTACAGTGAGTAATGTGCCTGCCAAATGGCTGCCGGTAGCAAAGGTGAATAATTCAACAAGGCTAAAGCCAATAAATAGTAATATACCAAACCCTATAAAAAGGAGGATGATAATAAATATAATATGGCTGAGTATAAAAGATGTCTTCTCTACTATTGCTAATTGCGTAGTACGAATACGCACCTCTATATACTCAGATATATTGTTTATCAGCTTATTGAAAATGCCCATTAGCTATTTTAAGAATTATAGATCTCATGTTCAAGATCCTGTCCCTTCTTCGCAAATTTATCTTTCAGGGTACTTAATCGGCCTTTTACTTTCTCAAGATCTTCTTTCCTTTTTTCTTCGTCAGTGGCTATAATATATCCTAATGCGGCGCCTATTGCTGCCCCTATCAGCAGTGTAGCTATTGTTTTACCGGTTCCGTTTGCCATAATTCAAGTTTTTTTGTGATGATATATGTTTGTGATGCAAAACTATTAAATATCGTGCCAATACAATGCTAAGATAATGCCAATATTGACCAGGTAACAATGATATTGGTTATAATGGTATATAGTAAATACCTATTTGGTTTTATAGTACCTGTTACTTTCTATATAATTACCCACTTCGTCAGGTACCAGGTAGCGTATCGATTTTTTGGCCTTTATCTGTTCCCTTACAAAGGTAGAGGATATCTCCAGCACAGGGGCATTTAGTACGTTAATATCGGCACCATATGTTTCGGTTATTTCAAACCCTTTTCTCATATAAACCAGGAATGGATGTAGCTGTACCAATTGTTCATAGTTCTTCCAACGATGTATATTTTGAAAGCTGTCAGAACCTATAATAATAGAGAATTGCTCGAGGGGAAATTTTTCGGTAAGATAAGTGAGGGTGTCTATGGTATAAGAGGGTTTGGGTAGCTGAAATTCCACATTACTTGCTCTGAATTTGGGGTTGTTCTCAATGGCCAGGTTTACCAGGTGCAGCCTGTCATATTCATTGAGGAGAGAATGTGAGTCTTTAAGCGGATTATGAGGTGACACAACAAACCACACCTTATCAATATCGGTATATTCGATCATGTGGTTGGCTATTATTAAATGTCCTATATGAATGGGATTAAAGCTGCCGAAATACAACCCTATATGCATGGGGCAAAGCTAAGTAAAAACCCCTAACCCCTATAGGGGAAAGTGTTATTTAAAAACTAACTATAGCTGTAGAAACAGAAGTCCCTTTAGGGATTTAGGGTTTCAACCCATATCTTGTCTGCATCTTTTTTACGAATGCTTAAGTAATAACCAGCTATTTGTATAGCCAAGGGGTCGCCCATAGGGGCTATCATTTCTATCCATACCGGTTCGCCGGGTATGCAGCCCATCTCCATCAGTGTAAGTTGAAAATCGCTGTCTTCATGGCTTTTTATTACTGCTCGTTTTCCTGCAGGTAATTGGGATAAACGCAACACATTCTCTTCTGTAATATTCATTGATGTAAAATTACGAACTAAATAGACTTTGCTGCAATAATCTTCCGAACTTGGCGCATCTTTGCACTATGCCTGCCCGGTTTTATGAACAAAATATATCATCTAAACTCAGTCAAAAAAGAAAGCTGTCAGCCTTTTTAGACAGTCTTATTGTGCGACATATAAAGAAGATCAAAGTCATATCAATCAGCTATATTTTTTGTGATGATGCATACTTGTTATCTATCAATAAGCAATTTTTGAAACATGATACCTTTACAGATATCATTACTTTTGACCTGAGTGAAACAATAGATGAACTACAGGCAGAGATATACATAAGTATAGAAAGGGTGAGAGAAAATGCAGAGAAGTTTAAGGAAGACTATCAAAGCGAACTGCACCGTGTGATATTTCATGGTGCATTGCATCTTTGTGGATTTAAAGACAAGGTACCTGCCGATAAGAAAAAAATGCAGCAGATGGAGAATAAGTGTTTGAAAGGATATTTTAAGATTTAGAAATTATGCAATTAGATATATTATTTGAAGACGATGATATTATTATTGTTAATAAACCTTCAGGGCTGTTAGTTATCCCAGACAGGTTTAATGCTGAATTGCCATGCCTTGTTAAAATGCTTGAAGTCAGCCAGGGTAAAAAAATATGGATCGTTCACCGGCTGGACAGGGAAACCAGCGGGGTAATATGCTTTGCAAAAAATGAGGTGGTACACAGGTATCTCTCTA
>Ga0207139_1083_pt1 | contig 20605 bp, 14 predicted proteins | sample Alteio_BWMinHeat_7_FD_153585 | JGI IMG/M metagenome (GOLD analysis project Ga0207139, IMG submission 153585) | Enriched cells from forest soil in Barre Woods Harvard Forest LTER site, Petersham, Massachusetts, United States -... | ecosystem: Environmental > Terrestrial > Soil > Temperate forest >... | reverse complement strand
ATGGAATTGACCAACTGTGAATTTGACGCAGGCACGAACTACGCGATTCGGTTTAAAGGCGTCAAGTTGACCGACTGCGATTTTTCTCGAGTGAATGTCGAATCGGTCTTCTTTGAACGCGTCGGGGCGAATAACTGTAATTTTTCAGGCTTTAATTTTTATAAGTCACAAGTCAAACAATCTTTGTTTACGAACTCTGATTTGACTGATGCAAATTTTGTAGACGCTCTCTTGGATCGCGTAGGGTTTAGTCAGAGCGACCTGACCCGAACAGCTTTCAATGGAGCTTCGTTAACAAATGTTTTTTTTGACAATTCTCGCCTGAATGAGACTTGCTTCTTAGATGCGAACGTGCGCAATTCTGAGATTTACGGGTCTGATTTGACCGATTGTTTATTTGTCGGTACGGAGAATCAATTTATTCAGTCGGACAACACACCTCATATCATGACCCGACCGGTGATCGGCTATCTATGGAATTTTCAAGGGGTAGGGGGCTTTACGTATGCTACAGAGAAGGCCTTGCGATCTAATAGAGCAATTGTTTTGAAAATCGACTCTCAAGTGGAGGGGATCTTTGTGGAAGGGATTGATGGCGAGGTAAAAAAGGGGTTGGGGGATATTTCTAGAAATGGGTTGCCATCGACGGCAATGAGCATTTGCGACGCCCTTTTGCAACAGGCAGAGCCTGGGTCCCACATTGCCTTGATGAAGGAAAGAGCGCAAAAGATAGCGGGTTACATGCATGGTTTATATCTTCCCGGGTTAGGCGATGACGTCAAACCTGAGTTGTATGGGAAAAAACGGGAGCGAGGCACATTGCCTGAAACGAATTACCTTCGTAGTATCAATGCCTGTGCGTTGATTGCGAGCGCGCATCAAAAGGATCTTCCAATTCACGGGACTTGCCATGGAGCGCAGCTGGGCAATGTCTATTTTGGAGGAACATTGAAACAGAGAGTGGAGGATCATTCGGGTGTGTATCATGAGCTTGCGATAAAAAAAGGAGCGAACCCAGCCGCCGCCCAGGTCATTTCGTCGATGGTGAATGATCACATTTATTATGGGTTGTCGATGCACCACCAAGCAAATAATCTGATCGGGAAGGGATTACATACAGTGTTAGAACACGACGGCGTTCCTAAAGCTATCGTCAGTGAGGATGGAAAAATTGTGCTTACTCAGTTTCATCCAGAGCTTGGCTTTGCCATTTCAGAACAATTTCAATTGGGAAAAGATCCTCATTATAGAAAGGCCGCCGAGCAAGGGATGCGCATTTTCCGCGCTTTTGTGGAAAAAGCAGCAGCCTGCCTGCAGCGATCTGAGAGCCCTCCAGTTTCTCATTAGGGGTATTGGATATATTTTTCTTCCCTCATAACCGCAAAAATGTCTAAACGATTTTGGTTGTAAAAAAATAGAAAAACAAATATAATCACCACCTGATTTTGATTGTTATGTAATTAATCGGAGTTTATGTGATTAATAATACAAGTTTTTTTAAATTTGATTTTAATTATATTAAAGACTCCATTGTTCATGATGCCACAGTATTCGCCTCTTCCCCTCAAACACAACGCGTGGCAAAGATTGCCATTCCTTTTCTCTGCATGTGTGAACCGGTCCGGACGACGTTAACTTTGGGATTAGGCGCAGCTAAGTCGGCCCAGCTCTTACACGGAATGTATCAAGATCCACAGAAAAGACGTGCCAACGCAATTCAACTGGCACAAGTGGTGACCGGGGTCTTTCTGAGCGTCTACAAGCCTGCCTATGGGATTGTGGCGTCGAGTGTGGCAGAAATCGTCAAAGATCTTCAAGAAGCTTATGTCGAAATTCAAAAATCGGAGTGGCAGAAAGCGAGCTTTAAGTTATTCGCAGCGGCGCACCATATTCTCTATTTGGGTTCGATTGTGGTAGGTGGTCCTGAACTCAAACTGCTCTCCTTGCTCGCGCACGCAACTGTCGAATTGTATACGTCGCATCAGAAACTCAAAGAAGGGCAGCGGCCAGAAGGGTTTGCTAACTTGCTGTTGGCCTTGATCCGCTTATCACAAGTGCCTGCCTACGGACGGACGATCCATCGCGCCTATTTTGGAAAGGAAGTGACACAAGAACAGCTGAAAGAAGTGCTTGCCGAAGTTCAAAATGAGATGGAGAAGGAACCGAAAAAACAGATCGATTTCGATCAGGTCTTGGAAAAGCGTGGATTTACCAATAAAGTCAAGAATGTGTCGTTTGCAAAAGCCGCGCAAGAGATCGCGCGCGAACGGCAAACGGCTGTGATGGAAACAGCTTATCAAGAAGCTGTGCCCGTTTCTTGCGACTCAGCCCCTCAGGCTGCGGCCTCAAAAGACGAGCTGGGTCCTAGCTTGTCTAAAGCTTTTCTTGATTTGATACGTATTCTGAATAGGTTTCGAGAGAACCCTGGTTTTAACACTCTTGTCGAACTCTCGAGTATCATGAAGAGGCTGAAGATGAGCTTTGGCCGTGAGGCTCTGATCAAATTGATGAAAATGCAGAAGATCTTTGACGATTTCTGCCACACTCGACGCCACAATCCCATAGGCAGGCTTGTAGACGCTCAGAAAGACCCCGGTCACCACTTGTGCCAGTTGAATTGCGTTGGCACGTCTTTTCTGTGGATCTTGATACATTCCGTGTAAGAGCTGGGCCGACTTAGCTGCGCCTAATCCCAAAGTTAACGTCGTCCGGACCGGTTCACACATGCAGAGAAAAGGAATGGCAATCTTTGCCACGCGTTGTGTTTGCGGAGAAGAAGCAAATACTGTGGCATCATGAACAATGGAGTCTTTAATATAATTAAAATCAAATTTAAAATAACTTGTATTATTAATCACATAAACTCCTTGTATTATATAGATATTAATACAGATGCGATATTTTATTTGTTTTTCTATTTTTTTACAACCAAAATCGTGGATTATGGAACTGCAAGCTAACAAAATTCGGGCGCTGGCACGTTTACGAAAGAGGGTTTCTTCGGCGAAGCCCATGGGAATAGGTGGAATCGTAGTAATCGAGGACGAGCGCGATCGCTTGGGCAAGATCGCCTTGTTGGATCGCTTCGCTAGCACTCTTGGCCCTAACCCGGCCTAGATGCTTCTCAATCCGGCCGATGGCCGCGATCAGCTCTTCAGGGGAAGCTCCCCCGTATTCTTTCAAGAGTCTCTGGATCCGCTCTTCGCGGGGCCGCTCGATCACCTCTAGGCGAGCAGAGGCCATTTTTTGAGACAAGGCGATCGGCAAGTGGCACGTCCCAATCAAACGGCTTTCATTTTCGATCCAAACAGGCCGCGTGAGATCAAACCTGGCCAATGCTTCTCCGATTGCATTTTCAAACTGCTCCGTCGACGGCTGAGGCTCGAGAATCCCGACACGCCCAAAAGCGCTCCCCCGATGGCATGCTAAGGCTTCTAAATCGATCACCTGCTCTCCACGCTCTTTAAGATCGGCAAGGGCCTCTGTCTTTCCACATCCAGTCATCCCTCCAATCACGATCAGCTCAAACGAACGCTCAAATTGCCGGTGGCACCATTTCCGATACGCTTTGTACCCCCCTTTCAACGTCGCAACGCGAAAACCCGCAAGCTCCATCAACCATCCCATCGCCCCGCTGCGCATTCCTCCACGCCAACAATAGATCTTGAGGGCTTTGGAATCGGCTTGACTTTGTGCCTGAGTGACAAACGCGGCAAGCTTGGGGCCAGTGAGTTGCAACCCTAAGAAAACAGCGGGATCTTTTCCCTGCTGCTTATAGGTCGTCCCCACGAGAGCGCGCTCTTGATCGGTGAATAAAGGCAACGAAAGGGCACCTGATATGCGCCCTTTGGCATATTCCAAAGGGCTTCTTACATCGATTATAACGCCTGGTTGTTGGAAAAATGCCTCCACGTCGCAAACGAGCGCCATGGTGTGTCACTCCTCTGGAACAAGCTTCTTGAGGCCGCCTAAATAAGGCTGCAACACAGCAGGGATGTTGACAGAACCGTCCGCGTTTTGATTGTTTTCCAACAAAGCCACCATCAAACGGGACGTGGCTAGGCCAGAGCCATTCAGCGTGTGAACGTATTCGAGCTTATCCTCCTTATTCCTAAAGCGGATATTGGCCCGACGCGATTGGTAATCGGTGCAATTGGAGACAGAAGAGACTTCGTAGTAACGGTTCTGTCCGGGCAGCCACACCTCAATGTCGATCGTTCGCGCAGAAGCAAACGACATGTCGCCTGTGACTAACAGTGCGTTGCGATAATGGAGGCCCAAACCGTTTAAGATCTCTTCAGCGCTGGCCATCATCATCTCAAACACGGCAGAGCTCTCCTCTGGCTTGGCGAAACAGAACATCTCTACCTTGTTAAATTGGTGCATCCGAATCAATCCCCGTTCCTGAGAGCCAGCAGCGCCAGCCTCTCTGCGGAAGCACGGCGTATAAGCCACATACTTCAAGGGCAACTCCCCTTCAGGAATCACCTCTTCGCTATGCAATCCATTCAGAGAAACTTCGGCTGTTGGAATCAGATAGAAGTGAAAATCTTTATCCTCGATTTTGAACTGCTGATTGTCGAACTTCGGAAGCTGCCCAGACGCAAACATCACATCGCGCCGCACAACCACAGGGGGCATCCATTGCATAAACCCATTCTTCAGGTGAATGCCGATCATGTAGTTGATCAGGGCCCACTCTAAGCGAGCTCCTAAATTGCGGTAGACGGGCCACCCGGTCCCAGCAAGCTTCGCACCCCGCTTGAAATCAAACAAGTTAAGCCGCTCGTTCAGTTCCAAATGGTTTTTAAAGGGGAAGTCAAACGTTGGTTTTTTACCGACCTCTTTGATCACCACGTTGTCTTGTGGAGATTGGGAGATCGTGATGTCATCCATCGGAAGGTTTGGCAAACGGGCAAGGAGATCGATAAAATGGGCTTCAAGCTCTGTTAAACGGTTGTCTAGAGAATGAATCTGCTCGGCGTGGGCACCCACTTCGTGCATCAAATCGGTTGCATCTTTCCCCTGCCGTTTCAAGACGCCGATCTGCTGCGAAACCTCGTTTCGCTTCGCTTTCAGCTTTTCCACTTGTGTTTTGGTGTCTCGGATCTCTTCGTCTAAAGCGACAATAGGCGCAAGCTCAACTGTCGGTTCTTTATGCCTCAGCTTCGCTTCCACTTCTTGCCAATTCTTGCGGATCAAACGGATATCGATCATAGGTGTGCCTCAATATGTAATACCTATTGAGGATCATACACCGCACGTCTTCTTGTCAAGCCTGAATATTGGAATTTTTGTCCGTTTCCGACAGATAAACGCGGAACATCTGCGTCACTGCCAACATCGAACTCACGGAGTCTTTCTGACCGACATAGTTGCTGATGTTATCGATGACACTCTCTTTTCCAGCGGCATCTTTTGGGAAACATGCTTGCACTTGTGTCAGCAAATTGCTCATGAGCGTCGTTATCTTTGCACGCATCTCATCAGACGTATTCTCAGGAAATTTCAATAAGCTGCCAAGTTGGCTCGGATCGGCGTTGAGCAACTCCTTCATCTCCATCCCGTTCATCCCCCCATAAAGAGTGCGATACAGGAGATTTAACGCCATTGCTGAGAGTGTCAAGCGCACAGCCGTGTTCAAAGCAGCACGCTCAGGAGGGAGTGAAGAGGCACCCTCCATCTGAGGAATGACCATCCCCAACACCTGATTCCCATACTTGACGGCAAAATCTATATCTTCAGGGGGTACGGGTGGTTTTTGACCTAAAGCTTCCGTTAACATTTCTGCATTGACTTTGTTCACAGCTTGCCCATTCAATAAGGCTGCAACCAGAGCAGCGGCGGCTTGAATATCCATTGGCATACCAGAAAGCGGCCCACCGACCCCCGCAATCGCATCTGCGAACGGACTGACACTAATCCGATCAACCCCGGTAGAAGAATCGACCGCTCCCACCAATGCCTGTGCATCTGCAATTCCTCCTGCCAAGACCCCTGCCATCGAAACCGCCCCAGGATCCGTGACCCACTGTTGAAGCTCGACACGCGCCATCGAAGAGGCGGAAAGCTCTGGATGTAACTCAGCTTGTTTTTGACTCGCCCGATACTCTTCGGCAAGCTGCGCAAGCATCGCAGCGTAATTGCCCCACATCGAGTCTGAGATGTCTTTTTCGGTCTCTTGCACAGACGTTGCTACGTTGATTGCCGTTGCCCTCGCACTTCCCAATGCCGCCGAATCTACACCCGAAGCCGATGGAGGATCGAGCGAGGGAATATTCGCTGCCAAAATGGCTAGCGCAGCCGCCTGCATCTCACTCGCTTGGATCGAAGATGCCGATGTAGGAGCTGTATCGCTCGTCGTCGCAGGCTTAGAAACACCCGGTACCCCGCCTGGCCCACTGACCTGGTCGCCCGGCTTCTGACCCCCAATGCCTATGTCCATGCCCATAAAACACCTCATCCGAAGGGCAAATAGACTCCCTTCTTATCCCTCATTATATCAAATATTTATTTAAAAATCACCACTATTTTATTTGGCTTAAAAAGGCAAAAACTAACAAATTTACTATAAAAAATGACCATTTCACTACAATTAACTAGGGGTAAGAAACCGTTTTTTTTGACCTAGAACGGCGATTTATGGTAGATTGGGCCCCAAAATAGGAACATTTGGAAATTAAGGAGATAAAAATGGATGCTCGCTTAGGAAGATTTTATACTGACGCCGTGTTAACAATCCGAGAGAAAGGCTGGTGTCAACAAGCGGTCTCACAGGTGGCAAAGTACAAACAACACACAGTCCGGGCTTTGGCTCTTGCTACAGGGCTTTATTCAGCCTATAAATGCTATCAAAAACCAGCTGAGGCTCTTGCAATGGCTGCCTTTGGCGCTACCTGGGCTTTGCTCCATCATGCCATTCCACAGTTTGCCAAAGATGTGTTAAAAAATCAGTATATCCCTGGCGTTATACGCGCTCCATCGTTTTCCGGCAATATTGCGACATCATACACTGTGCTTTCCTTCGTGGCCGCTCTTAAAGCAGAACAGCGTGTTTGTCCTTCGTTTGATAAAGTAGCCGTCTTTGCGGCCTTTGTGTTGACAGAATTCGTTCTAGTTCCGACCGCCAAACTGGCTATTGACGACCACTTTCACCGTGACTTTGAAGATGACTTCCCAACAGATCAATACCCCAGCGCCGCCCACTATCGCCGTGACTCTGAAGATGACTTCCAAAGTGATCAACACCCCGATGGAGACAGGTTCGCATCCTCCTCAAGCGTTGAATCTTCACTAGTTACAATGAGCAGCCGGGTTCTGCCTTCAAAACCAATTGATATTAGTCAAATAGACATCCTTTATTTAAATAGTAACATCCCGCTGAAAGACTACCACGAGGTATTCCCTCTAGGCACACAACTTATACTCTCAGATGGACGTAAGTATTTTGGGGTGAATCGCCAATACGCTCAGGAATGGACTTCAGCTGCGAAAGATCAAGCCAGATATGCTCCTTGCCACAGCAATGCGGTCGATGATCATAAGCTACGACAAGTTGCACACTTATTACCACTAGAGACCGTCGTAGTTTTTCCAAAGGGTCAAGGATCATTTCAATTGAAAAGCTGGGATAGATGGCTTGGGTCTTGGGTTCGAGTTGAACGGAGCCACTAACAAAGCGATTACGGATCCCCTAGCGGATTAAGGCTGTGCCTACAGCTGCGAAGCGGCGGCAGAAAACAATCACGATTGTGACTGCACTAAAAACACGAGCATTTGAAAATTAGGGAGATATAAATGAATAGTGCATTGGACGGGTATTATGGCGTCGTGAACTCAATCCGATTGAAGGGTTGGGGTCAACAAGCGCTCACACTGGTTACAGACTATAATAGCCACACAGTCAAGGCGTTGAATGGTGTTGCAGGCCTTTGCTTTGCTTATAAATGCTATCAAAAACCCTATGAAGTTCTTGCAATGGCCGCGTTTGGGGCGACCTGGACTTTGCTCAACCATGCCATTCCACAGTTTGCCAAAGACGTGCTCGCAAATCATGGAAGGATATTTCGACCACGCATTCAATTGTTTTTAGGCGAAGTTGCGAGATCATACAACGTGCTTTCCTTTGTGGGAGCGCTTAAAGCAGGACAGCGTGTTTGTCCCTCCTTCGATAAAGTAGCAGTCCTAGCAGCCTTTGTGTTGACAGAATTTTTTCTGGTTCCAGCTGCCAAACAGGCTATTGCCGACCATTTTCTCATGCATCGGCAGCCCCAATTTTTCCCTAACTTCAGTATTGATGACTTCGAAAGCCCTCCATTCGCATCCCTCACTAGCACTGCAACAATGTCTGCAATGAGCAGCGAGGATCTGTCTTTAACACGAGTTGATATTAATCAGATAGACATCGATTATTTAAACCGTGAGTTCTCGTTAAATAAATACCATGAGGCATTCCCTATTGGGACACGCCTTATATTCGCAAATAAAGATACATATGCGTCTGGGAATACTCCCGGTTTAACTCCGAAATGGATTCAAGTCGCGGAAAAGCAAACCCAATATGTTCAGTGCAACAGCAGCAACAGCAATAACAGCAGTGTGAATGGTCCGCCTGGCAGTCACCATAAGCTAGGACAATTTGCACACTTATTGCCACTAGAGACTGTTGTCGTCTTACCAGCTGGTCGGGGGGCATTTCAATTGAAAAGCTGGGATGAAGGGCTTGCGGTTTGGGTTCGAGTTCAACGGAGCCACTAGCAAAGCGATTACAGCCACCTTTTTAGGAAACTGAAAGAAACGGTAATTGCTGATCACCCTCCAAAAGCTTGACAAATCTAAGGTTGTACTTTAGATTTGTCAATATGTACCAAAGACATCTGAAACCTTATATTTTAAAATATTCCAAAGAATATCCACTGCTGGCTCTTGTAGGCCCTCGTCAAAGTGGCAAAACAACTCTTGTTAAGGAGCTGTTCCCAAGCTACACCTACCTTTCTTTAGAGAATATCGACACCCGAACCTTTGCGCTAGAGGACCCAAAAGGATTTTTAAAGCAGTATCATACCCACGTGATCTTAGATGAAGTGCAAAGAGCGCCAGAATTATTCTCCTATCTGCAGGGGATTGTCGATGATGACCCAATACCTGCCCGTTATGTTTTGACAGGGTCCTCTCAATTTTTGCTGATGGAAAGTATTTCCCAGTCGCTTGCAGGGCGCATTGTGACTTTCAAACTGTTCCCCCTTTCCTTTCTTGAACTTTATCGCTATCCTCCTGAAAAGCACTCCGAAGGTATTTTCAAGAAACATTCAAAACGCTCCACCATTTCGCAAGAAGAGCTTTATTCTCTCCTTTTCCAAGGATTTTACCCAAGAATCCATGAAAAGAAAATCAACAGTTATAAATGGCACGAAAACTACATTGAAACTTATGTTGAAAGGGATGTAAGGCAGCTTCTAAATATCCGCAATCTGCGCACGTTTGAGAGTTTTTTAAAGCTTGTCGCTTCCCACTCTGGACAGCTTGTTAACTATACAACTCTCTCGTCAAGCCTTGGAGTCTCGCTCCCAACCATTAAAGAGTGGATTTCGATTCTCGAAACAAGCGGGCTCATTTTTATTCTCCCCCCTTTTTTCGAAAATTTTTCTAAGCGCATTGTAAAAACTCCCAAGCTTTATTTGGCTGATACTGGCCTTCTTTGCTATCTATTAGGCGTCCGGTCGACAAACCATCTAAAAGCTCATCCATTGCTAGGTTCTATATTTGAAACGTTTATAATAACTGAGTGCTTCAAAAGGTTTTACAACATGGGTCAAAAGCCTCCACTTTACTTTTGGCGCGACCAATCGGGCAACGAAATTGACTTGCTCATTCATGAAGGCACTTGCGCCTTCCCAATTGAAATCAAGCTTTCTCAAACTTTCAGGACGGATTTTGCAAATGGAATCAAAAAATGGATGGCCCTTGATGATAATCCTGCAAAGAGCGGAGAAGTCATCTATTGTGGAAACGAAGCGCTCGGGATAAAAAGCCCTATCACAACCTTGCCCTGGTTTCAAATATGAATTGCAATGTGATCAGGAGCCACTAACAAAGCGATTACGGATCCCCTAGCGGATTGAGGCTGTGCTTACGGCTGCGAAGCAGCGATGGCACAAGCACAACCCGAGAAGAGTGCTTTGATCAAAGAGAATAGATCCTCAAGAAAACTTGCCAGAAATAAGAAGAAAATGGCATCTTTTTGCTAAAAGGATTGATCATGCTCGAGCAAAGTAAAGTCACATTCATGGGTTTAGTTGTAGCGTTGTTAGTTACATCCTCCGCTAGCGCGAAAATTGAGAGGTTGGTTGTCAGTGAAAATTATGTGCAAGAACGGGAACGAGAAACCACTGAATATGTGCCCCAAATCGAGCTTGCTTTACAACATACTTTAGAGATCTCGAATTTAGATTTAGATCGCTTCAATCATAATGAACATGTGCAACCCTACATTGGTAAAGTACGAGATCGTTATCCTGTTGGCGATAAAATGGTTCTGATTACAACTGATCGCTTGACCGCATTTGATTTGCCGGTTGCGCAAATTCCACTGAAAGGCGCGGTATTAAATTTAATTTCTGAATATTGGTTCAAAAAAACGGCGCATATCATGCCAAACCACATCATCTCGGTGCCACATCCCAACGTCACCATTGCCAAAGCTGTGACTCCCTATAAAGTGGAATTTGTCGTGCGTGAATATTTAACAGGCTCAAGTGGCACCAGCATTTGGACTTTATATAAAAAGGGGCAACGTCAGTTTGGCGGTATTGTATTACCGGATCATATGCAACAGCACCAAAAACTCCCATGCCCAATTATTACTCCTACTACCAAGTCTGACGCGCATGACGAACCCTTAACTCCACAAGAGATCGTCACTCAAGGTTTAATGACCCAAAAACAATGGGATGAATGTTCTGCTAAGGCCATTGAATTGTTTGAGCATGCGCGTGATGTTGCTGCTAAACGCGGTTTAATTTTAGTCGATACTAAAATGGAAATGGGCATCGATGCGCAGGGAAATAATATCTTGATCGATGAGGTGTTTACTCCAGATTCATCGCGCTATTGGATTGCATCCAGTTATGATCCAGAAGCCGTACTTAAAGGCAAAGGGAGCCCAAAGAACATCGATAAGGAATTTATTCGCTTATGGATCAGCTCACAATGTGATCCCTATAAAGATCCAATCCCCAAGGTCCCTCAAGATCTAATCGTAGAACTTAGCCGTAGATATGTCATGTTATACGAAATCATTACCGGCCAGAAATTCCCATTTGAAGACGTGATTGGCGCTAAGAATTTGAATGAGTCAGTCTATGAAGAACTGGCGTTATGAACTCAAACGCTTCAATGCCGTTGGATCTAGCGCCTCCAGGCCTCTGACGTGATCCAAGTTGATTAAATTTTGCAGCTTGAGATAGCCTACAAGGTGAACATTTTAACCCGAGGCTCTGATGACTATCCTTAAATACTTGCTTGTACTTCTCCCTTTTTGCAGCCAATTATGTTCTACACCCAAAATTGAAATACGCGTTGGGAGCGATTCAGACATACCGAGGATTCAAGAGGCGTTTTGTATTTTGGATCAGCTTGGGATTGATTATGAGCTCCGAATTTTATCCGCTCATCGAACCCCTCATGAAATGATGGCTAAAGCTCAAACTTTGGAGCAAGAGGGTTTTTCGGTATGCATCGGTTCCGCCGGAGGGTCGGCACATCTCCCCGGGATGACAGCATCGGAAACTCCCCTCCCTGTCATTGCCTTGCCGGTTAAAACGAGCTACTTAGATGGCCTTGATTCCTTACTTTCTATGATCCAAATGCCTCCGGGAATTCCCAACGGCACTGTGGGGATCAATGACTCAAAATCAGCCGCCCTCGCAGCCGCACAAATTGCCTATCTTGGCGACACTCAAGTCATGCAAAAGATCTGTACATTGAGAAATATTCCATACAAAGAACACACGCCGCAATCTCGAGTAGCTGTTGTAGGTTCAAAACAAAAAAACTTGGGTGTAGAGTTTGAAAAAGCGATGGAGCTGTTCGTCGCTTTTAATGTCGAAGCGATCGAGTATGACATCGATGAAGAGGGGTTTTTAGATCAAGCTATTGAATCTGGGTGCAGCGCGCTCTATTTCGTTTGTGATGTTCAAAATGAAGGGCTTGTTCAATGTCAACACTTAGCGAAAAGCACCTTTTTACCTTTTGTCGTGATCCCCTATTTTGAGAATAAGACAAGCCTATCCCCCACGTTTTTTTATCAAATTTTGTCGAATGAAGCCGCTCTTTCTATGGGCATCAATCAGTTTTCCAATGGAGCCCTCTATTGCTTACAGATTATCGGTAACGAAAATGCTCAAGTACGCAATAAATTTAATGAATACCGTCGCGATCTCTCAGATTCTGTTAAACAAAAAAACAAAAAGCTACAGGAAGAAAAGCACAAAAAGGAACTGACCTAAAATAAGAGTGCAAATCTTGCCGTAACCCCTTGCAACATAAGGCTCCTCCCTTGGTGGAGGAGCAAGTTTGGCTGAATGTCCTCGGTCGTCTCTCCGGAAAGGTTAAGGGGTCTTGATTCTACCGAGGAGTAAACGTTGATGAAATCGTTTTGATCAATCCATTGGGATAGCTCATATCCTATCTTCACAAAAACTTGGTACTGCCAAAAACACCCCGTCCATTGCAATCCGATACTTTCTTCAAAGTTTGCCCGCACGCGGTTATATTGGTCTTCAAGAGTACCATCAACGGGAATTAAACTCGGCGTGGGTTGTCGAGTATCAAAGGTAGCGCCAAGAGCGGACATTCTGTATTTGTAATGCGCGTAGAGCAGAGAAGCAGATACATTACCGCACAAGCTCCATCCGCAAGCAAAATCCCAATTAAAACCCATTCCCGTTCGAATGCCGCCAGCCGAAAAATTCTGTTTAATGTTTAGATCAGAATCGAAAGGAATAACGCCCTCTCCTGGGCCAAAAACTGAATACATAAATAGGGAATGATAATCCGTATGATAGCGTTGATTGATCCAAGCGCCGCGCACACCGATGTAAGGACGCAGGCAAACGCAATTTCCGATTGAGAACTCGTTGCCTATCGATAGATCAACGACATTGTAATTTAAACTCCATTTGGCCCGTGCACGATCGGCCCGAGCGCCAGCAAAATCGGAAACCCACTGGATATTAAAAAATTCCTGAGGAAAATTTGGAGTCTGAAAGGAACCGTCAGCATGGCCATTTAAGTGTGTCCACTCAACAGCAAGGCCCCAGCAGCAATGTGATTTGTAACCCCCACCCACTCTAAACCCGGGGCTCCAGTCATAACTGAGGTCTTTAACTTTGGCATCGAGACCAACAATGGGCACGGAGAAATCAACTGTATCGATTTCCGAATAACCATATTCAAGGCCGTCGACAAATGGTTGTAGATAGAGAAATTCGCCAAATACGAAATAATTATCGTTTACACAGCCATTCTGATCATATGTCACTTGAACAGCGTCTAGCTGACACTCATCAGCAGAAACGGCTTGACAACACATCATGAAGCCCATGCACAAGATGCGGCATTTTTCTCTCATGTTACCCCCTCCGTTAAAGAGGGGCATTATAGCAAAATTTGGGTGTTATAAATCAAGTTTTAGGTTTAAAGGCTAGCTCTCGCATAGTTAACATTTCCTATTAATTATTGTTAATGTATAATAAATATTATAAGCTAGAATAGTATTTTTTACTATTTGGAGGAGTTATGAACGAGATTAATAAACTTGGTCACCAATTGTGGGACAAACTACGTGGTATTAAACCAGAAGGTCAAGGAACAACAGCGGGCAAAGCTGATGCTCCCTCGGTGAAGGGTAAAACGGATACCGTTGGTGGTGCAATTTTAGACCCTGAAAAGGTTGCATCGAATAAGCCCAGTTCTTTCCTTAAACCACTTCTCCAAAGACGCGTTTCAGATGCGACAGCAGCACCAACAGCTGGTGCAACAAAACAAGTTAGTCAGAGCTTTTTTTCCAGATTGTTCAGCGCCGCACCACCCAAAGACAAACTAGCGGATTGCACGGAACGGCTCGCTAAACTCGAGCCAGAGATTGATGCAAACATGAAAGAGGCAACTCTCTTAAAAGGTAAAGGTAATATCAATATTCCTGATCTGAAACGCAATTATGGCATGCACCTCTTCAGCAAAGAAGCGCGGAATCAAGCACGTTTTAATCGAAATGGTAACCGTCTCGCAAACAATGCCAATGACCTGCGCCGCGTTGTCAACGAACTCGAAAAACTCAAACACAAGGAAACCGATGGGAGCAAAATTAAAGCGATCAATGGTTTAATCGAGAGCGCCCAAGGCAAACTCAATGAAGTGGCCCAAGAACTCGGCCAACACATACAGGCGCATCACCAAGCATTCGCCCAACGGATCGCGTTGGAGAAGGTGATGTCGAATGCGAGAGATACCGAACACAGCTCACGACCAGAACCAACTTCGCCCGCTGCTGGAGCAACAAAGACTGCTGCTCCTGCACCTGTTGCAACTAATACCCTAGAACTTCTGCAGAAGGTGATGAAGGGAGAAAAGCTGAAACCCTCTGAATATACGGATCTCAGCCGCGCTACAGAAAAGCTCCGCAGCATGCAAACTAAACTAGACGCTAAACCTGAAACGGGATATCTAATCAACGCCAAAGAGACAGCGGATGGGACAATTGGCACATCAGGGCTCACCCAAAGCCAAATCGTCACCCCCACAGACTATCAAAATGCAATCGCCTACCTCGATGGTTTAAAAAATGAGCTGGAAAGTGACGTTCAAAAAGCCCTTCCAGTCTACGAAAAGAAAGCAACTAGCCTAATCGGGACACTGCAAAAAGACTTGGCAAAGCAAGACCCCGTCTCCCCTAGTGCGGCAGCCACAACGAAAATCTCTGCCGATCTTAAAAACCTCCGAGCACTTGTCGATGAAATCAGAGGGATGTCCCCTCATGGACTTGCCCTTTTACAGACGATCAAAGTAAAACTCCCACCTATTACCCCTCTAAACCTGACTGATGAGGCAAGAAGCGATTACAATCGCTTAACCAATGCCTATATGCTCGGCATCATCGATGATTTGGAGCCTTCGTTAGTGTTGACAGATGATCAGACTAAAGCATTTGATGAATTGAAACAAAAAATCATCCAAAACGAGACGTTCTCGGTAACAGAATACAAAGGCCTCATGGGAGTAAAAGAGAAACTTTTGGAAATAAAAAGCTTAAAAGATTCTTACAGAACACCTATCAACGAATTCTTCGACAAAGCTCATGTGCCAGCCGAAATTAGGATCGAAAATAGCGATAAAGTGAAAAAAACTGACGCGGTCGCCAAAAGCTCAACGCTCGACGAGACACAAGTTGCGCAATTAAAAGCCTTCAGAGATAAAATCGTCAAGAGCGAAGCCTTTACCCCTGAAGAATACAAAAGTCTGGTTGCATTGAGAGAGCATCTTACTAAATTGAGAAACAGTCTAACAGTAAGCACAGCTCTCCTTCCCAGTGGAGTTAGCCAAATAGAATTAAACAGCGTCATCTCCTTCTTGAAGACTCCCAACGAACGCAAGATGGACGCCTTCCAAAACTACCTCCTGAACACGGATGGAACTCCGAAGGTAATAACTGAAGGCATTTTTAGATTGTCTGGCTCTTCAGACGAGGTAAAGACTCTAAAAACAAAGATGGCTGACGCCGATTTCGAATCTCTTGAAGGGAAAACGAAAGACCCCAATGTCGTCGCCGCCCTCATGAAGGACTTCCTGCGAAACTTCGAGTTCTTTCCAGATAATGACTCTTACAAAGAGTATTTGAGCGCGTGTAAGGAGTTTGCTGAGACTAAAACCGATGCTACAAGTAAAAAAATAGGTGATGCAATCAACAAGTTGCCTCCTGAAAACAAAGCCATCCTGAAACAGGCCTTAGGGGTTTTAGCAGCTTATGCGAAATTAACGGATATAGAAAACACAACAAAGATGGATGCAAAAAATCTTGCAGTTGTCTTTGGCCCCAATCTTCAACGACGCTCTGTTGAAACAATGCCGGCAGAAGTATTAGCTAATGCCACGCCTTTAAATGTGGGTGCACAATATCTCATAGAACACGTTAATGACTTAACCTAACGCCTGAAGAGGTGCCCAGAGTGCATTAATCCTGTAGAGATATGCCGCCCCTTCAGGGCTCGCCTGATTTGCTATGATAAAACCCAGGCCTCCGCTTCGCTCCGACCTGGGCTATAAGATGCCGGCCCGTTGGGCCTCACAACACGCTCAATTGGTTCTGGAGCTACTGGGCTCTATAAGATGCCGGCCCGAATGGCCTCACAACACGCTCAATTTGTTCTGGAGCTACTGATAGGTGTCCTATGTGTAGTCTGGGGAAGGCTGAGGCCCGAAGGGCCGGCCTAGCATAGCCCAGGTCGGAGCGAGCGTCAGCGAGCTGAGGCCTGGGTAAACACGAACCCAAGTGACGAGCCCTAACAGGGCGGCATATCACTGTAGGATCTTCGAAAAATGTCACCCATGTGACTTGGTCGGACCCAGTTTTCGGGCACGGGCACGCACGCGGGCGCGGGCACGAAAACCTACAGAAAGCCTTTTTTTTCCTTTCTATTGACAGAATCGCCTAAAATGCTTGATCATCGCCTAAAAAAGGCACGCGCTTATGTCTTCCCAGACACCGACTCATTTCAAAGGGAAAGATGCCCTTGGCCATGTGATCGAAGCACAGGCTCAAGGGATCATCTCCTCAGCAGAAATCCATGGGCTAGAGGTCCCGGGATATCTTTCGGCCTTGGGGGATACCGCTAGAGACACGAGCCTCCTCCTGCTGATGCTCTGGGAACTGTGCCTCTTTGCCCCTATCGCGCCAGAAAAGGCCCTCCCGCTGCTGGCCCTCTTTGCCTGCAGCTGGCTCCTCTGGAAGATCGGAAGGAGCGCCTGGCTGGGGTGGTTTCGCCTCGAAAGGCTCCACCGGACCTTGGAGCAAGAAAGGTGGGAAATTGAGCACCACAGGCAGCAGGAGCGCGATGAGCTCCGGGTGCTGTATGCAGCCAAGGGTTTCGAAGGGAAGCTCCTGGAGGACGTTCTAGACGTCTTAATGGCCGACAACGAGCGGCTCCTCAAGGTGATGGTCGAGGAGGAGCTAGGGATGACTCTAGGAACGACGGAACACCCTCTTAAACAAGGGCTTGGAGCCGCTGGAGGGGTTTTGATCGCCTCCTTCATGGCGCTGATCCCTCTCTACTTCCTGGGGACACCCGGCATCGTCGTGGGAACCTTTACAACCGTCACCTTTACGGCCGCTGCCGCTGCTTATCTTGCCCATAACCACCCGATCCCCGCCATCGTCTGGAACCTAGGCCTTGCCGTCCTGGCAACGGGCTCCCTTTACTGCCTTTTGCAATACGTCATTTATTAAAGGATCGGTCATGTATTACGGCACCATTTCAGATCCTTCAGCCACGGCCTACTTGACGCAGTTTTTCGAAATGGGAAAACAGGAGAGCGTGAGCCCCTTTCTCAAAAAAAGCTCGCGCGAATGGTCGAGCAACCTGACGTTAAAGGCCTCCTCCGTTGCAGCGATCCTCCTTGTCTTGACGTTTACCCTCTCTTTTTTTGATGAGCTAAAACCCCTGCACCATCTGTTGCTAATCTTTGTCTACTTTCTTGCCGGGATCCCATCGCTGATCGAGTCGATCGAAGACCTGTGCGATGGAGAAGTGAACATCGATATCTTGATGACCATCGCTGCATTTGCCTCGATCTTCATCGGCAACGGGATGGAGGGTGCCCTCCTTTTGGTTCTCTTTTCCCTTTCAGGAGCGATGGAAGACGCTGTGACGCAAAAAGCAAAAGGGTCGTTGAGCAGCCTTCATCAACTCGCTCCAACGAAAGCCACGGTGATTGAAGAGGATGGCACCTTAATCGAACGGGCCATCAAAGAGATCCAGGTTGGCACCAAAATCCTCGTGAAAGCGGAACAGATTGTGCCGCTAGATGGCAAAGTGATCGAAGGGATCTCCTCCGTCAACCTCTCCCACATTACGGGTGAAAGCCTACCGATCACAAAAAAAACCGGCGACCAAGTGGCTGCCGGTGCCCGGAACCTCGATGGGGTGTTGACGATCGAAGTCAACAGAAGCAGTGCCGATTCCACCCTCGCCAAAATCATCGAACTCGTCACACAAGCACAAGAAGCGCGCCCTTTACTGCAACGGTGGTTCGACAGCGTGAGCCGCATCTATGCGATGTCGATCATCTCCCTTTCGGCCCTCTTTGCAGTGACGATGCCTTTCCTCTTGTCGATCCCTTTCTTAGGGGTGGGAGGCTCGATTTATCGCTCTTTGGCTTTTCTGATCGCCGCCTCCCCTTGCGCGCTGATCATCGCAATCCCCATCGCCTATTTAAGCGCTGTGAGCATCTGCGCTAAACAGGGGATCTTGCTGAAAGGGGGGATTATCCTCGATGCGCTGGCAAAATGCACAGCAATCGCGTTTGACAAAACGGGAACTCTCACAACTGGCAACCTGACCTGCGTCGGGATCGAAGAGCTCGCTCCAAATGAGCGCATTGGTCCAGAGCATGCGTTAGCGGTTGCGGCGGCCCTGGAAAAAAATGCAGTCCACCCGATTGCCAATGCCATCGTCTCATTTGCAGCGGGCAAACCCCTTCCTCACATCTCTTTGAAGGAGTTTAAAGCGCTTGCCGGTTATGGACTGCAAGCGACAACACCGATCAACGGGCAAAATGAGTGGGTCTATATTGGACGCCCCTCTTATGTGATGGAAAAACTGTCGCAAAGCGTGCAAAACACCCTTGCACGGAGCATCGACGAGGCAAAATCCCGCGGGGAATTGATTGCTCTTCTCCTGATCGGGCAAGTCCCCTACTTGTTCCGCTTCCGCGATGCGTTGCGCCCTGAAATCAGAGCGGTTTTAAAAGCGATTCAAAAGAGGGGGTGGACCACTGTGATGCTCACCGGCGACCACCTTTCAAGCGCTAAGCGAGTTGCAGAAGAGGTGGGGATCGACGAAGTGCATGCAGGACTCTCTCCCGAAGAGAAATTGAATTACGTTGCCTCCCTGGCAGAAGAAAAGGGACTTGCGATGATTGGAGATGGAGTGAACGATGCTCCTGCTCTGGCACGTGCCACAGTGGGGATCTGCATGGGAAAAATCGGTAGTACAGCTGCTATCGACGCTTCCGACGTTGTCCTACTCCACGACAACATCGAAAAACTCGATTGGCTGATCGGCAAAGCAAAACAAACGCAGCAAATTGTGAAGGAAAATTTACTTGTAGCAAGTGCAGCCATTGTGATCGCCAGCTTCCCGGCCCTCGGTGGAATCATCCCCCTCTGGCTCGCCGTCGTGATGCACGAAGGGGGCACGATTCTCGTGGGGCTCAATGCCCTTAGGCTTTTAAGAAGTTAAGCGGGATCCGTTGGTTTTGGGATTTTAGAGATGTCGAGCATACCGCCCTTTGGTGATTTTTTACTTTGAAAAGCTTCTCTTACATCATCAATCTTTGTCGTTTCTTGCGCAAGGAAACCTTGCATAATCACCAAGTCCTCCATCTCGCTTTTTGCAGCTTGAATATCTTTTATGTCTTCTTCGCTCTTCTCCTCTTTCGAAGCAAATCTTCCTAAGATTGTTTTATAGAGTTCAATTTTTTTTGCAATAAGATCGCCTATGTTTGCATGAATCGGATACGAGGTATTCCTGAATATTGTTGTCAACTGCTCCACAGTAAAGGCGCGCTTTTGCTCGTTTGTCAATTGGTCGTATTGCTTTTTAGTCAGTTGTCCCAATTGCTCATTAGTCATCTTCTCAATTTGAGTAGGACTAATGTCACTCATCTTATAACTCGCGATCGGCCCGCTCAGTGCTGCCGTTTTTTCCTCTACATCAGGGGCTCCTCGTCTCGTTGGTTCGCTCGGCGCAAGTCGAGTTGGATTTTTCATCATCGTCAACCCCTCAATTTTCGCATCGATTGCAGCTATATCTTTATCTGACAAGCCTGTCTTGCTTGCTTCATAGCGCGCAATTGCATCGTCGATCAATTCGAGCTTTTTGGTATGGATGGGTTTTGTACTGTCCTGCAACGATAACAGCACTTCTTTGTTGATTCCACCAACCTGCTCTAGAGTTAAGAGAGCGGCTTGTTCTGGTTTTAATGCCTCTAATTCCTCTTTTTTCATCTCACTCATTTCATTCGGTGTCAAAATGAAATGCAGCATTTGCGCCACATGAAGTTCCTTCAGGTGCACGGGATGCACATGCCCACAGATCCAGATGAGATCAAAGCCCTTCCTCTGCGCCACATTGGCAATCTCTTGCGATCACAGGTGGATAAGTTGACGCCAGATCAGATATACGCGATGACACCAATTCAGATTGGTGCGCTCTATCCGGCCTATCTAACAGAAGAGAAGAAGAAGGTGATCACAGAAAGGCTGAAGCAAGATTATAGAGACGCCGGTGGTGAATTAAAGAAGGATCCCAACAATGCCGATGCATTAAAA
>Ga0207139_1081_pt1 | contig 20658 bp, 20 predicted proteins | sample Alteio_BWMinHeat_7_FD_153585 | JGI IMG/M metagenome (GOLD analysis project Ga0207139, IMG submission 153585) | Enriched cells from forest soil in Barre Woods Harvard Forest LTER site, Petersham, Massachusetts, United States -... | ecosystem: Environmental > Terrestrial > Soil > Temperate forest >... | reverse complement strand
ACGGTGTTCGGGTCCACGGTCTGGCCTGAAGTCGATTTGAGCCAATTGGCAAACTGGGCTTTGGCCTCTCGCTTCGCAGCGAGAAACGACTCACGAAAATCATGGTTGTCGGCAAATGGCTTGAGATCCTTGAGTTGGCTCAGGTCGGTGATCCATCGCTCGCCGATTGCTGAAGTGATGCAATGCGCGAGCCCGGGATTGGCTTCGAGCAGCCAGCGTCGCGGGGTGACACCGTTTGTCTTGTTGTTGAAACGCTCGGGGAATATTTCGGCGAGATCCTTGACCGTGGTTGTGCGTAACAACTTCGAATGCACCGCGGCCACTCCGTTGGTGCTGTGCGTTCCTACAATCGCCAGATTGGCCATGCGTACCTTGCGCTGGCCACCCTCTTCGATGAGGCTCACGCGCTCGACGCGGCCTTCGTCGCCAGGAAATCGGACACGAACTTCGTCGAGAAGCCGCCGGTTGATCTCGTAGATGATCTCCAGATGCCGGGGAATAAGTACCTCAAACCAAGCGACAGGCCATTTTTCGAGAGCTTCAGGCAGCAAGGTGTGATTTGTGTATGCCAGCGTTTTCCTGGTCAGTTCCCAGGCCCGGTCCCATCCCAGGCGCGCATCGTCCAGCAAGATTCGCATCAGTTCCGCGACCGCCATGGAAGGATGCGTGTCATTGAGTTGGATCGCAGCCTTGTCGGGCAACTTGTCCCAATCCTCGCCGTTATGTCGCTGAAACCGGCGGATCAGGTCGGCCAGCGAACACGCAACCAGGAAATACTCCTGGAGGAAGCGCAACCCTTGGCCTGAGGTCGTGGAGTCGTCGGGATAAAGAACACGCGTCAGGGACTCCGCCTGCAGTGTCTGGCCTAGCGCGCCGACGAAATCGCCGGTGCCAAATTCCTGAAAATCAAAATATTCCGGCGCAGCCGCAGCCCAAAGCCGAAGAGTGTTGATCGTCTTTCCCCCATAGCCCACCACAGGCCGGTCGAAGGGAATACCGATCAAACTCGACGGACGGTTCCGAATTACCTGAAAGTTTCCTCCTCGCAGTTGGAAGGAAACGTTCAGTTTGACTTCCACTTTCTCGTGCGCCCGAGCGATCTCCCAAGGATCGCCATCTCGAAGCCAATTGTCCGCGTTCTCTTTTTGCCAGCCGTTTACGATGGTTTGCTTGAACATCCCGTACTCATAACGCAAACCGTAGCCGGTTGCGGGAAGCTCCATCGTGGCCATCGAGTCGAGGAAGCAGGCCGCCAGTCTGCCCAACCCGCCGTTCCCGAGTCCAGCATCCGGTTCTTGCTCAATCAGCTCGAGCCAATCGATACCTTTCTCTTGCATCGCATGTTGAACCAGCGGATCGAGCAAGAGGTTGGTAACGTTGTTGGCCAGGGAGCGCCCGATAAGAAACTCCAATGAAAGGTAATAAATGCGCTTGGCATTTTTGCTTTCGTAAGTCTTCTTTGTGAGCACCCAGCGCTGCGCGAGGATATCGCGTATCGAACGGGAGAACGCCTCAAAGCGCTCGCGCGCGCTGGCCACGTTCGGATCGATGGCTCTGTCAAAAACCAGATGTCGTTCATAAAACGCATTTTCCGTACCGACAAATGGAATCGGGCCGCACCCGTACTGCTTGAGGAGTTCGGAAGCGTTTGCTGAGTTCGTTGTTATCGGAAGGATGGTCGCGGACTTGGGACTTACGACACTTTTTGTACTCATCGGAATTCCTTGCTGTCTGAAATCGATCTTATCGAAGATTCTGGCCATCGCTTCCGGTTGGATTTCCGGTTCTATGCGGCCACGTGGTGATCGTCATTCCAAAGCCGTATCACCGGCTGGGAAAGTTTGTGCTCGTAACCCAAAGCGCTGAGGCTTGCCGTGCTCAGTAGAAAATACTGGCTCGTAGATCCTGGATCGAGCGCTAGCCAGCGAGCGGCCATAACTCGAATGAAGTGTCCGCTGGAGAAGAGAAGTACGTCTTTCTGGACGGCGCGAACGCGATCGATTACGCGATCCGCACGCTCACTTACCTGTGCCGGCGATTCACCTCCAGGGCAGCCGTCTCGGAACAGTTGCCAGTCTGGGCGTTGCGCAAGGATCTCGGCCGTGCGCAGCCCTTCGTACTGACCGTAATTCCACTCCACTAGGTCAGGATCGGTTTCAGCCGTGGCTCCAAACCCCGCCAGTTGGCAAGTTCGCGCGGCGCGCTGCAACGGACTGGTAAATACCTTGGCAAATTTCAATCCCTTCAGCCGTTCGCCGAGCTGATGGGCATTGTGTTCACCGTTCGAAATCAGAGGCAAGTCGGTAAGACCGGTATGCTGGCCCGAAACAGTCCAAGCCGTGTCACCGTGCCTTGCCAGATATACAACCGGAAGTGCCTCGCTCATGCCGCCTCCCTCTCTCCTTCTCGGAATGCTTCTTGCCCGATGCCGCTTCGATCTCGCTGGCGATTAATGGATTCAGCGCCACACGGCGAATTAATCCCGAGCCATTCTCGGATGTGACGACAAACGTTTTCTTGTCAGCGCGTGATACTCCATTCGCCCAGTTTCCTGCGCATGCACTTTCCCGCTCAAATCCTTCACTTGGTAGGTTCTAATGGTTGAGTACTCGATTGGCGCAGCAGTCCGAAGCTCGTTATGAGCGACCAATTCGGCGAAAATCTGGTTTTCAGTAATGCCAGGCCGCAATGGCTCGAGGGAAGCTTTAACCTCTGGTTCGTGCAGTTCCCAATTAGACTGGGCTGTGGCCACCTCCCCCGACACGATCAGTCCCACGAGGATTGCAGCGCCAAGAATGGGTTTCATTGTGGCATTCATACTTGCCGCCACGTCTCCTTTCGGCCATGATCTCTTGAAAGGAAGCATTTACCAGCCTTCTTTCCGTAGTGCTGCGAGACGTTCCTCGTCGATGATCGGGTCGGCCTTAGCGCGAGAGAAGCAAAGCGAAATCGCGAGCAGCATCAGAGCGGCGCCGAAAATCACACCGCACCAAACCCCCGAAAAGAATCCTTCACCGCTCACTTATTCCTTCCTATTCCACTTCAACGGCTGCTATGAATCCTCGCGGATAGAAAGTTGCGGTGCTGGCTCACGGCCTGTGCTCATCGTAACGGACAAGAGGCTAGATGTCTCTTCTGCAGCCGAAAGCGCAGGTTCTGGCAGCGTTGAGCCCTTGATCTTATTGGCCACATTGCGGGCCAGGTTATGAGTGGCTCGCAGGTTGCCTCCGAGAAAACGGACGTTGCCGTCGACGACCCAATCAAGAACGACTTGGCCGTCTCGGGTGCACAGTTGGTTGTGGACGCGTAACTTGGTAGCGCCGCTCACGGTGGTAACGGCACGCCGAGTCTCGCTGCCTGGCGTGTACTTCTCTACTCTTGTTTTCAAAACCAAAAGTTCGGTGACCTCGCTGGCGTTGCGATCACCAATGCGAAACACTTGTTTAAAGCGTTTCGTCTTCGCCAACTCATCCAGTAGATTCTCGTAAATCGCGATTTGGAAGGCGGGCTCAAGACTCACATCGCCGGGATCGATCTTGTCCACCTGCACGCTAGGCTGTGGAGCCCTCAAGGGACTGGCTGTGGCCGCAGATTTCGCCGCTGAACTTTGGGCGGATAGCTGAACCGCCAAGCTTACTAGCATCGCCCCCAAAAAGGCCGCGAGTACGAGAGCGGAAGAATTCACCTTACTTGCTTTCATTCTTGACCTCCGAAGCGCTTTGGTTCACGGGTTGGTCTTCTGCCCGGGTGACGTGCGCTCCATTGGTCACCAATTCATTCTTAAGAAGTTGCGCTTGCCCTTTATTGATCTGAAAAATGGCTCCGTGAAACCCTCCATTGCTATCTACATACTCCAAGGTGAGAGTGTCGTACTTCTTATGCGAGAAGAGCCCAATCACGCGTCCTCCCCCAAATGGAGTCGCGGCCCTGCCGAGGGCCATGGGTACTCCACCGACTTGCTTGTCTTCCTCGCCGACAAGAACATCCTGGATAGAACTTATGTCTATCTGCTCGCCGGAGCCGTTGCCCTTTCGAAACTTCAAAGTGCTGGCTTCAATCGACAAGTTCCCAGTCGCGTTGTTCACCACACCTTCGAAACCCATGACGTGTGTAGCACGAATACTAGTGGCGCCGGCCTGACTCTTTGCTTCGCTGGAGTTCTGGGCAAGCACAGTGCTGCACCAGATAAGTAGAACCATGCACGCGAGTGTACGACCAATCAAGAAGTAAGCATTCTGCCTAACCTCCAATGACGCGATCTTTTGACTCATATCTTCTTTCCTGGCCACACTCGGAGGATTGTTTCGATTCGTCGAGTTGGACCAATTCGGCTCGTACATCGTGTTCGTAGCATTCGAGCTGCCATACCCAAGGTGGATGCGAAAGGAAGCGCGCCAACCCACAATCAGCGATTTAGCGGAAATAAATCCAAACTACGCCAACCGCTCACTTCAAGTCTCGACGGAATCAGGTGATGAGGGTTTGGCACATGACAAGCCTTAACCTAAGGCACATCAGGAATCGGAGGGTCGAGAGGAACTCAAAGGAGGGTCCAAAGAGCGTCTTTGCGCAACAAACGGAACGGTTCAGCGCAATGTGTACGCTGGGCTTGGACACGATCCTCTTGTCTATGGCTCACTGCGAAGATCAAATCTCGTGGATATTCGCTCGCTTCGCTGGAGAACTGCCCACCAGTAACTGTGCCTCTCGATGATCACGACAATCCGAAAGGAACAGGTGCCAACCTGCTGGCAACCGATGGTTCGTGGGCAGTAGCTGCTTCGATCGACTCAATTACTCTTCACGTTCTCTTTTTCACATGTGCGTTCCATTCAATTACTTAGGTTAAGTGGCCAGGATTGGCGACGTGTGGTATGAACCGTGCAAAAAGAGAACTGAAGGTGAGTAGAAAGCAGAAAGAGAAATGCGAGAACGGATCCCGCACGTTGTGATCGTCGGCGGAGGCTTTGGTGGCCTCGCCGCTGCCAAGGCTCTGAAGCACGCGCCGGCACATGTCACCTTGATCGATCGCACGAACCACCATCTGTTTCAGCCTCTGCTTTACCAGGTTGCGACGTCCGTTCTCACACCCGGTCAAATCGGTTCTCCGATCCGTGGAATCTTGCGGAAGCAAAAGAACGCGACGGTGTTGCTCGGAGAGGTCGTAGGTGTGGACAAAGAACGGCGATGCGTTTTCATCAGCGATGCCGACCGCGAAGAAGTACCGCTTGACTACGACTATCTGATCCTGGCGACAGGCGTGACTCACAGCTACTTCGGACACACTGAATTCGAGAAACATGCACCGGGATTGAAGAGTCTCCCAGATGCTGTTGCGATCCGAAACAAGATATTGCAGACGTTCGAACAGGCCGAAGCAGAGGAAGACCCAGCGCGTCATCGAGATCTCCTGACGTTTGTGTTAGTTGGCGCGGGTCCCACCGGTGTGGAGATGGCCGGGGCAATCGCGACATTGGTTCACAGCACACTTCGATCAGAGTTCCGGAGAATTAATCCTGCCACGGCCCGAATTGTATTGGTTGATATGGGACCTCGTGTTCTCGGAACCTTTGGGGAAGAGTTATCGCAAGCAGCGAAAAAACGGCTGGAGGACTTGGGAGTCGAAGTTCGCCTCGGAAAAGGCGTCGAGCAGATCGACGCAGAGGGCGTGATCGTCGCGGGGGAGCGTATCCCGAGCAAAAGTGTGATCTGGACTGCCGGTGTCGCTCCTTCGCCCGCAGGCAAGTGGCTGAATGTAGAAACCGATCGTGCGGGTCGCGTAAGAATTCAGAAAGACCTCAGCGTCCCCGGATTCCCTGCGATCTTTGTGGTGGGCGACACTGCATCCCTCGACCAAGACGGCAAGCCGCTGCCCGGTGTAGCGCAGGTAGCGATGCAGCAGGGACGCTACGCCGGGAACCTGATTCACAACCGCATTGTCGGCAAATCCGCCCCGCCTCCTTTCCGTTACTTCGACAAAGGCAACATGGCCGTGGTCGGAAAGGGTTTTGCGGTTCTGCAAAGCGGCAAGGTTCAGGTCAGCGGGTTTGCGCCATGGCTCGCGTGGGCGGCCGTTCATCTCCAGTTTCTAGCCCAATCCAATCTGCGTGTCAGCGTCTTCATGCAGTGGGCCTGGACCTACGCCACCGGCCAAAGAGGATCCCGGTTGATTGTGAATCATTACGGGTCAGAACCTGGGAAGGTCACCGCTGAGCCTCCACAGATAGCCGTGGGTTCGAGGAAATGACCGCACCGTCTGTTTCAAACAAAGTCGGGACTTAATAGCATGGACCGTGCGATCCAGAAGCTTTTGTCATCCCTTTCCAATCCCACGGCAGCCATCGCAAACTAGAGTCTCCTCAGAGCAACTCCAACACTGGCTTGTATTCACCTCTCCTAATTCGCCCGATTGTTAATGAGCGGAGATGTCGCCGGTCCAACACCCGACGAGTGAGTTAGTTCGGATAATCACGAATTAGTCCCCACTGCGGTCCGAAGACTCGGCAATTGTCCGATGCGAGATGGTGCCTATGAACATCGACGCTCACACGCAATGCGTCGTGTAACACAAATACCCTTGAGTCTCTTCATGTTTTCCATTCGGTCAAGAGTTTAGGCTTTTGCGGCTTATCTGCTGCTCACAACTAAATGAGGCCATGTTGCTTGACCCCGGTGCCAATTGGTTGGCACCTGATGGTCCACTGCCGGTGTAAGATTCGAGCCTCGAACTGTATGTGCGTTCTGTGCCCTTGCCTTCAATTACTTCCGAGGGATAGCCATTCCTCCTGCTTGGCATGGCGATTGCTTTTTCACGAATGCTGTCGCAGGCCTTTGACGCTCGGAATCAGGCAGTCGCAACCACCTGTCTCGGCGAACAGTAAGGTGCAGGGGAAGGCCGGGACATAGATCGACTGGAATTCATTTGTCATGCATTAAACGCCATCTCCGAGGAACCGCAGGATTTCCTAACCGAATATATGTTGGCAGTCGCGATTCGTCGCGAGATCGAGATGGTCAGTCGCGTTCCGGCAGGGAGTGTACCCGCAATCGAGACATACATGATCCAGACAAAAGCAATTCCTGTATAGCGCCTGTTGTCGTTCCGTGTAAGGACTTGTAAATTGATGTTGTTTCGGTTTACCAGACTGCCGCACGGCGTTGTGCAGGGACTCTTCTCGGAATCATAAAATGCAGATCCAGAGCCACAAGCCGGGGATGATTGAACGAGCTTTTCGAAGACTTTTCCTTGTCTTTTGGGTGGCTAGTTCCTCCTATGCTCAATCGATATCGGGCAGTACCACAAATATATTTGCCCCGGCTTCTACTCCGGCAGACTCCATTTATCACCTCTCACGTTTGGTGCTTGGCATCACCGGCGGTATTTTCTTCGTGGTTTTCAGCCTGCTTGTGTATGTGGTGTTCAAGTTCCGACCCGACCAGGGTGACGAAGATCGCGAACCGGCACAAGTGTATGGAAGTAATCGGGTAGAACTTGCGTGGACGGTGGTGCCCTGTCTTATCGTAATCGTGCTGTTTCTTGCTACTGCACGCGTCGTTCACGGTGTTCAAGATGCGCGGCGTCCAGCCGGGACAATTGACGTCACCGTGATCGGTCATCAGTTTTGGTGGGAGTATCGCTATCCCAAGTTGGGCGTTGTCACTGCAAACGAGCTTCACGTACCGGTCAGCGATCCAGCGAAGCCAACACCTACGTTCATTCGCTTGCTCTCTGCCGACACGGATCACAGCTTCTGGGTACCGCGCCTGGCAGGCAAGACGGATCTAATACCGAACCACCCGAACGAAATGTGGATCGATCCGCACGAGACCGGAGTTTACCTGGGACAGTGCGCTCAGTACTGCGGCGTACAACACGCGAAGATGCTGCTTCGCGTGTATGTCGAGTCTCACGAGGATTTTGATCGCTGGATTCGTAAGCAAAGCCAGCCCGCCCAAGTGAACGATTCTGTAGCCGAGGGGCGCCATGTCTTCGAGACTACCGCGTGCATCAACTGCCATACCGTTTCGGGAACGGTAGCGAACGGCCGCTTTGGTCCCGATTTAACCCATTTGATGAGTCGAGACACGATCGCTTCGGGAGTTGCTCCGAACACGCCTGAACAATTGCGGGCATGGATCAAGAATCCGGACACGGTCAAGCCGAGTTCCAAGATGCCGGCCATGCAGCTTAGCGAGCATGACCTCGATGTAGTTACTGCTTACTTAGCGACATTGCGGTAGAGCGAGAGAGAAGAGATATGTCATCTGATGCCATCGCGTTGGTTCCGTCGCGAGTCAGTTCGAGACCGATCGTAGAGGTACTCCACGACTGGATCGTCACGGTCGATCACAAAAGACTCGGGATGCTGTACATAGGTTTCGCGCTGCTGTTCCTGGTGATCGCCGGCATTGAAGCCACAATCATGCGCATTCAGCTCGCCGTGCCGCACAACACGTTCGTATCGCCGGAAGTCTTCAATCGCATGTTCACGATGCATGGCACCACGATGATTTTCTTTGTCGCCATGCCATTGGTGTTTGGGTTCGCCAATTATCTGGTTCCGCTCATGATCGGCGCACGCGACATGGCTTTCCCGCGCCTGAATGCATGGAGCTTCTGGATGACCGCCTTTGGCGGTCTGCTCCTTTATTTCAGTTTTCTTGGTGGAAACGGCCTTTATGGGGCCGGCAATGCTCCGGATATCGGTTGGTTTGCATATGCGCCCCTCACCGCGCGCGCATTCTCGCCCGGACACAGTACTGACTATTGGACAGTCGGACTGCTGATATCGGGCTTCGGCAGCATCGGTACCGCGATCAATATTATTGCGACCATCCTATGTATGCGTTGCTCAGGCATGTCGCTGGACAAGATGCCGTTGCTTGCTTGGCTGAACCTGGTGATGGCGGGCATGGTTTTCCTGGCCATGGGTCCACTGTCGGCAGCACAGATCATGCTTATCGTCGATCGTTACCTGGGCGGTCTTTTCTTCGACACGCAAGCCGGTGGATCGGCGGTGATATGGATGCACTTCTTCTGGATATTCGGTCATCCAGAGGTTTATATCCTCGTGATTCCGGCGTTCGCCTTTGTCTCCGAGATTGTGCCGGTGTTCTCGCGCAAAGCCATCTTCGGTTATCCCGTGATGGTGGCAGCAACTGTGGCCATCGGGTTTGTAAGCCTCAGCGTATGGGCGCATCACATGTTTACCGTGGGCATGCCCTCCTACGGCAACGCTTTCTTCGCGCTTACGACGATGCTGGTTGCGATTCCGACCGGCATCAAGATATTCAACTGGATCGGCACCATGTGGGGTGGCCAGCTCCGATTCGCGACTCCGATGCTGTTCTGCGTCGCATTTCTGTTCCAGTTCCTGATCGCCGGTCTCACTGGCATCATGCTTTCTGCCGCGCCCTTTAATTGGCAACTCAGCGCCTCTTACTTCGTCGTTGCTCATTTCCACTACGTAATTGTGGGAGGAATTCTCTTCGGAGTATTTGGCGCTTTTTATTACTGGTTCCCGAAAATGAGCGGTCGCATGCTGAACGAGACGCTTGGGAAGTGGCACTTCTGGCTGTTCGTAATCGGATTCCACCTGACGTTCGACTTCATGCATATCCCCGGTCTGCTGGGAATGCCGCGCAGAATATATACCTACGAACCTGGACGAGGATGGGAAATATGGAACCAGATAGTTAGCATAGGGGCCGCTTTTCAGGCGATCGCGATTCTGGTGTTTGTCTATAACCTCGTCGTTTCATACCGAAACGGGCGCCCGGCGGGCAGTGATCCGTGGGACGCATGGACGCTCGAGTGGTCTACCTCTTCGCCGCCACCCGCTTACAACTTTGCAGTGCTGCCCACAGTCAGAAGCCGACGTCCGCTGTGGGACGCGAAACATCCCGAAGATCCTGACTGGAAGTACGAGTAGGAATTGCACATGAGCACCGTGTCATTGCCCTTGTCTGAACCTAACGTCGAATGGCGACTGCCCTCTCGCGGAAAAGTGGGGATGTGGTGTCTGATCGCAGCCGAGGCCGGAATCTTCACCATCTTCGTCGTCGCGTACTTGTTTTATATCGGGAAGAGCGTTACTGGCCCGATGCCGGCAGAAGTCCTTGAACTGCCGGTCTTCATCAGCATTTGCCTACTGTCAAGCAGTGCCACCATCCATGTCGCGGGAAAAGCGCTGGCGCGTGGTCGAGTCGTCGCCTTCCAGTTCTGGTGGTTTGTGACCATCGCGCTCGGCCTTATTTTCCTTTTGGGCACTGCGCGTGAGTGGCATCGTCTGATTTACGCGCACGGCTTAACCATTTCAACGAACCTTTTCGGCACAACTTATTACTCATTGGTTGGTCTGCACTCCTTTCACGTCACTGTGGGACTGCTCGCCCTTTCGTTAGTTATGACTTTTGCGCTTTTAGGAAAGGTGAATCAGGCCTATGCAGAGAGAGTAGAGGTTCTCTCTTTGTATTGGCATTTTGTCGATGCAGTGTGGGTGGTGGTCTTTACCGTGGTCTATGTAATTGGAGCGTGACTGGAGCAATAATGGCGACCCCACAAGCACCGAAAACTCAGGAAAGGTCCTCTGAGATTGTGCAGCCTCAGACTATCCAGTTGCCTGCGCCAACTGCATGGCCGATAACGCTCGCATTTGGCATCACTCTATTGTTTGCCGGACTGGTAACCAGCGCGCCCGTCAGCGTTCTTGGCGCGATCTGCGCTGTCGCTGGATCCGTAGGATGGTTCCGCGAAGTGCTGCCACACGAGCAGCACGAGACGGTTGTCGTAGTGCACGAGCCTGTACCGATTGCAACCACGCGGCGCGAGGTATCTCGCGTTCCCATTTCCGAACACCTCGTCCGTGCATTCCTACCGCTTGAAAGTTATCCGGTCTCTGCGGGAATCAAGGGTGGACTCGCCGGGGGAATCGCAATGGCAGTGGTGGCCATTGCCTACGGACTCATTGCCTATCGCAGCGTCTGGTATCCCATTAACCTTCTGGCGGCGGTGGTGTACGCACGAGCGCTTGAAGTCACCACTGCGCAAATGGCCGCCTTCCACCTTCCCCTGCTGCTGGTAGCGCTCGCCATTCACCTCTCGACGTGCGTACTGGTGGGACTACTTTATGGAGCTGTTCTACCTATGTTTTCGCGACGGCCAATTCTTTTCGGAGGATTGTTTGCTCCGCTTCTCTGGTCGGGATTGCTCTATAACATGCTCGAGTACATCAACCCGGTGCTGAGCAGCCGGGTCAACTGGTCGTGGTTCGTGGCTTCGCAGATCGCTTTTGGCATTGCCGCGGGAATAGTAGTTGCACGCCAGGAGAAGGTACGCATCCTGCAGAACTTTCCCTTCGCCTTTCGCGCTGGTATCGAGACTCCTGGAACCATGCCGGAAAATAATTCTGATAGCGGGAGGCGTGAATAATGCGATTCGTTGCTGTTGCCGCTCTCGGGTTGCTCTTGCTCGGCGGTCTCGTGCGCAAGATTGTGCCGGAGCATCCCAATGTTGAGCCTGAGGTCGCTGCGCCCGATCAGATTCTCGATTTTGAGGTCTTGTACCGCGACAATTGTTCGGGTTGTCACGGAAGCAATGGAAAGAATGGCCCGGCGCCTCCCATCGGTGACCCAACCTATCTCGCTCTCGCCGATGACGCGACCATTCGTCGCGTTGCGAGCAACGGTGTGCCGGGAATTCCCATGCCCGCGTTTGCCCAGAGCGCGGGAGGCATGCTTACGGACAAGCAGATCGACGTGCTGGTGACTGGAATACGGAGCCGCTGGGCTAATCCGCATGCGCTCGACGGAGCCAATCCTCCCCAGTATTCGGTTCAGGCGCCCGGAGATTCCGTTCGCGGCGCAAATGTCTATGCGACGTACTGCGCATCCTGCCACGGAGCTAACGGCAAGGGTGGTACGAAGGCCAGCTCCATCGTGGATAGTTCCTTCCTCGCTCTGGTAAGCGATCAGGGATTCCGCACTGCCGTCATCGTAGGACGTCCCGAAGTGGGCTTTCCTGATTGGCGGAACGATGTGCCCGGACATCCGATGTCGAATCAGGAAATTTCCGACGTTGTCGCCTGGATGGCTCAGCAAAGACCCAAATTTCCCGGCCAACCTTATACATCTTCGTCCAAGGCAGGAGACAGCCGATGAGTGATACCAAAGATCTTTCAAGACGCGCGCTATTTGCAAAAATCGGGCTGCTGATCAATGGCTTTGTCGCCACTGTGGTTGCGGTTCCTATTGTGGGATTTCTCCTTTCTCCAATCCTGCGCGACCGAAAATCATCTTCGGAGTCGTGGGTCTCTCTGGGGTTGCTGGACCGGTTTCCGGAAGGCCAAACTCGTTTGGCAACCTATAGCAATCCTGCCGTAAATGCTTGGGACGGCGAGACCGCACACATCGCATGCTGGGTGCGTCACGTGGAAGCAGACAAATTCCAGGTCTTTGCCATCAACTGCGCGCACCTCGGATGCCCGGTGCGCTGGTTTCAGCAGTCACAACTCTTCATGTGTCCGTGTCACGGTGGTGTCTATTACGCCGATGGAGCCCGTGCTTCAGGGCCTCCAGAGCGGGGACTATTCGAGTATCCCTACAAAGTACAGGATGGAGAATTGCTGATTCACGCTGGGGAACTTCCCACTCCGGGATTCCGAGCCAGTCTCGGCGATAGGAAGCCGCCATGCGCGTGATTGAGAAAATCGGTAGCTGGTTCGACGACCGTTTGCAACTCTCGGGTGTCGTGCGCGAAACGGCGATGCACCCTGTTCCCCGCCAAACGGCGAGTTGGGCATACGTCTTCGGCAGCGCGGCGCTCACGGTATTCATGCTTCAGGTTGTCACCGGCGTGATGCTTGCGTTCGTTTACGTGCCATCGGCGAATGAAGCCTGGAACAGCTTGCAGGCCCTCAATCATGGTGTGTTCCTGGGCTGGTTTATCCGCGCGCTCCATGGATGGGGCTCGAACTTCATGGTCGCGATCGTCCTCATCCACATGGTCCAGGTGTTTCTGTTTGGCGCATACAAGTTCCCTCGAGAGCTGACGTGGATCGTTGGAGTATTTCTGCTCCTGGTAACGCTGGGCATGGCGTTTACCGGGCAAGTTCTCCGCTTCGATCAGGACGCCTATTGGGGGCTGGGCATCGGCGCTTCGATCTCCAGCCGCATTCCCGTATTGGGACCATGCATCGTGCATCTATTACTCGGCGGGCCGATTATCGCCGGGGCTACACTCTCACGCTTCTTTGCTTTGCACGTGTTTCTGATTCCCGGCCTACTGATTGCTTTCGTCGGCGTCCATCTGCTGATGGTTATTCGTTTAGGGATTAACGAGTGGCCGATGCCGGGGCGGGTGGTTCGGCGCGCAACGTATGTGAAGGAATACCACGAGCTCACAGCCAAGGATGGCATTGCCTTCGTGCCCTATGCGATCTGGAAAGACATGCTGTTTTCCGCGTTCGTGCTTCTCCTGATATTAGCGTGCGCGATCTACTTTGGGCCTTTCGGACCATCGGGGCGGCCGGATCCCACCATCATTCAGACCGTGCCGCGTCCTGATTACTTTTTCCTGTGGCTCTATGCATTGCTTTCGTTATTGCCGCCTTCCATGGAGACACCGGCTCTTCTGATTGGACCGGTCATCGTGATAGCAGGACTGCTGCTGCTTCCGTTCATCGCCGGAGAAGGAGAAAAAAGCTGGCGACGGCGTCCGGTTGCTGTGCTTTCTATTGCGCTGGTAGCTGTGATCCTTGGAGAGTTCACTCATCTTGCGGGTTACACACCCTGGAGTCCGCAGATGAACGCCTGGAGCGCGGAGCCGGTTCCAAATCAGTTCCTGCACAAAGCAACTGCGCTCGAGCGTCGCGGTGCCCTCGTCTTTCAGGCCAAACAATGTCACAACTGTCACGCGCTGGATGGGAAAGGTGGAATGCGCGGCCCAGCACTGGATGCTGTTGCGGTCCGCCTCACCGAGGACCAGCTCATTCGCCAGGTGATTCAAGGTGGCGGCAACATGCCGGCCTACGGAAAAAATCTCAGCCCGGCCGAGACAACCGCATTGGTGGCATTCCTGAAGACGCTGCATCCGATGACTCAATTACCTGCGCGCGATGCGTCTCAAGCGGCCGTTCTAGGCAGTGAATCCGGCACAACCGCGGTCAACAAATAATTACGATATGTCTTCTGAAACCCAAGCTCTGCTGCAATCGTGGTCACCGCCACTGGGAATCACAATTGCGTTGGCGATCGCGGCGGCAATTTACATCCGGGGCTGGCTGAATCTACGCGCTGCATTTCCCAAATTGGTTCCAACCTGGCAACTTGCCGCCTTTTTTGGAGGTTTGCTCGCAACTTGGGTTGCGCTTGGTTCGCCACTGGGGATGCTCCATCATGCTGTCCTCTCGGCACACATGGTGCAACATCTTCTATTAATGACTGTAGGCGCTCCTCTGCTGTTACTTGGAGCTCCGGTTCTTCCCTTTCTGGACGGTCTTCCTCCAATCATCGTCAACAAACTTGTCAGCCCTATTCTGCGCCGGCAGTCGATCCGGCGACTTGGTCATGTCCTCAGCCATCCTGTCACTTGCCTTGTCGCTCCCTCTGTAGCTTTGATTGCCTGGCACTTGCCCCCAGCGTTCGAGTTTGCAATGCATTCCGGATGGGGGCACGCGCTTCAGGATGCATCCTTCTTCATCACGGGAATTTTGTTGTGGTGGCCGGTGGTTCAGCCCTGGCCAAGCGTCCCGAAGTGTCCTCGCTGGTTCATTCCGGTGTACCTGTTTCTGGCGACGTTGCCGTGTGACGCGCTTTCGGCATTCTTTACTTTTTACGACCGCATTGTTTACTCGTGTTACCGAACCGCGCCCGACTTCTTCGGAAGATCGCCCCTTGCAGATCAGCAGTTTGCGGGTGCTCTGATGTGGGTCTGCGTAACCTTTATATATATGGCTCCGGCGGTGGCGATTACGATCCAGATCCTTTCGCCTACACCTGCAAAGACAGGGATTTCAGCCCTGCAAGAGCCTGACAGGCCGTCGGCCAATGCGCCCGGAATGGGGATTCTATAGTCGATGGCCACGCAACCTGCACCTCTGACATTGAAAGCGGGAGACGTGCCGCCGTTTCGACTTGGAGCTGCACGGCTGGCGGACTTTTGGGCACTTACGAAGCCCGAAGTCAATCTGCTGATTTTGATCACAACTTTTGCGGGCTTCTATCTGGGTTGTTCAAACGAAGCACGACCGTTCTCGTTCCTGGCATCCTTTAACACTTTGTTCGGCACGTTGCTGGTTGCCAGCGGAACCGGGACGCTGAATCAATACATCGAGCGAAAGTTCGATGCGCAAATGCGCAGGACGGCGCGGCGGCCCGCCGCGGCCGGCCGTCTCAAACCGCGCTCGGTTCTGGCCTTCGGCATTGCATTAGCAGCCATCGGCAGCATCTATCTCGCGATAACCGCCAGTGTGCTCGCGAGTCTGCTGGCGCTTCTCACGTTGCTGTCTTACTTATTCATCTACACGCCGCTGAAACGAAGAACACCTCTGTGCGTTTTGGTGGGGGCATTTCCGGGAGCTATGCCTCCGCTAATCGGCTGGGCTGCCGCTTCGGCGCAGTTGAATATCAAAGCGTTGATGCTCTATGCCATTCTCTTCCTCTGGCAGTTTCCTCATTTCATGGCAATCGCATGGATGTATCGCGAGGACTATTCACGGGCGGGTTACCTCGTTCTACCTCCAGGAAAATTGAGGGCTAATTTTATGGCCGTCCAAAGTGTCCTCCCGTGTCTCCTTCTGGTCCCAGCCGGTCTGATCCTGATGTTATTAGGCCATATTCGCTTCGCGTACTTATTTTTCACCCTGCTGCTCAGCTCTGCGTTCTTAGTTTGCGCCTTAAGACTGGCTGCTGATAGATCGAATATCGCCGCACGGCGACTGCTTTCAGGCTCGATCATTTACCTGCCACTGATCTTCTTCCTAGCCCTGCTCGGCAAATCCTGACTCCGACAGTAACTCTTGAGTATTGCTGCCGGACAACTGCGGTTTTACAGCCTGCCCGGAAAAATGCTGTGGAAACCCCCAACTACATCACCCGTGAATTGGTATCCCTTCCGAGCAATGGTCACGATCAATCGAGCGTCTTCTAAGTTGTCACCCAGCGCCTTGCGTAAATGCGAGATATATTGGGTAAGGTTCCCCTCTTCCACGAAGGTGTCTCTCCACACCGCCTGCAGCAGCTCCTCCTTGGTGACTAGGCGCTTGGGGTTCTGAACGAGGAACAGCAGGACGTCGAACGCTCTCGGGGTGAGAAGAACAGGTGAATCAGCACGGGACAGTGTACGCCTGCGGGTATCCAGCACGAAATGCCCGAAACGATACAAGTCACTCATGGCGATCACTTGGGTGTCTATTACGAGTTTTTCATCGTAAAGTCGGCAGACGCACTTTCTTCAATAATGCTGTATATCGCGGGTCGTTGTGCAAGTTCTTCAGCAGGGGCTCCACTTTCGTTCCAATCAGAATTGCAGCTCTTTATTTCACCTTGTCGACCGAGGTGCCATAGTCAGCGCGTTTGATTATCAAGATTTTTTAAGCTGCGCATACTCAGCTTTGGCTTGCCGATAGATGGGAAGATCGGGGTCGGCATCTTTCCAAAGGGTAAGAAATTCTTCGTAGGATTGACGGGCGGATGCATTATCGCCCATCAGTCTCTGTGCTCGACCGAGTTGGAGCCGGGCCAGGGGTCCGATCACATGTCTCACGCTAAAACCGGGATTGTCGATCAGCTTTTGGAACTGAGCCGCGGCCGATTGGCCATCGCCGAGCCCCACGTATGCGAGTCCGCGGATGTAGGCGGGGTACACAGAGCCGAACGATGCCGTAAACGCCAGATCGTACTTGGCAGTGCCGCGGAGCAGATCGATGGCTGCCGCCGGATCGTGTTGCTGCAGCTTGATCGCGGCCCGAATGGTGGGAATGAAGTAATGCTGCACGAGCGTGTCCTCGGGCCTTTCCGCGCTGATCTGGTCTGCGAGTCTACCGGCTTCCGCTGTTCGTCCGGATCGCGCGAGCGCGAGCGCCAGGGCGATCTTGTTATTGCGATCTAGCGGGCTTCCAGCTGCCTTGCTTTCATAGCGTCGAGCTTGCACGTCCATTCCGACTTCGGCATCCTCCAAGGCCGAGAGGACCACCCACCAGTCAGCATTGCTACCCTTCGGGGTTCGCCCCAAAGCTTGCAGTCGCAGACGTTCGGCGGAGTGAAAGCGACCCTGTTGAATCTCGATCAAGGAATGTTCATGCAGGAAGTCTTCTCGATAGCTGCCTCGCTCCTCCTCCTTGAGGATCTTTTCGACGTTGTCTCGGTCGCCTGTGGCGAATGCCACAATTAGTCTCTCCCGCCGGATTAGTGAATTGTCGAGTTTAAGGGCGTTCGCTTTGGCGAGCCATGATTTTGCCTCATTGAATCTGCTCGCGAACCTGATGGACTGTATCGCGCTACCGAAATAATATGAGCTTGGCTGCAACCGTGCAGTCTCAACCGCTTCATCAGCGGCGCGGTCGGGCTGGCCGAGATACACAAATGCAGCCCTGAGGTTGGCATGAGCGAGCAGATCCCGAGGAAATAGTTCCAAGAAACGAAGCACGGAAGAATATTCTTTCTCCCAGTCGCCGGTCACCCGGCCGTAATAGGTGACTTCGGTATTCAACCTGTCTTTCTCCGTCAATCGGTCGCGGAGTTGGTACGCACGCGTGTACGAAGGATCCGACAACTCAGTGTTACCCAGGAAAAGGTAGGCCGCGCCCATGCGCCCATGAATTAGGGCAAGGTTTGGATCCAGTTCGACAGCTTGCTGATAGAGTTTCAGCGCTCCCGCAGCGTTGCCAGCCAGGAAGAGCTTGTTTCCCTCAGCGCCCGCCTGGAGTGCTTCCAAGGAGGCGCTGGTCGCCTTTTCCAAGGGCTGGTTAAACCGTGACAGCGATTCGGCCGGTTCCCCGAGCTTCCTTCGAAAACGTGCGGCCGTCGCCCCCAACTCACTGACTACCCGATTACGAGCACTAATGTCGGTCCCTTCCTCAGCCAAGGTCGCTCCTGATCCGCAGTCGAGTGCCCTGATCTCCAGGTGATATCGGTTACCGGCGTCGGCGATTGAATCAGAGATCACCATCTTGCTGTTGGTATTGCTACAGATCTGGCGTGCGATCTCTGGGGTGATCTTGGCGGTTGGCGCAAGCTTCAGTTGCCCCATGGTGGCGTACGTTTTATCCAATCCCAGCAGGTTTAAGTATGGCGTCTGCTCCATTTCATTGCGCAATGCACTATTCAGAGCGTCGTCGAAAACAGCGTCGTTCGTTCGGTTGTCGACGTCGGCCAGCACGATGGTGTCGGTAGGAGCGAGGGTGATGCGATGGCGGTAAACTTCGTAGCGCCACACGCTGAGCGTGCCAACCGCCAGCAGCGCGCCCGCGGCCCAGCGTAAGATCGCTGAGGCCACGACCACAGCCTTGCGCCGGGGACTGGGCGTCTTTGCAACGATCTGTATCTTTGGAACGTCGGAGGCGGTCGACGCATCCGTTCGCAATCTCTCGGTCACATTAACCTGAGCCGCGGCTTCGTTTACAGGACCTGCTTGATCAGAAAAAACGACATCTCCCGCGAATTGGTACCCCTTCCGAGCGATCGTCACGATCAATCGCTTGTCTTCCGAGTTGTCACCCAACGCCTTGCGTAAAAGGGAAATGTATTGCGTCAGATTCCCTTCCTCCACGAAGGTGTCTCCCCACACGGACTGCAGCAGTTCCTCCTTAGTGACCAAGCGGTGGGGGTTTCGAACCAGGAAGACCAGGACGTCGAAGGCTTTGGGCGTCAGAGAAACGGGTGAATCAGCGCGAGAGAGTGTTCGTCTCCGGGGATCCAGCACAAACTGCCCGAAACGGTACATGTGACTGCCGACCGAGCTCGATTTCCTGTCCTCACGGACAGTGCTCAATCTCGGGAGATTCATCAGACCCGTATCAGCCCCGCCGGTCCAAACCAGGTCGTTTCTATCTGCCACGCCATACCCCTTAGGAGGCTGACACCTCTCCTCGAATTACCGATCTTGAGTAACTTCAGATTGAAGGATCGAAGCGGCGAGGACATCACGAGATCGAAGGTTTTTCCAGTACCACTGATTGAGGGGATGAATCTCTACCACTTTTGCGTAATCGGGCTCCGTCGCAAGTTCAGTAGATGAACGAGTTCTTCGAATAACAGGGAATAAACAGGGCACTTCTCATGAGCCGGCGATCCGCCGCGGCGGTCTAAATCTGCGTAGTAGCCCTATACCTAATCCAAGGTATGCAAAAGACAGACTCCTGCGGTAGTGAAAAAACACTGCATCGCGTGATGTGTTCTCCTCGGCGGTCTGCCAAACTCCTGCTGATTGAACTGCTAGAGGTCTAGAGCATGACTAGGTTGGAGACCACATTTGAAGTTGAAGACATGTCGACACTGGGAATCGTATGGCGCAATCCCACGGTTCCCGCTCACTGGCAACGGCACACCTTCGAGCGCCTGGGCGAGGGTGCAATGTACATCCTGCGAGAGTTCGTGAGAGACGGACAGCTCGGTTATTGGACGACGATATCTACTTTAGAAGTTCTGGTGGGTGGTCGGGCAGCCTAATCTACCGCAGGGCCTTCGAACCCGCACCCATCGCTCAATGGAGTCAGTATTTCGAACGAAGTCAGGCTTCCCGTCTTAGTGGTTTGGGCTGAATTCTGCTGAGCAGTCCGGAGGGCAGCGGGAGGACGCTTAGATACCAGCCGCTCAATGGGATCATTCCGAGTTTTTCATGGTTTTTCAGTGTTTTCTGAAGGACTTCTCAAAGCCCTACCTTAGAGGATGGCTGCATGAGGGTGTGGATTTCGCCGGGCCAAGGAACAGGGGGCTGCCGGACCTATATCCGTGAATGGGGTCACAAAGAAGGCGGACACGAATGCGGCGGCGTAACCAAAAGAGGGAGGGACGATATTGATGCTTGATGCGAGCGAAGCGTTGGGCCGTAATTCGGACCCTGGAGGGCTGAGGACGGGATCTAGCGTTCCGCCAGGACACACCGCAGTCCGAAACGGCACGGTGAATGGAGTCGGTGTACAAAAAAGTAAAGGCCACGTTTCGGATGAGGCGATTCGTGATGCGCTGTCTCGAATTCTGGAGAGTTCGATATTTGCCCAGTCGCGCCGACTTAGCCGATTTCTTGGCTTCACGGTTGAAACAACGCTAGCGGGCGAGGAACAGATGCTGAAGGAGTACCTAATTGGAACCGAGGTATACGAGCGCAAGCCTTCCTATGATCCCACTGGAGATTCGATTGTTCGCAGCGAGGCTCACAGACTCCGAAGTAAATTAAAGAAATACTACGAATCCGTGGGCAAGGGCGACCCAGTCTTTATCTGCTATCGGCCTGGGAGCTACGTACCTGTCTTTCGGCTCCGACACAGCCAGAATGGGAACGGCATTGGGAAAGATGCCGCTCCGCGTGAGCTTTTCGTTGAGGGACGGGGAATCCGTGTCGCGGTTCTGCCTTTTATGGATGCGTCGCGCTGCGACTTGTGCAGGATGGAATTCAGTCGATATGCGCGGTCCCTTTAAGCTGTGCGCATCACAGACTTGGCT
>Ga0207139_1073_pt1 | contig 22144 bp, 18 predicted proteins | sample Alteio_BWMinHeat_7_FD_153585 | JGI IMG/M metagenome (GOLD analysis project Ga0207139, IMG submission 153585) | Enriched cells from forest soil in Barre Woods Harvard Forest LTER site, Petersham, Massachusetts, United States -... | ecosystem: Environmental > Terrestrial > Soil > Temperate forest >... | reverse complement strand
GGCCTTTACCGGCGTCGTACAAGCAATCCATGTACATGCCGAGAATTCCAAGTCCCCCGGCCATGAATGCTCCATCTGCTCGGTAGCGCATTCCGGAGTGCTCAGCAGCACCACGTTCCAACCGGATGCGATCTTCAACGGTGCGCCCTTAGTTCTTCCGCCAGCCGCATTCCCGGAGTCGTCCGGTTTCGTTTCGTCCCTCCACATCCGCCCTCCACCGTCAGCCTAGCAAGTCTCGCGAACTGCCCGAAGCCGGGCGCTATGCCATACCCGGAGCCTTATACATCCGTGGCTAACAGGTGGCGATCCGGGCTTTCCGGGGGAGGTCCAATCTCCAGATCGTCGAGGTGATCTTCGAATGAGACATTATCTGACCTTGCTAGTTCAAGCAGCTCTTCTGGCGATTCCTCTTTGTGCCCAACAGGCAGGCGGACTGCCGGCGGCGAACCAATCCGATAACGCTGCTTTAATGCAGAAGATCCTCGATCTCGAGGATCGCATCGTTGCAATGGAAGGGGAAATCAGGCAGTTGAAGAGTCAGCCGCCAGCATCTGCGACGACCTCGGCAGCTGCGGCAGGCGCCGGAGCGCAGACTCCTGTCCCGCCCCAAGTTTCGACGGCGCCTACCCAGGAAGGGGTGCTGCAGGAGCCAACCCTGGGCGGGGCCGGAGGCAGCGCTGCTAAGGCATTGAACCCCGATATTAGTATGATCGGGGACTTCATCGGTGTTGCCGGACATAACCCGGTGAATCCGTCTCCATCCTTTCAGATGCATGAGTCGGAACTGGGCGTTCAGGCCATCATTGATCCCTATGCTCGCGGCGACTTCTTTCTGTCATTCGGAGAGGAAGGCGTGAATCTCGAAGAAGGGTACATCACGCTCACAGCTTTGCCCGCTGGGTTCGTTGCAAAAGTGGGCAAATTCCGGGGCGCTTTCGGCAAGGTGAACACGATGCACAACCACGTTTTGCCATGGGTGGACCGGCCTCTCGTAACCAACAATTTGGTTGCGGGCGAAGACGGCATCGATGACGCGGGCGTCTCGGTGCAACGCATATTGCCGGCCCCCAAAGGAATATTTATGGAGCTGGTGGGGCAGGTTTTCCGCGGTGATTCCGGCAACCAGCAGCATCCGCTGTATCAAGCCGTCAATAACAGCGACGTGAGTGCCGTCGGACACTTGCGTGGCTACAAGGACATCACCGAATCGACCAACATCGATCTCGGGGCCTCGTATTCGCGCGGACATAATGACGCTGGCCCGAATCTCCTGACGCAGCTCTACGGCATTGACGGCACCCTGCGCTGGAAGCCGTTGCGCCGCTCCATCTACCACTCTTTCGTGGGACGAGGAGAATTGATCTGGAGCCAACGACAGCAACTTCCGTCTGAGCAGCGCGCTTTCGGCTTCTACGCCTCAGGCGACTACCAGTTGGGCCGGCGGTGGTTTGTTGGCGCGCGCTACGACCGTGCGGGAGAGGCTCGGAATGCCGGCCTCATTGATAACGGGGTCTCAGCCGTGCTGACATACTGGCCAAGCGAGTTCAGCCAGATACGTGGGCAATATGAATTTACCCGCTATGCCGGTACAAATATCGATACGAATCAGCTGTTCATGCAGGTGCAGTTCTCATTGGGCGCGCACGGCGCGCACCCTTTTTAGGAGTTACATGAAGCCAGCAACCGGTTTTTCTCGTTTCACCATTGCGCTGGGCCTGGGACTGCTGGTGGGGGTCGTTCTTTTACCATCGGCCGCGGCAGCCAAAAAACTCAACGTGGTGACTTCGACCACGGATATGGCCGCGCTGGCACAGGAGGTGGGCGGCGACAAAGTTAATGTTGAATCCATCGCCAGGGGCTATCAGGACCCGCACTTCGTCGAGGCCAAGCCCAGCTTCCTGCTGAAACTGCGCCAGGCTGACCTGCTGATCTCAGTTGGGCTCCAATTGGAGATTGGCTGGTTGCCACCCCTTATCACGCAGAGCGGTAACCCGAAAATTCAGGTCGCCGCGTCGGGCTACCTGGATGCTTCACAGTTTGCGGAAATCCTGGATATTCCGCAAGGAACGGTCACGCGCGCTGAGGGCGATGTACATCCATTGGGCAATCCGCATTACTGGCTCGATCCTGATAACGGGCGACGCATTGCAAAAGGCATCGCCGGAAAATTCGGTGATATGGATCCTGAGGATGCTGCGTATTTTCAGCAACGCTTGCAGGATTTTGAGCAACGGCTGGCAGCGGCAGAGGAGAAGTGGGATGCGGAGATGAAGCCTTATCACGGCCGCAAGGTCGTCACTTACCACCGCTCATTTCCTAACTTTGCGAAGCACTTTGGGCTGAATGTGATTGGCTATGTGGAGCCGAGGCCGGGCATTCCTCCCACCCCTAGCCACACCCTCGAAATCATCCAGTTGATGAAGCGGGAGAATTGCAAGGTGGTTCTGGTGGAACCTTATTTCGATCTGAAGACCCCACAATCAATTGGACGGGAAACCGGCGCTCAGGTAGTGGTGTACCTGCCATCCGTGGGGGGTGAAAAGCAGGTAACCAACTATTTCGAGCTGTTCGGTTACGACATTGCTTTGCTAACTAAAGCGTTCCAGGCCACTCAATAAGGAGGCCCATGGAGATTCTGCCGTTTTTACTGGCGCCCTTTCTCGCCAGTCTGATTCTGACCGGCATCCACGCCTATCTTGGCGTACACGTGGTGGAACGCGGGGTGATCTTTGTGGACCTGGCGTTGGCGCAGATCGCCGCGCTCGGCGCCACCATCGCCATCCTGATGGGAATGGACCCCCATGGTGGGGGCGCCTATTGGCTGAGCCTTGTATTCACTTTCGTGGGCGCGGCCATATTCGCCTTCGCCCGCACCCGCCGCGGACGTATCCCCCAAGAAGCCTTCATTGGCATTGCGTATGCGGTGGCTTCCGCAACTGCCATTCTCGCGATGAGCAAGGCCACAGGCGAAACCGAGCATCTCAAGGACATGCTGGTAGGCAACATCCTGGCCGTTTCGATGCACGATGTGGCCAAGACGGCGATTCTCTACGGGGCCATTGGAATTTTCCATTACATTTTCCGCAGGCAGTTTCTGTTGATCTCCACCGACCCGGAACGAGCCGAAGCTAAGGGCTTGAGTATTCGCTTCTGGGACTTTCTGTTCTACGCGTCGTTTGGCTTCGTAGTGACTTCCTCGGTCGCGATCGCGGGCGTGCTGCTGGTGTTCTGCTACCTAGTTGTTCCATCGGTAGGAGCGATGCTTTTCGCAGACCGCATCGGGCGCCGGCTGGCGATTGGTTGGACCATGGGAACATTGGTTTCCGCGCTAGGGGTGTACTTTTCCGTCCTGTTCGACACGCCCACCGGGGCCACCATTGTTTGTACCTTCGGCGCGGTGCTGGTCGCAATGTTCTTAGCTTATTTGCTCTTCTCCCGTGAACACAAGACGCCCGGGCCGGAAATGGCAACTTCCGGGAAACCCTCTCAGGAGCACGTGCACCAGTGAACCGCAAGGCCAAAGCAATCCGATTGCTACATGTTCTGTGTGTTCTCCTTGTAGCGATAAGCGGCTTTGCCCAGGCTATCCACGTTCATCCAGAGAACTCCAAACTCCCAAGCCACGAGTGCTCCCTTTGTTCGGTTGCGCACTCCGGAGTCATCACGAGCGGGCTGTACCGGCCTGCCCCGGTTTTTATTCGCACCATGCTATTCGTCGTTCCTGACGCTGTTTCTAAGTCCTCACGCTTCGTTTCGTCGCTTCACATCCGCCCTCCACCGTCAGTTTAGGGTCAGACCAGATCGATCGGTCCCGTTTCAGTTAGTTCTTTAACCCTATTCTTTTGGAGGAATCCATGCTGGCTTTTTACCGGAAGTCGCTTCATGCCGCTTTCATCTCAGTTTTCTGTTTGGCATTGGGTCTTTACGCTTACGCGCAGTCCGGCGGGGGCTCTATTAGCGGCACTGTCCTAGATCCCTCGGGCGCAGTGGTTCCGAATGGAACAGTTCAGATTCATAACCCAGTCAGCGCCTTTGACCGATCAACCACTACAGACAGTTCCGGGAAGTTCAGTTTTCCGAACGTACCCTTCAACCCGTATCACATGACTGTGACCGCGGCCGGTTTCGCCCAAAACGCTCAGGATGTGGAGGTTCGGTCGGCGGTACCGGTGAATGTGAAAGTCAGTTTGACAGTGGCTGGAAGCTCCAGCTCGGTTACGGTCGAGGCGGGAGCTGACCTCGTGGAGAACGATCCGACCGGGCATACCGACGTGGATCGCGCATTGTTCAACAAAATTCCTCTCGAAAGCCAGTCATCGTCCCTGAGTTCACTGGTCACGCTGGCGTCACCGGGAGTCGCCGCCGATTCGAATGGCCTGTTTCATGGACTTGGCGACCACGCGTCAAATTCGTTCTCAGTTGACGGCCAGCCCATCACCGATCAGCAAAGCAAGGTCTTTTCCAACCAGATTCCCGTCGATTCGGTTGCATCCCTGGAGGTCATCCCTGGCGCCCCTCCCGCTGAATACGGAGGCAAGACCAGCCTTGTGATCGTGGCGACCACGCGCTCCGGCCAGGGCGTTACCACGCCGCATGGCAGTGTGAACGCCTCCTACGGGTCATTTGGCTCATCCAATGTTGGTTTCGACCTCTCTTACGGAGGCGCAAAGTGGGGGAATTTTATCTCCGCGAATGGATTGAATAGTGGGAGATTCCTTGATCCGCCGGAGTTCGCCGTACTCCACGACAAGGGCAACGAAGAGAACATTTTCGATCGTGTGGATTATCAAGTCTCAGCCGCTGATTCGATTCACGTAAACTTTGGCTTCACGCGTTCCTGGTTTCAGACGCCCAATTCATTTGATACCCAAGATGCCACGGCGTGGTCTGGAACCGGAGGGCTGGATCCTAACGGAAATCTCGTAGGCCCTGCAGATCAGCGGTCGAAAATACAGACTTTCAACATCGCGCCGTCATGGACCCGCGTAATCAGCCCCTCTGCGGTTTTCACTTTCGGAGCCTTCGTGCGCCGCGACACGTTTAACTACTATCCGAGCAATAATCCATTCGCAGACCTCGGTCCGCCTAATCTGCAGCAGGAAACAATCTCCCAGAATCGGACCCTCGCCAACACTGGCCTGCGCTCCGATGTCTCCTACGTGAAGGGCATTCACAACGTAAAGGTGGGAGCGGTGTATCAGCAGACCTTTCTCACCGAAGATTTCAAGCTAGGCATAGTCGACCCAAGTCTTAACGATCCCGCGAGTCCTTCGTTCAATCCCATCCTCGCGCCCTTCGATCTCACGCGTGGCGGCAGCCTCTTTCCATTTCATGGCCACACGGATGTAAAAGAACTCGCTCTCTACATCCAGGACACGATCACGAAGGGGAACTGGTCCGCCAACCTCGGCATCCGGGGTGATCTTTACAATGGCCTCACCGTTGCTCGTCAAGCGGAGCCGCGAGTCGGAGTCGCCTACAATATCAAGCGGACTAACACGGTTCTTCGTGCTTCCTATGCGCGAACATTGGAGACTCCCTTCAATGAAAATCTCATCCTTTCAAGTATCGGATGCCAGTCCGCGGTCATCTCTGCTCTTATCCCGTGCGTAAACGCGCCGCTCGACCCCGGCTATCGCAATGATTTCCATGCGGGTCTGCAACAAGCCATCGGCCGCTACGCCGTGGTGAGCGGTGATTACATTTGGAAATACACGCACACCGGCTATGATTTCAGCACCCTGGCTGCGACTCCAATCTTCTTTCCGATTGGTTGGCATAATTCCAAGATTCCTGGGTATGCGGTCCGGGTGAGCGTGCCGGAGTTTCACGGGTTAACAGCCTTGGTAGTCTTTTCCAGCGTGGCCGCCCGTTTCTTCCCGCCCCAAACCAGCGGTTTGGGCGTAACCGTCGGGCAGAGCGGACTGCCTTTCCGCATCGACCACGATGAAAAGTTCAATCAGACCACGCACGTGCAATATCAGCCGTGGAAGCGAGGCCCTTGGGTCGGCTTCAACTGGCGCTATGACAGCGGACTGGTCGCGGGCCAGACACCCTGCTTCGGCGGAAATTGCGCGCAAGGGATAACAGTTGGCGGCATAAACTTCATCAGCCTGACTGATTCGTTCGGAACTCCCTTAACCGCCGATCAGGAATTCCAGTCTGGGCTTTTCTGTGGATCCCAGCGCGCCACCCCGAGCACGCTGATCGGCTTTAGCATTCCGGGCACTGCCGTGCTTGCTTGCCCCGTATCGCAGTTCGGTTCCACTCTCTTAAATGTGCCTAAGCCGAATACGGAAAACGACGACAAGAATCCCCCGCGGATTGCGGCTCGTCACCTTTTCGATATCGCCATCGGGCATGACAACATCTTCCATGGGGAGAGGTACAAGTGGAGTGCGCGCTTTTCGGTCATTAATCTGACCAACAAGTACGCACTCTACAATTTCCTTTCCACCTTCAGCGGCACCCACTACGTCACGCCGCGGACGTTCACTGCTGAGCTGGGCTTCCACTTCTAGGGGCAGATCATCAGGAGGAGGATGACTGTCGCGGTCGTCCTTCCAAAACTTAACCAGAGAACATCAAATAGGGGAGGCGGCCGGAGGAGGAAACCGGCCGCCGTTCGGCTGCAATACCTGTCACGCAGCCAGCGCTTCCAAAGCAGTTCGATTGCGGATTACCAGAGTCGAGCCTTCCAGCCGGATCAACTCCTTTTTCTTGAGCTCACTCAAGAGACGGGTGACAGTCTCACGCGAAGATCCAATCATCTGCGCCATTTCTTCGTGAGTGAGGCTCGATCGAATGCGAATCTCACACGCCCCCATTTTCTCTGTCCCGGCCGGTCGTCCAGAACAGCAGTAATTTGGCCAGTTTCCCTGCCGACGATCGCGCCAGCACTAAGTCATGGATATCACGATAGGCCGACTGAAACTCGTTACTCAATGCCTGGGCCGAGTGCAGCCCCAACTCTCCATGTTTGTCGAGCAGCTTGGTCAGGGCTTCGCGCTCAATGAAATTTACCTGGCATGGTCCCGCGGTTTCGGCGGTCAATTCATAGCATGTCCCCGAAATCACAGCACTCAGTCCCAGAGCCTCTCCAGGGGTGGCCATTTTGAGAATGAGTTCTTCCCTTCACGAGAAGTTGTCGAGAGCTTGACCTTGCCCGAGCCAAAGAACGAAGGCGCCTCGCGGCATTTGGCCTTCGACAAAAAGGACAGCGCCGCCGGGGTAAGTGCTCAGATGGCTGACGGCGCTGAATGACTTCAGCACGTCGGGGGAAAGGCTGCAGAACCATTTGTCTCTCCGCAGTTTACAAGCGACGCAGCTCTCGATAATCTCCAACCCGTAGGGAGTGTTCATCGTCACCACCTTTTCGATGACGTGCCAGTCAACCTTTTGCGAGTCGGCGGCTGCCGGCTTTTCGATACCATGACTCGACTGCCGCAAGTCCCGGACGGGCAAGCTTACATCCGCGGCTCGTGCCAGCAGTGCTGATGCAACCAACCGCGCCTCGCGCCCCGGCGCTCGTAAACCCTGAATCAATTCCCAGCCTGCACCTGCATCCGCCTGCCGATGCCAGCTCACGCTACAGCAGAACAGGTAGAGAGGATCAACACCCGCGACAGGCAGTTCGTCCGGCTGTCTTTCAGATGCGATCGAACCGCACTCGCCCGAGTCCGGCCAGTCCAGTATTGCTGCGCTGGGCATCTGGGTTGCTGCAAGCGGATGACTCGACACTGCAGCCATCGTCTTGCCGGTGAACCAGTCCGGCTTCGCCCCCGCCACATCGTCGCAGACTCGCATTCAGTCCCCGAACTGAAACTTGAAGCTTTGGAACTGGGGCCTCGATCAAGTCTTCTGCGGCAGGTGACCTTCCAAAGACGCGTCAAAGTTCTAAGCTGTGGAAAACAGGGCCGCCATTCTACGTTTAAGGGGCTTGGGTTAGTCGGTATTCCTGCGGCCATTACGACGATAGTCCGGCAGAACGCCGACATTTCGTCATTCCACGAATTGGGTGGACCTGCACGATCAGCGGCATCAACTCTCGTACTCCTGACGAGAAATGCCTAGCTTCAGGATCCTGGACTGAAGAGTGGTTCGCTTCAGGCCGAGCCGAACCGCCGCCCCCCGAGAACCTGCGATCACTCCGCCGGTCTCTCGGAGCACGCGAAGAATATGATGTCGTTCCAGGCCTTCGAGCGTGCCATCACTGGAATCCTCATCGAAGGAGGGTGTCAACTCCGCCAGTGGTACGCGCAGCACAGAACCTTCCGACAGAATCACCGATCTCTCTATGAAGTTTTCCAGTTCTCTCACGTTCCCCGGCCACTCCCAACTCACTAACGCCTGCATGGTTTGCGTAGGAATAGTGTCGATGGGCTTGCTCATACGGCGAGCAAACTTCTGAACGAAGTAGCGCACCAAGAGGGGGATGTCGGTCCGGCGATCGCGCAATGGTGGCATGCGGATGGGAAAAACATTCAAGCGATAATAAAGGTCACTTCGAAACTCACGTTCGGCCACGCTCTTGGCCAAGTCCCGATTAGTAGCGGCGACCAATCGTATGTTGACTTTGATGGTGCGAGTGCTGCCCAGCCTTTCGAACTCCTGGTCCTGGAGCACGCGCAGCAGCTTGGGCTGCAGCTCCAAGGGGATGTCGCCTACCTCGTCGAGAAACAGAGTTCCCTTGTCCGCCAATTCCAAGCGCCCTACTTTCTGGCTTATGGCGCCGGTAAATGCCCCTTTCTCGTGCCCGAACAGTTCGCTTTCGAGCAGCCCGGTGGGAATTGCAGCGCAGTTCAATTTGATAAAACTGCCGTCCTTGCGGGCGCTCATGCGATGGATGGCGCGAGCGATCAATTCCTTTCCCGTACCTGTATCACCCAGAACGAGCACGGTGGCGTTGCTGGGTGCGACCGTCCTGGCCTGCCCCAACACGCGCTTGAGCGGCGCACTCTCGCCTACGATTTCTTCGAAGTTGAGTTCGCTGCGAAGGTTCCGGGGCCCTGTGTTATCTATAAAATGCAGTAAATACAGCCTCTGGATCCGCTGGAAGCCGCTAGAAACGAAGCTATCTAACACAGTCCCAAGCACGGAACGATACCTTGGGGTTACTCTCTGGCAGCCCGTCCCGAATGAAGCTTTGACATCGGCCGGCACCCTATATAGACTTGCGACTATGGGTATCGAGCCACGAATTACCGCGCCGACACTAAAGGTCTTGCGCGCTTTCATGACGCGCCCTGACGATGGCTTGTCCGGTGCCGACATAGGTCGTCAGACCAAGCTGGGCTCTGGCACGCTTTACCCCATCCTGTTGCGCCTGGAGCAGGCGGGTTGGTTGGACAGCCACTGGGAGGACGAGACTCCGCAGGTCCTAGAAAGACCCCGCCGCCGTTTTTATCGGCTGACGGGTCTCGGCGCCAAAAAAGCAAAATCGGCTTTCCTGGAAGTTACGGGGATCGGGGAGTTGGCATGGCAGCGATCATAGGGGTTGGAGGAATTTTCGCCGCACTCTTTACCGCCGCCTTGTCCGGACTATTCGCGGAAGAATTAAGAGCATGGATACCACGGATGATAGAAAGTACTATTCGGCACGCCGTTGACCAATTACGTGCTGGCCAGCGGGAGCGATACGCAGAGGAGTGGCGAAGTCATATTAACCAAATGCCAGGACAGATCGGTAAGTTTGCTGTCGCTGTGGGCTTTCTCTTAGCCGCTCGTAGAATGGCTTCCATCGGCAAACTAGCACTGGCATCCGAATCCACGACATCGAAGCAAGTACCCGGCCCGCCCGTAGCTTTTACGGTCAGCGTAACGCTTGGACGCCTTAAGGTCCACGGCGAGGGGCACGTGAGCGAGGGCCATTCTCAGGGCTGAAGGTATTGAGCGAAATCCCCATAACGTGAGCCCACTGCCGATTCGCTTCCGAGGGCCGTCCACTAATTCACGAGCGTCGGATAAAAGTACGCGCTTCGCTCAGGTAACGCCAAAGAACACGCCGTCAAACTGCTTTCAACCCATCATTACTATGCATATCCGAGTTTGTCGGGTGCATGATGCGGACTTACAATCGGGCGCATCCCCATGCTAACCAATCCTCTTAGCCGCCGATGCCGCCTATACTGTTTTAGATGAGGCGGAAAACTCAGCTTAAATTTCATGAGCACCGCATCACTTGCCCTTACTGTCGCACGAGTCTCGTCTTCAATTCTCTGATGGGAACTATCCTCGTAGCACGCCGCACCTGTCCGCAGTGCAGCAAGGAATTCCTCGTTGAGAACAGCATAGCCAAGCGTGTAGGGAGCACCAAGAAACACTAGCCAGCTTTCGGCTTTGCGGTGGGATAGGCCACCCCTCCACTTCAAGCACGCGAGGCACGGGAGTGATGGCCGGTCAACCTACTCATGTGCCGAACCCGATCCAGCGTGTAGTGTAGCGCGCTTTGGAAATTTCACCGTCGAATCGGCTTCGGTGTACTCTGTGCAGATCTGCCTGTGTCAAAACCTCTTTTCTCCAAGATACAAACGCCGATTTGACTGCTGGTTCCATTATGCTCTGCTGCTCGCAGTCTTAATACCAGCGTAACCTGCATCGCATCCTAACGTCGCATCACAACACCTAGTTATGGAGTTTCCCGGCAAATACGCGATCGCACTGCTGATTTTGTGCGGACTCGCTTCTTACCCATCAGCGGCGCAGCAGGAGATTCAGAAGCATCCAACGGACGAGAATGTTAGTGGAGATGAAGGCCAAGTTGCCTTTCATACATTGACCCCAGATGATGGCTTAGCCGTGATTGCCGCCGCGCTCGACTCCAGCGTTCACCTTCGTGCCAAGCGCGATTGTTCCCATCTTGTACACGCCATCTATGATCGCGCTGGTTTTCCCTACAGCTACGTAGACTCTTCCGATCTCTACGTCGGAACCCCAGATTTTAAGCGCGTGGCTCATCCCCAACCTGGAGATCTGGTTGTTTGGCCTGGGCACGTTGGGATCGTGATCAATCCTTCAGAGAAGGTCTTCTTTAGTGCAATGCACTCTGGACCAGGCATCGACGCTTTTGATACACCTTATTGGAAGCGACGAGAGCCAGCTCGCTTTTACCGTTACGTCAAACGCGGTCCTATGCAGAATGCGAGCAAGGCCCGAGATCGTGTCTTACTGACACATCAGAGCAAGTAGCCGCCAGGCAAGAGAGGGGTACTCCTAGCACAAAGCATCGCCGAAACTCGCGATTCCTCACACCGCGAACAAACCATTACTCGACAGAGCCCATCACAGCTGTCGAATCAGGAGGTCAGGATGGAACACACTATTTCTACCGAAGACCTAAAAACTAAGCTAGACCGCAAAAGCTCAGTCAAAGTCGTCGAGACGCTCGCGCCAGAACGCTACGGCGAAGCCCACATTCCCGGAGCGCTGAACATCCCCCCGGAGCAGATCAAAGACCTCGCTCCGAAGCTGTTGCCCAACAAGGATGTTGAGATCGTCACCTACTGCGCAAACACTCATTGAAACGCCAGTCAATACGCCGCCCGTGAATTGGCGGCGATGGGGTACACCAACGTGGCGCACTATCCAGAAGGAAAGCAGGGATGGATGGAGGCGGGGTTGCCTGTAGAAAAAGCTCCTGCCTAGACATACTGCCCCGCCCACTCTTTCTGGAATCAGGTGTATGCGTTAAACATTGATCGAGTTTGCGCCCGCAATTCGTAAAAATGCTCCGATCGTTGGGGCTTGCCTAGTCGTGGTCGGGGGAAAGGACAAACAAGCGGAATCCCTGGCGAAGCGGTCAGCCACGCATGCAGCATAAGCGGGCTATTCACAATTGGAAACCTTCAGATCTACCTGGTTGGCTCACCCGTGATGTGTATGTGAAGCAAGTTCAGCCCGCACTGGCTAGTGTTGCGAAGGCCCGCATACGTTCGGCACTTGGGGTGAGCGAACCGTACGCATCAGGCATCCGGGCAGGCAAGCGTATCCCGCACGCGCGCCATTGGCAGGCGCTTGCACGGTTGGTCGGTTTTTCGCCAGAGATGTGAAGCGCCGGTATGGGGCTGGTACGCGGGGCACTAGGTGGAGGTAGTGAAAGCCTTCTGTGTTGCACAAGCTTACCACCGATTCCAATACTCAGCTTAGTCGATGTCTACATTTAGGTATCCAAGCACAATCAGCAACATCATCGCCATCATAATCACAGCTACTATTCCCAGCAGCCAAAGGCCTTGGCGACTCGTGAATTTCTCAGCGAATTTTCTTCTGCCCCTTCCAAAAGGTGAATAGGTCGACATGGAACTCTCAGCCCTGAAAATATAAGTCACGAAAACACGCAAAGTACCCCGCTCCCGCCGCATAACGGCTCCAAGTAAACGATTCGAACCCGGTTCATGCACTCTCACAAACTAAGTTCAGCTTGAAAGAGGAGGGCTCGGGGTTCGTGTTCACCGGAGTCCCTTCTTTCGCACGACTAGAAGTGGAACCCGATCTGAGCGGTAAGCGCCCGCGGCGTGACGTAGTGCGTACCGCTGAACGTTGAAAGGAAGTTGTACAGCGCCAGTTTGTTGGTCAGATTGATGGCCGTGAGGCTGAGACTCCACTTGTACCGCTCGCCTTTGAAGAGGTTGTCATCGCCCAGGGAGAGGTCGAAGAGACTCCGCGGAGCGATGCGCTGGGGATTGTGGTCGGGGTCTTGCGTTCCTGGCGCGGGTATCTTCACTAGAGTCGAACCGTATTGCGATGGAGCGCAAGTCGTGAGAGGGGCGGAGAGCGTCGGGCGTTGGCTCCCGCAGAACAATCCGGCTTGCAGTTGCTGATCCGCACTGAGAACCGTCAGATCTACCGGGGTTGTTGTGTCCGTTGCGAATGGTACCGAACCCGCAACAAGACCACTGTCATACCTCCAGTTGAAGCCGACCCACGGTCCGGCTTTCCACGGTTGGTATTGCAGGTGTGTGGTCTGGTTGAACTTCTCGTCGTGGTCGATACGGAAGGGAGTCCCACTCTGCCCTACAGTAACGCCCAAGCCGCTAGTTTGAGGTGGAAAGAAACGAGCGGCGACGCTCGAAAAGACTACCAAGGCCGTGAATCCATGGATCTCCGGCACGCTCACGCGGACCGCATATCCAGGAATCTTGGAATTGTGCCACCCAATCGGGAAGAAGATCGGGGTCGCAGCCAGGATGCTGAAATCGTAGCCAGTATGCGTGTACTTCCAAATGTAGTCTCCACTCACAACGGCATAGCGCCCGAGCGCCTGCTGTAAGCCGGCGTGGAACTCATTGCGAAAGCCGGGTTGAAGTGGCGCGTTTACGCATGGGATAAGCGTGGAGAGCACAGCAGACTGGCACCCAGTGCTTGAAACGATCAGATTCTCGTTGAACGGGGTTTCAAGAGTTCGCGCATAGGAAACGCGAAATACGGTGTTCGTCTTCTTGATGTTGTATGCGATGCCGACGCGTGGCTCGGCCTCTTTGTGAGTGGTCAAGCCATTGTAAAAATCGCCGCGTAAGCCGAGATTGAAGGCCCAGCTCCCCTCTGTAATTGTGTCCTGGATGTAGAGGGCAAGCTCCTTTACATCCGTATGTCCGTGAAACGGGAACGGGATGCTGCTTGACCTGGCACAGTTGTCATTCGTTGACGGAGTAGTTCTGGTCAAATCGAAGCAGCCTAGAAGCGGCGTGAACGGACTCGCAGCATTTGGGTTCGATGCAATGTTTGGCTGTAAACCCGCCGCCGCGCACTGGGATGGATCGTTGAAGCCAGCGACCGGATTGCCGAACGTATCCAAACATGGCGAGTTGAGGACCGGGTTGACTATACCGAGACTGAAATTCTCGGTAAGGAAGGTCTGTTGGTAGGTGGCTCCCACTTTTACGTTGTGAATCCCTTTCACATATGACACGTCGGAACGAAGGCCGACATTGGAAAGGGTCCGATCTTGTGCGACGGTAGACTGCTGAATCGGGCCGAGATCCGCAAAAGGGTTCTTGCTGGGATAGTAGTTAAAGGCATCCCGCCGCACGAAGGCGCCAAGAGTGAAAACAGCAGTTGGGCTGAGCACTCGTGTCCATGATGGCGCAATGTTGAAGGTCTGTATTTTCGAACGCTGGTCCGCAGGGCCTACGATCTTACCGTTGGGACCAAGCCCCCCGCTGCTAGACCACGAGGTGGCATCCTGGGTATCAAACGAGTTGGGCGTCTGAAACCAGGAACGCGTGAAGCCCAAGTTCAGGTGAATAGAATCCGCGGTTGTCAGTTGATAGTCAACGCGGTCAAAGACATTCTCTTCGTTGCCTTTAGCGTGGATCACGACGAACTCCGGCGGGTCAAGGAACCGGCCACTGTTCAAGCCGTTCGCAGAGATAAAGTTTCCCCACTTTGCGCCGCCATATGCCAGGTCGAAGCCAACATTGGATGAGCCAAACGAACCGTAGGAGGCGTTCACGCTGCCATGTGGCGTAGTAACGCCCTGGCCCGAGCGCGTCGTCGCTACTATCACAAGACTGGTCTTGCCTCCGTATTCAGCCGGCGGTGCGCCGGGGATAACTTCCAGTGAGGCGATGGAATCGACAGGAATCTGATTCGAAAAGACTTTGCTTTGTTGGTCGGTGATGGGCTGGCCGTCAACTGAGAACGAATTTGACGCGTGGTCGCCCAGTCCATGAAACAGGCCATTCGAATCTGCCGCAACACCCGGTGACGCAAGAGTGACGAGGGAACTCACTGACGATGACTGGCTTTCGAGAGGAATCTTGTCGAACAAGTTGCGATCCACGTCGGTGTGACCAGTCGGATCGTTCTCCACCAAGTCTGCCCCAGCCTCCACAGTAACCGAGCTGGAGCTCCCAGCCACTGTCAAACTGACCTTCACATTCACAGGCACCGCGGACCGAATCTCCACATCCTGAGCGTTTTGGGCGAATCCGGGTGCGGTCACTGTCATGTGATACGGGTTGAAAGGTACGTTCGGAAAGCTGAATTTCCCCGAACTGTCGGTGCTGGTTGATCGGTCAAAGGCGCTGACCGGGTTATGAATTTCCACCGTTGCATTCGGAACCACGGCGCCCGAAGGGTCCAAGACCGTACCGCTAATGGACGACCCGCCCGACTGCGCGTACGCGTGAAGACTCAGGGCCAAATAGAAAACGGCTGTAAAGGCCACAAACAGCGACCTCTTGTAGAAAGCCAGCATGATTCCTCCAGAAGAAAGAAATGGTCTAAACGATCAAAGGACACGGTTCATTGGAATGAACCGAACCTATATCCAACTGAAATCTGATCTTTAGACGCTAGGAGGTGGGCGGACACACAGAGCGAAGGCTATTAGGCGTTGCTTGGCAGAAACTGGCTCCGACCAAAAGGTGGATACAGGAACGAACGTCACCTTCGGCAAGTTGGAGGTGGGTTTGGGGGAAGCTGAATGGGCGGCGACACAGACTGTACACTTTGCTGCCTCGGTCGCACTCGAATGATGGTGGGTAACGAGAGCAAATGCTGACCACAATGTCAGCAGTAGTAACAGCCAAGCTATCCGCTTTGAGATCGACTGCATGTCGAATACGGTGAGAGTGACTTCCTCAAATTTACACCGAAACAACACCGAGTGCAACGAGGGTGCTTTCCTCCGATGCTGTGGTTTCACCACCAGGGCCGCAGGTCAGTGCGTCCGGCCTCCAGCAGCAATGCACGAAACCACGGAAACCTTGCTAGACGGGGACATCGCCGCTTTGATTGCGACGCTCTCTTCATGTTGAGGCAGCACTGAACGGCCCGTCGTAGGATCAGGGCCGCTTGACGAGGATCTTGCCGCGGAACGAATGCAATACAAATCGGGATGCACTCACGATCCCGGGTTTCAATAACAGATCCCTCTGGTCCATTGCGGGAACACTGCCGGCATTCGGGAATCCCTGATCGGAGTCGCCTCTTAAGGAGTGTGTCTTGATCTCGACTGATGCGCTGGCAGGAATCGAAACTTCGAGGTCCCCCGAGTGGCTGGTGAGCAGGTACTCCCCGGCTGTGCCGGGATCACCCTCATACGTGATTCGACCCCCTCCTGAGTTCACCTCAACCGATGATCCCGTAACGTCATGGAGATTGACAGTGCCGTTTACAGAATGGACATCCAGACGGCAATTTCGAATGGCGCTTATGCTAATCGGCCCGCTGAGAGTTTTCACGTGGAGGTGGGCATGACTGATGTCAGTCACTTCTACGGACGCTGTCGCAGCTTCCAGGATCACATCGCCACGCAGCCCCTGAGCATGAAGGGTTCCGTCGACGATCGCAGGCTGACGACGGCGTCAGATGGCACCAGCACTGTGTAATCCACGATCGCCGCCCCCTTGCGGCTAGACATAGACCGAAGCTCGATGCGATTGCCATGCTGTTCGTTCACGAAGCTAACTGCACCTGAACGCGATACTGTCGTGACTAATACCTGCTTGTTTGCGGAGGGCTTTACTGTGATGGGACCGTAGTCGTTCGTGATGGAAATAATCGCTTTACGTCCGACCGTGTATGCAATGTCCTTCTTTTCTTGAGCAGCCGCCAGCAGCCCGAAAAGAGGAAAGACAGCCACCAGTGCGATTGAGATTCTCGGATGATAACGTGCGTTGTTCATTCGCCGCACTCCCTCGCATGCGAACCTACTAGGCAGCATCGATCCAGGAAACGTTTTACGAACAAAAGGGGCTGACTCTAGACGCGTGAAACTCCGACGGCAGGGCTAACATCTCGCTTGCATCTTTGCACTGAACAGCCCATTCCAGCAGGCTGCGATATTGCTCAACCCTGTCAATGTTCCTAGCCACTCAGTGCCGGATGAGCTTGTAATCACAACCACATTCGGCACGTCGCATGGCTCAACACAACCACTAACTGTCAACTGAACTCGCTTCAGCAGTCCCCGCTTCCGCCATTCATTCTTTAGCCATTCAACCGGAACTTCGGGCAACCCACGGTCCGTATTGCCGCAAGCAACAGCCTCGGCAGATCGTAGTCTGCCCGACGACGAGCCGCTTCGTTTTGAGTGGGTAATCTCTGTGCGCGTTCACAGTGTTTGACCAATTCTCCAAGAACCCACCAGAAGCGTCTCAATCCAAGAAACCATATAGTCGATCAAATACGTCCTGTAACTGGGCAGAAGAGATCACTGATGCCGCGAACGACATCCCGAGTACGATCGCAGCCACCACGACTATCAAAACCCGCCCGCTTCGTTCATGTATCAGATAACTTAGATGCATGACTCCGCCACACAAGAGATTCGTGTTTTGCAATTCACGATTGGTCGCCCGAGACAGTTGAGCCAGGCAACAACCTCGTGGAATTGAGAATAAAGGCCAGCTCCGAGGTCACGTGAATAAAGGCCGCTACCAGCGGATTCAGAAACCCACAGGCCGCCATTCCCACTCCTATGCTGTCCACAACCAGTGTTCCAACAAAATTCTGCATGATGATGCCGCGACAGCGTCGCGCAATCCGCAACGTCTCGACCAACTTAGAGAGATCACTTCCAATCAAGATGACATCGGCACTTTCCCGCGCAACATCCGTTCCTGACCCCATGGCGATTCCAACGTTAGCCTCTACCAGCGCGGGAGCGTCGTTGATGCCGTCCCCGACCATCGCAACTTTGCAATTCTTGTTGCGCAGATCGCCGACCCATTTCACCTTTTGCTCGGGCAGAAGCTCTCCGACCGCTACATCGACGCCAAGATCACGCCCCACCAACGTAGTTACTTCTTGCGCGTCTCCGCTGAGCAGGACGGTCTTCAGGCCCATCTCTCGCATCGCGGCAACCGCGCTCTTCGCTTCGGGTCGTAGGACATCGGCAATGCGGATAGTCCCCAGCACCTGCCCACCTCTGGCGACATAGACTTCGGATACCCCGCCGGTGCCATGGCCGTTGACAGGCAGAATCGTCTTCATTCCCCGTTCCATGAGGAGCGCCCGGCTGCCGACAATGATTTCTTCCCCTCGGTAATCCGCAGTCACTCCTTTTCCAGGCGAGTAGGCGAAACGGTCGGGTTCGACGACAGGAATGGCGAGCTCGATCGCCCTTGCAATAATTGCTTTGGCGAGAGGGTGTTCTGATTTGCGTTCCGCGATGTTAGCAGCGGCTATAATCTGCCGCTCCGTAAAACCGTCCGCTGAGACGACCTCTCGAATCTGAGGTGTCCCGAAGGTCAATGTGCCGGTCTTGTCTAATAGCACCGTGTCCACTGCGGCCAACGCTTCCAGGTAAAGACCGCCCTTAATGATGGACCCCTGACGCGCGGCACGACCGATCGCACCCAAAATCGCCAGAGGAGTGCCGGCTGCTATACCGCAGGCTCCCGCCACGATTACAACTGAGATCGTTGACCTGACATTGTGAGTGACGAGGAAGGTTAGAATTGCGGCTCCCAAGGCGAAGTACACAAGGTAACCTGCCAAGCGATCGGCCGTCTTCTGAATCGGCGCCCGCGACTTCTCTGCTCGCTCGACGGCCTCGATAATCTTTCCGAACGTGGTGTCGCGTCCCAGCTTATCGGCCCTGACCTCCAAGGCTCCGAATTGATTGATGGTTCCGGCATAAACCGGATCTCCAGACAATTTCTCAACCGGCATTGCCTCGCCTGTAATAGCTGCCTGCTCCACAAAAGATCGTCCGCTCAGCACGAGGCCATCGACGGGGATACGTCCACCCGGCTTCACGATTACGGTGTCACCGAGCTGAAGATTCTCCGCTGGTATTTCAACCACGTCCTCATTGCGCCGGACTGAAACGGTTCGGGGCAGGAAATCAATCAGGTCCTGGATGGCGCGTCGGCCTCGCCCAACTGTGAGGCCCTCCAGAACCTCGGCGGCAAGTACGAAGCCTGTGATAATCAGAGCGGTGAAGAACTCTCCGATAGCTAAAGCCGACAGAAGAGCGATGGTCATCGAGAGTTCCATCGTCATCTTTCGTTCGACGATGTTCTCGAAGGCTTCCTTGAAAATGGGGTACCCGCCAATCAAAGCAGCTACGATGCCGATTACACTGATCCGCGGAAACGGCTCCCACAGACGAAACCAAACGGCAGCCGCAGCGAATACGACGAAGACAATACGAACGATTTCAACCCACTCGACTCCATGCTCATGTTCCGAATGCTCCGACCCAGTATCTGGCTCTTTGCTTCCACGGAAGTTTTGGCTCTCGGAGAGCTGAGAACCGTTTGTACGGTGTTTCTCGATCAACTGCGGAGCGCTCATGTAGTTGCCCACTTTTCCCGTCAGATCGGGGAGCGTGTTATTTCAGATAAGACTTGACCATGTCGATCACTTCGTTGGCGGCTACGGTCTGCTGTGAAGTGGCCCTTCGCTTTCCATCGAGCACATGGTTTCTTATGTGACCCTCCAAGAGCTCAGCCATCAAACTGTTCATGGCTCCCCTCGTCGCGCTCATGAGTTGCAGCACGTCGGAACAATCGCGCTCCTCGGTGAGAGCTCGCACGAGGGCTTCCACCTGCCCTTGAATGCGTTTGGCCCTCAGAACGAGTTTCTGCTTATTCTCAGTAGTGTGACTCATCCACTTAAGCTCGCTGATTCCCCCCCCCCGCATACGATACCATACCTAGTATGGTATAAGGATTTTTTTTCTCAGAGATGTGTGCTGGAGATTTGGAATCGCCGACAGCTTGTCTGTCAGTTCCGGCACCCGCCACGCGAGTACGCTCGCGCCCAGGGCTGACGAGAGGGGGTGTTGTTTTCTTCCCCGATCCATACTACCCCGGCTTCGCGTTGACTTCTCTCCCGAGCGTCCCTAACATGGCAGCCCTGAGCGGAGTCCAATCTTGATCGGCGAAACCATCTCGCATTACCACATCGTTGAGAAGCTGGGCGGCGGTGGGATGGGCGTGGTCTATAAGGCTGAGGACACCGAGCTTGGCCGCTTCGTCGCACTGAAGTTCCTTCCTGAAGACTTGGCCCGAGACCCACAAGCCTTGGAGCGTTTCCGTCGGGAAGCGCGGGCGGCATCCGCCCTTAATCACCCGAACATCTGCACCATTTACGAGATCGGCAAGCACGGCGATCAGTCCTTCATCGTGATGGAGTTTCTAGACGGGATCACGCTGAAACATCGCATCGCTGGGCGTCCGCTAGAAACCGAGATGCTGTTGTCGCTCGGAATCGAGATTGCCGACGCTTTGGATGCTGCGCATACGGAAGGCATTGTCCATCGTGACATCAAACCAGCGAACATCTTCGTGACCAAACGTGGCCATGCCAAGATTTTGGATTTCGGGCTGGCCAAGGTTGCGCCACCAAGTTCGTCTAGCCAGATTGCATCTCTCAACACCCAGACGGCTGCGGTGGGCGAGGAGCATCTCACCAGCCCAGGCACGATGGTGGGCACAGTAGCTTATATGTCGCCGGAACAAGTTAAGGGGAAGGAACTCGACGCCCGCACCGATCTGTTCTCCTTCGGCGCGGTGTTGTACGAGATGGCGACGGGGGCTTTGCCTTTTCACGGCGAAACCTCGGGCCTCATCTTCAAAGCCATTCTCGATTCAGAACCGCCACCCCCGATTCGCTTTAATCGTGATCTTCCGTCCAAGCTGGAAGACATCATCAATCGTGCTCTGGAGAAAGATCGTAACCTACGCTATCAGCACGCTTCTGAGATGCGAGCTGAACTGCAACGGCTGAAGCGGGATACAGAGACCGGGCGCGTGCCGAAGACTAGTTCTGGGACGGTGCTCGTGGCGCAGGATGCTACGCCCGCTGCTGTTGCTATTCCAGCACAGACACCTTCCGGTGCCGCCCCCGCTGTGGCTGCGTCCTCATCGTCCGCTGCTGCGAGGGTCGGGGAGATTCCCTCAGCCGGGAGGAAGCTTTGGAAGATTGTTGTTCCCCTTTGCGTGATTGTCATAGCGCTCATTGTTGGCGGAATTCTTTATCGCTTACACCTCTCAAAGCAGCTGACGGAGAAGGATACCGTCGTCCTTGCCGATTTCGCCAACACTACCGGCGAACCTATTTTCGATGACACGCTCAAGCAGGCTCTTCGCGTGCAACTGGAGCAGTCGCCTTTTCTCCATGTCCTTTCGGACCAGCAGGTAAGAGAGCAACTTGGTTTGATGGGCCAGCCCACGAGCCGCCGCCTCACTCAAGACGCTGCCCGGGACGTCTGCCAGCGCACTAGTAGCAAAGCCTTGATCGCCGGCTCCATCTCCAGCCTGGGCAGTCATTATGCGATTGGGTTGAACGCCACCAATTGCCGGACAGGAGATTCCCTCGCCAGCCAACAGGTCGAAGCCGAAAGCCGCGAGCAAGTGCTCAAGTCGTTGGGTCAGGCTGCAACGCAGATGCGCGGAACGCTAGGCGAATCACTCGCCACGATCCAAAAGTACGATGCGCCTGTCGAGCGGGCCACTACCCCGTCCCTTGACGCGCTCAAGGCTTATACCACCGCCTGGAACTTACACATAAGCGGAAAAGACAGCGATGCAATCCCTTTCTTCAAGCATGCTATCGAACTCGACCCCAATTTTGCCCTCGCCTACGCCGCCTTGGGCCAGGCCTATGACAATCTCGGGGAAGATCAACCGGCCATTGAATACATAAAACAGGCATTCGATCGGCGAGAACGTACCAGTGAGCGAGAAAAATTCTATATCGAATCCCACTACTACGAGCTGGTCACCCAGGACAGGGTGCGTGGACTTCAGGTCCTCCAACTTTGGACTAAGACCTACCCGCGGGACCTCGCTGCCCAGGTCAATCTGGGCGTTGCTTACAGTCAGCTGGGACGGCACGAGGAAGCGCTGCAAGAGCAGCAGGAGGCCGGACGCCTCGATCCCAATACTGCATTCGTAATACAGAATAAGGGGTTTGAATTTCTTGCTCTCGATCGCTTCGACGAGGCTCGCACCATCTTCGAACAGGGTCTGGCGCGAAGACCCGATGACGAGTTCCTGCATCTCGGTCTGTACAGGCTAGCGTCCCTGAACGGCGATAACACGACGATGCAGCGGCATGTAACCTGGGCCATGGGCAAGGCGCAAGGAGAGAGCCTCCTGCTTCGCGCTCAGGGAATTAACTCGGCTTACCATGGACAGCTGGGCAGGGCACTGGATTTCTTCCAACGTTCCAATCTGGCAGCTCAAAA
>Ga0207139_1072_pt1 | contig 22149 bp, 23 predicted proteins | sample Alteio_BWMinHeat_7_FD_153585 | JGI IMG/M metagenome (GOLD analysis project Ga0207139, IMG submission 153585) | Enriched cells from forest soil in Barre Woods Harvard Forest LTER site, Petersham, Massachusetts, United States -... | ecosystem: Environmental > Terrestrial > Soil > Temperate forest >... | reverse complement strand
AGCGAAATTGTCTGCAAGTTCAAAGATCCAAAAGAAGGAGTGATTGACATTTCCCAAAAAGTATTTCAAGAGAAAATGAAGGCCACGTACGTGTGCGCCCCCATCTTCTCCCAGATTGCCTTGAAAGAAGCAAAAGAAACCCCAGAGAAAACACCCGTTCATAAATCCCATTTAGTGTCGGATTTAATTGCACTTGAATATTTGGGGGAGAAAATCGGATATGGCCTTGTTGCAATAAAAAACATTCCTAAAAAGACAATTCTATGCAGTTTTGGGGGCATGGCATATCCAGGGAAGCTTTGGGATTCGGAAAAAAGGTCTCAACGCGCACAGCTCTATGGTATATTTGTCAAGGACAGAACATGGATATTTGATCCCTCTCAATACATGTCCCTTGGTGCAATTATTAATGAGGGACCGCCTAATACGGATTTTATCAATATTTCAGAACCCTTTATTTTCTCAGATTCTGTAAAGGTTCCAGCTGACAAAGTTGCCATAACGACCAGAGACATAAAAGAAGGCGAATGCATTCACGCTGAATACCATCCTGAGCATGCCGTACGCGGCGCTTTATACAGCGTAGAGGAAAAAACTCTGCGCCGATTAATGCAAACATACTCAAACTCTCTGGATATTTCCCTTTTAAACCAAACAGGATGGATTTTTAAATCAGTTAACCACTCAATCCCTGAAACCATCGATGTCGTCAAACTTCAAGAGATACAATATATCCTCACTACGCACTATCTTTTAGCGGTTTTGCATTTGCGCACAAACCTAGATCCAGCTAAAACTTTGGAAAATTTAAATAAGCTATCTCCAAAGATATATGCGGAATATCCGACTCCCCTTGACCGCTCAAAGACAATTCTCATGTGCCTTACAACAATTCCTAAGGAAAAGAAAGAAGCTTTTCTAGAAATTGTCGAACAAATTACACAAACAGCATTGGTTGTCCTATGCACAGCCATCTTCCATCTCCCCGATCATTCGTTGAAAGATTATAAAAGGCTTGGAAAATTCTTTGATAGATTGTTACTCCTAATTTCTGGAACCTTGCTTGGTTCATACTGGAATTTTAGCGAAGGGATAGAATTCAAAAAAATATTTCTTACTCCTGAACATCAACAAAAGGTCTTCGACGATACTGAAATTCAAAATCTGCCAGATGACCTGAAGGTATTGGCTAATACCTTTAGAGCAAAGATGTTTAAGGAACTTTCAAAACACTTATCACCTGATGAACTAGCCCAGCTCAAATCTTACAAAGGCACCGGTGTTTTAGTGCAATCTGCTGAAGAAATGGCTACCAAATAAAGCGTCTGGTATAAAATTCTAACCTATTTTTAACGCCAGTTCTCTGTTTTAAGAGACGAGACGCGTTGAAACTCTCTTAGATTTGCCGTCACGACAACAAGACCATTCGCTATGGCTGTTCCAGCAATTAAAGTGTCGTAAGGGCCAATTGGAAGACCCTCTTGTTTTAGCTGCGATCGGACGGCGGCAGCTGCGATGGCGCAAGCACTTGAAAACGGAATGACTTGCACATGTTTAAGGAGTTGATCCCAAAGGGGTCGTATTTTCTTAGCTCTTTCTGCATTCAAATTCAAACCGAATTCCACTTCCATAACGGTTATGGACGAGAGATGTATTTGTCGTGGAGAGGTTTTCCGAAAGCCTTCAACAACAGTAGGGACTTTCTTAAAAAAATCAGAAACAATACAGGTATCGATCAAATAGTTCATTCCAATGGATCCTCAGGTGGTGAGAGTAAGTCCCGTCGCAATTGCTGAAAATCTGGAACATCCTTTACAGCATCGAAATCGAAAAAATTGGATGGCCAGGAGGATTGTGTATGTGTCTGAAGCCACTCCTCTAATGCCTCATTGATAATGGCATTGCGACTGCGGTGCAGCGCCTTAGCCTTCTTAGTAATCTTCTGGCCAATCTCTTTTTTCAAATAAACGTTGAAATTCATACCAGCACCTCCTCTATAACATAACAATAACATAACCTGTTATATTTTGTCAAAGCGGTATTTTGGGTATTTATGGGTACTTTTTTGGGTCTACCCTTTACGTTGACGTTGGAAGAATGAACCTACTTGAGAACAACCAAATTTTTTTCTGCAACGAGATCACCGATCTTGCCCTTTTTAAGTAAGTCTTTAAACTTTTCATACTCAAGAGTCAGGGGCTCTGTCGTATTCTGGCTAAGATTTTTAAGTGCAAATGTAAACTTTGAGGGTGTGCTGAGGGGGTTATGACTTTTTTGCTCGGACTCTAAGCTTGCCTCAATAATTAGAAAATAGTCGGGTTCGATTTTCTTATACTTTCCCTTTTTACCTGGATCGGGTGGTATTTTTAATTCATCTGTGAGCGCCATAACCACATAAGGATTCCCATTCTCTAATGAACCCCTTACACACTCAGCTTTCAACTCATTCGCTGTCATTTCGTAAGGATTTTTTGCTCCACATCTTGCAATGCTTTTAAACACAAACTTTGTATGATCAAATTCTTGTGCAAAAAAGTTTATAAAAATCGTTTGGAGCTGTTGTTGGGTAAGCACGGGCTTTACAGCTTCGCTCGGTTTTTTGGGTTTTTCTGATTTCTTTGACTGAGAGCTCGGGGTCTTTTTTTCCTCTTCCTTTTTAGTTATTGCACTAACTTCTGAAAAAATCTTCAATACCGCTTGTTCGGAACGTTCTTTTGCCAAGCGCTCGTATTCACTCACATCCTTGGGTGTTACTGTTCTGATGTTCTTAACTTGATAAGTCCCACCCGATGAAGCTTTGACTTGTTCACCGTTGAGTAAACGCGCAATCGTTGTTGTGCTAAACGGATCGGTGGTCAGTAAAAAAGTATTCATTTTGAACATGGCTTGTGATGAAGAGGAGCTGAGTAAACCGAGTAAAGGCTCCGCGATGGCATTTTTCATCGTATCATGGTGATTTAAAGTTATTTTAATAATTAACAATGAATTAGTAGAGTCTGTATCAGTTTGATGAATTATGGAAATGAAAAGATATTGATGGTAGTTGTCTATATTTGACTTCATGACAGAATGTTCACCTAGATCTTCAATTGTTGTCTTTTCCGGCTCTTTACACGAGAGGATAGGGAGCTCATCATAATCAAATTGTGGTTTGCCTAAAAAGAGGGAGCCAACGCTAAAGTTAAAGTAAAATCGAATGATATCGGATGCAGATTCTGCTCCTTGCTCTAATTGATCTTCTGAATTGTTTGGCAAGGCTGGGGCTTGGTGTTCACCCTCTTCTGCTCTTTCTTCCTTTTTTTCTTCTTGATGCCTTGCTAGCGGCAGCATCTCAGGAGAGTCAGACATTGGTTTAGCCTCTTTAGAGGCTCGATTAAGGTAGAAAGCAACCAGACAGGCCGCCGCGAGAAAGACTCCAATCCCAAGATAACCGGCCTTTTGGCTCTGTTCCCTAAAGCAATCGTATTCGTAACGAGAAAGGTTTGATAAAAGTTTGTCTCTCGAAATGAATTTTATTGTATTTGCAGCCATCCAACTAAAAAAATGAAAGACAGACCGTGCCGCACAAAACACTTTCGAAACTAAAGTCAGCTGTTCACTTGTGCTGATTTTGTTTAAAGCTGCAATCCCAACGGCTGCTCTGTTAGATTGCGCAAACACTGTAGAAACATCCAAGTTCATAGTTCCCAATCCCTAATTTGTATTATTTTTTAATAAAATAGTTACATACAGATTATAAGTCAACAGGGATTTTATACAACAACGGACTTCAAATCGTCTCACAAGCAGCTCCCCCTTTCTCGCCTGTCGTATTTGGGTATTTATGGGTACTTTTTTGGGTATATCCTTGACGTTTACCCTGGATTTGGGTATATTTGGGTATAAATATGGGTATCATCAATACAGACGGACTCGTCATCACATCTGAAATCCTTAAACTCATCGCTGAAATCGATGAGTTCAAAGGCGCTTGGCTCCAAGCGGGCCGCCTTTCCCCTGATCGCCTCTCGTCTCTGAAAAGAGTTGCGACGATCGAAAGCATTGGTTCTTCGACGCGGATTGAGGGAGCCAAACTCTCCGACAAAGAGATCGAAGCTCTTCTCAAGCATGCTGACACAAAAAACTTTGCTACGCGGGATGAACAAGAGGTTGCAGGTTACGCCGACGTGTGTGAGCTCATCTGCGAGCATTTCCAAGCCATTCCCCTAACCGAAAGTCAAATCAAGGACCTACACGCTCGGCTGCTACATTACAGCAACAAAGATGATGGGCATCGAGGGCACTACAAAAAAATCCCCATCCGGATCGAAGCGTTTGATCCCAACGGAAAAAGCATCGGGATCCTCTTTGAAACGGTCTCCCCATTTGAGACGCCAATTCGGATGCAAGAATTGCTCGCTTGGATAAATGACGCTCTAGAAACCAAAGAACTGCATCCTCTGATCATCATCGCACTCTTTGTCGTCATTTTTCTGGCGATCCACCCTTTCCAAGATGGCAACGGCCGGCTATCGCGACTCTTGACCACCCTGCTCATGCTAAAGTGTGGGTACAATTATTGCCCCTACAGCTCTTTGGAGAGTGTAATCGAGGCAAACAAAGAGGGATACTACTTGAGCCTACAACGCAGTCAAAAGAGTTGGCAAAATAAAATGCCTGACTGGAACAGCTGGCTGCTCTTTTTTCTCCAATGTCTACAAAGGCAAAAACAGCACCTCGCCGTCAAGCTAGAGAAAGAGCAGATCTTGGCTAAAACATTGCCGCCACTGAGCCAACAGATCGTCGCGCTCATCAGGGAGCACAGCAGACTGACCATCACCGAAATAGCCACTTTAACAGGATCAAACCGAAACACCCTTAAGAAAGTGCTTACGACTCTTGTAAAAGGGAACTATCTTACCCAAAATGGGAAGGGAAAAGGGACCTGGTATACGGCCTAAAACTTCTTGCGAACAGCCCTAAACTGCTTGGGGTAGCCGATCCCCAATCTGGCCAAACAGCCGATCAACACTTAAGGAAAGCTAAAAACCTGAGTTCAAAAATAAAAGATATACTTTCGTCGACAAGGTCTGACTTAGAGATCGCATGGTAAGCTGATTTTAGATGGGCAAGTCGGGATTTCTTGCAATTTTCTCTTAAAACAGGCATGCTAAACGGCTATGTTAAAGATGTACAAGGAATCTTCAGATTCACCCCAGAAGCCACCGCTGCCCAAGGCAAAAGCGGAAAATGCAGGGAAAATTCAGTTTGATTTGGGTGGAAATAAGATCCACTTTGTCAGCTTGGGATGCCCGCGGAACCTCGTCGACAGCGAGGTGATGTTGGGGATTTTGCTAAAAGCGGGATATGAATCCACGCCAGAGCAACAGGAAGCCGACTTTGTCATCATCAACACCTGCGGCTTTCTAGAAGCTTCCCGAAAAGAATCGACAGATACGATTGCACAAGCTTTAGCCACGCGAAAGAAAGGGGCAAAAGTGATTGCCACTGGTTGCATGGTGCAAAAGCACAGCGAAGAGCTGCAAAAGAAAATCCCAAACATCGACTACCTGCTTGGATCGGGCGATCTAGAAGGGATCCTCAAGGCAGTCGAATCGACGCAACAGGGACAAACGATTACGACGGCCCGTAGCTACTTGGAAGCGGGCGATATTCCCCGTCAAGTCTCTACGCCGCGCCATTACGCCTACTTGAAAATCGCAGAAGGGTGCCGGAAGCGCTGCGCCTACTGCATCATCCCAGCGATCAAAGGACCGTTAAAAAGCAAAAGCAAAGAACAAATCCTCAAAGAGTTCAATAAGCTGTTGGAAATGGGCACGCACGAGATTGTGCTGATCGCTCAGGACCTTGGCGACTACGGAAAAGATCAGGGGTCAAAGCGGCAAGCCGCTCTCATCGACCTGATCAAGAGCATGCTTGCTGTCAAAAAAGACTTTTGGCTAAGGCTGCTGTATCTCTATCCCGATGAAATCAATGATGAACTGATTGCATTGATGAAAAGCGACAAACGGATTTGCCGCTACCTCGATATGCCGATCCAACACATCAATGACCAGATGCTCAAAAGCATGCACCGCGCGACATCAAAAGCCGATATCATTTCGACGATCGAAAAGCTGCGCGCTGAGATGCCGGATGTCGTGATCCGCACAAGCCTCATCGTCGGCTTCCCTGGCGAAACCGAAGAGCAATTTAAAGAGCTGATGGCTTTCATCCAAAAATACCCGCTGGACAACATTGGGATTTTCAAATTTTCTCGCGAGCCGGGCTCGACTGCCTACGATTACCCAGACCAGATTAGCGAGGAGATCAAAGAAGATCGCTACCACCGTCTGATGCAGACCCAACAAAAAGTCTTAGCCAAGCTGAACAAGAAATGGCTAGGAAAAAAAATCCCGGTCATGATCGAGGGGTACCATCCCGAAACAAAGTTGTTGATGCGCGGCAGATCGCACGGACAATGCCCAGAAATCGACGGCCAAATTTTGATCAACGATGGACGCAAAGTGAAAGGATTTGGCCAAGTGTACACGGTCGAAATCACCGATATTGCCGATTACGATTTAGTAGGACGCGCGGTCTAAAGTTTACAAAAAAACCCAGACGGTTCATGATAGCAGTATGACAAACTGGCTAGAAGACTATAACGAATCGACACCGAAGACAAAATCTTTTGTGTTGAACTGGGTTGTTTACACACTGGTGCTCATCATCACAACGGTTTACTGCTATGCCCGCCTTGATTATGTCAGAAGCTACAAATCGGAAGCCGCCATCCGTGCGGACAATCACATACCGACACAAAACTAAAACCATTTTATCTTAAGACAAATCACTATGACAACACCTGAATACCACTCTCACGAAGAGTTTCAGCTGCGCACAAAAAAACTCGGCGAACTCAGACAACTGGGCGTGGAACCCTATCCCCACACCTTCAATCCCACTCACAAAGCAGAGGCCCTTCACGCTGCTTTCGATACAGCAGAGATTGGGCACAGCGACGACGCTGCCACTAAAAAAACACCGGTAGCAGCCATTGCAGGACGCCTCGTCCTCTTCCGCTCAATGGGTAAAAATGCCTTTGGCCAAATCCAAGATGAGACCGGGCGCATCCAGGTGATGTTTAATCGCGATACAACGGCTGTTGAAGGGTACGACCATGCGGCTGGTGCTGCGGGTGCAGAAGCGCTGACGCCTCTTAAGCTCGTCGAAAAAAAAATAGATTTAGGCGATATCGTGGGGATCGAAGGAAACCTCTTTAAAACCAATACGGGAGAACTCACCCTGTATGCCCACCGCGTGACGCTCCTGTGCAAAACATTGCTTCCCCTTGCCGACAAGCACAGCGGTCTTGCCGATAAAGAGCTTCGCTATCGCAAAAGATGGCTCGACCTGATCACCCACTCCGAAGTTGCCCACACCTTTCGCTTGCGCAGCCAGATCTTGCGCTTGATTCGCAACTACTTTGAAAAGGAAGCGTTCATCGAAGTGGAAACGCCCGTTCTCCAAAGTATCTACGGCGGTGCTGAGGCGCGGCCCTTTGTGACCAAGCTCCATGCGCTTGACCAAGAGATGTTCTTACGCATCTCTCTGGAAATTCCTCTGAAAAAACTGATCGTCGGCGGGATGAACCGGATCTTTGAAATGGGGCGTGTGTTCCGCAATGAAGGGATCGACCGTAGCCATAACCCCGAATTTACCCTCCTCGAAGCGTATGCAGCCTACTGGGACTACAACGACATGATGCGCCTGACGGAGAATCTCTTTGAGCACCTCGCCTTGTCCCTTTATGGAAAGACAGCGATTCCCATTCAGCTCGATCCTGAGAAACCAGACGTGGTTGAAATCGAGCTAAAAGCACCATGGAAACGGATGACGATGAAAGAGGCAGTTCAAACATTTGGAAAGCTCAATGTCGAAAACCTCTCAGATGAAGAGATGAGAAAGATTTTAAAAGAGAGCGGACACATCGATGTGAAAAAGATTAGTGGCCTCTCACGCGGCCTTCTCATCGCTGCCCTCTTCGAGGTCTATGCAGAGCCTCACTTAATCCAGCCTCATCACATCATCGACCACCCCATCGAAACGACGCCCCTTTGCAAGCCCCATCGCCGCGCAAAAGAGAAGCAAGAAGGACTTGTCGAGCGCTTCGAGACCTTCATTTTAGGTCGCGAAATGTGCAACGCCTACACAGAACTCAACGACCCCGAGATCCAGCGCCACCTCCTCGTCAAACAAGCCAAACGGCGCGAAGCCGGCGATGAAGAGGCAAGCCCCCTCGACGAAGAATTCCTCGAAGCGATCTGCCAAGGGATGCCTCCCACAGGCGGCCTTGGCATCGGCATCGACCGCCTCGTCATGCTCCTTACAAACTCCCACTCCATCCGCGACGTAATCTTCTTCCCCTGGATGAAATAAGAGCCGTTCCCGCTTTGAATTCTTCGAGGAGACTCGAAGAGACACAACGGGAATGGCTCAATAAATCCCTTTCTTGACAAATTTTGGGTGGCCCCTTAGGGTGAAAGAACACAAAAAGGGGGAATCAATGGCAGCACCAATTTTATCAAAGCGGCGCACAGAGGCAATTGCAAACGGTTGCTTCTTGATGGCGATGGGCGTTTTAATCTACACCTGGGCTTGGTGGCCCGGAATTCTACTTGCAATTTGGTTGTATCTAGCCGTCCGGCAATTCTTTTCTGGACGCACCTACGACCTCGTTATCTCATCCATCATCCTGTTGGGATTATATGCGATCGTCTACTTTAAATTTACTTGGGATTTCTTAATCCCTGTTCTGTTCATTGTGGGAGGTATTTACATCATTTTCCGCGAATATTTCTTCTCTGAAGACACCGATGGAGAAGAGAAATCTCAAGAGATCCGCGATGACACCGACGACAGAAGCAAAAACAAGTAAAATTATCCACATCGCACGCATCATCGCCGACGGTGGACGCGTGCGATTTATTTTTTTGCGAAAAAGGGAACCTGCTGGTTTTGAGTGGTTCGAAGAGGTAGCTCTAGGCAAAGAAAATCCAACGGGAGTCGTAGGAAATACGATCGAAGAAACAATCCGTTTGGGTGTCAGACAATGGAGGCAGCGCGCCTACCGCAATATTAACTGCGGCTTTCGCTACACCCTTCCAGAACGCGACGAGCATGGAACCAATGCCCTTTTCCACCAAATGGCAGCCTCACAAAGCTCGATGAACGGGGTGTACTACGACGAAGAGCTTGGCAACAATTGCTTTGTCCAAAATGCATCCCAAGAAGCCCTCGATTTGTGGAAGCGTTTGAAAACATGAATGAAAAGATCACATGCTCTTTTTGCCACGCAGAATTTCGAATCGAATCGACTCGTCCTGAACACAAGTTGCAATTTTGTCCTTTTTGTAGAAGCACTCTCAGCGAAGGTAAGGGGTCAATTTCGCAGGAGGAAGAAAGCTCTGCATCCTCTTTGGCAGGATCAGCTTCCTTTATCCAAGAACACGTTCCTGCAACTGAACACATTCAATATTCTCTGGGCAACTATCAAATTCTCAAAAGCATTGGCAAGGGAGGCATGGGAGAAGTGTTTCTTGCCTACGACACTGTCTGTGGAAGGCAGCTTGCAATCAAACAAATCCGCCCTGATTTAGTCGAACACAAGCAGTTGCATAACCGTTTCTTAAAAGAAGCGCGCATCACAAGCCAGCTCACGCACCCCGCAATCATTCCGATCTACACAATCAATAATGAAGACGGCTCTACGTATTACACGATGCCCTATATTCAGGGAAAAACGCTGCGCGAAATCATCAAGAACGAGAGGGTGCTTGAAAAGAAAGGAAGAAGCCCTACAAGCTCCTCAGAATCGATCCCCACTCTGATCCGCATCTTTTTAAGCGTTTGCCAAGCCGTTGCCTATGCGCACTCCAAGAAGGTGCTGCACCGCGACCTCAAACCAGAAAACATCATCGTCGGGCACTATGGGCAGATCGTCATTTTAGATTGGGGCCTTGCTAAACTCTCCAAAGAAAGCGCCGAAAACCCGATTGAAGCTTCTCTACTCGAACATGGCGATGACGATGACGCCACCGCCCTGCATCATCTGACGCGCATTGGAAAAGTAGTCGGCACCGTCGGCTACATGGCGCCAGAACGGGCATTGGGGATGCCAGCAGATTTTCGTACAGATATCTATTCCCTTGGAGCAATCCTCTACCAATTGCTCACCCTCAAGCACCCTTTTCAAAGGGCTTCCCTTAAGTGGTTCCGCGAACACATGCACCAAGAAAAAGTTGCAGAACCTCTTGAGATTGCTCCCTACCGCGATGTACCCCGCTCCCTCTCAATGGTCGTGATGAAATGCCTTTCCTACCAGCCTGAGCAACGATACCAGTCAGTTGACGCTCTAATCCGCGACCTTGAGAACTACATCGAAGGAAAATCGGAGTGGTTCCAAATCGCTGACTTGAACGTCGCCAAAAAAAGCGATTGGGAGTTTCAAGAAAACGTCTTTTTAGCCGAACATGCGGCCCTCACTCAAGGCCCCGACATTTCAGACTGGGTCAGTCTGATGATCAGCAAAGAACCGTTTCAAGAGAACATCAAAATCGAAGCGAGCGTCAAACTCGGTGCAGATGGATTTGGCGTTGGGCTGCTCTTCAACATCCCAGAGACTAGCGAGCGGCACCATCTTAACGATGGGTATTGCCTCTGGTTAGCATCCGATAGAACAAAAGCAACAAAGCTCATGCGATCAACAGTGGAAGTGATGCAAGCCCCCGAGGTCTTTCTCCAAAGGGACAAATGGCACAGAATCCGCCTCGAAAAAGTCGACAACAACATCCATTTTTACCTCGATGATGAGCTGCAAATCTCCTACATCAGCCATCTGCCTATTACGGGAACTCACGTAGGAATTCTCACACGCGATGCCAATTACATGCTCAAAGATTTCAAGGTCTATGTGAGAAGCCCCAACGTCACAGTCAATTGCCTGGCCGTCCCCGATGCCTTTTTAACGCACCAAGATTACGAAATCGCCCTCAGCGAATACCGTCGTATCTCCTCCGCCTTCCGCGGAAGAGCTGAAGGGCGCGAAGCGATGTTCCGTGCGGGGATCACCTTGTTGGAACAGGGCAATAACGCACAAGACCCAAAGCACAAGCAAAAGCTGTACGACCAGGCTTTAGATGAGTTTTACAAGCTGCACGAAACCCCAGGAGCCCCCCTTGAGTATCTTGGCAAAGCTCTTGTCTACCGCGCTCTTGAAGATCTCGACGAAGAGACGAAATGTTATGAGTTGGCTTTCCGCCGTTATAAAAAGCATCCCCTTCTACCCATTCTCTATGAGCACGTGCTCTATCGCATGCACGAAAGTTCCCGTTTCAATCGACGCGCGACCTATAAATTTCTCCTGCTTGCTTTACGCTTCTTACCCGAAGCTGCCACGGAGCCCAACACTCAAAAGCTTCTCAACAGCTTGGAAAGGCACTGGGAGCCTTTGCCATTTTTCATCAAATCCCCCGGCAACCCCCTGACGCTGCGCGATTTTGCCTATAATCTCTCTTTCTGGCTCGACCGCCCTTACGTCATTCTCGAGCTTATCGACCAAGCCATTCAATCCCCCCCTTTCGACCTAGAGGAACTTGGAAATGCCTTTTGGTTGCTCTTAAAACTAGGCAACGCCGATCTTATCCCCTCCATGCTTGATTTTGTAACCGAACGAGCCGACAAAGAGTGGAACCAAGAAAAGCAATGGATTGACCTCGCGCTGCAAGCCAACACTTCGTTAGAGGCGGCAGTCACCAGCTTCGTTGCAACGGCGCAGAACCCGCCCACGCCACAACAAAACCGCCTCCTCTTCTATCTCATGAGCCAATGTCTTCTTCAACAAAAGCACGCACTGATCGAAAAATTAGCTCAGAAATCGGCTCAATTCACCTTAACACCTCAAGAAAAGCAGAAAAAAGACAGCTACCTCATTTGGAACTATCTCCAAAAAAAGGCGTGGAAAGAGGCTGGAGATCTGCTCAACACCTACCCGATCGAGTTGTTGAGCCAAGACAATTCCATCGTGCACTTTCTACAAGGGTGTTGGCTTGTTGCCAAGGAAGGAAAGGAGAGCGCTTCGATCCATTTTGCAGGGTTGCTCGATACCCCTTATCCCCGCTCTTGGTCATTAGTGGGCTATTATCTTAAAGAAAGGCTCGAAAGCACAAAATGGTTTGAGCAGGCGTTCCTTTGGGAGAAGCGACAGCTCTATCGCCAACTAGCCCTATATGCTCACTGTGAAGGAAATGAAAAGGAAGCTAAGAAATACCAACAGCTTGCGCAAAACCCCGATTCGCTTACTTCGTAATTTGATCTTCTGCGTTGTTATCGTGAGGATTCACACTGCCCGATGCTAAAGCAACTGGGATCGCCGTTTTCTCTGAATACGTCATGTAGAGCGAAGCGCTCGACGAAGCCACGATCAGTAAAGATCCTATTGGAGCCGCAACTGGAACCAATCCGAACAAGATCAATGTTCCAATTATCGAGGTCGCTTGGACCAAGGCATCCATCTGAGACGAGTGTTGCTTTGGTTCTGGGTTGATTCTTTCTCCAAGGCTTTCCTCTTTCTCGTTGAGCATCTCATACCCTTTCTTGCTATAAATCCCCAAAGTTTCCACAACGAAAGAACTCACTGTGATACAGAACAGGACGCTTTTGACTTGAGGAGGAAGAGGAAGCCCTAACTTATCACATCCCATAAGGATGCTAACAGTCGAAGAGGAAATGCGACTCATCACAATCGTGATATCGATGGCTCTCAGACCTAAACCATAGCCAACGTTACTTTCGCTGATCGCATTAGCAAGTTCAGCCACCAACCCTGGCAACAGAACGACGCGCAAAACGCCTAATTGTGGGATATAAAGGGTGCTTGGGTCTATGTCTACGAGGGGCTTTAAGGCGCCAAGTGCGTGGCGCACAAGAAAAGCCGATTTTAAGGTCAGCTTAACAGAGTCCTCTACCGAAGGGAGGCTGACCCAGTTAACTGTCTTATCTTTTATTGTGTCTATCATATTCATATAATCTCTTTTATTTATACTTCTATTATAGACTATAAATATTAGTTTTATATTAAGAAATTATTATGTTTATATTAATTTTTTGAATTATTTTCCTTTACCGAGAGAGAAGCGTGTGCTAATATCTCCCAAAACTAAGGAAAAATCGCATGTCGGAAGAGCTCGCCAAGGCTTACGAAGCCAAAACAGTCGATGGGAAGTGGTATAGCTTCTGGGAAGAGGAAGGCTTTTTTAGGGCGGATCCCAAGAGCAAAAAGCCCCCCTACTGCATCGTGATCCCCCCTCCGAATGTGACAGGCTCCCTCCACATGGGACATGCCCTGGTCAACACCCTCCAAGATGCCCTGATCCGCTGGAAACGGATGTCCGGTTACGAAACGATCTGGGTCCCGGGCACAGACCACGCGGGGATCTCCACCCAAACAGTCGTGGAAAAACACCTCATGCGCACGGAGGGAAAAAAGCGAAAAGATTATTCCCGTGAACACTTCCTCGAGCGCGTTTGGCAGTGGAAAGAGGAAAAACAGGACAATATTCTCAACCAGCTAAGAAAAATGGGGTGCTCGTGCGATTGGTCACGCCTGCGCTTTACGATGGATGCCGACAATAACCGCGCCGTCCGCGTTATGTTTAAAAAGCTGTACGATGCAGGGTTGATCTACCGTGGCGATTACCTCGTTAACTGGGACCCTGTCACGCAGACAGCGATTGCCGACGACGAGGTGGAGTACGAAGAGAGGGAAAGCTTCTTGTGGTACATCAAGTACCCGATCAAAGGAGAATCGGGCCACCTCACCATTGCTACAACACGCCCAGAAACCCTCCTTGGAGACACTGCTGTGGCCGTCTCGTCCAAAGACCCCCGCTACAGCCACCTGGTCGGCCGAACGGTTATTCTACCCCTCCAAAACAGAGAAATTCCTGTGATCGCCGACCGGCATGTCGATCCCCAATTCGGAACAGGCGTCGTCAAAGTCACCCCGTCGCACGATCCCAACGACTACCAGATGGGACTTGCCCACAATCTTCCCTTCATCAACATCATGACGCCAGATGGCAAAATCAACGAAAACGGAGGTAATTTTGCGGGCCTGCCCATGGAAGAGGCCCGCCAAGCCGTTGTCAAGGCTCTCCAAGCAGAAGGGCTCTTAGAAAAGATTCAACCCCACACCAATCGCGTGGGGATCTCTTACCGCTCAAAAGCCGTTGTGGAGCCCTACATGTCGACCCAGTGGTTTGTCCGGATGACTCCCTTTGCGGAAAAACTCCGTTCTGCCGTTGCCGATGGCAAAGTGAAGCTCATCCCCAAAAACTGGGAAAACACCTACTTCCATTGGATCGACAACTTAAGAGATTGGTGCATCAGCCGTCAGCTCTGGTGGGGCCACAGGATCCCGATTTGGTACCGCCGCGATGACCCTTCCTCGATGATCTGCCACGACGGCCCAGACGTACCAGAAGCCGTGCAAGCAGACCCCGATGGGTGGGTCCAAGATGATGACGTCCTCGACACATGGTTCTCGTCAGGTTTATGGCCCTTTGCAACACTTGGCTGGCCGGAACAAACTCCCGAGCTCAAGAAATTTTATCCCAACGCCGTCCTTGTGACAGGTCACGACATTCTCTTCTTCTGGGTCGCGCGGATGATCCTCATGGGAGAATACGCCATGGGGCAAGTGCCCTTTCCAGAGACTTTCTTGCACGGTCTTATCTATGGGAAGTCGTACTGGAGAAATGCTCCCAGCGGTGGAATCTCTTACGTCAGCGAGGAAGAGAGAAAAGCGTATGAACTTGGAAAACCCGTCCCCAAAGAGGTGCAGAGCAAGTGGGAGAAAATGTCGAAATCCAAAGGCAACATCATCGACCCACTCGAGATCATTGAGTCCTATGGGACCGACGCCATGCGCATGGCTCTTTGCGCCAGCGCTACACAAGCGCGAGAAATCGACCTCGACTTGCGCCGTTTTGAAGAGTTTAAGAACTTCGCTAACAAGGTCTGGAATGGTGCGCGCTTTGTTCTCATGAACCTTGCCGGGGAAAAACCTCTGACCCTTGAAGCGTTTCAAACGGGACTCTCCTTAGAGCAATTGAAGCTCGAAGATAAATGGATCCTTTTAAAGCTCAATCAAGTGATCAAAGGGGTCAATGAAGCCTTTGCAACTTACCAATTCGATCAGGCCGCTTTACAAGCGTACGACTTTTTCTGGAAAGATTTTTGCGCCTACTACGTGGAGATTGCAAAGCCCGCCCTCTTTGGAAAAACGACTTCAGAGGACCACCTCACTAAGCAAAAACTCTTGGCCATCATCCTCACAGCAGCTGTCAGGCTCCTTCACCCCGTCGCTCCCTTTATTACGGAAGAGCTTTTCCACATTCTCAAAGAGCGCCTGCCTGCCCAAGAAGCCTCTAAAACCTTCAAGGTCGATCCTTACACACAAGAAGCCCTGGCAGCCCTTTCAGCAAAGGCGTGCATCGTTGCTCCCTACCCGGTACAAACTCACGAGATCTCACCTGAAATTGAACAGAAATTCAACCTGATCGACAGTGTCGTCTATACCCTCCGCAATATCCGCGGGGAAATGAAGCTCCCCCCTGGAGTTGCTACAGACGTGCACGTCAGTGGAAACAAAGAAAGCCCCTCTTTCAAGACAATTCAAGAGAACATCCACATCATCCAGGCCCTTGTCAAAACAAAACAAATCGCATTTCATCAAGAAGAACCCGCTCTAGGGTTTGCCTCCACAGGCATGGTCGATGGGATCAAGCTATCGCTCCCCCTTCCTGAAGAGCTCATCGCGCAGGAAAAAACGCGCCTTGCGAAAGAAAAAGAGAAGTTGGAAGGACAGATCAGCCGCCTCGATCAACAACTCTCAAACCAAGAGTTCGTTGCCAATGCCCCACCCCAGCTCGTTGAGAAGCAAAAGCTTCAAAAAACACAAGCTGAGCACGAGCTCCAATCCATCCTGCAGAAATTATTATAAGAAATACAAAATACTTTATTGACAATGAATAAAAAATATAGTATCATGTTGTTTAATTGATTTTAAAATGGGAGTTAAGATTATGAATCATATAGGCAATCAAGAAGTTTCTCACCTTCTTAAACCAATTGCACTCACTGCGGCGGCCTGTGCAGCCACAACCTTAGCCGGGATCTACACGTTAAAGGCTACCCTATTGAAGAAATCACCCTACCCTTCTCTCGAACAAACAATCGCTCTCACGCTCTATGCCGCAGCATCCGGCGCCTCTTGCAAATTCTTTTCCTTAAATTATGGTCCGAAAAAGGCAATCATTGGTCCCATCATGGTGCTTGTTTTGGCGATCTGGACGCACCTCTGGTGGGGATTTGCCAAGGCTATCGATAGAGCAAAAAGATCCCCTTATTAACTAGCCTTTCGAGGTTTCTCTTTCGCTACTGCGAAGGGTTATTGATGATGATCGGTGGTTGTGCAACAGGTTGCGAAACTGTCGTTCCATCTGTTGGGCCGTAATACACAGGCGCTGCAACACCCCCAGCTCCGGCGGCCCCGCCCACAGCTGCCCCAGCTTCATAACCACGGCCAGCGGCCCGTGCTTCAGGGTGGTTGACGTGATGGCCTGCTCCGCCGTAACGACCCGCTTCAGGGTGGTGCATACGCGCCCCTTCACCACCTCTAGCAATCACAGAGGCGTTGTCCCCAGCCGCTAAATGACCGCATAAAAATAAAGGCAACGCAAACGCAATTGCAAGCAATACTTTAATTGATTTATAGTATTTCATATCAACCTCAATATAAGTTCCTACAACTTAATTATACTACTTATAGATTAATAACTCAAATTTCATAGATCTTGTTTGTTGATTGACTTTATTTTAAGAAAATGTTAAGATACCTACTCTAACCAAGGAGAAAGATCATGTTAAATATACAAACTCATGCGAATAAAGCCTTACCCGTCATGGCCGAGATCGCTAGAAGGACAATCCCCGTGACTCTGGCCACTGCCGCCGCCATGCCCCTGCTGTTTCTCATCGGTGGCCTTGGTAGTATGGAGTCATTAAAGAAGCTCTATCAGGATATTAAAAAGATGGAACTACTGGCCATTACCGCTTTTTTCGCTCCACCCGCCATGGCTACAATGGGAGTTGTGACCAGCTATCTGGCTTCCCCTTTAGTTGGAAAAAAAGGAGCCGCATTGTTGTCCACTTGTGCAGTATGCGCCGCTTTTGGGCAATTCCTTGAAGTCAAGCTGACGGGTAGCTGGAAGCCCGTAATCCATTTCAATGCAGTCTATTTTACGGGTGCTGCAGTGATCATCTCGAGAAACCACGAAGCTATCGCAGCCTATTTAGCAAAATAAATTTTCGGATAGTAAGGTGAGAAACGATGAAAATACAGAATCATTTACAAGGCATGTTCCCGGTGATAAAAGAGGTGGCAAAAACTACCGCTTTTTGGGGCGCTTTAGGGGGAATGGTATTACCCACGGTTCACTGCATTGCGCTTGCTCGCGGAGAAAAGGCAACGCTATCTCCGAGTGATGCCTGGGGACCAGCCCTAGGACTCGCTGCAGCACGTGCCTCTTTTTGCGTCCTTTCGCCTACGTCCGGAAAAGTCGTTGCGTTTATCGCTTCAACCGCTGTATTTCTCTTTAACGAATATTGCGTTCATAAAGGGCAAACCGATAACGAATGGAACCCCCTCATCAAGTTCAATACGAAGCATTTGGCGATAACAGCGATCCTTCTTACCCTTAACCAAAAGGCTATCGGAGCCAATTTAAGAACATAATTTATGAAAATAGACCTAAGCACGCTCCGACAAATATCTCTTCCAATGGCTGAAAAAGCCATGACTTATGGATCCGCAATAGCGCTTGCCACCCTTCTCTTTGCGGGAAAGATCTTTCCAGACTTTAATGACCACCCCGTGCAAGACAGAATGAAAAGCAGCCTATTCTTAGGAGTCAATGTTGCCCTAGCCACTGTCACCAAGGAATTACTAGAGAATCACTATGGAACTCCTCTCTCTTGCGTTGCAGGGCTTATCTCTGGAGTGGCAGGTCTGATCCTCACTGACAAATTGAACAAGCTCTTTACGAACTATAAGAACGACACCTGCGAATCCACAACAACCAATACGGTCATGAACGGCTGTGAAACTTTGTTTGTTTATGGCGGAAGCGCTATTGTCTGTGGCACACTGCTTAGAAATGTCGTTAAAATCATCTCAACAAAATAAAAACAGAGGTTTTATGAGTATCCAATTCTACACATCAAAAGCTTACGAAGCCTTTCAAGGCGCCTTACCAACCCTCATCCCCGCCGCAAAATCGGCAGCAAGGTGGGGAGCCGTAGCTACCACCGTGGCTGCGCTCGAAATGTTGTTAGATAGAGATCAACAAAAGTATAACGCAATGAAACTTTCAAAGATCCAAGCCACATTAATTGTAGGAGCCGCGATAGGTGTGGGACGCTTCACATTTTGCCTCTCTTCCTTTGATGGCAATTTTCAGATACCTGCATTCTACTCTTGCTTTAACGTTGTTCGTACCGCGTTCGTCCTCTTTACCGCCAGAGACGAGGGGATCGCTGCCGCGAGTCTACAAGCATTAAATGCCGTTATCTTTGATGCGGCCGTCATCGGTATTTACAATAGGCACAAAATCGCCGATTTTCTGCGAAGCAACTAAAACTAAAAAATGCACATGGAGCTCAACCTCATGAATTCTCTGACCAATCCCTTTACAACACGCATCGTCGCCTCCTCTTTGGCATGGGGAGTCGGTGCGGGTGCTGCCTTGTACACGGGGCTACGCATCGAAGCAGGCAGATCGCTCCCACCTGAAAAAGAAATGATGCTGCAATTCTCGTCTCTGTTAGCTGTTGGTTTTGGAATCGGAAATTTGGCACTCGAAGCCTTTTCTAAATTCCCTATTTTCCCAGCTGTTGCTGGCGCGTATCTTACAGGAGCAACCGGGTCTATGTTAGTTGGGACTGCTTGTGACCCAAGCCTTGGTGGATACTTCCTGGGGAATGCAAAGAAGATGACCATCAGTTTTGTGAAGGACTCTATTGCCTTAGGAGCCCTAGCCATGATAGCCAACCGCATGTTGAAAAAGCCTGAAAATTTCTGGAACGTCACTGGATTTGGTACCAAAGGGCTTTTAGTAGCCGCTCGCGTTCTGTGGCCCTTCATCTCAAATATCAACACAACAAAATAAAAACAGAGGTTTTATGAGTATCCAATTCTACACATCAAAAGCTTACGAAGCCTTTCAAGGCACCTTACCAACCCTCATCCCCGCGGCAAAATCGGGAGCAAAGTGGGGAAGCGTGGTTGCGATCACTTTGTTTGCGCTCAACCTTTTAGCTGGGATGCAGAAAAAAAAAGAAGGCGAAGTGACGCCTCTTCAAGAAAATGGAAAGAAACCTATGCCGATGGAAATGATATTAGGATTAGGAACCGGTACAGCTGTGGGACGCGCCGTATTCTGCCTCGCTTCCTCTGAGGGCAAATTTCTGATGCCTATGCTCTACTCTTTGGCAAACGGCTTTCTTTCCGTAGGCATCGTAAGGATCGCAAAAGACGATGGGATGGCAACCGCGAGTCAAATAGCACTAAAGTGCGTTGTCCTTAATGCAGCCTGCATCGCCGCTTATAATCGCACTACAATCATTAATTTTTTCCGAAGTGGACTTTAACATGGAGCGCAGCCTCATGAATTCTCTGACCAATCCCTTTACAACGCGAACCATTGCCTCCTCTTTGGCCTGGGGAACAGGTGCGGGTGCTGCCGCCTATATTGTGCTACACCGAAACTGTGTAACAGAAGGGATATCAGCCCGACAATTGGCGGAAGAGGAACTCACAAGTCGGCGATTCTCGTCTTTGATAGCTATTGCTTTTGGAATCGGGAATCTAGCACTCGAAGCCTTTTCTAAATTGCCTATTTTCCTGGCTGTTGCAGGCGCGTATCTTATAAGTCCGATCGTGCCTGTACTAGTTGCAACTGCTAGTTTGCCACACGTTCGTGCGAATGCATACCACCAAAAGAAGTTAAGGAAGTTCACCATCAATATGGTGAAGGAATCTATTGCCTTAGGAGCCTTAGCCATGCTAGCCAACCGCCTGTTGAAAAGACCCGAAAATTTCTGGAATGTCACCGGGCTTGGCACCAAAGGGCTTTTAGTAGCCGCTCGCACTCTTTGGCCCTTCATTAAGCCACGAAAACATAATCGTCTAACTTAGGATCACTAAAAATAATACAGCAAAATAAAAACAAAGGTTTTATGAGTATCCAAGTCTACACATCAAAAGCTTACGAAGCCTTTCAAGGCGCATTGCCAGTCCTCATCCCCGCCGCAAAATCGGCAGCAAAGTGGGGAAGCGTAACTGCGATCACCTTGTTTGCAATTGACTTTTTTCATTACAGAGAAAGAGTAATAAAGTTAGGCAAATTGCCCATTTCAACCGCCCTTGCATCATTAATACTTGGCACCTCTGTGGGTGTGGGACGTTTCACATTTTGTCTTTCGACCTCTGAGGGAAATATTTTGAAACCTGCACTTTATTCTTTAGTAAACTGCCTTTTTACCATAGCTGCCGGCCTTGAAGCATACAAAAATGAGTTCTCAGCCTCAGCCCAAAATCGCCCTGCCTTAGCGTGTGTTGTCCTGAATGCGGCCGGCATCGCTGTTTACAATAGAGCTAAAATCGCCAATTTTCTGCGAAATTAACAAACATTCATAGGGGTAGCCACGGTGCGTAAGCCCGTGGAAACCTAAACATCGAAATAATAATGGATATTGTGGGTTGTGTCTTTTCCGGATCGCGCGGGAGGCGCAGATTCCGCAGGAGTTTTCAAGTTGGAGAGCGCATCTTGTGCTAAAGGGATCAGCCGATCAGATACCTGTTTTTGTGTCAGAAAAGTCAGGCTCACCAAATGGGCTGCTAAAGCATAGACTGTAGGCACCGGAACATGCTGAATCGGCTCCCCAAGCTTAACAAGGGTTCGCCTTAACAAGGTGCAAGAATCTTTTGTGAGATCTGGGTGTGGAGAAAACGAGACCAACGCATCGATGAAATAGGTCGCCTCAGACACCAACCTATCTTCTAGCTTGGCCTCGACCTCTTCACGCAATTGACTCTGTATCTTGAGCACCCGTCCACAACATCTTTCTACGACCGAATTGAACGCGGGAGAGCGGATGCGCTGAAAGACGCTCAAAGCCATTACCCCTCGCACTTTTGCGACAGCTGATTCATCTAGGTTTTTTGCTTCCTCATCAGCGCTCGTTTCAGGTTGGTTTGCAGGCTTTAATACGAGTGTGGCAGCTTGCACAAGCGTGGCAAAAATAACGTCTTGGGAAATGCGTGGGGCTCGAGGGGTTTGGAGTTCCTGAGCAAAAAAAGTGGTGATTTCGGAGGCTAAAGAAAAATTTTTCCCTTCTTGAAAAAGGGGATGCACCTTCTTCCAAATCCGAACAACGGTCTCTATAATTACTTGCTGCAAAGGGTCTCGATCAGAGATGTCGGGATAACCTGCAATCTCTTGGTAAGCATACTTGATGCCTGCCCACTTGGCAGAAGTGGGACCATTTTCGAAAGAGCGTAAAAAAGGAGCTAAATGATTTTTTGTATAGTGAATATGTTGTCCGTTAGGATCGCGATAAAAAATCTTAAAATCTCGATCTTGCAAAAATAAACAATCTGAAAGTTGCATACTTATAACATTTTTTTCAATTCAGCTTCTGTTGTAGGTCGGTCGACATGGCGCAAAGCGGGAATGCCTAAGCTTTGCGCAATTTCGACAAATAGAGGGCGATCGTCGAGATAGATTACTTGCTCTGGGCGTTCCTGCGCTAGGTCTAAAGCGAGACGAAAAATTGCTTTGCCGGGCTTTCTTACTCCTACAAAAGAGGAGACAACAAAAATATCGGCGACTTCTTTCAACCCAAATTTCTCAATCCGGTAATTGGTTAACTCTCGCCCCTCATTGCTGACTAATACGACCTTCAAGGCGTGCTTCCGTTTTAATTCTTTGACATAGTCCAACATGGGTTGTAGCGGCTGCGACTGGGCATACATAAAGGCGACAT
>Ga0207139_1071_pt1 | contig 22218 bp, 21 predicted proteins | sample Alteio_BWMinHeat_7_FD_153585 | JGI IMG/M metagenome (GOLD analysis project Ga0207139, IMG submission 153585) | Enriched cells from forest soil in Barre Woods Harvard Forest LTER site, Petersham, Massachusetts, United States -... | ecosystem: Environmental > Terrestrial > Soil > Temperate forest >... | reverse complement strand
AACCGCAGGAAGGTCGGGCATGTAAGTCGCTACTTTAGGTTATTCCAGAGCCTCGGGAGCGATCTGAATGTTCTTTTCCCCCGCCGCGCGTTTTTCCCAGTACTTGCGCACCCAGGCATCGAAGCTTTTGCCGGCCGCAGGATCGCGATCGCTAAATTTCAGCGCAGCTATATCGGAGTAGGGAATCGAAAGCTTCTCGCGGGAGTCGATGGGAATGACGCGAACAACAGAATCCGAGAGAGCCTGCCCAGTGCGGCGGTCAAAGATATAGCCTTCGACTTTGCTGCCGTCTTTGCGCGTGACGGTCACATTGCCCCGGTAGTCGAATGCTTTCTCGAGCGCCTCGCGAATTTCTTCCTCGCTGGCGAGATCGGGAATCCAACCTTCCAACTTCTGGTGGGATGTGCCCGGGGCGACTTCGAGAGCGTCGGGATCGATGGTCATAGAAGAACTCCCTTGGGGTTAACACAAAGGTCACGAAGGAATCGTAACGTCGCGAAAAAATCTGGAGAGGAGCAAGCGAAGAATAGCTTGTCTTCGTGTCCTTGGTATTGTCTTTGTGACCTTCGTGTTAACCCAGGGTCACGCTCTTGTCTCTTCGAACTGGCCGGCATCGGCTTCGATCTGGACCAGGGGATTGAACGCATGGACCGGACGCACAGGTTCATTGAGCAGCTTGAGCGCGCTTTCGTCGTCGTAGTGCGAGAAAGTCGCGCGTACGGTCTGCAGGAAACCGCGCAGAGAACCGAACGTGTGGTCCACAGCCGAAGCCTCATACCCGCTGTGCACCATGCAATTCGCGCAGCGCGGATTTCCCGATTCGGTACCGTAGTTATGCCACTCGGTAGTCTCGATCAGCTCTTTGAAGGTATCGGCGTATCCGTCCTGCAATAAATAGCAGGGCTTTTGCCATCCGAAGATGTTGTAAGTCGGCATTCCCCAGGGGGTGCAGGCGTACTGCTGTTTTCCCATCAGGAACTCGAGAAAGAGCGGAGACTGATTGAAGCGCCAGTGCTTTTTCCGGTTCGACAAGATTCCGCGGAAAAGGCGGCGGGTGCGCGCGCGGCCGAGAAAATGCTTCTGGTCGGGAGCTTTGTCATAAGAATAGCCGGGCGAGAGCATCATGCTCTCGACACCAAGCCGCATCATCTCGTCGAAGTGCTGCCGCACGCTGTTAGGATCGGCTCCGTCGAAGAGCGTGGTGTTGGTGGTGACGCGAAAACCGCGGCGAATGGCTTCGCGGATTCCATCGACGGCAATGTCGTATCCACCTTCGCGGCATACGGAAAAAAATCGTGATGTTCGCGCTCGCCGTCCACGTGAACCGAGAAAGTAAGGTACTTGCTCGGCTTAAACAGGTCCAGCTTCTCTTTGAGCAAGAGAGCGTTGGTGCATAAGTAGATGTACTTCTTGCGCGCGACCAGACCTTCGACAATTTTCCCGATTTCGGAATGCATCAGGGGCTCGCCGCCGGGAATGCTGACCACCGGCGCGCCGCACTCATCGACGGCGCGAAAGCATTCCTCCGGCGTGAGCTGTTGCTTGAGAATGTGCGGCGGATATTGAATCTTTCCGCATCCCGCGCAGGCGAGATTGCAGCGAAACAGCGGTTCCAGCATCAAAACGAGTGGATATCGCTTGCGCCCTTTCAGTTTCTGCCTGAGGACGTAGGTTGATACCGTCCACATCTGTGAGATTGGTCCTGGCAAAGTTCCTCGTTTTCTATTGCGGTACGCCGTAAACCTCTACCTGCGGACGGTCGCCCGCGACAACTTTCCCATAAGTCGTCAACGCAATCAATGGGAAGTAAACCCGATACAAGTGATAAGCCAAGTAAAACACGCGCGGGAATCCGGTGCCAGTGTACTCCGGCTCATTCCATCCCCCATCTTTACGCTGGGTGCGCAGCAGGTATGCGATCCCTCGAGCGACTGCATCGCTGCGCGTATCCCCGGCCGCCAACAATCCCATTACTGCCCAGGCGGTCTGCGAGGGTGTGCTGATGCCGATGCCTTTGGTGGAAGGATCATCGTAGGACATGCAACTCTCACCCCACCCGCCGTCGGCATTCTGATACATGCGCAGCCACTCCGCCGCTTGCTGCACGCAGGGCTCGTGATTGTCTACGCCTATGGCCTCGAGTCCGCGCAATACCAGCATCGTGCCATAAATATAGTTCACACCCCAGCGTCCAAACCACGACCCGTCGGGCTCCTGCTCCCGTTTCAGGAATTCGATAGCGCGCCTTACTCTGGGATCAGTTTGCGTGTAGCCGTGTGTCGCCAGGCACTCGAGAACGCGGCCGGTGATATCCACGGTAGGCGGATCGAGCATGGCGTTGTGATCGGCGAACGGGATGTGCTGGAAGACCATCTTGTCGTTGTCCTTGTCGAATGACGCCCAGCCTCCATTCTTACACTGCATAGAGAAAACCCAATCCAGGGCCCGCTGCACCGACTCGTGCTGATAGCGCTCGTTTGGCACCTGAATTTTGCTTAAGCCGAGCGCGACCATGGCAGTGTCGTCAACGTCGGGATAGAACTCGTTGTTGAACTCGAAGTACCAGCCTGCCGGCGCTACGTTCCTGTTCTTTACCGCCCAATCGCCTTTGTGCGTCACCTGCTTCTGCAGCAGCCACTCGCCAATCGCAACCATGCGCGGATCGGTCTGCGATAATCCGGCTTCGCCCAATGCGAAGGCCGCGTATGCGGTGTCCCACACAGGAGACTTGCAGGGCAACATGCGAAACGTGTCTTCTTCTTCGATGCCAAGTTTCTCGAACTCGTCGATGGCGCGAATCACCTGCGGATCGTCAGTGGAGTAACCCAGGCAGCGCAGCGCGATGATGGAGTTCATGATCGCGGGATAAATCGCGGCCAGCCCGTCGCTCATCTCCATGCGCTCCAGCATCCATTGCTCAGCCTTCTTCAGCGCGATAGAGCGCAGGGGTCGCACATGCACGCGCTCGAACCAGTGTGTCAGCCGGTCCAGCACCAGGAAGAAGTTGCGCCAACTGATGAGCTTCTCGCTCCACTTGAGGTGGAGATCGGTATTATGACGTCCTCCAGGGAAGAGTTCGTCGATGCCCATCTCGTCGGGAATCTTCTTGAACGGCTTTTTTGCATAGCAGATCGACAGCGGCACCAGAATGCCTCGCGACCATGACGAGATCTCGTAGATGTTGAACCAGAACCAGTTCGGGAACAGCACAATCTCAGGTGGCACAGCCGGGACGGCGTCGTAGTCGTACTGTCCGAGGAAACACAGATATATCTTGGTGAAGGTGTTGACCGCAGTCACGCCACCCAGACTGAAGATGCACTCCCGAGCTCGCACCAAAATGGGATCGTCGGGTTTATAGCCTGTGAGCTTAAGACCCAAGTAAGCTTTGACCGTGGCGCTTACATTCGACGGCCCGCCGTAGTAAATGGGCCAGCCGCCATCTTCATTCTGGTGACGAATGATCTCCCGCGCTGTTTTCTGCAGGCGCTCCTCATCGCGGGTGCCAAGCAGCGTATGCAGGAGAATGTAGTCGGATTCGAGGGTAGTATCGGCTTCCAGTTCGCCGCACCAGTAGCCTTCCGGCTCCTGTGTTGAGAAGAGGAATCGACGAGCGCCGTCCACCGCTGCGGCAACGCGGCTGGCGATGTCATCGATTTTGCCAAACACCATCTGCACAGGGCGACGGGGGATCTCGTCCATAGCTTAGTTATTCCGCGGCAACGGCAGTCGTGGAGGGCGCGGCCTGAATGGCGGCCACGATCTCCGGCGGCAGTCCAAAACGGACATTCTCCGCCATGATCTCGACTTCCTCGACGCGGTTGAAACCCTCCTTTGTGGAGAGATACTCAACCACTTCTTCCACCAGACACTCCGGAGCCGAAGCCCCGGCAGTGAGCGCAATCGTTTTCACGTCTTCCAGCCACTCCGGACGAATCGCGCGGAAGTTCTCAATCAGATACGCAGGAGTCTCCAGCCGGGTTGCAACTTCCACCAGCCGATTCGAATTGGAGCTGTTTTCCGACCCAACCACGAGCAGAAGATCGGCCTGCGGAGCCACGTTCTTCACCGCAATCTGGCGGTTTTCGGTGGCATAACAGATGTCCTGTGCGTGCGGACCGTGAATCTTGGGGAACTTTCGCTTCAGTGCTTCGATGATGTCTTTGGCTTCATCGAGCGAGAGCGTGGTTTGCGTAAGGTAAGCAACGCGCTCCGGATCGGGAACATGCAGGTTTTCGACCTCCGCCGGAGAGCTCACTACTTGCGTGACATCGGGTGCTTCGCCCAGGGTGCCGATAATTTCGTCGTGATCGCGGTGTCCGACCAGCAGCAGGGAATTGCCTTGCTTAGCGAACTTGATGGCCTCAACATGGACCTTGGTCACCAGCGGGCAAGTGGCGTCGATCACCTTTAGCTTGCGCGCCTGGCTGGCCTCGCGAACTTCAGGAGCGACTCCGTGTGCGCTGTAAATAACGCGCGCTCCTTCGGGCACATCCTCGACGCTATCGACAAAAATCGCGCCTTTTGCGGCCAAATCATCCACAACATAGCGGTTGTGGACGATTTCTTTTCGAACATAGATAGGAGCGCCGAAGGTCTCCAGCGCAATGCGGACAATATCAATCGCGCGCACCACACCCGCGCAAAATCCGCGCGGCTTCAGCAGCAGGACAGTCTTGGCTTCCGATTGGGGGATCATTCCTTGTCTCTAAGTATAAGGGTTAAGGCACAATAATCCGATTTCAAAACTACAGGGTGGAACTTGGCCAGTCAACGCAAGCTCATGAAAGGGCGACGATTAGCATTTAGTGGGGTATTTTGGGCTCTCAACGGAAGGCGATTTCACCACGGAGACACGGAGAACACAGAGAAGAGAGGGGTTAACCGTTACCTAAAGGCAAAGCGCCACAGCCTAAAGTGACGATAGTCGGAAGGTGCAGATTTAGTCGAATTAGACATTTTGAGGGGCTTTGTCTCCCTGCTCTCAGTGTCTCCGTGGTGAATCAAGCGTTTGCTTTCAACATTTGCTCAGCGTGTTTGAGGGATGCATCGGTCAATTTTGCGCCGCTGAGCATGCGTGCGATCTCTTCTGTGCGCTCTTTTGCGTCAAGCTGACGGATCGTCGTCCGCGTTCTGCCGCCGGATTCTCGCTTTTCGATCACCAAATGATGGTCTGCAAACGACGCAATCTGCGGCAGATGCGTCACGCAAAGCACCTGATTATGGGCTCCTAAAAGCTTTAGTTTCTTGCCGACAGCCTCTGCCGCGCGACCGCCGATGCCGGTATCGATCTCGTCGAAGACCAAAGTCCGCTGCGAAACCGCGCGTTTTGGCTTGCCATTGCCGTTGCTTCGAGTTTTTCCCGATTCCACGCTGGCCTTCAACGCCAGCATTACCCGCGACAATTCGCCGCCAGAGGCAATCTTTTCAATAGGATTCAGGGGCTCTCCGGGATTGGTTGCGATGAGATAAGCCACCGAATCCAGGCCCGTGGGCGACCAATTCGGCTCATCTTCTGAGATCGCAACCTGCACTTGAAAGCGTGCTTTCATGGCCAATTCGTTGATTTCGGCTTCCACAAGCTTCTCTAATTTGCGGGCCGCAGCGGCGCGAGTGCGGGATATCGATTGCGCTTCAGCGAGATAATCGTCGGCCGCAGCGGCCAATTGCTTGCGCAATCCGTGCAGAATTTCCTCGCGATTCTCGATTTCCGCCAGTTTTTGCGCCAAATCCTGGCCAAAAGCCATGATTTCCTCGACATTGCTGCCATACTTCCGCTTCAGCCGATCAATCGCCGCGAGGCGATCTTCCACCTGCGCCAGGCGCTCCGGAGAGGCGTCGATGCCATCGGCATAGTCTCGCGCCGTGGTGCTTATGTCTTCAATATCGGCTCTTGCCGACTCCAAAAGCTTCAAACTTTCGACAAATTGGGCGTCAAAACGAGCCAATTCTTCCATCTGACGCCCTGCCGCACGCAGCGAACTGAGCGCCGAATGCGACGATTCGTACAGCAAATCGTACGCATTCATGGCCGCAGAATAGAGTTTTTCCGAGTTCATGAGGACGCGGCGCTCGGTTTCGAGGCGCAAATCCTCGCCTTCCTGCAGCCGGGCAGCGTCAATTTCCTGCTTTTGGAAGCTCCACAGATCGACTAAACGCAGCCGATCCTGCTCGCTGCGCTGTAATTCTTCGATTCTCAGGCGCAATTCGCGCCACACGGTGTACTTTTTCGCGATGGCATCGAGGTTTATTGCAGCAAAAACATCGAGTAATTTGAGCCGCGCCGGCGGATCGAAGGCCAAAACAGTCTCGTTTTGCGCATGAATTGCGACCAATTCTGGCGCTAACTGCTTTAAAACCTGCACCGTAGCGGGCTGATTATTGACCCAAACGCGGCTTTTTGCGGCGATTTCGCGCTTCAAAATCAGCGTTTCTGAGGCGTTTTCGAGGCCATTTTCGTCAAGAATGCGGTCAATTAAGCGGCTTTTGAGGTCAAAAACGCAGCTTATTAGAGCCTTTTCCGCGCCACTTCTGACAACTTCCAGCGACGCTTTCTCGCCCATCAGGAGCCCAAGCGCGTCGATCAGGATCGACTTCCCCGCACCCGTCTCGCCGGTCAGCAGGTTGAGTCCCGGACCAAACTCGACCGTGACCTGATCGATGACGGCGTAATTCTCAACGCGAAGTTCGAGGAGCAACGGAAGCCTCGCTTTTGGTTTTGGTGTTGCGGTTGGTCTCCAGCCGATAGCCGACAGTCGATTGCCGATAGCCTGCGTTGTTGAGCGCAGAATAGCACTTTTTTGCTCAGCCTCGGAGCTACGGAGCCACGAAGCCTCGAAGCCACGCAGCCACGAAGCCACGCAGCTTCGGTCTTGGTGTTGCCGTTGATCTTGTGGTTGTCCTGGCTGTTAGCTTCGGAGCTACGAAGCTTCGAGGCTTCGCAGCTTGCATTGTTCCACGTGGAACAATGCGCGGTTCTCAGCCCTATTCCCGGATGCGGATGCGGTCAACTTCAACCACAAACAGTTTCCCGTTGTAATGCAGCATCGTGGGCTGAAGATTAAATAGGCTGTCAATCTGGCTAAGAGCTGAGGCAGAATCTCCGAATGGTTGCGCACCTGCAAAAGCGATGATGCCTTTGTAGTTCCGGGGCGGATACGTAACGATATCTGCAAAGTCGCCGTTGAGAGACACCAGGATTGCGCCGAGTTCCTGCGCTTTTGCGATCACAAGGGTATCCGGCGATTCAACGCGCAGCACATCTCTCAGTCGAACGACTTCGTGCCCTGAATCTCGCAAAACTTGGATGGTGAAGTTGGAAATGCAGTGATCGGCCAGGAACCGCAAGGCCATTACACGACAGCCTCAAACTCGGCCAGGTCGCGTGCGTAATCCAAACAGGCGGCAATTTGCTGCCGAGTCAAATCGGGAAATTCGGCAACAATGTCCTCGGCCGTCTTGCCCGCCGCCAGGTATCCCAGCACAAGTCCCACGGGAATGCGCGTGCCCTTGAGGCGCGGCTTACCACGAAGAATATCCGGATCGGTGACGATGTGATCTTTCCAGTCCACCGGCATGGCGTGATACTAGCGCGTCAAGCAGGGAAAGGCAAAAGGACGGTTGCTTTGGCCGTTGCGATTCAGCTTCGGAGCTACGAAGCTTCGTGGCTTCGCAGCTGTTCGCTGTTGCCTTTCGCTCAGCAGCTTCTTTCCAGCTTCTGTTGCGCTGGCGTATCTTTTATGGTACATGTGATCCAGCACACATGCCCGAAGCGCAGCGGCCGCAAAAAGTTGCACTGGTCTTTGTTCGTACGGAAAGCGGCAGCGAACCGGTTCGTGGGTGGCTGAAGTCCTTGGATGAAATCGAGCGACACGCGATCGGCAAAGACTTGCTCCGGGCGCAATGGCGCTGGCCGGTCGGCATGCCTCTGTGCCGGCCGCTCGGACAAGGTCTTTGGGAGATACGGACGAATCTGCCGCACAATCGAACGTCGCGTGTGCTGCTCTGCTTTTGCGAAAACCACCTCGTGGCGCTTCCCGCCTTCATCAAAAAGACGCGCGCAACGCCGAAGGAAGATTTGCTCTTGGCGCGGCGGCGACAGAAGGAGTTAACAGGATGAATAGGAAACGAATGGGATCTGGCATTGACGACTTCCTGAAACGGGAAGGGATATTCGAGGAAGCACAGGCGCTGGCGGTGAAAAAGGTAGTGGCCTGGCAGCTTGCTCAGGCCATGAAGAAGAAGAAAATTTCCAAAACCCGCATGGCCGCCATGCTCAAGACCAGTCGCGCGCAGGTGGACCGCATTCTTAATCCCAAGAACGACATTACGCTTTCCAGTCTGCAGCGAGCCGCCGCCCTGGTCGGACGCCGCGTAGTCATTGAACTGGTGTCAGCCCGCTGAAGGATCGGCTGTTGCCTGTTTGTCGTCCTGAGCGAAGTCGAAGGATCTTGTGGTTGCCCTTGGCTGTTTGCCTTCGGCTGTTGCCGTTGGCCTTTGGCTAGCAGCTCAGAAGCTTAGGAGCTCAGCAGCTTCTTTCCGCCGAATGCTGAATGCCGGTTCTCCCAGCAGCTTAGAAGCTTAGGAGCTTAGCAGCTTCTTCTCGGCTGTACGACAATGTAATACTTTATGCCATAATCATTGGATGAGTGATTCCCGTTCGCGCCGCTCACGAGTCTTCACCGTTAGCTTCCCCGAAGACCTGGCACGTCAAGTGGATCAGGTCGCGCATCGCGAGAGCCGCAATATCAGCGAACTGTTCCGTGAAGCCTTCCGTGTCTATCGGCTGGAGAATGCGCATGCTCAGATCGAACGCGCCAGGGCCGCCGCACGTCTGCGCAAGCCGCAGCAGGACTATCGCCCGTCGGATGTTGAAGCGCTGGTAGATGAAGTTCGCACATTGCCAAGGAAAAAGAAGAAATGACCATTGTCCTGGATTCAGGCATCTGGATTTCAGGATTTCATTTTGGCGGGACTCCGCTCTTGGCTTTGGACCAGGCTTTCCTCTTGGATCGGATTGCCATTTGCGAGGAGATCGTCACCGAGGTATCAACCATCCTCATGACGAAGTTCGGGTGGCGCCAACCGGATGTTACTTCTGCCCTTGAGAGCTATCTGAGTGAAGCAAAGAGTGTCGTTTTGCAAGGGAACTTCCCTGCAATATGCCGCGATCCTAAGGACGACATGCTTTTCGAGTGCGCAGTGCTCGCCAACGCTGAGCTAATCGTCTCAGGCGATAAGGATGTTCTCCAAGTCGGAGAATACAAGGACATCCGCGTCATCACTGCCCGCCAATATCTCTCTCCTCATAGGAGCCGGTAGCTTTTCCGGCTGTTGCCTTAGCTGACGGCTGATTGCTGATTGCTGAGTGCTGAGTGCGGCTTTTCTTCCAACTTGAAACTCGAAACCCGAAACTCGAAACGCCTTTTGTCTTGGCTGCTTCCCTGTTCCCTGTAACCCTGTCGCCTGCTCGTGCTGTTGCTTTTTTCGCTTCGCAGCTACGAAGCTTCGAGGCTTCGAAGCTTGTGTCTTAGCAGCTTCTTCCGGCTGTTCAACCCGAAACCCGAAACTCGAAACTCGAAACGCCTTTTGTCTTCGGCTGGCCTCCGCCATGCAGTCAGTCTATTCGCCGGTTTGGTCTGATCGGTTGGTTAGTCAAGGATATTCCTACCCTTAACAAATTAGCCGCTTAGAAGCTTCTTCCTGCCGACAGCCGAATGCCGATAGCAGCTAGCTGGCAACTTGCAGTTGCCGTTCAGAACCGGCTGCCGTAGCGGCGGGTGAGGTTGTTTTTGCCATTGCAGTTGTGATTGGTTTTGCCCTTCGCTGTTGTCTTGGCTAGCGGCTTAGGAGCTCAGGAGCCTAGTAGCTTTTTTAGGGGCCGGCATATCTTAGCCCAGCCACATGAGTGCTGGGCAGGCGTTTGAAGATCCGAGCCCTGGAAGGGCGCCACGTCATTCCCGATTTGGCACCCGGAATCCCCCTTATTTGCTATTCCGCTGATTTGTGATTTACTGTGCGTTTACTTCACGAATAAACAACTGTGCAGAGGTTGAGCGGCCTCGGTAACGCGCCGCAGGCGAGAAAAGCGATGCCAGAGGATTCAAGGGGCGGCCAGACGGCAAGGCAGCGAGAACACGTCTCCGCGACGTCCGGCGACGTGTTGGAAGCGCAGATTAAGAGCCTGCGTCAGTTATTTCCGGAGGTCTTCGTTGAAGGGAAGATTGATTTCGAGAAACTGAAGGTCACGCTTGGCGGAGCTGCTGAGTCGGGTCCAGGGCGCTTCAACTTCAGTTGGGCTGGCAAGGATGATGCCGTTAGCCTGTTGCTGACTCCCAGCCAAGGAACCCTAGTTCCATGCAAGGAACAATCCGTCAATTTTGAAAGCACGAGTAACGCCTTCGTTGAGGGCGACAATCTCGAAGTTCTGAAATTGCTTTTCAAAGCTTATTTTGGCCGAGTAAAACTAATCTACATCGATCCACCGTACAACACAGGCCAAGACTTCGTTTATCCCGACAACTATACCAATCCCCTCAAAACCTACTTACAAATTACTGGCCAGGTAGACGCAGAAGGCAATCTGCTGAGTAGTAATCCTGAAACAAGCGGACGCTATCATTCAACTTGGCTTTCAATGATGTATCCGAGGCTCTTCTTAGCGCGCCAGCTACTGAAGGAGAATGGGCTGATCTCAGTGAGTATTGACGATCACGAGGTCCATCATCTTCGCATTTTGATGAACGAAATCTTCGGCGAAGAGAACTTTGTTGCGACCTGCGTCTGGCAGAAACGCTACTCACGGGAGAACCGGGGAATCATTGGCGACGTGCATGAGTATCTAGTTTTCTACGCCCGGGATATTGAGGTACTTGCAAGAACTCGCAATCTTCTCCCGATGGATGAAGAAAGTGAGGCAGTTTATAAGAACCCAAATAATGACCCTCGGGGAAGATGGCGCGGAATACCGATGACCGCTCAGGGATTTCGCCCGAATCAGATGTACAAGATTGTCACGCCGACGGGCGTCACCCACGAGCCTCCGCCAGGTCGCTGCTGGAGCATGATCGAGCCTGAGTTCTTGAAACTGAAAAAAGCTGGCCGTATATGGTTCGGTGCGGATGGCAACGGCCAGCCGAACGTGATTAGGTACCTTTCCGAAGTTGAAGGCTTGGTTCCATGGACATGGTGGCCACACGAAGAGGTAGGCCATACCGACGAGGCCAAGAAAGAGATCTACGAGATTCTTGGGAAGGACGAAGCCTTCGATACTCCCAAACCAGTTCGTTTGATGAAACGCGTCCTGGAAATCGGTACAAAGGATGACGACAATGAAATTGTGCTCGATTTTTTTGCGGGTTCCGGCACACTCGCCCAAGCAGTGCTTGAGCTGAACCATCAGAATGGCGGGAATCGAAAATTCCTTCTGGTACAGTTACCCGAACCGACCGGAAGTAGAGATCTTGCAACTATCGCGGATATCGGTAAGAAACGCATCCGCACAGTGATAGAAAGACTAAGAGAAGATGCCGGTAGCAAGCTGGATCTCGCAGGCGTAAAGGCTAGGGAGGATCTCGGATTTAAGGTTTTCAAACTTGCTAGTCCTAATATCCAGCAGTGGAGTAACGATGACGAGCGTGATCTCGAGACTTACTCGCAGAAATTGGTTTTGTTCAATGACCCTTAGTAGCCGGATGGAAAACAGAAAACGTAATTTGGGAGGTAGCCCTGCGTGAGGGATTCGGTCTGAATACCCGGTTTACCTTTAAGGATCTTCCAAACGGCAACAGAGTTTACAACGTCGCGGATCCTGATACTGGACAAAGTTTCATGATCTGCCTCGACGAACAAGTCCGGGCCGACCTTTCCCAGAATTACGAATTGAAAATCGATGATTTATTCGTCTGTCGTGATCTTGCGTTGGATGATTCGGCCGCAGCCAACTTGGCTCTCCAATGCCGCCTGAAGACAATCTAATTAGGGAACTTACAGGGTGCGATTCCACTTTGACGGCAATCAGCTTTTCCAAATAAAGGCGATAGAGTCTATAGCCGATTTGTTGCGCGGGCAGCCCCGCACAATCGCTGACTTTGCCTCCCCGGACGTTGGCTCTTTGTTTGGTCCAGTGCGCAACAGATTGGACCTGGATGAGATGCAGCTCGTGGAAAATCTCCAGGCGGTCCAGAGGCGAAATGGCATCACCCCGGACACCTCGCTGCAAGCTATCGATGAAACTATCCAGACCGCTATTGGACAACAGCAAGTCCGATTCCCAAACTTTTCAGTTGAGATGGAGACTGGAACAGGAAAAACCTACGTCTATATTCGTACTGCCTTAGAGCTTAATCGAAGATACGGACTGCGTAAGTTCATTGTCGTGGTGCCCTCGGTGGCAGTACGTGAGGGCGTAATTAAGTCCCTGAAAATCACTCAAGATCACCTTCGCACTTTGTATGACAACGTGCCTTACCGATATACCGTTTACGATTCAAAGAGCATTGCCAAAATAAGGCAATTCGCCCAGAGCGATTGCGTGGAGTTGCTCGTGATGACGATTGACTCCTTTAACAAGGAAGACAACGTCATCCGACAGAGCATGGACCGGCTGCAGGGAGCAACGCCGTTATTCCTTGTGCAGGCAGCAAGGCCAGTCCTGATTCTCGACGAGCCTCAGAATATGGAGAGCGAGGCACGCATTCGTGCTCTTGCAAGCCTGCGCCCATTGATGGCGCTGCGCTATTCCGCAACTCATCGTAACCCCTACAACCTGGTATACCGGCTAACCCCTTTCGAAGCTTACCGGCAATCGTTGGTGAAGAAAATTGAAGTAGCGTCCGTAGTGAAGGAGGACGACTTCAACCAAGTCTTTGTGCGGGTAAATGAAATCCGAACCGCCGCTAAGACGGTGCAGGCGAAAATCGCGATTCATCAGCGCATGGCGAATGCGGGAATTAAGGAGAAAGCATATCTCTTCAAGCCCGGAGATTGCCTGCAAACAAAGGCAGAACGGCCCGAGTACGCAAGTTTTGTGATTGATGAGATCAGCGTCGCCGATCAGGCGGTGCGCTTCAAGAACGGCATTGAAGTGGGCGTCGGGCAAACACAGGGCGGCGACCAGGCAGTTCTATTCCGGGAACAGATTCGATACACGGTGGAGGAGCACTTTCGTAAACAACGACGGCTAGGCAGTTCCGGAATTAAGGTGCTCTCGCTGTTCTTTATCGATCGCGTTGAAAACTACGTCGGAGAACCTTCCCCAGATAAAGGACTGGGGCGTGACGACCGCCTTTATCCAGGCATCATTAGGAGATTGTTCGATGAGGCTTTTGACGAATTGAAGGCGAAATATCCCGAGTTCGCTGACAAGGAGGCCGGTGACGTGCGCGCCAGTTACTTTGCGCAAAAGAGCCGTCGCGGCGGATTAAGCGAGACAATTGATTCGACAAGCGGACAGAGTACGGAAGATCGAGCGGCGTACAACCTAATTATGAAAGACAAAGAGCGGCTGCTGTCGCTCGATGAGCCTGTGTCATTCATTTTTTCCCACAGTGCCCTGCGCGAGGGGTGGGATAACCCCAACGTCTGCCAAATTTGTACTTTGAATCAGACAGTTTCCGAAGTGAAAAAGCGCCAAGAAGTGGGCCGCGGTATGCGCCTAGTAGTCAATCAGCGAGGTGACCGCGTAAGCGATGAGAAGATGAATGTCCTGACCGTCGTGGCAAACGAGAGTTATGAGCTTTTTGTCTCAACCCTGCAAGCGGAAATGGAAGAGGCTTTCGGAAAGGAAGGTGCTGCGCCAAGACCCGTAAACGCTCGCCAAAAGCGAATTGCGAAACGCAAGCCTCTGGATGCCCTGCCCGAAGAGTTTATTAATCTTTGGGAGAAAATTAAGCTCAAGACCAGATATCAAGTCACAATAGACACCAAACAATTGATCGCCGATGTGTTGGCCCCTCTCAATAGACTAAAGATCGATCCACCGCGCATTGTGGCCTCTAAGGCCGAAATTACAGCCGACCAAACCGAAGACCGACTGGACTATCAACATTTTGGCCAGAGAGTTGTCGCCAGCTTGGTGGGCCGTCAGGCTGTTCCAAACATAGTAGAGATGATCGAAGATCTTATTGCTCACATCACACCTCCGATCAAACTCACACGCAAGACACTCATCGCAATTGTCACCCAAACGACGAATCGCCAAGCTGCACTAGACAATCCACAGGAATTCGCCCTCCAAGCGGCGCGCATTGTGCGCGAGAAGGTAGTTCAGCAGCTGGTGGATGGTATCCAATATTTCAAGGACGGAACTTGGTACGAAATGAGCGAATGGGTGGAGGAAGAGGAGACCGTCTCAGAAAGGCTCGTTCCCGTTGATAACTCCATCTACGATTACATTGTGGTGCAGTCCGAAACTGAGAAGAGGTTCGTTGAGAAACTGAAGAAGATGAGGAACGTGCACTTGTTCGTGAAGTTGCCGAATTGGTTCAAGGTGGCAACTCCCGTTGGTCAATACAATCCCGACTGGGGGCTGGTGATGGAAGAGGTCGATGCTTTTGGCGAGGCCGGACCCCTGCTGTATCTAGTGCGTGAAACCAAAAGCAGCACCGTCGCCGACGAGCTTCGCGGGACTGAAAACCAGAAGATACATTGCGGGAGAAGGCACTTCGTTGGAGCCTTGGGCGTGGACTATGACGTTATTACATCGGCGGACGACCTGCGAAAGCTGTGAAACTACAGAAAATCGTGAGGGACAGAATCCTGTCCCTCACGATGCCATCATGACAACAGGCTTCGCATATTGGAGGACATCACGGTCTTGATGTTCTGGATCATCTCGTAATTCTCTTCGTTGAGCGTTGTTAGCTCCGCCGTTGCCATTGAGTAGATCAGAAAATCAACGGAGGTTCTAAGAGTGCGATCATCCTTGCGTTCCAAGATGAAGCGCTCGTAGAACGGATGCTCAATGTTCCACTGGATAACGGTGAGTCGCCCAACTTGCTCGGCTTCGTATATAGGCCCATTTTTTCCAAGCTTTGCCGCCTGGAACTGCACGTTGTACTTGCCGGGCGCAGACGATCCATCAGTTGGCTTTTCGGCGTGTGTTCTATCCTTGCTCTTACTTCCGCCATTCGAATGGGCCCCGCCGTTGCTAGCTGCGGCTCGTTTAGCTTTCGGTCGAATCAAGAGATGCGATTTGGCATTGATCAACTTCTCTGATTCGTCGTGGGTAATCTCGGAATCCTCCGCGGTCACGCGCTCACTCTTGATGCGGCTACGAATCGTTCTGAGTTGCCCTTGAACCAGGTCATTGATCTTATCTGTGATCGCTTGGTTCGGATCTACTTCACGCTTCGTGAAGTTGACGCCCATGGCCTCGTCAAAGGCGCCCGAAAAGAAAATTTCGGCTCGAAAACGATTGAGGTCATTGTGCCGAGTAAAAATACCGAGGGTCTGCCCTTCGGCGATTTCCCGATTGTTGCGCAAGATGTAGAAACCTTGCCCTCGCATTCCGATTTTCCGCTGCTTATTGCCGTCGGCCCCGAAATCCGGCAGAACCACGATCCTGATACGGATTTGATCGGTCACTTCAGGACCGTCGCTATGTTTGACTGCTATTTCAAAGCGTTCATCAGAGTAAAGTTCCGAGCCCTCCTCCAACATGAGCGGATCGCGAGGCTCCACCAGTTCGCCGTTGAGAAAAATCTTCTTCCCCGAGAGCAAGAAATAACGGAAGGTTTGCCCAAGCTTCCCACGGAGTGTGCTCCGGAAAATTGAGAGGTTCGTGTTTCGAAGATTGTCGCACTCGGTCAATTCCACAATGGTTCCAGTGGACTTTGGAGAGACGAGCTTGTTAAAAGTGGCAACCTCATCGTTCTCCGCTTTCCCGAGGAATTTGCAGAACTCATTTCGCCGCTTGACCTCGTCAACATCAGTAACGCTCTTAAGAACCGAGCCATTGTTTCGGGTCAAGACATTCGTCCGCTTAGCCAGGGAAAGCCCCGCGGTGACCAGGCCCATTCCATACCTACCAAGATCGGCAGCGGAGTTGCGATCAGTTAGAGAGCCCAGCTTTAGAGCTTGATCAAGTGTGGGCTCGTCCATCCCGATCCCGTCATCGATGATGCTGATTACCGCGTCACCACCGACTTGGTTAATGAAAATCTTCACGTTCTTTGCTTCGGCATCGAAGCTGTTATCAACTATGTCGCAGATGGCGGAGTAGTTGTTGTAGCCGAGGAAGCGGAGTGAATCCATCAGTTTCGCCGCGTTGGGAGTATTACCTGTCGTGAAAAACATCGCATTCTCCTTTGCTCAATGTCCGCAGACACCAAGCGGATGATGTGATCGTCTGATTCGCGCTTTCGAACGAACCGCAATGGCGGCTAGGAAATAGGATTTGCGGGAAAAAGAAGGAGTGTTCGGGAAGGGTTCACAACTCGAATTCTCAATCTCGATATCCCGCGATACCAAGACCTATAAAAAGCAAATGCCGCAGTTTCCATCACAGTGACGAAAACTGGACTTACTGTAGTCCGGAATTAAGGCATCAGTCAAGCGGTAATGGTTCAAACTGCCGTCGCTGCCGGATTGGACGGGTGGCCGCCCCCGTTTGTTTTTCTCTGCTGAAGAAAGCGGCAGTCGGCTGTCGGCCATCGGCTAAGGCAGGAAAGCTTCGAAGCCGCGAAGCTTCGTAGCTCCGAAGCTAACAGCCAGGACAACCCCAAGCCTGAACTGCGCTCAGGACGACACGCAGGGAAGAGGTTTATCGGCATTGACGCTTTGCTATGAGTTCGCGGACTTTTGGAACCAAGTCCGTGGGCACTTCCATGGCGGTATGAGTGACAGACTCGTAGGCCGCTTCGTCTTCGGCGACGGCTTCCTCGTCGGATTGTGCCTCGTAATGCGCCAGGAGCTTGCGGACGCGTTCTTCGTTCCAGCCCTCGGGAAATCTTGTTTCTTTCATTGTTTTTTCCGCCGTCGTCGCAATGCCGCGAAAAGAAGCTGCTAAGCTCCTAAGCCGCTGAGCTTCTAGCTTAAGGCAACGGCAAAAGAACAACGGCGTTTCGAGTTTCGGGTTTCAGGCTAAACAGCCAACAAGCACCACCCGCTACCGCAGGTGGTTCTGCTCAAAACCAACTGTCGGCAATCGGCGGCAAGAAAGCTGCTAAGCCGCTAAGCTACGTAGCTTCGAAGCTAACAGCCAAGGGCAACCACAAGATCCTTCGACGGAGAAAACCGGCTATCGGCAATCGGCTTTCGGCCATCGGCTAAGGCAAGAAAGAAAGAAAGGCGTTTCGAGTTTCGGGTTTCAAGTTTCGAGTTGAGCAGCCGAATAAAACCAGCAACGGCAGAGGCAAACGCGAGGTCCTTCGGCGAGCGGCGCACCTCAGGATGACAAGGCAAAGACGGTGTCCGCGTCAAATCCTGCTTGTTCCAGGATGGGTCCGTATTCGAACGGGAGATTCTCGTCGATTTTGAACTTCAAGCTCTGGTTTCCAGAGGAAGATCCACGACGCCTTCGCGGGTTAGCTCGGCGGCATAAGCCAGGGCTGCCTCGATATCGGCCTCAGTAAGCGGCGGATAGCTATGAAGGATGTCTTGACGAGAGACTCCGGCGGCGACATTGTCAACGATAACGGATACCATGATCCGCGTACCGCGAATGCAGGCTTTGCCGTGGCAAACCGCGGGATTCACGCTTATACGCTCGCGCCAGCTTTCCATGCTGGTTCATCGTAGCGCAAAACAGCATCGAAAACGAGCCGGGAACGGGTGGTGCAGTTGCCTTTGGTATTGTCGCAGCTTCGAGGCTTCTTTACTGCCGATTGCCGATTGAACTTTCCCTCAAACTCGAAAACTTGAAACTCGAAACTCGAAACTCGAAACGCCGTTGTTTTCTGTTCCCTGTCACCTGTCCACTGTAACCTTCCCTTCGTCCATGTACTCTTGAGGTTCTGATACCCAAAGACCAAGGCACCCCCTGCTACCGCTGGGGGTTCTGATTCTGGTTCGTCTTTGCCATGCAGAGATGCGGTTTGTTACCTTTAACAGAGGCATTGAATGACGTACTCCCCCGCTCTCCTTGGTGTCTTTGCAAGTGAAGTCGGAAACCTGATTGAGCAGACCGGTCCGGTCGCTAAGATCGTTCTCGCCATCCTCTTACTTTTCAGCGTTCTTTCCTGGTCGATCATCCTCGCCAAAGGGACCAAATTCCGGCGCATGCGTTCGCAAAGCGGCCGTTTTCTGCGCGCCTATCGCAAGGCTGGAGGGCGGTTGCAGGACGTGTCGTCGGTCTCGGAGCAATTCAAGCCGAGTCCGCTGGTGAGCGTCTTTGAAGGTGGATACGACGAGCTGCGCCGGCAAAGTGGATCGGGCGGGCGCAACACAGTGTCCGTGCAGCGAGCCACGCAGATCGCCGCCTCAGAAGAGATGACGCAGATGGAATCGCGTCTGCCGTGGCTGGCCACCACCGGCGCGGTGACGCCGTTTGTCGGACTTTTTGGTACCGTTTGGGGAATTATCGACGCCTTCCAGGGACTGGGAAATGCCGGGGCAGCGACGCTGCGGGCGGTGGCTCCGGGAATTTCAGAAGCGTTGATTACCACCGCCGCCGGCCTCTTTACGGCGATTCCGGCGGTAATCGCCTACAACCAGTACATGCAGCAGATTCGCGAGTTTGGCGCGCGTATGGACGATTTTGGCCTGGAGTTCCTGAATACCATTGAACGTCCGGTGCCGCAGCCGCCTGCAAGGACCCGGGAAGTCGGCGTTCTGGAAGAGAGGTAGGCTTCGCGGCTACGCCGCTCGCAGCTACGAAGCCGAAGCCGCGAAGCTACGAAGCTGAAACGCCTTGGGCGTTTCGAGTGGACGGAAAGATTTTATTTGTTGAAGGAACCGAGCTTGGTTAATTCGCAGCCCACAAACGAGCTCCGAGGCTTCGCAGCTTCGCAGCTCCGCAGCTGATTTTATGGCTTTTACCAACTCCCAAGGTCGCACCCAGAGTTCGCTTTCCGACATCAACGTCACTCCGTTTGTCGATGTGGTGCTGGTGCTGCTCATCATCTTTATGCTGACGGCGCCGATTATCCAGTCGGGCATCGAGGTGAACGTTCCTCATACGCAGACGGTGAAAGAGATCACTGAGCCGCGCATGGTGTTGACCATGGATCGCGATCAGAATGTCTTTTTGGGAAGCGATCCGGTGAAGCTGGCGGAGTTGCCGTCGATCTTGCATCAGCGGGTGCAGGACCCGGAGCATCATCCGATTTACGTCCGCTGCGACGAGAACGTCACCTTCGGCGCTTTCGCCCAGCTCATGGACATCGTGAAGCAGAGCGGCATCACGAATATTTCGGTCGTAACGCAGCCGTATCAGACGAAGGCGAAGACGGGCGGGTAGGAGCGCTTGAGGGACGAGGAGAGTGTCGATGCTTCGTGAGTCTGTCATCCAGAGCCCGGGGTTGGGCGAAGGATCTCCCGCGATGCGTCGGACTCACTTGCCGCCTGTGTGGCTCCTCTACCAAGGAACCCCGAGGCAATGGGCCGAAGAGCTTCGGCAGTGCACTTATGACTGAGTCATTCCGGGAGATCCTTCGCGCAACAGCGGCGCTCAGGATGCAGGTCTTGGAGGTTGAGCGGCCATGGCACGGTTGAAACCGTGCCCTCTCAAGGCGGAGCAAGCGAACGCCACGGGAGCTTCCATCAGGCAGTCAGTATCTGAATGTCGCAACGCGTTGACATTTTCGAAATCAGAGAGCCGTGGACGGGTTCGGTTACCGCCTCCATCGCCTTTCATGGCGCGATCGTCGGTCTGATTCTGGCTTATGGTGCGTGGATGGGTTTCTCGCGCAATCAGTGGGGCGGTGGCGACAAGGCCTTCGGGGAGGCTGTGAATGTAACGCTTGCCGCGCCCAGCTCCATTGCGCTGCCTCACGAGCGGCAGACCGAGAACATTGTGGCCAATGAATCGCCGGCGGTCTCGCACTCGCAGCCTAAGGAGATTCCGCAGCCGCAGCCCAAGGCGGTCGAGATTCCCGAAACGACCAAAATCAAGCCGAAGGAGAAACCGCGTCTGAACGCGGAAAAGCGTCCTCCGCCTTTGCAGGCGCCTGCCTATCAGTTGCAATACGGAGCCGGCGGACAGGTTCGGCAGAACTTCACCACCTTTAACAACGCAATCAGCGTGGGCACCTCGGCTGTTTCCACTGGCGGCGACTTCGGCAGCCGTTACGCTTTTTACGTCCGGCAGATTGGGCAATTGCTGTCGCAAAATTGGCTGAAGTATGAGGTCGATCCTCACACCGTGCCCGACGCTACCGTGTCCGTCACATTCGATATCACGCGGAATGGACAGCCTACGAATGTGCGCGTGGCGCAATCGAGCGGCGTGCCCTCGCTGGACACGTCGGCCGTGCGCACGCTGGAGCGGATCGATACGTTTGGGCCGCTGCCCAGCGACTATCGCGGCAGCAGCGTGACGGTCGAATCCCAATTTAGGTACATACCGACGAAGAGATGAACATGTTATTTTCCCATTACAGAACTATACTTGCCATGCACCCTGAAACTGTCATCCTGAGCCCTTCTTTTGGGCGAAGGATCTCCCGTGATGCGTCGGTCTTAAATGCACTTGATAGGCTCTTTGGCGAGGATCCGAGTGAAGGAGCCAGGACATTGCATGGGAGACTTAAGGATTTCCTGGAGATCCTTCGCCCAACATCAGCGCTCAGGATGACAGGTTATCCGAGTATCACAGGTTATAGAGGTCCGTTCGCACTCATGTGGATATGAAAAACCCAGAGTTGATCTTGTCGCGGGAATTCAGAGGGGACTGCAGATGGATCTTTTCCATCGCGGCTCTCCTGGTTCTTATAGTGCTCCTTTCTCCCTCGGCGTTTTCCCAAAACGATAAAGTCCAGGTCATCGTCACCAAGGGACAGGAAAAAGTTCGCATTGCGGTCGCGGATTTCAAGGCGTCCAACGCCGATCCGGGCAATGCCCCTCTGCTGACGACGTTCAATCAGGTGCTCTTCTCCGATCTGCAGAATGCCGGCATCTTCGATGTGGTCTCGAAGAGCTTTAATCCACTGGATTCGCCCGGCAGTCCGCAGGATGTGAAGCTCGACGCCTGGGGCAATCCGCCGACCAACGCGGCCATGCTTACCTTCGGAAATCTTGGCGTCAGCGGCGGGCAGCTCGCGGTCTATGGCTGGCTTTATGACGTGAAGAATACGGTCGCGCCGCAGGTGCTGGGCAAGCAGTATCGCGAAGACGCGACGCCGGAGAACGCGCGCCTGATCGCACATCGCTTTGCCGACGAGATCATCTTTCGCCTGGGCGGAGGAATTCCCGGGGTCGCGGAAAGCAAGATCGTCTTTGTCAGCAATCGCACGGGCACGAAAGAAATCTGGGAGATGGACTACGACGGATTCGGAGAGCATGCCATCACTCATCTGGGCAGCATCGCCCTTTCGCCGCGCATTTCTCCCGACAGCTCGCGCATTGCCTTCGTGGAACTGGGGAAACGCGGCGTAAACATTCGCATGTACTCGCTCGACCTCAATCGGCTGGTCTCATTTCCGCCGATCGGAGGCACAACCATTTCTCCGGCCTGGGCGCCCGATGGTTTGCACCTGGCTTTCTCGTCCTCGCGAACCGGTGATCCGGAAATCTATGTCAGCACAGCCGACGGTGGCGACGTGAAGCGGGTAACCGAATCACACGGGCCGGACGTTTCGCCGGTGTGGAATCCCAAAACGGGAGCGCAGATCGCCTGGGTAAGCGGGCGCACCGGGCTGCCGCAGATATACACTATGGAGTCTGACGGGACGAACGTGCAGCGCATGACCGATGGCGGCTACGCAGTTTCGCCTTCGTGGTCGCCGGATGGCCAGTGGCTGACGTTCGCCTGGAAGCGCAATTACGGCCCCGGAATTCCGGGCGGTCAGGACATTTATCTGATGGACGTGGCCAGCAAGCAGTGGTCGCAGTTGACGCATGACACAGGCAACAACGACTTTCCATCGTGGTCGCCCGATGGAAGGCACATCGTTTTTCAGTCCAGTCGCAGCGGAACCACGGAGATCTGGACCATGCTGGCGGACGGAACCGAACAACATCAGTTGACTCGCTCGGGCCAGAACACCCAGCCGAATTGGAGCTGGAAGTGAGAGAGAAAAGGCGTTTCGAGTTTCAGGTTTCAAGCTAACAGCCCTCGCG
>Ga0207139_1069_pt1 | contig 22362 bp, 11 predicted proteins | sample Alteio_BWMinHeat_7_FD_153585 | JGI IMG/M metagenome (GOLD analysis project Ga0207139, IMG submission 153585) | Enriched cells from forest soil in Barre Woods Harvard Forest LTER site, Petersham, Massachusetts, United States -... | ecosystem: Environmental > Terrestrial > Soil > Temperate forest >... | reverse complement strand
AAATCTGCGGGTCTTGATCATCGGGATCGACATTCAATGAATTGCGGTATTTCGGCATTTTTACTCGTCTTCGCGGAACATTTGGTATTTGACATCTTCGACGTCATCGAACTGCCCTTTTTTTAAATAATAAATATACCCGATCATGCCAGAAAAACCCAACAACAATGTACTCACTAAACACCAAAACACTAATCCACCCATCGGTAAGTGTAATTCATGACGTCCATCGTCACCGCTTGGGTCGGACATTTCTCAGCGCATAGCCCGCAGCGGATGCACAGATCTTCATCTTTGAGCATCGCACTTCCCATTTTTGCAAGCTCTTCGTCGGAAAGAGAAATGGAATCGACCCCGTAGAAATTGTCCACCGCACGGCGCATATTCCCTTCCCCCAAATCGAGATTCATTTCGTTGATCGGAATCAATTTCAAACAGTTGCAAGGACATACATCGACACACCCGTTGCATTTGATGCATAACCTACCGTCAAAAACAGGGCTGATGTGGCACTGTAGGCAGCGGTTTGCCTGTTGGTGCGCCTCTTCTGGCGTATAGTTATTTTCGACCAAGTTGTTATTGTGGATGCGCACGCTGGGCGGCTGCATGGAAGGGAGCGCCCACGGCGTCTTCAAATAGCCTTTGTCGCGAATAGGTGGAATCTCGGTAAATTCACCCACGTACTCTCGGTACGGTTTCACGCCGCGCAAATCTTCATCTATGGCGCGCGCTGAATCTTGTCCATGCCGAATCGCCGTGATGAAAAGAGCGGGCCCAAAAGCCGCATCACCACCGGCATAAATCCCCTTGACAGAGGTTCTTCCGGTGCCTCTTTCCGTTTTAATAATACCCCTGTCGAGCGTCAATTGATCTTTCTTATCCCACCCGTTGAGGAGACCCATATCCATCGATTGGCCAATCGCCAATGCAATTGTATCGCAGGGGAGGACGTACTGCGCATTTGGGATGAGCTGCGGAGCAAATCGGCCGGTATAATCGAACAACGAATAGATCTCCTGGACCCGCAAGCCAATCACTTTCCCTTCTGCGTTGCGTTCAACGGAGATCGGAGCCAAGCGGTTGATGATTTTGATCCCCTCCTCCAAGCCATCTTCAATTTCAAATTCATCCGCCGTTTGCTCATCGCGCGACTCTAAACACACCATCGTCACTTTCTTGGCGCCATTGCGCACCGACGTACGCGCCACGTCAAAGGCGACGTTTCCACCTCCAACGACGACGATATTTTCCCCGATTTTCCACTCCTCGTCCATGCAACGAACGCGCAAGTACTCGATCCCGCGGATGATGTCAGGAGCGTCAGCTCCCGGAATCGGAAGATCGCGCGACTTCCAAAGTCCCACGCCAATAAAGACTGCATCGTACTTTGCTTGAAGCTCTGTCAACGTGATGTCGCGCCCTACCTTGACGTTGTAGTGCATCTTGGCGCCCAAATATTCGATGGCAAAACATTCGTTGAAGGCAACCTCGTTTTTGAGGCGGTAGGAAGGCACTCCATAGGTCAACATCCCGCCCGTCACGCGCATCATCTCGTAAACATCTACCGCATAGCCAAGGCGCAGCAAATCGTGTGCAGCTGTCAACGAAGCCACTCCAGCACCAATGCAGGCCACTTTTAATCCGTTAGGCTCCGGATGAACGGAACCACGCGCATAGCTCATCTCCAAAGAGCGGATATGAGCCTCTTTGTCGAGGCCAAACCACTCGTCCAAAAACCTTTTTTGGGCGCGAATCGTCAATGTCTTGTCTACCCGATCGCGGCGACACGAACTCTCGCACGGAGCGCCGCAAATCGCCCCACAAATCGATGCAAACGGGTTTGGCCCGCGTGCAATTTTATACCCTTCGAGATAATCGCCTGCGTGCAATGCCAACATGTACCCGCGCGGATCTGTATTGACAGGGCACCCGTCGCGGCAATCGATCTGGCGGATGTAATAGTCAAGATCGGGAATGACAACGTCGTACACTGTTTTGTAGACGTTAAGAATTTCTTCATGATCAGACACAGGATTACTCCTTAAAATGGCGCAATCAATAAGGTCTAATTTTCAATTGTCCCTGCAGCCCTTCTCACTCAACAGTCACGGACTTAGCCAGATTCCTGGGTTTGTCGATGTCGGTGCCGCGCTTGCGGGCAATGTAGTACGCTAAAAGCTGCGTGGCCACTGTGGCAGGGATGCCTGCCAGCTCATCGATCACTTCTGGAATCCAAATGATATCGTCTACAATCCCCTCCAGTCCTTTCTGACCACTTTCGGCAATCGCAATGACTGGTCCATTGCGCGCCTTAATTTCCATGATATTGCTCAAAATCTTCTCGTAAGTCCCTTTATTTGAACAAAGAGCCACTGTTGGACAGTTTTCGTTAATCAATGCAATCGCGCCATGTTTGAGCTCCCCTGCAGGATACCCATTGGCATTGATATATGAGATCTCTTTTAACTTAAGAGCGCCTTCGAGACTCACTGGATACATGTAGCGGCGTCCAACAAAGAAGAAGTTTTCATGGTGTGCATATTTGTTGGCGATTTTTTCAATATGGGGTGCTGTTTCGAGGATCTGTTCCACCTGCGCTGACAGATCTTCAATCGCCGTTATAAAGCGCTTTCCATCCTCTTTATGCATGTTGCGCATTCTTGCCATCGCTAAGCAAAGAAGGGAGAGGATCACCACCTGGCTCGTAAATGCCTTTGTCGAGCAGACGCCGATTTCAGGCCCTGCTCGCATATTGATGCACGCATCGGCAATCCGCGACAGAGTTGATCCATGCACATTGCAGAGCGCCAACACTTTTGTGCCCTTCGCTTTGAGCTCTCTGACAGCCGCAATCGTATCGGCTGTCTCGCCAGACTGACTGATCGCAATGACCAATGTGCGGTGGGGAACTAATGGATTTTTGTACCGGTATTCAGACGAAATCTCGAGTTGCGTCGGAATGCGCGCCATGTCTTCGAACAAATAGGCGCCTAAGTAGCCAGCATGCCACGAAGTGCCGCAACCCAAAATCAAAATCCTTTCGACATCGAGAAGCTCTGGCATCTCCGTTTGCACCTCTTCAAAATGCGCAGTGCCAAATTCTTCGCTCAACCGATCCACATAGGCGCTGCGGATCGTCTGGGGCTGTTCGAAAATTTCTTTCAACGTGTAGTGCTCGTAGGCTCCCTTTGAAGCGGTTCCAAACTTGGCAGTCAACTTCTCTATTTTTTTCTCGCTGCGCTGCCCTGCCGCATCGAATACTTCAAACGTATCGCGATGCACAACTGCGACTTCATCATTGGCGATAAAGACCACATTGTGGGTAAATTCAGAAAAGGCCACCGGATCAGATGAGACAAACATCTCTTGCTCCCCGACGCCGATCACCAAAGGAGATTCGTGTCCAACAACGACGATCTGATCGGGAAAATCTTTGTGAATGAGTGCAAAAGCAAACGCCCCTTTGAGCATCCCGATTGCCTTTCGAACAGCAAAAAGCAAATCCCCTTTATACAAACTCGCGATCAGATGGGAAATCACCTCCGTATCCGTTTCTGACACAAAGCGCGCACCTTGACTCACTAGCTCTTTTTTCAACGCCAGATGATTCTCAATGATGCCGTTGTGCACAAGAGCTAGTGAACGGGCATTGTCGTAATGGGGATGGGCATTGATCTGGCTCGGCTTTCCATGGGTGGCCCAACGGGTGTGGGCGATTGCTGATTCCAACTGGAAATCGAGCTCTTGCACCTCTCTTTCGAGCCCTTCCACCTTCCCGACTTCTTTACAACCGATAATTTGCCCCTGAAACACGCCTGCAATCCCCGCAGAATCGTATCCGCGGTATTCGAGCTTCTTCAACCCATCAATCGCTGTCTTAACGGCATTGCGTCGACCCAAATAGCCAAAAATTCCACACATGCCTCTAACTCCCGATCTCATTCTCAATCGCATGTGCGATTGTTTTTGCCATTTGGTGCACTTCTTTGACTTTTGGGCCTTCAACCATCACGCGGCAAATCATCTCGGTTCCAGAGTAGCGCACCAGGACGCGTCCAGAATTGCCTAGCTTTGCTTGGGACTCTTTAATGGCAGCAATGACCTTTGGCATCGATTCTAGATGGGGCTTCGAGGCGACTGACACGTTTTCATAGGCTTGTGGATACTTCTTAAAGATAGCAGCTAAATCGGAAAGCTTCGAATCGGTCTCAATCATAATTCCCAACACTTGCAACGCAGAGACCAGCCCGTCGCCAGTCGTGTTATGATCTAAGAAAATCATATGTCCGCTTTGCTCACCACCTAGATTCGCCTCGTGCTTCAACATGTCTTGGATCACATACCGGTCCCCAACTGATGAACGGATCACCTCCAGTCCCATCTCTTCCATTGCCTTGACAAAGCCCATGTTGGCCATTACCGTCGATACAACTTTCTTATTTTTCAGTTGCCCTTTTTGCAACATGTCGCGTGCGCAAATCGCCAAAATCACATCGCCGTCGATGATTTGCGCCTGTTCGTCCACCATGACTAACCGGTCTGCATCCCCATCCAGAGCAATCCCCACATCTGCTTTGTGGTCGATCACTGCCTTTTGAATGGTTTCGGGAAAAAGCGATCCGCACGCCTCATTGATGTTGAGGCCGTTCGGTTTGTTCCCATAGACATGGACGGTGGCATCGAGCTCAGAAAAGACCAATGGCGCCACCCGGTACGCCGCGCCGTTTGCACAATCCAACACGATTTTTAACCCTTTTAAACTCGAGCGGCGTGGAAAAGTCGCCTTGGTAAATTCGATGTAGCGCCCATCTGCATCGTGCACTTTCGTGTTTCTGCCAATATCGCAATTTTTCGGCAGGCTGTCGGAAAAATCGTTTCGCTGGACCAGGGCTGTCATCTCTTCTTCCCACGTATTGGGCAATTTAAATCCTTCCGAAGAGAAAAATTTGATCCCATTGTCGTAAAAGGGGTTATGAGACGCCGAAATGACGATCCCTGCATCTGCCCGATAGGCGCGCGTGATAAAAGCCACGCCAGGAGTTGGAAAAGGCCCCACCATCAGCGTGTCGACGCCCATTGAACAGAGGCCTGAAATGAGAGCATTCTCAAACATGTAGCACGAAAGGCGCGTGTCTTTCCCAACCACGACGCGAGGGCGCCCCCCATGTGCGCGCAACAGCTTGCCAGCAGAACGGCCCAATGCCAACGCAACTTCGACGGTCATGGGGTAGCTGTTGGCACAGCCACGCACTCCATCTGTACCGAAAATCTCCCGATTTTTCTCATGCTGCGTCATCGAACTCCTCCTCGCATACTATCCTCGCTCAGACAAAAAAAATCAAGGAAAGAACTGTTTAGAACGAGCCAAAGAAAAAGGCGCTTTCTATTGAAATTCTCTCAATAGAAAACGCCCTATGGATGCGATCAAACCTTTCGATCGATTAGAAACCGAGAAAAGCTGAGATCGTCAAACCCTGTGTGGTCAGATCCCCAAATTTTCGATGGCTCTGAGGCTCCACTAGCAATGAAGGCCCTATCGGCAGCGGTACCGGATCCGGCGCCGCACTGAGCCCCCCGATAAGCAATGCACTTAGAGGAATCTTATCAAAATCGAATTGGTTCACGTCGTAAAAAGCGTGAAATTCCCAAGCGGCAGCCAAACCAACGGTATAGTTCCTGTCACACGCTTGATAACAACGCTCCCATTTGAGGCCAATTGCCAGATCGGTGACCGTCGTCGTCGTCAAAGAAGGCACCCCCCCTGAAATCTCGTAAGTAAATAGAGGATTGGTCAGCTCTAAATCTGGATCTGGAAACGTCGTGCTTCCAGGACCTGGTTGTAAAGCGGCATCCGAGCGGGTATGGAATTTGCCATACAACAACGAAGCTCCGGCAGACCCAAAAATCGCAAACCCACATCCACAATCAAACTCCATATCGACAGCAACGCGCGGCCCAATCGCCTTTAAATCGCAAGTAGACTCAACAGCAGTTTGGGCGAACTCTTCGGCAATAAACTCTACAACATTGGAACCCACATGGTATTTTTGGTCCAAACGTGTTCCTCTTAACCCGATTGAAGGGCGTATGGAGAAGCACTCTTGAAAACAAAACGTATAGCCCAAGCTTAAATCGACTAAGTCGAGAGCCATCGTCCAACGAGCAGATGACATGAGGGGTTGAACTACTCGGCTTGAGACCCAATCTGAACTGAAAAACGTTCCAGTTGGGAATCCAGATCCAACAAAAGAATTTGAGACGCCGCGCCCTTGCGCTTGTGCATCCGCACTTGCATGAAAATAGGTCCAATCGAGAGCAAGGTCCCAGTTGCAGCAGGGAGAGCCATACCCAACTCCCACTTTAAACCCAGACTCAAACTCAAAACTCATGTTTTGAGTGCTCGCCGTAAAATCAGTATTCTGAGAAGCTTTACTCGACACGCTAGTCAACTCTCTCCCCAAAGAAATCCCCTTTTCACATGGCTTCCAATACAGGTAAGAACCCCTGAGACGCCAGTTGCCGCATTGGGAATCGGACGCGCATGAAGGAGGAGGGGGACAACACTCGTCCCAGCCACACTCTTGTGCTCCTGCAACAGATCCACTTAACAATGAAATTGAAAATAACGTGCTGACAATACGTTTCAGCAAACCTTTGCTATGCATAGACACCACCTTTTGTTAATTAAATTTTTCTATATAGAATTAAATGCAATGGTGTCAAGATTTTTTTTCACTTACATAGACGCATAAATGAGAATGCCGGCGAAATAACCTAAAAGAGCGGATAGGGAAATCCGTTTGAGATACCACATAAAATTGACCTTCTCCATCCCCATGAAGACGACCCCGGCTGCTGATCCAATGATCAAAATACTCCCCCCGGTACCCGCACAATATGCAATGAGATTCCAAAAATAGCTGTCGGTGGGGTGCTGGGTGAGCTCATACATCCCCATGGCACCTGCAACGAGAGGAACGTTGTCGATCACTGCCGACACCAGGCCAATCGTCGTACCGATCAAGGTCTGATTTGCAACAGCCGTATCTAACCAATTAGCTAATTTTTCTAAGATCAACGCTGAATCGAGGGCATCGATCGCGAGCAAAATGCCCAAGAAAAATAACAGGCTCGAAAGATCAATTTTAGAGAGGACAGAGAGCATCCTCAAATGGCTCCGGTCGCTATAGCCGCGATGCAAAAGGTCTGTCACCAACCACAAAATGCTTAAACCGAATAAAATTCCCATAAAGGGAGGCAATCCGGTTAAGACTTTAAAAATCGGCACAGAGATCAAAATGGCAAGAGCGAGGAAAAAGACCAACTTCCCATTCGGTTCCAGCCGCTGCTCTTCGATTGCCGCTTGACGAGGAGGAAAATCGCCTTTTAACATACACGTCATTGCACTCAATGAAACGACAAGACATGCCATGCTGGGCAAAAACAATTCACGCATGATGTTTAAAGTCGAGACTTGCCCACCGATCCACAACATCGTTGTCGTCACATCGCCAATCGGCGTCCAAGCGCCGCCAGCGTTAGCTGCGATGACGACAGCAGCGCCGATGATCAGCCTCTCCTCACCTTCATCAATCAACTTTCGCAAAAGGGTCACCATCACAATAGTCGTGGTGAGGTTGTCCAAAATGCTTGATAGAAAAAAGGAAATAAAACCCAAAATCCATAGCAATTTTCTTTTTGACCGCATGTGGATGTTGTCGACGATCAGGGAGAAGCCTTGGTGTACGTTGATGATTTCCACGATGGCCAGTGCGCCTAAAAGGAAAAACACGATTTGACTGATATTATTGATGTGCTCCCCAAGACAGGTCAAGGAACTGCCACATTCTGGAACGGCAGTCATGTATTGGATGACCCAACACACAGTTCCCATCAACAAAGCAATGGTCGCTTTATCGATCCGGGTAAAACTCTCGATTGTGATCAGAAAATAGCCGATGACGAAGACGGTCACCATCCACCACGCATGTACCGAGAGTGTCTCCATCTACCACCTAACCGAAGGAAATCGCAGCGGGAACCCTGAACTTCTTAAATACGCGCTGCAGCCAAGGCGCTGTAGCTGGTTTTTCCCCTTTTTTTATGACAACGGGGATCACCGGCGAAACACGGTCGCTAAATACATCTTGGGAAATGAACGATTGCTTTAGTTTTGCAATTTCTTCCTGAAGATTGCTGCTTTCTACGAAAATACAAACAGATATCCCCTTTTTTAAAGCGTGCTTCAAGGCAGAGAGCAGTTCAACGTTGTTCTCAAACGACTCGATCGGGGTAAGCGGGATCACGCGCAGCAGCCTGTAGAGCATCTGAATCCACTTCCGCTCATGTTCATGTACCCGTTCGATGAAAAAGCGCATGCGGCGCCGCTGTGAGCCAAGCATCAGCAAAGTATCGTTCCACGCAGTGTGTTTGCAGACATAAATGACGGGTGTATCGGCTGGCACTTTCTCCTGCCCATGCAGCGTTGTCTGAAAGTGGAGTTTCGACAAAACCATACAAATAAAGCGGGATAGGTAATCGAAATATTGATAACCAATCACTCCCGTCACAAATAGGGTCAATACCCCCATGACGGTAAATCCCTTGTCGGGACTCACTTCCAAGATCTCCGAAAGCAAATACAACACCCCGGAAGAACAGAGAACGCCAAAAAAACTAAGAAAATTCGTCGCAGCAATGATTTGTCCTCGCGATTGGTGCGGACTTGCAATTTGAATGTAAGAATCCAAGGGGACTTGGTACATCCCTCCAAAGAACCCAATCACGACGACCAAAGGAACCACTGCCCATAGGTGGGAAGAACACGCATCGAGCAAGAAACAGCACAGCATCATTCCAATGCTGGCCATTGGGACAAATCCCAATTCCGCGGTTTTGCCCGAAATTTTCCCCGCAAAGATCGCCCCAGATCCAATCCCTAACGCAGAAAGGAGGAAGAGATACCCCCCTTGCAAGTCGGTCAAGTGAAGGGTTTGAACCGCAAACGGGATCATATTGAGCTGAAGATAGCCTGCAACAAACAGAAAAAAGGCAGACCCAAAAATGGCCATGAGTAAAGAGGGCTTCTCCGCCGCGATTTTCAACGTTTTATAGATCTCTGAAAACAGAAGAATGTTAAACCGCTTAGTCTTATCTGCCGGAGGGGTGTATTGGATGCAAAAACTCGTGACCATCGCAATAAAAGCCATCGCTGTAGAAAAGAGCGCCACAAATACAAAGTGTTTATCGGTAATATCCAATAAAAAGGACGCCAAAAAAGTCCCCAAAATGATCGCCAAAAATGTAAAGGAAGTCATTAACCCATTGGCATTTGAGATTTTATCTGTGGCTACGAGTTCGGGAAGGATCCCATATTTTGAGGGGGCAAAAATCGCGCTGAGGGTTGCCATGAGAAAAAGGACCGCATAAGCGGCCATTTTGCTCTCATACTGAAGAGCTAACACCCCTAAAGCAAGGGCGACAAATTCCAACACTTTGGTATAGATGATGATATGGCTTTTGCTAAAGCGATCGGCCAGAAAACCAGAAGAAGCGGAAAAAAGGAGGAAGGGAAGGACGAAAATGGCACCTGTGACGGCCAAAATCGAGTTACTATTCTCAATCCCCTCGATATGGATAAAGCAGTAGATAATCAGTAACTTAAAGATATTGTCATTCAACGCCCCCAAAAACTGCGTTGTATTCAGGTAGGTGAATGAGGAGTGGGGTTTAGAAAAAAATGTTGCCATTCATATCCTATTTTTTATTAAAACTCACCCCAATTATCTCAAGGCCACTCAATATCCGCAAGCTGATTCCGTTTCTATCAAGGGAATTCTTGGCAACAATCCTAGTTAAACGCAGAGGCGGGGAGCCGGAGAGACGCAGAGAAAAATTGCAAATCATTGACGACTCTAAGCCTTATCTCAGTATAATCCTCTCTGCGTCTCTGTGTCTCCCCGCCTCTGCGTTGACGTTTTCATCCTGCCTATCTTGCTTATCTTGTTAAAATTCTTAAAAACCCAGTACAATCCCGGTCTATGACTATCCCGCACATCCTTTATAGCAATTCCGTCGAGGAGCTCTACGCAGGTCTCAAAAAAAACCTTTTCAGCAACTCCTCCCCGTTTTCAAAGAGAATCGTGGCAGTCCCCACCCTCAATCTCAAGGGGTGGCTCATCCGCCGTTTGGCTGAAGACGAGGAAATGGGGATTTGCGCAGGCGTCGAAGTGCAACTCCTCGAACAGGCGGTCGGGAAAATCGCTACCCTCGTGGGAAACGCGCCGAAAAATGGTTACGAACCCACCCAATTGCAACTGAGCCTAGCGATTGAAACCCAACTCCTCCAAGTGCTCGAAAAATCTCACGGTCAGGAGGTGTGGGAATCACTCGCCCACTCCCTCGGAGCCAAAGAAGGGGGTTCGGATGGGAAAAAAATCCGCTCCTTAGCCACGTGCCTAGCCTCAATTTTTAAAGAATATGGAAGAGTTGGCCCTGCGGTGTTCGAAAAAACTAGTGAGGAGGAAGCCTGGCAACGCCTTTTGTGGGAACGTTTAGAAAACCTATACGCCGTTTGGAATTACCCACAGCGCAAGCTGTCTCTCGAACCGATTCAGAATCAAATCGATCTTCATATCCACCTCTTTTCAGTCAATCTCTTGACCCCACTGCAACACCGCTACTTCAATCACATCGGTCAAACATTCCCGACCCACTATTACGTCCTTTCCCCCTGCCAAAAATTCTGGGGGGATCTCTTGTCGAACAAGGAAAGGGGTAAGCTCAAAAAGAAGCTTGCGCATCAAAAGGTGAAACAACCTGTCATCGAGGAGTTGGACCGCTACCTCACCGATACCAATCCTTTGCTGGCTAACCTCGGGAAATGGGGGCGCGCCCAAATACGCTGTTTGGAAGAGATCGATGCCGATTTAGAGGAAACGTACTGCCTCCCTCGTTCAGCAGCCGAATTACCACGGTACAAACCCTCTTTGACGGAGGAGCTCTTTCTTATCGATAGGCCACAACATCTCACCTTGCTACAAGCCCTTCAAACCGATTTGCTCCTCCTGAAAAATCCCGATTGCGAGACCAAACTCTCTTTGCCAGTCAGCGACCACTCGATCCAAATCCACGCAGTTCCCAAACCTGCCAGGGAAGTAGAAGTGGTCTACGACCTAATCCTCAACACCCTGCACACACAAGGCGTGCAGCCTGAAGAGATTTGGGTGGCGGCTCCTCAGATCAGCGATTATCTCCCTTACATCCATGCCGTTTTTGGGGACAAAGAGAGTCAAATCCCTTACCAAGTTGTCGAAAATGAACCGGCCGCCTCTCACTTAGTCGTCCGCGGCTTTCTCCATTTTTTAAGCCTTGCTAAGGGGCGATGGGAAGCGAGCGCGCTTCTCCAGTTGTTTGAATTTCCCCCTTTTCAGAAAAAGCACCACCTCAAATCGGATGAGATCGCCTTACTCAAAGTGCTCGTCGAAGAAGCAGGCGTGCGCTGGGGACGCTCCCCACAACACCGGCAATCCATTTACGACAAAGATAGCCCCACAGGAGAGCGAGGAACAGCTGATGCCACGGGGACATGGGAGTTGGCATTTAACAGGGCCTTAGAAGGACTTATTTTGTTCGACCGTGGTTTGCATGACGCTTATTGCCCACTTGATCAAATCCACCTCAGCCAAGGCGAAAATCTCGGGCATTTGATAGCAATCTTCAGAGAACTTGAAGACATTCTCAAGCCTCTTGAACAAGTGGAAGAACGCACACTCATCGAGTGGGTCAAGTATCTCAAAAACGTCTACGACGCACACTTTTCGTGTGGTTCCGAAGAGAGTGAGAGAGAAGGGCATCAACTCATCCTACACGCTCTGGAAGAACTGCGGCAGGCCGCTCATCGCCAAGAAAACGCACGTTTCTCATCCGATTCTCTTCTCTACCACCTCAACAACCTGTTCCATGTACAACCGATCCATCGGGGAGAAAGCAATGGGCGCGTCGTCCGATTTGGATCTCTTTCCCACCGAGGACCAATCCCAGCAAATACTCTCATCCTCATGGGAATGGTGGACGGAGCCTATCCAAAAGCAGAGCACGCTCCCTCCTTTCACCTCATGCATGGAGAGAAAATGAGCGAAGAGCTCTATCCGCGCATCGAAATCGAAAAGTATCAATTTCTCGAGCAATTGCTGACGACACAAAATCGCCTCATCTTCACCTATCCGTCATTAGTCGGCGGCTCAGACCAAGAACAGCCCCGCTCCCCACTTGTCAATGACCTGCTTGAGTATCTCGATCAAGCGTACCTGATCGACGGGAAAGCTCCTTCCCAACACTGCCTGAAAAAACACCCGCTCCTTCCCTTTCATCACCGCTACTTTTCTCCTGAAAATGAGATATTCTCATCTTCACTCAACTCCTACAAAGCTGCGCTGAAATATTACCAGGCAGAAACCAAAACCCCTCCCTCTTTCCTCTCGCTGGCTATGCACATGCCGCAAGACAACGCGCAACAACAAAAGACCGTCATCGCCTTGTCAGACCTTTCAGCCTTTGCCAAACACCCTCTGAAAGCATATTTCAGAAAGACTTTAGGGATCTACATCGACACGGAAATAAGGAAATTCGAACAAGACCAAGATCAGATCGCCTGCTCCCCTTATCAAAAGGCGGTGTGGATCAACCAAGCCATTGCTTCTTCCCCCGAAATAGTCTTATCCCGCGCCTTTCGCAGCGGACAGCTATCCAAAAACCCGTTTACACAGTTAGACGCCTCACAAATTGCAGAAGAAGCAATGGAAATTAAGCACCACCTCGCCAACAGCCTGCTCGAGATCCAAGAGGCCATTTCGATTCAATTCGACGAACGGTTTCAACAACCCTCCTACCAAGAAAAGTGCTGGCATGTTCCTCCTCTCCTCATCGAAAACGAGGCAGGCCCCATCACCCTCATCGGCCGTCTGGAGAACATCCACCCTTCTGGCATTCTGTTTTTCGCCGAAGATTCATTCAAAAAATCGCTCGAGCTATGGCCTCAACTCTTGGCTTACTTCTGCCTTATCGACACCTATGCACTGCCTTTTAAGAAAAATGTGTATTTTGCAAAAAAGGGAAAGATGAGCGTGAAAGATGGGGAAACATTTCCAGCACAACAGCTTTTAGAGCGCTACCTCGCCTATTGCCAAAAAGCCCAAAAAACACCCTCACCGCTTCTTCCAGAGTGGATCCCTGCCATCTTAAGCGGTGAATTCGACTCCATTCAAACCAATCCAAGCGAGGATCCGTATGCCAACCCCGATGAATACCTCGAATGGTTCAATGCATGGGACAAAAATTTTGCTTGGGAAAAGAGCTTCTCCGCATGGCAAGAGACCGCTGAAAACCTATTTCTCAATCTAGCGACACAGTGGCATCCAAAATCGATCCAACACCCTACCTTAAGCAAACATGTTTGATATTTTAGACAGGAAACAACAGATCCACCAACACCTCTTGATCGAGGCCTCGGCAGGGACTGGAAAAACATTTACCATTGAAAATCTCGTCGTCCGCCTCCTGATCGAAACGACGGAGAAAAATGCGCCCCTCACGCTCGATCAAATTGCTGTCGTGACGTTTACCCGCGCCGCGACCCGCGACCTGAGAAGTCGGATCCGTGCCTCCCTCATCCGCGCAAAAGCAGCCATCGTCCAATTCTCTAAGACCGGTTCCCAATGCCCCGATTATCTCGTGCCCCATTTAGAAAATGGAGTTGTCACATCTGTTGCCCTCATCAAAAAAATCGACGAAGCACTTTCCCTTTTCGACCAAGCCCATATCGATACCATCCACGGTTTTTGTGCCAAACTGTTGGCCCGTTATCCGCTAGAATCGCATGAAGCCATCTCAGAACGGCCGTCAGAACCCCACAGCTATCGCGATCTTGTTCACCAAGCGATTGGCGAGTTTTTAGGCAACACACTTTCATCATCCAAGTATACACAGGGGCAACTCAAACGCCTATTGGGAGCGTCAAGAGGCAATATTCGCCATCTCCAAGAAAAGCTGCTGACAACTGTGGAAAAAGGGGGCGACATACGCCCGAATTTTAACCTCCAAGATACTTTCAAGCACTTTTGCAGCGCGATGCACCATTTAAAAGAAACACATGGCCTAAAAGCACCCGAACTGCTGGACGACTTCCTAGCAAAATCGCGGCAATACAAAGGGATCTATCAAGCAAATAAAGAGATCAAACCCGAGATTCTCGCTGCGGCACGCCGCTTTGCTGCACTTTTCGACAAAACCGAATGGACACTCACTGATCTCGATCTGCTCATCACCGATGGCTTACTCTTCATCGACCTCTTCGATCCTTCCAATCTCCTAAAGAAACAAGAGAAAAATCCCTCTACATTCCACTATCCCCATTTACAGAGGGCTTTGTCCGAAGAGCTGGCTCCGCTCATCCGCAAAGCGCGCCATCCGGCGACAATCTACGCAGCCCTGGCTCACGATTGCCAGCGCTCAATCAAACAGTTTCTTAGCAAAAGAGAAATCGCTACACACCAAGATCTCCTCAAGAAAATGGCAGAAGCTGTCAAACAGCCGCGCTTTGCCAAACGGGTGCAAAAGACATTCAAAGCGATCATCGTCGATGAATTTCAAGATACCGATCCGTTGCAGTGGGACATTTTTTCTACGTTGTTCCTGAGCGGCTCATGGGATGGGTCCCTCTATCTGGTCGGCGACCCAAAACAGGCAATCTACGGATTTCGACAAGCGGACATCTATACCTATCTCACAGCGGCTTCTCAACTGAATAAGGGATCCACAGCAACATTGGACACCAATTTTCGATCCCATGCCTCTTTGATCGAAGCGCTCAATTTCCTCTTTCAATCGATGCATTCCCTCTTTCCGCTTCCCTTGGTTGAAGGATACCTGCCCTATAGAGCTGTTTCAGCGGGAAAAGACCTTAAAAACACTTGCACAGACGGCAAAGGAAATATCGAATTTTGGATCGGAGATAAAATCCCTTATCGACAGTATGAAACTGAATGCCTCATCCCTGCTCTAATCACAGAAATCGATCAACTTAACAAGCAGGGGATCGGCTACAACCAGTGCGCAATTTTGGTGAAAGACGCGACGCAATCCAAACAGATCGAATCGGCACTGGCCACTGCCGGCATTCCAACTAGAAAGCAGCGCGGGGTCGACCTTGGAAAAACGAAAGCAGCGGTGCAACTCAAGCACCTGCTAAACGGAATCCTCCACCATCGCCATCGAAGCGCTCTTCTTTTAGCGCTTACAACGCGCCCCATTGGATGGTCGCATGCGGATCTTCTCAACCGGAGCCTCGACCCGATCTTGAATCGGTGCGCCCATTTGAAATCGATTCTCCTCGACCAGGGGTTTGGGTGTTTTTATAGAGAATTCATGAACAGCTCTTGGAGGCAAGATGGCATTTCCGTCCTGGAATCGCTTGTGGAAGACCCAGAGAACATCTCTTTTTATCGCGATTGGCAAGACCTAGCCGACGTGGTGACTTTCCGGCAACAACAAGAGCATTTCACCCCTGAAGGGATTCTCGATTGGTTGGAACAGATCCAAGCAACGCGCGATGATGAGCAAGAAGCTCTAAAGGGATATCTCGACCCAGATCAGACAGGAGTGGCTCTGCTCACTATCCACGTCAGCAAAGGGTTGGAATTCGATTTCGTTTTTGCAGTTGGCCTCGTCAAAAAATCGACCATCAAAGAAGAGTTAATCCCAACAGCCTCGGTCGATAAAACTTCTGGAAAACGGACCCACGTTTACCTCCCTGTGGAGGATACCGATGCGCCCGAATATCTGAATTATTGCAAAGAACTCAATGCCGAAAAATTAAGACAGCTCTACGTCGCTTTCACACGCGCCAAATACCGCCTCTACGTTCCCTTGCTATTTGAGAAGAATCCCTCTGAAGAGGGAAACCCCACTTCCGCGATCGACCTCTTCTTAGAGCGCCTCCCGTTAAAAATGAATAGTGCCGACGCCTTTTTCTCCTTCATCGAAACCCAACAAACGTTCATTTCTTGCAAAACACTTGAACCACATGCCTCTCCAAGCAAGATCCTCACAAAACAACACCCCCCCTTACTCGTGCCTCCACAACAGGCTAAAATCAGTTTCTCTCCCCTACGCATCCAATCGTTTACTTCTCTATCCTCTCTTGGTCTTGAAAGAGATGAAGAGGGCATTAAAACCCTCACAGCCCCTCAAGAGTTTGATGCACAAGAAAAAACCGCACACACTCTACCAGCAGGTAATGAAACCGGAATCCTTCTACACACCCTCTATGAACACATCCGTTTCGAAGACGTGCGTCTGATGCAACATCCAGAAGAACTCATTCCTTTCGTGAGTTCATTCACAATTGGAACGCGATACGAACCATGGAATGCCACTCTCGCTTCCATTCTTTTCCATTCCTTAAAAACTCAACTGGAATCCTTTAGCCTCGATGCCATACGCTCAAACGGTTGTTATCGAGAAATGCCCTTTATGTACAGTTGTGAGAAGAAACGATTTGAAAATGGACTTGCAACAGAATCGGGATTTGTCAAAGGGGTGATCGATTTGCTGTTTGAACACCAAGGAAAATATTACATCCTCGATTGGAAAAGCAACTGGCTCGGCCCCTCAGATGCTGACTACACGCAAGAAAAGCTTCTCAATGCCATCCAAGAGCATGCCTATGACGTCCAAGCAGCCCTTTACGTCGAAGCCGTCAAAAAATATCTCAAACAGATCGACCCGCGCCCTTTTGATTCCCTCTTCGGTGGTGTTTTTTACTACTTTGTCCGCTCGCCCTCAGGCTTCCACAAGATCACTTTTCACCACTAGAATTCACCACAGAGCACACAGAGACCACAGAGTTTCATTTTTTGCTCAAGTAATAAAGGAAAAAAGCCTTAAACTCAAACACCATCTCTGTGAGCTCTGTGTGCTCTGTGGTTAAATTATTGCTTTTAATGTTCTGTAACCTGATCCTTCCCTTTTTTGTTGTACTAAATCCTTGGTATTCCTAAAAAGAGGCTGCTATAATTTGTTTTTTTTTAACTCTCGCTGGTAATGCCCTTGACAAAAACCAGAGAAGTGGCAGACAATTCCCCTGATCTAGGCAATCTGGAACGATTGTCTGTTAACTCATTATTAAGAAAAAAGAGTGCATGACTAAATCTAATTTCAAAGCCGCATTTAATCCTCAGCATCAAGAAAAAGTCGACGAGCTCGTAACTCTTGCGAAAGATCAGGGGTTCATCACATACGAAGAGATCAACGAAATCTTGCCGATGTCATTTGACTCTGCCGAACAGATCGACCAAGTGTTGATCTACCTCAGCGGCATGGATATTCAAATCCTCAACCAAGCCGATGTTGAGAAGCAGCGCGAAAAAAAGAAAGAAGCCAAAGAACTCGAAGGATTGCCCAAACGTATGGAAGGCACTCCTGACGATCCCGTTAGGATGTACCTGAAAGAAATGGGCTCCGTGCCGCTCTTAAGCCGCGAAGAGGAAGTTGAGATCTCGAAGAGAATCGAAAAAGCACAAGTCCAAATTGAACGGATCATCATGCGGTTTCGCTATTCGACGCGCGAAGCCATCTCCATTGCCACATCGCTATTGCTGAATAAAGACCGATTCGACAAATGCATCAGCGAAAAAGAAGTGGCCCATAAAACACAATTCTTGGCCCTTTTGCCTAAGTTGTGCGACCTGCTGAAAGAGGAAGATCAACTTCTCGAAACCCTCCTTCTCAAATTGGAAAATGAGGGACTCAAAAAAGGGGAGCGTTTACAGCTCGTCGAAGAGCTCGAAAAATGCCGCATCCGCACCCAAGCTTACTTAAAACGCCTCCATTGCCGCCACAACATCATTGAAGACTTCGGCGAGGTGATCGTCCGCGCCTACGACCGCTTTTTAGCCCTGGAAAAAGACATCACTGAGTTGGGGCCGCGCGCCGAGCGAAACAAGTTCGCAGCAGCAAAATTAGCGGCTGCCAAACGCAAACTCAGAAAGAAAGAACTGGCCGCAGGACGCTCCCTCGAAGATTTCAAAAAAGACGTTCGGATGCTCCAGCGCTGGATGGATAAGAGCCAGGAAGCGAAGCGCGAGATGGTGGAATCGAATTTGCGCCTCGTTATCTCGATTGCAAAAAAATATACAAACCGCGGACTCTCCTTCCTCGATCTCATCCAAGAAGGAAACATGGGCCTCATGAAGGCCGTTGAAAAATTTGAGTACCGACGCGGTTACAAGTTCTCAACATACGCCACGTGGTGGATCCGTCAGGCTGTCACGCGCGCGATTGCGGACCAAGCACGCACCATCCGGATTCCTGTCCACATGATCGAAACGATCAACCGCGTCTTGCGCGGAGCTAAGAAGCTCATGATGGAAACGGGAAGGGAGCCAACGCCAGAAGAACTCGCCACTGAACTTGGGTTGACACCTGACCGCGTCAGAGAAATCTACAAGATCGCCCAACACCCCATCTCTCTCCAAGCAGAAGTCGGCGATGGGGGAGAAAGCCAATTTGGAGACTTCCTAGAGGATACCACAGCTGATTCTCCAGCCGAAGCCACGGGCTATTCGATCCTCAAAGACAAAATGGGCGAGGTTTTAGCCACCCTAACAGACAGGGAACGCAAAGTCCTCATCCAACGATTTGGCCTTCTCGATGGAAAGCCAAAAACATTAGAAGAGGTCGGCGTCGAATTCGCCGTTACACGTGAACGGATTCGCCAAATCGAAGCAAAAGCACTGCGCAAAATGCGCCACCCAACCCGCTCCAAACAACTTAAAGCCTTCCTTGACCTTCTTGAAGCGGAATAAAAAAGAAGAACAGGAAAGTCATGTCATCTTCTCATGCGTCCTTGCGAGCTCCCGTTTTGCCCCCTGATGAGGTGACAGCGCTACTCGCTCCTGACGGTCCCATTTCTGCCTATTTCAGCCAGTTTGAAATGCGGGAAGCACAGTACAAGATGCTGGAGCGCATCGTCGAAGCATTTAACGACAAGCAAATCTCCCTCATCGAGGCGGGAACGGGAACTGGAAAAAGTCTTGCCTACTTAATCCCCAGTCTTCTGTGGGCCCATAAAACAAACGAACGGGTCGTCATTTCAACCAATACGATCCCTCTTCAAGAACAGCTGCTGCACAAAGATATCCCTAGACTGATCAAAGCGCTCAATCTACCGATCAAAGCCGCCCTGATGAAAGGGATGAATAATTTTCTCTGTCTGAGAAAATTGCACGAATCGCTCTCCGAACTCTCCTTTTATCCTTCCACTGATGCGGAAGAGATCCACCGGATCGAGGGATGGAAAAGCGATACCCACTGCAATGGGGAGCGCGCTTCGCTCCCTTTCACCTGCTCTTCGGGGACATGGGACAAGGTAGGAGCCGAAAGCGACACATGCAATAAGATGCAGTGTCCCTACTACCAAGAGTGTTACTATTTTCAGATGCGCAAACGTGCACAAGATGCCAAAATCGTCATTGTCAATCACCACTTGCTCTTTGCGGATATGGTACTGAAAGCGAGCAGCAAAGACTCCACCGGCATTCTGCCTCCTTATTCTCGCCTCATTCTCGATGAAGCACACAACATCGAGGATACCGCTACAGACTATTTTGCTTCCCGGATCAGCCAGCTCGACATCGTCCGCCTGTTAGCGCGGCTGACGACAGAAAAAGGGGGCAGAGAACATGGAAAGCTGATCGTTTTAAAACAACGCATCCTTGAAAAATACAAAGATAAGATTCCTCATGAACTCAAGCCGATCTACAACCGCTTGACGTTTGACCTCCCCGGTTTGCGCCAAGATGTTTTGACGCAAACGCGCCACCTCTTTGAGGCGCTGTTTAACTTTTCCCAAACGATGGTCTCGAAGCAACAGAAAAAGGAACGAGAATCTCCCCACTCGGAACAAAAACTCCGTCTGCATGCCGCTGACTATTCGGTTCACGCTTGGACGCAAGGGATCCATCCCTTAATCAAAATCCTTTCTGAAGCGCTCCACCGCTTTGGTGCTAGCCTCATAGGCATTGTAGCCGATATAAATCTCTTGAAAGATCTATCCTTTCAAGAAACGGTTGCAGGAACGCTGTGCGAAATCGAAGGTTTGTCTCAGAGAATCCAGGCTTTGGCTGATGAAACGCTCTCTTTCATTACCCTGCCTCCCACGCATCAATCGGCACGGTGGATTGAGTTACAAGCATTCAAAACGATGATTAACACGGCCTTGGTCGATGCTAAGCTCGACATCGCCGATCTCTTGGCCTCTTTTTTCTCTCAAATTCCGACGGTGATTTTATGCAGTGCAACTCTGACAACGAATGGACAGTTCTCTTTCATCCGCAAACGTCTTGGACTCACCCCAGAAAAGCTCAAAGAGCGAACGATCAAAGAATACGACTACCCCTCTCCCTTCAACTACCCCAAGCAAGCCTTTTTAGGAATCATCAAAGACCTTCCCCAGCCCAATGAAAGCGCCTTCAATGGGGAAGCCGCACAAGCCATCTTTCGCCTAATCGAAGCAAGCCGGGGCAGTGCCTTTGTGCTGTTTACCTCCTATTCCATGATGACAGAGTGTTTTCAAGCGATCAAAGACTCCCTTCTTGCCCGCCATTACAATCTATCTAAACAAGGGGATGCGGACCGCCACCAACTGATCAAGCGCTTTGTTTCCACAGAGCGTTCCGTTCTTTTTGGAACCGATTCGTTTTGGGAAGGGATCGACATCGTTGGAGAAGCGCTCAGATGCGTCATCATTGTCAAGCTTCCCTTCCGGATGCCCAGCGATCCGATCATCGAAGCCCGCTCAGAAGCGATCTTAGCAAATGGGGAAGACCCGTTTATGACCTATTCGCTTCCCCAAGCAATTGTGAAATTTAAACAAGGATTTGGGAGGCTGATCCGCCATAAAAACGACAGAGGCTGTGTCATCTGCCTCGACAATCGCCTCGTCACCAAACGGTACGGAGTTCAATTTCTCAACAGTCTGCCGCCCTGTCAAAAGGTGCACGACTCTCTAGACGCAATCATCGAGCAAATGAACCAATTTTACCGCTCGACCTACCACCTCACAAAGCAATAGGCTTAGCGTGTTGTTCTTCACATAACTGGGTGAAGTCGATTTTTTCTACAAACTCGAGGAAGAGTTCATCTGCACTCTCGTTTTGGTATGTGCTCTTGGCTAACTCTTCAGCCGGTGCTTCGTCCAAGACGGCGCTTTCTTCCAACAACGATTTCAGCTGAATGACGGCAACTTTCGGATTGAATCCCGCGCGATCCTTTTTCGTACGCGTGTACCAAAAGCCTGTAAATGGAATAGAGAGCTCTTTCATCGCCTCATCGACCGTTTTCAAAGAATCTAATTTATCGTCGACGAACACGATATTTTTAGGACGATAACCCGAATCTTCGAGTATTTTTTTGAGAAATAACCCCTTCTCCATGTGGTTTGAGTAGTAAATCCCATTGCGGTAGTGTGTTAAATACTCAGCCCCTTCCATTTGGATCGAGACGATCGGCGGCTGTGTCCGCTTGAGGTCTATTCCAAGAGCCTCTAACACCTTATCCGTCTGATCATCCACACCCGGAATCTCTGTCGTGTACCACTCCGTGCGGCCGCGCGATGTGAGAGCGGCTACTACAACCTCTCTCTCTTGCAAACCAGCGATGAGCTGCGCTGTCACCGGTTCAACCGTTTTGTGGGGAATCTGATTGAAAATGATCCACGTGAAGATATCGTGCACATCGCAGGCTGGACGGTTTGCCATCTTCTTGGCAGTGGCTTGAATGTATTTTCGCGAGGGGGAACTGCCCAAACTGAGCGTCGAATCGGTCAACACTTCTGCAATGTTAAAAAGCACCAGAGTGTCTTCTTCAATATAAGGAAGAATCGACTCGATCGACTGCGTTTCAACGATTTCCGCCTGCCCCTTAAAACATCCACAGACCACTAGAAGAAGGGCGATGAATGAAAAAACAGCTTGTTTGTACATGAGCAAGTTCCTCTTGTAACTAATTGATTTTGAAAGCATTGTATCCGATTATCCATTTTTTGTCAAAAAGATTTTCAAATGACCTTTTGAGAAAAGAGGCGGAGGCAGGGGTGGGACTGGTAGGCAAATTGCTTTTCAATGATCTTGCATTCGAGAATGTGAAAGCCGGCTGATTCAACAGGTTTACAAACCGCTGGATCGATTCCAACGGGGCTAAATCCGCAACGTTTTTTGCAAATTCCTGTGCCGTTTCGTCATAACTTTTTTGTGTGGTTGTTTGGCTCGGCATAATCACTGCCCTTGCCAGAAAAAATCTTGGGAG